>Ga0070741_10010297_pt1 | contig 17724 bp, 12 predicted proteins | sample Coa_R1_4_FD_66440 | JGI IMG/M metagenome (GOLD analysis project Ga0070741, IMG submission 66440) | Surface soil microbial communities from Centralia Pennsylvania, which are recovering from an underground coalmine fire - Coalmine... | ecosystem: Environmental > Terrestrial > Soil > Unclassified ...
AGCTCGCTCTGGACCGCGCGCTGGCGCGCCTCGTCGGGCTCCGTGTCGATCACCTTGCTCACCCGGTACAGCGCGTAGCCCGCGGGCACCTCGACGCCCACGTATGCGGGCAGCGCTGACGCGTCCACGCTGAAGACGCGCGACACCGCCGCCGGCGCGAGCCCCGCGGCCTTCTCGCGGCTCACGGTCTTCGCCGGCGCGAACGCGACGCCTTTGACGTCGCCCTTCTTCAGCGCCGCGAGCCGCTCGGCGCCGCGCTTCGCGGCGATCTCGCGCGCCTGCCGCTGCGCGAGCAGCCGCTCGATGTCGGCCTTCACCGCCTCGAACGGACGCTGGCTGGCCGCCTTGTGCTCGACCATGCGCGCGGCGACCAGCGTGTTGGGAGCCGCCTCGACCGCCTCGCTGTTGCGCTTGTTCGTGATCACGTCCTCGGAGAACAGCGCCTGCAGCACGCGCGGCTGGCTCAGCACCTGGACCGGCGCCGATTGCCGCGTGACGCCGTCGGCGCGGCGCACCTGCAGGTGGAACTTGTCGGCGGCGGGCTTGAGCGAGTCGGGCTGCTCGTACACGGTGTTGCTGAACGACTCGGCCGCCTCCGGGTAGCGCCGCTGCGCCGCCTGGCGCTTCAGCTCGCGCTCGATCTCGGGACGGACCTCCTCGAGCGGGCGCTTCTTCCCCGGCTTCACGCCCGTCAGCTTGATGATGTGGAGGCCGAACTCGGACTCGACCAGCCCGCTGATCCCGTTCGGCTTCATCCTGAAGGCCGCGTCCTCGAACTGCGGCACCATCATGCCGCGCGCGAACCAGCCGAGGTCGCCGCCTTTCGGCGCCGAGCCCGGGTCCTGCGAGTACTTCTTCGCGAGCGCCGCGAAGCTGCCGGGCGACTTGCGCACCTCGGCGAGCACCTGCTCGGCCTTGGCGCGCACCTTGGCCTTGTCGGCGTCGGTCGCATTGGGCTTGTACGAGAGCAGGATGTGGCTCGCCTGGCGCTGCTCGGGCTGCCCGTACTTGGCGGCGTTCTGCTCGTAGTAGCTCCTGACCGCGTTCGGGTCGATCTGCTCGGCGGCGGCGAGCGCGTCCGCGTCGAGCACCACGTACTCGACCGAGATCTGCTCGGGCACCTGGAACTGCGCCGGGTTCTGGTCGTAGTACGCGCGCACGGCCTCCGCGCTCGGCTGGGCCTCGCGCGCCTTCGGGTCGGCGGCGATGACGCTCTCGGCGACCTCGCGCTGCTGCTGCGACAGGCGCGCGAGCCGCTGCGCGACCGCCTTCGACGCGATGCCCGAGTCGGACAGCGCGCCGGTCAGCTGCTGGAGCATCAGGTCGCGGCGCACCGACGCCTCGAAGGTGGCGGGCGAATACCCTTCCCCGCGAAGGAGCGTCTCGTAGCGCGCGCTCGAGAACTTGCCGTCCTCCTGGAACGCCGGGATCGAGGTGATCGCGTCGCGCAGCTGCTCCGTGCTCACCGCGACGTTGCCGCGCACGGCGTACTCGGTGAGCACGCGCTGCGAGATCATGCCGTCGAGGAGCTCCGAGCGCATCGCCGGCGACTCCATGAGCGCGGGGTTGTAGTTGCGGCCGAGGAGCTGGCGCATCCGGTCCTGCTGCTGGCGCAGCGCCTCGGTGAACTCCTGGTCGGTGATCCGCTGCCCGCCGACCTTCGCCACGGTGTCCGGGCCGACCACGTCGCGCTGCGTCCATTGAATGCCCCAGAACGCGAAAGGCGGGACGATCATCAGCCCGAGGATGATCTGCAGCAGGCGCTTGTGCTTGGCGACAAAATCGAACATGAGTCGAACCTAAGTGACGCGGGCGCTAAAGCAATCGGGGCGCTCGAGGCGCCCCGGTGATCGTGAAACTGGCGGAGTGGACGGGACTCGAACCCGCGACCCCCGGCGTGACAGGCCGGTATTCTAACCAGCTGAACTACCACTCCTCGCGACCTGGTGGGTGCTGACGGGATCGAACCGCCGACATTCGCCTTGTAAGGGCGACGCTCTACCAGCTGAGCTAAGCACCCTCTACCAACAGCGCGCCAACGAGTGCACCAACAAGCGGGCCCACCTCGGAAGGCCGATCAGTTTACTGCATCTTTCAACGCCTTGCCAGCGCGGAACTTGGGCACGCGGGCGGCCTTGATCTTGATGGCGTCCCCGGTCCGGGGATCGCGGCCCGCGCGCGCGGCGCGCTTGCCGACGTAGAAGGTGCCGAAGCCCACGAGCGTCACCATGCCGCCCCGCTTCATCGCGGTCTTGATCGCGGCGACCGTCGCCTCGAGCGCGCGGCCCGCGGCGGCCTTCGAGATGTCCGCGGACTTGGAGATGTGGTCGATGATTTCGGTCTTGTTCATGCATCCCCTCCGGATGTCAGGCGCGAAGCGGCGAAAAAGCCGTCCCTGCGGCGGCCCCGAGCGGCCGCCTGGTGTCCCAATCTCAGCTTATTTGCTTCCGAACGCGTGAGGGCGCTTCGCGGCTCGCGAGCCGGGCGCTTTCACTTCATCAATTTATAGCGCTCGCGAAACGGCCGTGTCAAGGCGCGGCATCGAGCGGGCGACGCGGCCCGGCGCGCGCCCGCAGCTTCGTCTGCCGGGCGCGCGCCGGGTGTCGCTAATGAGTGACAACCGTGGAGGAGCCCTTGTCGTCGGCGACCGGCGGCAGCGGCCCGACCTTGTCGTCGCTGCCTTTGCGCGGCTCGGGCTTGCGCTCGAGCGCGAGCTCGAGCACCTGGTCGACCCACTTCACCGGGACGATCTCGAGCTTGTTCTTGATGTTGTCCGGGATCTCGACCAGGTCCTTCACGTTCTCCTCGGGGATCAGCACGGTCTTGATGCCGCCGCGGTGCGCCGCCAGCAGCTTCTCCTTCAGGCCGCCGATCACCAGCACCTCGCCGCGCAGCGTGATCTCGCCGGTCATGGCGACGTCGGCGCGGACCGGGATCCCGGTGAGCATGGACACCATCGCCGTGCAGATGCCGATGCCCGCGCTCGGGCCGTCCTTGGGCGTGGCGCCCTCGGGCAGGTGGATGTGGATGTCGTTCTTCTGGTAGAAGTCCTCGGTCACGCCGAGCTTCGAGGAGCGGTTGCGCACCACGGTGAGCGCGGCCTGGATCGACTCCTGCATCACCTCGCCCAGCTTCCCGGTCGTGATGGTCTTGCCCTTGCCGGGCATCGTCACCGCTTCGATCGTCAGCAGCTCGCCGCCGACCTCGGTCCAGGCGAGGCCCGTGACCTGGCCGACCTGGCTCTGCTTCTCGGCGATGCCGTAGGTGTAGCGCCTCACCCCGACGAACTTGTCGAGGTTCTTGGGCGTCACCAGGATCTTGTGCGGCTTGGTCGCGGTCACGAGGGTCTTCACCACCTTGCGGCAGATCTTCGACACCTCGCGCTCGAGACCGCGCACGCCCGCCTCGCGCGTGTAGTAGCGGATCAGGTCGCGGATGGCCGCGTCGGAGACCGAGATCTCGTCCTTCTTCAGCCCGTTATTCTTGAGCTGCTTCGGGAGCAGGTAGCGCACCGCGATGTTGACCTTCTCGTCCTCGGTGTAGCCCGAGATCCGGATCACTTCCATGCGGTCGAGCAGCGGCGGCGGGATGTTCAGCGTGTTCGCCGTCGCGACGAACATGACCTCGGAGAGGTCGTACTCGACCTCGACGTAGTGGTCGGTGAAGGTGTGGTTCTGCTCCGGATCGAGCACCTCGAGCAGCGCCGACGACGGGTCGCCGCGGAAGTCCATGCCGAGCTTGTCGACCTCGTCGAGCAGGAACAGCGGGTTCTTCACGCCGACCTTGGACATGTTCTGCAGGATCTTGCCCGGCATCGAGCCGATGTAGGTGCGCCGGTGTCCGCGGATCTCGGCTTCGTCCCGCACGCCGCCGAGCGACATGCGCACGAACTTGCGGTTCGTCGCCTTCGCGATCGACTGGCCGAGCGACGTCTTCCCGACGCCGGGCGCGCCCACGAGGCACAGGATCGGGGCCTTCACCTTGTCGACGCGGCTCTGCACCGCGAGGTACTCGACGATGCGCTCCTTCACCTTCTCCAGGCCGTAGTGGTCGGCGTCGAGGGTCTTCTCGGCCGCGGCGATGTCGCGCGAGATCTTGCTGCGCTTCTTCCACGGCAGGCCGACGATGGTCTCGATGTAGTTGCGCACGACCGTCGCCTCGGCCGACATCGGCGACATGAGGCGCAGCTTCTTCAGCTCGGCCTCGGCCTTCTTGCGCGCGTCCTTGGGCATGCGCGCGAGCTTGATGCGCTTCTCCATCTCCTCGAGGTCGGCGCCGTCCTCGCCCTCGCCGAGCTCCTTCTGGATCGCCTTCACCTGCTCGTTGAGGTAGTACTCGCGCTGGCTCTTCTCCATCTGGCGCTTGACGCGCCCGCGGATGCGCTTCTCGACCTGGAGGATGTCGATCTCGGTCTCGAGCTGCGAGAGCAGGTGCTCCAGGCGCTGCTTCACCTCGAACATCTCGAGGACCTGCTGCTTCTGCTCGAGCTTGAGCGGCAGGTGCGCGGCGATCGTGTCGGCCAGGCGCCCCGGCTCCTCGATGCCCGCGAGGGACGTGAGGATCTCGGGCGGGATCTTCTTGTTCAGCTTCACGTACTGGTCGAACTGCGCGATCAGCGCGCGGCGCATCGCCTCGACCTCGGTGTTGTCGCCCGCGTCGGGCGGCACCGGGATGGCGTCGGCGACGTAGTGGCTGCGCGCGTCGTCGATGGTCTGGATGCGCGCGCGCTGGCCGCCCTCGACCAGCACCTTCACCGTGCCGTCGGGCAGCTTCAGCATCTGCAGGATGTTCGAGATGCAGCCGATCTTGTACATGTCCTCGGCCATCGGCTCGTCCTTGGCCGCGGACTTCTGGGCGACGAGCAGGATCGACTTGCCCGCCTCCATCGCGATTTCCATCGCCTTGATCGACTTCGGCCGGCCCACGAACAGCGGTATCACCATGTGCGGAAATACCACCACGTCCCGCAGGGGCAACAGCGGGTACTGGTTCAGCTCAGGAAGGATTTCGTTGGCCATGATGCTCCCGTGCGAATGGTGCAAACACTATACAACTTGGGGCGAGCGCCCGTGTTTCAATGTGTAAGTCCCCGCCGTGACGCGGGAATAACGCGCGGCTCCGCGGAGCCGGTCAAGCGGAGCCGGCCACCTTGGGCTGGTCGGCGTAGATCAGCAGCGGCTTGCCGCCGCCCTCGATCGTGCCCTCGTCGACGACGACCTTGCTGACGTTTTCCATGGTCGGCAGGTCGAACATGATGTCGAGCAGTACCTGCTCGAGGATCGAGCGCAGCCCGCGGGCCCCGGTCTTGCGCGCGAGCGCCTTCTTCGCGATCGCCTGCAGCGCCTGGTTGCGCACCTCGAGGTCGACGCCCTCCATCGCGAACAGCTTCTGGTACTGCTTGATGAGCGCGTTCTTGGGCTCGGTGAGGATCTGGATCAGCGCCTGCTCGTCGAGCTCCTCGAGCGTCGCCACGACCGGCAGCCGCCCGACGAACTCGGGGATGAGGCCGTACTTGATCAGGTCCTCGGGCTCGACCGTCTTCAGCACCGCGCTGATGTCCTTCGCGTTCTTGAGGCTGCGCACGTCGGCGCCGAAGCCGATGCCGCTCTTCTCCGAGCGGTTGCGGATGATCTTCTCCAGCCCGTCGAACGCGCCGCCGCAGATGAAGAGGATGTTCGTCGTGTCGACCTGGACGAAGTCCTGGTTCGGGTGCTTGCGCCCGCCCTGCGGCGGCACCGAGGCGATCGTGCCCTCGATGAGCTTCAGCAGCGCCTGCTGCACGCCCTCGCCCGAGACGTCGCGCGTGATCGAGGGGTTGTCCGATTTCCTCGAGATCTTGTCGATCTCGTCGATGTAGACGATGCCGCGCTTCGCCTTGTCGACGTCGTAGTCGCAGTTCTGCAAGAGCTTCTGGATGATGTTCTCGACGTCCTCGCCGACGTAGCCGGCCTCGGTCAGCGTCGTCGCGTCCGCGATCACGAACGGCACGTTCAAGAGGCGCGCGAGCGTCTGCGCGAGCAGCGTCTTGCCCGAGCCGGTCGGGCCGACCAGCAGGATGTTCGACTTCGCGAGCTCGACCTCGTCGTTCTTCGACAGGTGCTTCAACCGCTTGTAGTGGTTGTAGACGGCGACCGACAGGATCTTCTTCGCCGTCTCCTGCCCGATCACGTACTCGTCGAGGATGTTGCAGATCTCGCGCGGCGTCGGCAGGTCCGACTTCGCGGGCTTGCCGCTCTTGTCGGCCGCGCTCTCCTCGCGGATGATGTCGTTGCACAGCTCGATGCACTCGTCGCAGATGAACACCGAGGGACCGGCGATCAGCTTCCGCACCTCGTGCTGGCTCTTGCCGCAGAAGGAGCAGTAGAGAAGCTTCTCGCCGCCGGTCTTTTCCGTCATGCCGTGCCTCCGTCCCCGGTCAGACGGCGCTCGCCGTCGCGGGCGCCTCGGTGCGCGAGGACAGCACGCGGTCGACCAGTCCGTACTTCACCGAATCCTCCGCCGAAAGGAAGTTGTCGCGGTCCGTGTCGCGCGCGATGCGCTCGACGGTCTGGCCGGTGTGCTTCGCCAGGATCTCGTTCAGCCGTCCGCGGAGATACAGGATCTCCTTCGCGTGGATCTCGATGTCGGAGGCCTGGCCCTGGAAGCCGCCCATCGGCTGGTGGATCATCACCCGCGAGTTCGGCAGGCAGAAGCGCTTGCCCTTCGCGCCCGCCGCGAGCAGGAGCGACCCCATGCTCGCCGCCTGCCCGACGCACAGCGTCGACACGTCGGGCTTCACGAACTGCATGGTGTCGTAGATCGCCATCCCCGCCGACACCGAGCCGCCCGGCGAGTTGATGTAGAAGAAGATGTCCTTGTCGGGATTCTCGGACTCGAGGAACAGCAGCTGCGCGACGATCAGGTTCGCGGTGACCTCGTTGACCGGGCCGACCAGGAAAACCACCCGTTCCTTCAGCAGCCGCGAGTAGATGTCGTAGGCGCGCTCGCCGCGCCCGCTCTGCTCGATGACCATCGGCACCAGGCCGAGGCCCTGCGGCTCCTGGATCCGGGAAGATCCAGTCGAATCAGTTGCTTGCCAGTTGAAGCCGTTCATGCGGTCGCCTCCGAGGCCATTGAGCCTATCCTACCACTATGGCGCCGGCCCGGCGTCAAACCGCACCTCCCATGAGCTCGTCGAAACTGACCGCCTTGTCCTCCACTTTCGCGTGCTCGAGCACCCAGGCGACCACGTTGGACTCGACCGCCAGGCCCTCGAATTCGGCGAGGCGCTGCGGCTCCGAGTAGAGCCATTTTACCACCTCGCCCGGCTGCTCATAGCTCTGCGCGTGCTCCTCGACCAGCACGCGCACCTGCTCGGGCTTGGCGGCGAGGCCGTGCGCCTTCACCAGCTCGCCGAGGATCAGCCCGAGCGTGACGCGCCGGCGCGCCTGCTGCTCGATCGCGTCGACGCCCATCGGCAGGCGGTCCGATTTCAGCCCGCGGCTCTCGAGCTCTGCGCGCGTCTGCTGCACGAGTCGCTGCACCTCCATCTCGACCAGCGACTTGGGCACGTCGATCCGGGTCGTGTCGAGCAGCGCCTGCATCGCCTTCTGCTTGACGTCGTTCTCGACGCGCTTCCTCACCTCGCGCTCGACGTTGGCGCGGATCTCGGAGCGCATCTTCGCCGTGTCGCCGTCCGCGACGCCGAGCAGCCTGGCGAACTCGGCGTCGACCTGAGGCAGCTGGCGCTCCTCGACGCGCTTCACCGCGACCTCGAACCCGGCGGTCTTCCCCGCCACCTCGCGCCCCGCGTAATCCGCCGGGAAGGTCACCGGGAACGTCTTGGTCTCGCCCGTCTTCACGCCCGAGAGCGCGGTCTCGAACTCGGGCAGCATCTGGCGCTCGCCCAGCACGACCCCGAAGTCCTTGGCCGAGCCGCCGGCGAACTCCGCGCCGTCGATGCGGCCGGTGAAGTCGACCGTCACGCGGTCGCCGCCGCGCGCCGCGCGATCGGCGTCCGTCCAGCTCGAGCGCTGCTTGCGCAGGATCTCGATCGTCTTGTCGACCTCGGCGTCGCCGACCGCGAGCGCGGGCCGATCGATGCGCACGCCGGCGACGTCGCCCAGCTTCACCTCGGGGTAGACCTCGAACACGGCGCTGAAGGAGACCTGCGACGCGTCGCCCCCCTCCTTGCGCTCGATCCTCGGGTAGCCCGCGACGCGCAGGTTCTGGTTGCGCACCGCCTCGGCGAACGCGTTCTGCACCGCGTCGCCGATCACTTCCGAGCGGACCTGGGGCCCGTAGTGCTGCGCGACGATCTTGAGCGGCACCTTGCCCGGCCGGAAGCCGGCGAGCCGCACCGTGCGCGAGAGCTTCCGCAGGCGCTGCTCGACCTCGCGGTCGATCTGCTCGGCGGGAACGTCGACGTTGAGGCGCCGCTCGAGAGGGCTCAGGGTTTCGATGCTCGTCTGCATGCCGCGTTCATCCGGTCGTTGTGGTGCGAAGGAAGGGACTCGAACCCCCATGCCTTGCGGCGCTGGAACCTAAATCCAGTGCGTCTACCAATTCCGCCACCTTCGCGTCGGCGTGCGGTCGTTTGCGGCCCGGGAGGGCTGTGATTCTACCGCAAGCCCCCTATACTGTCAGCCTGAAGCGGGGAAAACCCTGCAAAAACATGGAAATGTCCGTCGGACATTACGAGAACTTCCCGGTCGCCTCGCTGCTGCTGCCGGGGCCTTTGCGCCGGCCGGTCGCGGTCATCTACCGCTTCGCGCGCAGCGCCGACGACTTCGCCGACGAGGGCGAGCGCCCGGCCGCGGAGCGGCTCGGGCTGCTCGAGGGCTACCGGGACGAGCTGCGGCGCATCGCGTCCGGACGAGCGCCGGGCGAGCCGCTGTTCGAGGAGCTGCGCGAGGTCATCGCCGCGCATCGTCTTCCCATCGAGCCGTTCTATGACCTGCTCGACGCGTTCGAGCAGGACGTGACGACGAAGCGCTACGCGAGCTTCGCCGAGGTCCTCGACTACTGCCGCCGCTCCGCCGATCCGATCGGCCGGCTGATGCTGCGGCTCTACGGCCACGCGAGCGAGCAGCACGTCCTGTGGTCGGACTCGATCTGCTCGGCGCTGCAGCTCGTCAACTTCTGGCAGGACGTCGAGCTCGACTGGGCCAAGGACCGCGTCTACCTGCCGCAGGACGAGATGGCGCGCTTCGGCGTGAGCGAGGCCCAGATCGCGGCGCGCGACGCGGGCGGCGCGTGGCCGGCGCTCATGCAGTTCCAGCTCGAGCGCGCCCGCGCGATGCTCGAGCGCGGCGCGCCGCTCGCGCTCGCGCTGCCGGGGAGGATCGGCCTGGAGATCCGCACCGTGGTCCAGGGGGGCCTGCGCATCCTGCAGAAGATCGAGCGCGTGGGGGGCGACGTGTTCAGGCATCGGCCCGTGCTGCGCGCCTGGGACTGGCCGCTGATGCTTTCGCGGGCGCTCTCGATGCGATGACTCCCGACCAGTACTGCCAGGAGAAGGCGGCGAAGAGCGGTTCGAGCTTCTACTACTCGTTCCTGTTCCTGCCGCCGGAGCGGCGCCGCGCCATCACCGCGCTCTACGCTTTCTGCCGCGAGGTCGACGACGCGGTCGACGAGCCGAGCGACGCGGCGATCGCGCGCGCGCGGCTCGCGTGGTGGCGCGACGAGGTCGCCCGGCTCTTCCGCGGGACGCCGCAGCACCCGGTGTCGCAGGCGCTCGCGCCCGCGGTGCGCGACTTCGGCGTGACCGAGGCCGGGCTCTCCGAGATCATGGACGGCATGGAGATGGACCTCGCGCAGACGCGCTATCTCGACTACGCCGCGCTGCGCCTCTATTGCCACCGCGTCGCCGGCGTCGTCGGCCGGCTCGCGGCGGGCATCTTCGGCGCCACCGACCGGCGGACTTACGAATACGCCGAGCGCCTCGGGCTCGCGTTCCAGCTCACCAACATCATCCGCGACGTCGGCGAGGACGCGCGCAAGAACCGCATCTACCTGCCGATGGACGAGATGCAGCGCTTCGGCGTCACCGCGGCGGATATCCTCGGCGCGCGCGAGACCGAGGACTTCCGGCGCCTCATGGACTTCCAGTCGGCCCGGGCGCGCGGCTGCTACGACGAGGCGCTGGCGCTGCTTCCGTCCGCCGACCGGCGCGCGCAGCGCCCCGGGCTGGTGATGGCCGCGATCTACCGCGCGCTGCTCGAGGAGATCGCGCGCGACGGCTACCGCGTGCTGCGCCAGCGCGTCGCGCTCACGCCGATCCGCAAGCTCTGGATCGCGTGGCGCACCTGGATCACGGCGTGACGGACGCCGCGAAGGTGGCCGTGATCGGCGGCGGCTGGGCGGGCCTCGCCGCCGCGGCCGAGCTCGCGGCGCGCGGCGTCGCGGTGACGGTGCTCGAGGCGGCGCGCACGCTCGGCGGCCGCGCGCGCCGCGTCGCGCTCGAGGGCGTCGAGCTCGACAACGGCCAGCACGTGCTCATCGGCGCCTACCGCGACACGCTCGCGGCGATGCGCCGGGTGGGAGTGGACCCGGCGCTTGCGCTCGAGCGCGTCCCCCTCGCGCTCGAGTTCGTCGACGGCTTCCGCATGCGCGCGCCGCGCGCGCCGCATCCGCTCGATCTCGTCCTCGCCCTCCTTCGCGCGCGCGGCGCGCCGCTCGGCGGCGCCCTCGCCGCGATCGCCTTCCTCGCGAAGCTGCGCGCGCGGCGATATCGCGTCGTCCCGGACCGCGCGGTCGCGCGCTGGCTCGACGACGAAGGCCAGCGAGGTCCGCTGCGCGCGCACCTGTGGGAGCCGCTGTGCGTGTCGGCGCTCAACACGCCTGCGGCGCTCGCCTCGGCGCAGGTGTTCGCGAGCGTGCTGCGCGACGCGCTCGCGGGCGCGCGCGGGGCGAGCGACCTGCTGCTGCCGCGCGCCGACCTCGGCCGGCTCTTCCCCGAGCCCGCGGCCGCGCTCGTCCGCGCAAGCGGCGGCGAGATCCGGCTCGCGCGCGCGGTGCGCGCGATCCACGGCGAGCCGGGCCGCTTCCGCCTCGACGACGAGGCGAACGTGTACTCGCACGTCGTCGTCGCGTGCGCGCCCCAGCACGTCGCGGCGCTGCTGCCGAAGTGGAGCGGCCTGGAAGGCGTGCGCGCGACGCTCGCGCGCTTCGAGTATCAGCCCATCGTCACCTGCTACCTGCAGTACCCGGAATCGGTCGCGCTCTCCGCCCCGATGATCGGCTTCACGGGCGGCCTGATCCAGTGGGTCTTCGACCGCGGCCGGCTCGGCGGCCCGCGGGGGCTGCTCGCCGCGGTGATCAGCGGCTCGGGCCCGCACGCGGACATGGACTCGCGCGCGCTCGTCGCCGCGGTGGAGCGCGAGATCGAGGCGGCCTGGGGCCGGCTGCCGGCGCCGCTCTGGTCGCGCACGATCGCCGAGCGCCGCGCGACCTTCGCGTGCACTCCGGGGCTCGAGCGGCCGGCGACCACGACGCCTGTGCGCGGGCTGCTGCTCGCGGGCGATTACGTCGCGAGCGACTATCCGGGGACGCTGGAGACGGCGGTGCGAAGCGGCGCGGCCGCGGCGCGCGCGGTCGCGCCTTAGCCGGGCGCGCGGCGCCCTAGCGGGCGCGGGCCGACTTGCGCGCGAGCAGGCGCTGCAGCGCCGCGGGCTCGACCGGCTTCACCAGGTGGTGATCGAACCCCGCCTCCTTCGAGCGGCGCAGGTCGTCGGGCGCGCCCCAGCCGGTGATCGCGATCAGCAGCGCCGAGCGCGTCTGCGGCTTCTGGCGCAGCATGCGCCCGACCTCGTAGCCGTCCATCCCCGGCATGCCGATATCGAGCAGCACGACCTGCGGCTTGAACGCCTCGGCGACCAGCAGCGCGGCCTCGCCCTCGTAGGCGACGCGCACCTCGTGCCCGGCGAGCTCGAGCAGCGTCGCCAGGCTGTCGGCGGCGTTGATGTTGTCGTCGACCACCAGGATGCGCAGCCCGAACAGGTCGGCGGGCGCGCCGTCCGCCCGGGATCGCGCGCCCGTCGCCTCGGGCGTCTTCGCCGCGGGCAGGCGCACGACCAGCTCGGTTCCCTTGCCGAGGCCGGCGCTGAACGCCTGCACCGTGCCGCCGTGCAGCTCGATCAGCTTCTTCACGAGCGAGAGCCCGATGCCGACGCCGCCCACCGCGCGGTCCATGCGGCGCTCGGCCTGCACGAACAGCTCGAAGATGCGCGGCAGCATCACCGGGTCGATGCCGATGCCCGAGTCGCGCACGCGCAGCACGACCTCCTCGCCCTGCGTCTCCGCGGTGATCCAGATGTGGCCGCCCGGGTCGGTGTACTTGATCGCGTTGGTGAGCAGGTTGATCAGCACCTGCTCGAGCCGCGCCGGGTCGGCGTCGACCCACAGCGTGCGCGGCGGCACGGCGACGGTGAGCTGGTGGCGCGAATCCTGGACCAGCGGCCGCACCGCCTCGACCGCCGACGCGACCGCGACGTCGAGGTCGAGCAGCTCCTTCCTGAGCTCCATGCTGCCGCGGCTCACGCGCGCGACGTCGATCAGGTCGTCGAGCAGCCGCGACATGTGCTGCACCTGGCGCTCGGCGATCTCGCGCGCGCGCGTCGCGTTCGCCGCGCTCGCCTCGGGCTGCCCCATGATGTAGAGCGCGTTGCGGATCGGCGCGAGCGGGTTGCGCAGCTCGTGCGCGAGCAGCGCGAGGAACTCGTTCTTCTGCCGGTCGGCGCGCTGCAGCGCCTCGATCTTGCGCCGCTCGGTCATGTCGCGAACGATGGTCGCGAAGCCGCGCAGCGTGCCGTCCTTGTCCTTGAGCGCGGTGATCACCGCGTTCGCCCAGTACTTGGTGCCGTCGTTGCGCGCGCGCCAGCCCTCGTCCTCGGCGCGCCCCTGCTCGAGCGCGGTCCGCAGCTGCCAGTCGGGGCGACCTTGCGCGACCGCATCGGGCGGGTAGAAGACCGAAAAATGCCGGCCGATGATCTCCTCGGCGCGGTAGCCCTCGATGCGCTCGGCGCCGACGTTCCAGCTCGCGACGTTGCCGTTCGGGTCGAGCATGTAGATGGCGTAGTCCTGCACGCCCTCGATCAGCAGGCGGAAGCGCTCCTCGCTCTGCCGCAGGCCCTCCTCGGCGCGCTTGCGCTCGGTCAGGTCGCGCGTGATCTTGAGGAAGCCGCGCAGCGCGCCGTCGCGGTGGCGCAGCGCCGTGATGGTGACGCTCGCCCAGAAGCGGTTCCCGTCCTTGCGCAGGCGCCAGCCCTCGTCGTTGAAGCGGCCGGCGGCCTCGGCGACGCGCAGCTCGTGGTCGGGCCAGCCCGCGGCGACCGACTCGGGCGGGTAGAACACCGAGAAGTGGTGGCCGACGATCTCCTGCGCCTTGTAGCCTTTGATGCGCTCGGCGCCCGCGTTCCAGCTCTGGATCTCGCCCTTGGCGTTCAGCAGGAAGATCGCGTATTCCTCGACCGCTCCGACCAGCTCGCGGAACTGCTCCTGCAGCTCGGGCGCCGGGCCGTACGCGGCCGGGCGCTCGCGCGCGAGACGCTCGTCGTCCGCGCGCGGGGCGGACTCGGGGGTGAGCATGTCCTGTGACATCGGGCGGGCGGCCGGTTCGGATGCGCTTCGTGTCTGCATTCTCATTGTGCGCTTGACGCGCGGCGCGCGATACCCTGTTGTCTTTGACAGGTTCGGCCCCTTTTTTCCGCGCAAGCGGTTGTTTAGCCGGAACTAGCGCATATGACACGCCAGGGCGCGGTTTGTTCTCGGCGCCGCGACGCGGCCGCCCGCTTTTATGACGGCGGCATGAACCGTGCCGGCGCCTCAGCGGCGGAAGCGCACGATGGCGTCGGCGAGCCGATCGACGGCGATCACCTCGAGCCCCGGGATCGGCGCTCGCGGCTGGTTCGCGCGCGGCACGATCGCCTGCGCGAAACCGAGCTTCGCCGCTTCCTTCAGGCGCTCCTGGCCGCGCGGCGCGGGACGCACCTCGCCCGCGAGCCCGACCTCGCCGAAGACGACGAGCTTGGACGCGAGCGGCTTGTCGGCGAGCGACGACACCACGGCGAGCAGGATCGCGAGATCGGCCGCGGGCTCGGCGATGCGCACGCCGCCGACCGCGTTCACGAACACGTCCTGGTCGCCGCACGAGATCCCCGCGTGCCGGTGCAGCACCGCGAGCAGCATCGCGAGGCGGTTCTGCTCGATGCCGACGCCGAGGCGCCGCGGGTTGGGCGTCTGCGCGGCGTCGACCAGCGCCTGGATCTCCACGAGCAGCGGCCGCGTGCCCTCCTGCGTCACCATGATGCACGAGCCGGCCGCCTCGCCGCTGTGTCCCGAGAGGAACAGCGCCGACGGGTTCGACACGCCCTTCAGGCCGCGCTCGGTCATCGCGAACACGCCGAGCTCGTTCACCGCGCCGAAGCGGTTCTTGAACGCGCGCACGACGCGGAAGCTCTGCTGCGTGTCGCCCTCGAAGTAGAGCACGGTGTCGACGATGTGCTCGACCACGCGCGGCCCCGCGAGCGCGCCTTCCTTGGTGACGTGGCCGACCTGGATGATGACCGTGCCCGACTGCTTGGCCCAGCGCGCGAGCTGCGCCACGCACTCGCGCACCTGCGCGACCGATCCGGGCGCCGAGGTGAGCGCCTCGGAGTACACGGTCTGGATCGAATCGACCACCGCGATCTTCGGCTTCGCGCGCTCCAGCGCCTCGAGGATGCGCTCGAGCTGGATCTCGGCCAGCACTTCGAGCTTCCCGCAGTCGAGCTGCAGGCGCTGGGCGCGCAGCGCGACCTGCTCCGCGGACTCCTCGCCGCTCACGTAGAGCGCGCTCGTCTCCGCGGAGAGCCGCGCGAGCGCCTGCAGCAGCAGCGTCGATTTCCCGATGCCGGGATCGCCGCCGATCAGCACCACCTGCCCCGCGACCAGCCCGCCGCCGAGCGCGCGGTCGAGCTCCTCGATCCCGGTCGGCGTGCGCTGCGTCTCCTTCGCCGCGACGTCGGCGAGCCGCTGCAGTCCCGAGGCGCGCGCGACGCCGGCGAAGCGGTGGCGCGCGGGCGCCTCGGCCGCCGCCTCGACCAGCGTGTTCCACGCGGCGCACGCCGGGCACTGTCCCTGCCACTTCGGAGACTGGCCGCCGCACTCGGTGCAGACGTAAACGGTCTTCGCCTTCGCCACCGGCGGCAGATTACAGGATTCGCGGCTAGATTTCGCTGACCGGGACGCGGCCCCCGAGGCCGCACAGCAGCTCGTAGCTCACGGTGCCGGCCGCGGCGGCGACCTCGTCCGCCGAGACGTGCTCGCCCCAGAGGATGACATTCGAGCCGACCGACGCGTTGGCGATGCCGCTCAGGTCGACGAACAGCATGTCCATCGACACGCGCCCCACGGTGCGCGTGCGCTTGCCCGCGACGACGATCGGCGTCCCGGTGGGCGCGTGCCGCGGGTAGCCGTCGGCGTAGCCGCAGGCGACGACCCCGATGCGCATCGGGGCCGGCGCGGTGAAGGTCCAGCCGTAGCCGACCGAGTCGCCCGCCGCGAGCTCGCGCACCGCGATGATCTCCGAGACGAGCGTCATGGCCGGCTTCAGTCCGAGCGACTCGGCGCTCGCGTCGGCGAACGGCGAGCAGCCGTAGAGCATGATCCCCGGCCGCACCCAGTCGCCGTGCGCCTCGGGGCAGCGCAGGATCGCCGCCGAGTTCGCGAGGCTGCGCGGCAGGCGGCTGCCCGCGCTCGCGGCGTCGAAGATGACGCACTGGTCGCGCATGCGCGTGCCGCCCTCGGTGTCGGCGAAGTGCGTCATCAGCGTGACGCCGGCGACCGAGCGGCACGCCTGCAGCCGCGCGAGAGCGCCGCGGAACTCGGCCGGGTTCAGCCCGAGGCGGTTCATCCCGGTGTTGGCCTTGAGATAGACGCCGAGGCGCGAGTCGAGCCGCGCCTTCTCGAGCATCGAGACCTGATCGAGGCTGTGCACGACCGGCGTCAGGTCGTGCTCGGCGAAGGCCGGCAGCTCCCTCGCCGAGAAGAAGCCTTCGAGCAGCAGCATCGGCCTGCGTTCCCCGGCGGCGCGCAGCGCGAGCGCGCCCTCGAGCTCGAGCAGCGCCAGGCCCTCGGCGTCGAGCGCGCGCACGGCGCGCTTCAGCCCGTGGCCGTAGGCGTCGGCCTTGACGACGGCCCAGACGCGCGATTTCGGCGCGTGGCGGCGGACGACGGCGAGATTGTGGCGGAACGCCGAGAGGTGGATGCGGGCCGCGATCGGTCGCATGCGCTCTCTAGTGACCCGGCGGGCGCAGCTTCTGCTTCGCGAACTCGACGAAAGTGGCGACGAGCCGCGACCGGAACTTCTCCTTCGGATAGACGAGCGACAGCGTGCGCGTGAGCCGCGGCTGGAGCGGCACGGCGACGAGGTCGCCGAGCTTCTTCTCCTTCTCGATCGCGAGCTCCGAGAGGATCGCGAAGCCCGCGCCCGCGCACACGGCGCCTTTCAGCGCCTCGGGGCTGCCGAGCTCCATCTCGATGCGCAGCTCGCTCTCGCCGATCCCGGCCTTGCGCATGTAGAGCTCGGTGAACTCGCGCGTGCCCGAGCCCTCCTCGCGGCTGATGTAGGGATGCGCGAGCAGCTGCCTGGGCGTCACGCTCTTCAGCTTGGCGAGCGGGTGCGACGGCGAGACGACCACCTGCAGCTCGTCCTCGAAGCACGGCTCGATGGCGAGCGACGGCAGGTGCGACGGCGCCTCGATCAGGCCCACGTCGATGCTGTGCTCGCCCACGCGGCCCTCGACGATGCCCGAGTTCGCGACGAACAGCCGCGCGTGCACGTCGGGGTAGCGCGACTTGAACTCGCCCAGGACGCGCGGCAGCATGAACTCGGCGATGGTGTTGCTCGCGCCGATGTTGAGCGGGCCCGCGAGGCGGCCGGTCATCTCCTTGAGGCGCGTGTCGAGCTCGGCCGAGAGCGCGAGGATGCGCTCGGCGTAGTCGTACACGATCTCCCCCGCCGGCGTCAGCGCGACGCGGCCGTGCCCGCGCTCGAACAGGCGCGTGTTGTACTGCTCCTCGAGCTGCTTGATCTGGAAGGTCACCGCCGGCTGCGTCATGAAAAGCGTCTCGGCGGCCTTGGTGAAGCTCATCTGCTTGGCCACCGCGTGGAACACCTGTAAGCGCCTGTCTGCCATACCGCACCGACTACGTCCTTATTGAACCATAAGAAGGATAACTGGGCCAGCCTGCGCGCGGAATGCGTCTTCCGGCCCGGCGCGTAGTCCGAACGGAGTCATGGTATAAGACGCCGGCACATTATAAGAACGAAGGCGGTACTTCTTCTTGCCGAGGCCGACTCCCGGATGACACGCGGCTCCATCGCATGAAGCGCGGCTTCTACACGATCATGGCGGCGCAGTTCTTCAGCTCGCTCGCCGACAACGCGCTCCTGATCGCCGCGATCGCCATGCTGCTCGAGCTGCAGGGGCCGCCGTGGATGACGCCGCTGCTGAAGTTCTTCTTCACCGCGTCCTACGTCGGGCTCGCCGCCTTCGTCGGCGCCTTCGCCGACGCGCTGCCCAAGGGGCGGGTGATGTTCATCACCAACACGGTGAAGATCGTCGGCTGCGGGATGATGTTCCTGCCGGGCTGGGTGCAGATCGGCAGCCTGCCCGACTACGCCATGGTGCTGGTCGCCTACGGCGTGGTCGGCCTCGGCGCGGCCGCGTACTCGCCCGCGAAGTACGGCATCCTGACCGAGCT
>Ga0070741_10010298_pt1 | contig 17722 bp, 19 predicted proteins | sample Coa_R1_4_FD_66440 | JGI IMG/M metagenome (GOLD analysis project Ga0070741, IMG submission 66440) | Surface soil microbial communities from Centralia Pennsylvania, which are recovering from an underground coalmine fire - Coalmine... | ecosystem: Environmental > Terrestrial > Soil > Unclassified ...
CTACCCTCGACCGGCACCATTATCGCCGAGCTGAGCCAGGGCAAGCTTGGCGGCGAGGCCTATGATCGCGAGGCACCTGAGCGCATCAGAGCGCAGCTCTACTGACCTCGCCGGTCCAGGTGCAGGCGCTCAACATCTTCCGCATATGCTCCGGCACCGGCGCAGTCACTTTGACTGCCGGCTTGCTTTTTGAGATCGGCACCGTCACCTCGCGTGAGTGCAGATGCAGCGCCAGCGCGTCGCCGCGCGCTGATTTTCCGTAGATGCTGTCGCCGACGATCGGCCACCCCATCTCGGCGCAATGGACCCGCAGCTGATGCGTGCGCCCGGTGATCGGCTCGAGTGCAAGCCAGGCGAGACCCGGTCCACGTCCCAGCACCTTCCAAGTGCTGGTTGACGGCAGCCCGTGACTGTCGGCCTTCATCCACCAGCCGCGTGACTCGTCCCGCTTGGAAAGCGGGATATCAATGCGGCCTTCGGCCTCTTCCGGCCCGCCCTCGACGACGGCCCAGTAACATTTTCCGACCTTGCCCTGCTTGAAGAGCTTGCCGAGTAACGCGAGCGCCTTGCGGTGACGGCCAAGCACCAGACAGCCTGTGGTATCACGATCGAGCCTGTGTGCGAGCGCCGGTCGGCGCGGCAGGCCGAACCGCAACGCGTCGAAGTAGTCCTCGAGAGCCTCGCCACCCTTCGGGCCACGGTGCACAGGCAATCCCGCAGGCTTGTCGACCACCAGCATCAGCCCGTCGCGATAGAGCAGGCGGGCAAGCATCTCTTCCGGTGTCATGGTCACTTACCAAAATTTGCCGAAACGGCTATCACGGACGCCGCATGAACGACAGCGTGCAAAGCGAAGGCTGGTGGAGGCGCCTGAGCGGCGGGCTCAGGCGCACCTCGTCGTCGCTTGGTTCCTCGATCGCGGCACTGGTGACGAACCGTCCGCTCGATCCCGAAACGCTTGATGCGCTCGAAGACGAGCTGGTTCGCGCCGATCTTGGCCAGGACCTCGCCGCCCGTATCGTCGATATGCTCGGCCAGGGCCGTTACCCGCAGGGAATTTCACCGAACGAGGTCAAGGCAGTGCTTGCCAGCGAGATCGAGAAGGCGCTGGTGCCGGTCGCCAGGCCGTTGGAACTGACGGCGCGCCCATTCGTCATTCTGGTCGCCGGCGTCAACGGTTCCGGCAAGACCACGACAATTGGCAAGCTTGCCGCCCGCTTTCGCGCGCAGGGAAAGAGGGTAATGCTGGTTGCAGGCGATACTTTTCGTGCTGCCGCGATCGATCAGCTCAAGATCTGGGGCGAACGCACGGGCGCAAAAGTGGTCGCGCGCGAACCAGGCTCCGATGCCGCAAGCCTTGCCTTTGAAGCAGTCACAGCAGCCAAGGTTGAAGGCACTGATGTCGTTCTGGTCGACACGGCGGGGCGACTGCAAAATCGTGCCGAGCTGATGGGTGAACTGGAAAAGATGGTGCGCGTCGTGCGCAAGGTCGAGCCAACGGCGCCCCACGCAGTGCTTCTTGTCCTCGACGCGACGGTGGGTCAAAACGCGCTGAGCCAGGTGGAGATTTTCGGCAAGATCGCGGGCGTTACCGGCCTGGTGATGACCAAGCTCGACGGGACCGCGCGTGGCGGCATTCTTGTTGCAATTGCCGAAAGGTTTGGATTGCCCGTGCATTTCATCGGTATCGGCGAAGGTGTGGACGACCTTGCGCCATTCACGGCTCGCGACTTCTCACGTGCCGTGGTGGGTCTTGAAGATTGAGACAGGGCATGAATGCAGAAAAGACGCGACTCAATCCGCTGTTGAAGCTGGTGCTCGACATCGGGCCGCTGATTCTGTTCTTCGTCGCGAATTCTAAATTCGGGATCTTCGCCGCGACCGGCGCTTTCATGGTCGCGGTCCTGATCGCACTGGCAATCTCTTACGTTATGACGCGGCATATCGCAGTCATGCCGGTGGTTACCGCCGTCGTCGTGCTGATCTTCGGCGGGCTGACGCTGATTCTGCATGATGAACTGTTCATCAAGCTCAAGCCGACCATCATCTACGTGTTGTTTGGCGGCACCCTGCTTGGCGGGCTCCTGCTCGGTAAACCGTTACTTGGCATCGTATTCGATTCCGTCTTTCACCTTCAGGAAGAAGGCTGGCGGAAGCTTACCTTGCGCTGGGCGCTGTTCTTTTTCGTGCTGGCAATTCTCAATGAGATCGTTTGGCGGACGCAGACGACGGATTTCTGGGTCAGCTTCAAGCTTTTCGGGGCAGTGCCGCTCACGTTTCTTTTTGCCGCTTTGCAATATCCGCTTTTGATGAAATACGGCGTCGATAAGAAATCCTGACACGAGTCATGCTTTCCTCCCGTGCCTGGAGATCGATCGTGGCCGGCCTGTGTGGAAGTGCGGCGCATTCCGTGCTGATGGCGGTGAAATCCTGGTCCGGTGTGCTGCCGGGCTTTGAGCCTTACAACGATCTGCAGGCGTTGCTGGCTTCGATGGCCGGCGGCTCAATTCACCCGGTTATTCCGTGGGCACTGTCGTATTTCAATGGCTCGGTGGTGCTCGGATTTCTGTTCAACCGGCTCCATCGTCACATTCCGGGCCGTACGGCACTTGCGAAAGGACTGGGATTCGGGCTGGCCATCTGGATTGTGATGGGGCTGACGTTCTTTCCTGTCATCGGCAAAGGGCTCTTCGCGCTGGGCGCCGGGTTCGGACTGAAGCCGGTGTTTTTTTCATTGCTCATGGTGCTGACCTACAGCATCACCCTCAGCAGCGTATACTTCGTGTTGCGCCTGCCGGGGCGGCCGTCAGCGTCCTAACGCAGCGCCTTTTCAATTTCCGGTATGAGCACGTGCGCTAGATTGTCCGCCGTGATCGGCCCGACGAGCTTGTAGGCGATACGCCCGTCGCGGCCGACAAGGAAAGTTTCCGGTACGCCGTAGACGCCCCAGTCGATCGAAGCGCGGCCGGTTTCGTCCCGTCCTGTCGCGGCGAAGGGATTGCCATAACGGTTGAGAAAACGACGGGCGTTGTCGGGCGCATCCTTGTAGTTGATCCCGACGAGCCGGATTCGCCTGTCCCTCGACAATTGCTCCAAAAACGGCACCTCGTCATGGCATGGAACGCACCATGATGCCCATACATTCACCAGCGTCACGGCATCCTTGAACGTGTCGTTGCTCAGGCCCGGCACGGGCTTGCCGTCTCGTTCGAGACCGGGCAGGGGAGGCAAGTCCGTCGCCGGGATCGGGCGGCCTATGAGGGCTGAGGGAAGGCGGGACGGATCACCGGCACCCAGACGATAAAGGAAAAGCGCGGCCACTGCGACGAACGCGGCCAGCGGCAGAAAAACGAGAATGGAACGGCGCGTCCTGCCGTTACCCTCGCTCGATGCGTCAGTCATTGACCTTACGCTGCGCGCGGCGTGTGATGCCGCGCTCCTCGAGATCGCCGAGAATTCGGCGTTGGGCCGAATAGTCGAGCAGCACCCATGCGATGAGCGCAGCTATGACGAACAGGGTTGCCGCATAGGCGGCAACAATAAAATCAGCGTGAGGTCCGAGGTTCATGCATGCATCTCCTGCGCCTGCATCAGGCGCATACTGCGCACGCGCCGTCTCAGGATTTCATTGCGCATGATCGCAAGGTGCAGCGTGATGAAGAGACACACGAATGCCAATGCCATGATCAGCAGCGGCGTGAGCAGGGAGGGGTCGATCGTCGAGCCGCCGATGCGAAGCACAGAGGCGGGCTGGTGCAATGTATTCCACCAGTCCACCGAAAACTTGATGATCGGAAGATTAACCGCACCAACCAGCGACAGAATCGCGGCCCCGCGCGCGCCGCGGCCAGGCTCTTCGGCGGTCCAGTAAAGCGCGAGTACGCCGAAATAGAGCAGCAGCAGTATCAGCATCGAAGTCAACCGCGCGTCCCATACCCAATATGTGCCCCAGGTCGGCCGGCCCCAGAGTGAGCCGGTGACGAGGCAGATGAAGGTGAATGCGGCGCCGAGCGGGGCGGCGGCTTTGCCCGCGACGTCCGCCAAAGGGTGCCGCCAGACCAACGTGCCGAGCGCGGCGATGCTCATCAGCGCCCAACCGAACATTCCAAGCCACGCGGCAGGTACGTGCAGGAACATGATCTTCACGGTGGCACCTTGCTGATAGTCATCGGGAGCATTTATCGCGCGATAGAGTCCGATCGCGAACAGTATGACGGTGGCTGCCACCAACCATGGCAGCACGCGCTCGACGAGGCGCAGGAAACGCGTGGGGTTGGCAAGATCGATTACGGCCATACGGAATCTCTTGTCATTATGTCATTCAAGTCCGTGGCGCAGGGCCGCAGCTGCGGCAATTGGGCCAAGCACCAGGCTTGCCATGCTTATCGCACAAAGAATGGTGAAAGCGGGGCCGAACGGTGTGGAGCCGGCAACTGCTGCGTTTGCGGCAGCCACCCCGAAAATCAACACCGGCACGGTGAGTGGCAGCACCAGCACCGCCAATAGCAATCCGCCGCGCCGCAATGCAACGGACAACGCAGCGCCAACGAGACCGATAAAGGTCAGGGCTGGAGTGCCGGCAGCGAGCGTCAGGGAGATCCACCCTGTTGCATGCAGATCGACATTGAGCATCAACCCCAGCAGCGGGGCGATCACCACCAGCGGTAATCCGGTCGTGAGCCAGTGTGCGACGGCTTTTGTTGCTACCGTCAGTTCGAGAGGCGTTTTGCCCATCATGAGGAGGTCGAGGGATCCGTCTTCGTAGTCGGCCGCAAAAAGGCGATCGAGTGCAAGCAGGCTCGCCAGCAGGGCGCCAAGCCAGAGAATTGCCGGACCGATCCGCGCAAGCAATGCGAGGTCGGGTCCGACAGCAAAAGGCGCCATCGTGATCACGATCAGAAAGAACAGCGCGCCCATGAGAGCGCTGCCACCGATTCGAACGGCAAGACGCATATCGCGGATCAGGATTGCGACAAGCGGACTCATGACGTGCCCAGCCCGAGCTCGCGCGCCCGTTCAAGACCGATCGCACCGTGTGCGGCCGCAACGATCAGTCCGCCGCCGGCAAGATGATTGCGCATGAGTTCCGAAAGCCGCGCCTGCGAGGATGCATCGAGCGAGGATGCCGGCTCGTCGAGCAACCAGATCGGGCGCGATACGGCGACAAGACGCGCGATCGACAAACGCCGGCGCTGGCCGGCGGAGAGATAAGCGGCGGGCAGGTCGGCAAGACGCCCAAGATCGAGTGAATCGAGTGCAGCCTTGATGTCATTGCCAGATCCGAGAAACCTCGCCCAGAACCGCAGGTTTTCGGCCACCGTCAGCGATGGCTTCATCGCATCCTGATGGCCGAGGTAATGCGCCTGTTCGGAAATTGGAGCATCGGTTGCGCCGCCATGCAGTGCCAGGCGTCCGGCGGCAATACGGACCAACCCGGCAATCATGCGGAGCAGTGATGACTTCCCGGCGCCGTTGGGGCCGGTGACGATCAATGCCTCGCCCGCGGGCACCTTGAAGCTGATGCCCTGGAATACCTGGCGCCCGCCCCGGCAGCAGGCCAGTTCGTCAGCCCAAAGTTCCATCACGGCCGCCAGGCGCCCGGCTGGGTGCGCGGCCAATATGCGGAAAACCCCAGTAATTTTCGCATCTTCGGCGAGAATCTCGGTGAATATGGCGTCGCGCGCGAAAAGACCTTATAAGCCCCGACTTGCGACGTTACGTTATTCGAATTCGGACGCAAGTCTCGCCAGCCGAGAAAAACATCGCCTTGCCAACAACTTAGTCCGAACCAGCGCCGGTCGTCCGGCCGGGAATGGAAACAGCCAATATGACTTCGCTCGACAGCTTTAGGTGCTGCAAGACCCTGCAGGTTGGTAGCAAGAGTTACGCCTATTTCAGTCTTCCCACTGCCGAGCGAAATGGGCTCAAGGGCATCTCGCGTCTTCCCTTCTCCATGAAAGTTCTGCTGGAGAACCTCCTGCGCAACGAGGATGGCCGCTCGGTCACAAAGGACGATATCAAGGCCGTCGCGGAATGGTTGAAGACAAAGACATCGGACCGCGAAATTGCATTTCGGCCGGCCCGCGTGTTGATGCAGGATTTCACCGGGGTTCCGGCCGTCGTCGATCTTGCGGCCATGCGCGACGCGATGAAGCAGCTTGGAGGTGATCCGAAAAAAATCAATCCGCAGGTTCCGGTCGATCTCGTTATCGATCACTCGGTGGCGGTGACGTTCTTCGGCAACAACCAGGCGTTCAAGAAAAACGTCGAGGAGGAATACCGGCAGAATCAGGAACGTTACAAATTCCTGAAATGGGCCCAGCGATCCTTTGACAATTTCAGCGTTGTTCCGCCCGGTACCGGCATTTGCCATCAGGTCAACCTCGAATACCTGTCGCGCGTGGTGTGGAACCGCAAGGACAAGATCAAGATCGACGGCAAGCAGGCGACAATGGAGGTCGCCTATCCGGACACGCTGGTCGGTACCGACTCGCATACGACGATGGTCAACGGCCTGTCCGTGCTTGGCTGGGGCGTCGGCGGCATCGAAGCCGAAGCGGCCATGCTCGGCCAGCCGCTCTCGATGGTGCTGCCCGAAGTGATCGGCTTCAAGCTGGTCGGGAAATTGAAAGAGGGCGTAACCGCGACCGATCTTGTGCTCACGGTGACAGAGATGCTGCGCAAGCGCGGGGTCGTCGGAAAATTCGTCGAGTTCTTCGGCCCCGGGCTGGCCAGCTTGACGATTGCCGACCGTGCGACACTTGGGAACATGTCGCCGGAATACGGCGCAACTTGCGGCTTCTCGCCCATCGATGACGACACGATCCGGTATCTCAAGGACACCGGCCGCCCGCCTGAGCTCGTTTCGCTGGTCGCCGCCTACGCGAAAGCGCAGGGCATGTACCGCGTGAAAACGACACCCGATCCGATATTCACCGACGTGCTCAAGCTTGAGCTGAGCTCGGTCGAACCGTCACTCGCAGGGCCGAAGCGCCCGCAGGACCGTGTCGCGCTCAAGGAGGTCAAGGCAGGTTTTGCCGCCTCCATGGACAAGGAGTTCGGCAAGAGTGCCGAGGCGAAGAAACGGGTGAAAGTGCCGGGCAAAAATTACGATCTTGGCCACGGTGACGTCGTCATTGCGGCGATCACGTCCTGCACCAATACTTCCAACCCGAACGTAATGATCGGCGCCGGATTGCTGGCGCGCAAAGCCGTTGCGAAAGGGCTCACGTCCAAACCATGGGTCAAGACGTCGCTTGCTCCTGGTTCGCAGGTCGTCGGCGAGTACCTGGAAAAATCGGGGCTGCAGAAGGATCTTGATAAGCTCGGCTTCAACCTGGTTGGCTTCGGGTGCACGACCTGCATCGGCAATTCCGGCCCGCTGCCGCCGGAGAATTCGAAGGCCATCAACGACAACGACCTTGTTGCCGCCGCGGTGCTGTCGGGCAACCGGAATTTTGAAGGCCGCGTCAACGCCGACGTTCGTGCCAACTATCTCGCTTCGCCGCCGCTGGTTGTCTCTTATGCGATTGCCGGCTCCATGAATGTCGATGTCGCAAAGGAGCCGCTCGGCGTCGATCAGAAGGGCAAGAAAGTCTTCCTCAAGGATATCTGGCCGTCGAACAAGGAGATCGGTGACTTCGTCGCCAAGAACATCACGCGCCAGATGTTTTCGAAGAAATACGCCGACGTGTTCAAGGGCGATTCGAACTGGCGGAAGATCAGCGTCAAGGGCGGAGTGACCTACGACTGGGACAAGAAGTCGACCTACGTACAGAATCCGCCGTATTTCGTCGGGATGGGCCGCCAGCCGAAGCCGCTCGAGGATATTGTCGACGCGCGTGTTCTCGCCCTGCTGCTCGACTCGATCACGACCGACCACATTTCGCCGGCGGGCTCGATCAAGATCGATTCGCCGGCCGGCAAGTATCTTATCGAGCACAAGGTGAAGCCGGCCGACTTCAATCAGTACGGCACGCGGCGCGGCAACCATGAAGTGATGATGCGCGGTACCTTCGCCAACATTCGGATCAAGAACCAGATGGTCCCGGGTGTCGAAGGTGGCGTCACAATCCACTATCCGTCGAAACAGAAGATGACGATTTACGACGCCGCCATGAGGTACAAGGCCGACAGGGTTCCGCTGGTTGTTTTTGCCGGCAAGGAATACGGCAGCGGCTCTTCGCGCGACTGGGCGGCCAAGGGCTCCGTTCTACTCGGGATCCGCGCCGTGATCGCGCAATCATTCGAACGCATCCACCGCTCCAACCTGGTGGGCATGGGCGTGATGCCGCTGATCTTCGAAGAAGGTACGTCGTGGCAATCGCTCGGCCTCAAGGGCGACGAGCAGGTCACGATCCGCGGCCTCCACGGGGAGCTCAAACCGCATCAGCGGCTGATTGCCGAAATCGTATCCGGGAACGGTACGCTCAAGCGCGTGCCGCTGATTTGCCGTATCGATACCCTGGATGAGCTCGATTACTTCAAGAATGGTGGGATTTTGCAGTACGTACTGCGTCAACTGGCGGGCTGACCGGTATTTTGTTAACGGTCAGGGCCTAATGTGTAAGTCACCGCGAAGTGAGTAGCGGGTGATCGAGGGGGCGACCTATAACGCGCTTGCGAGGCAGGGGATCGCGGGATCGATATGAACTGTCGCCACATCACCTTTGCAGTCGCCTTCCTGTTCGGCTCCATGGCAGCACCGGCGTCGGCTGAGCCGCGCGCCGTCGTCGAGTTATTCACCAGCCAGGGTTGCTCCTCGTGCCCCGCCGCCGACAAACTGCTCGGCGATCTCGCGCGAGATCCATCGCTGATCACGATGAGCCTCGCCGTCGACTACTGGGATTATCTCGGCTGGAAAGACACACTGGCCCTGCACGGCCACACAAACCGGCAACGCGCCTATGCGGAAGCGCGCGGCGACCGCGAAGTGTATACGCCACAGGTCGTAATCAACGGCATTGCGCATGCGCTTGGCAGCGACAGGTCCGCAATTGAAAAAGCCATTGCCCAGACGCGGCGCAATCCGGCGACGCTTTCATTGCCCGTCACGATGAGCGTGGCGGATGGCAAGGTTACGGTGAATGTGCCGGACGCTCCGGGCGACAAGCGCAGCGGCGAAGTCTGGCTCTGCCCGATCACGAGTAAGGTCGATGTGCATATCGGACGCGGTGAAAACCACGACCGTACTCTGAGCTATCACAATGTAGTGCGGCGCTGGATCAAGCTCGGTGACTGGAACGGCAAGGCGGCGACCTACAGCATTGCACTGAGTGAAATTCCCAAGGGCAACCCCAAGGGCGACGACTCGCTCAAGGACATCGACCGGCTCGATGTCGTGGTGCAGAGCGGCGTCGCTGCGAAGCCCGGTCTGATACTTGGCGGCGCGACGACCGGCTGCTGCACATCTCCGTCGAACTGATTTTTTGCAACCGCATCGAAAAAGAAACGGGCCGGCACCAGGCCGGCCCGAAGGCATTAGGGGATTGAACCGTACGCGGAACTCAACTGGCCCGGCCGATCGAGCCCCGGGGGGCTGGGGGGCTGAGGAATCCGGTGCTCGTACCGGACCGGGCCTTGAGGCAACGCCTACCTTATCCCAGTGCAGCGTGACGGGCGGTTGACCGAAATTGGGCGTTATTGTGGGAGAGTTTAACGAGTTCGTGATCGATCGGCCGCCGATTCCGCCCGTTTTTGCTGTGCTTCGGCGCTGCGAGGAAGTGCTTGCCGAGCATCGCCGGCGGCGCGATCATTATCGCCCAGCAAAAGGAGGCGCCGCATGACGTTCGGTTCCGGCGAAATCGACCCCAGCCAGTCTGTCGGGGGTGGTGCCCCGGTACGCACTGCTCCCGCTCCCGCAAATCAGGTCACATTCAGCCGCCGCGAGCTCAATCGCATTCTGGATTTGTACGGGCGCAAAGTTGCTGCCGGAGAATGGCGCGATTACGCAATCGACTTTCTCAAGGACCGGGCGGTTTTTTCCGTGTTTCGCCGCACTTCAGAAGTGCCGCTTTATCGTATCGAAAAAAATCCAAAGCTCGCCCGTCGTCAGGGCACCTACAGCGTGATTTCGGCGACCGGCCTGATCGTGAGGCGCGGCCACGAACTTGATCGCGTGCTTCGGTCGATCGACTGTTCGCTCGCACTGGTTCCGAACTGAGCGATCAGGGCGGCTTGCTGGCACCTGGACCCAGCGCCCGTTGCATCAGGACGCTGTCCAGCCAGCGGTCGAACTTGTAGCCGATGTTTTCGAACACGCCGGCATGTTTGAAGCCGGCGGCCTCGTGCAGCCCGATCGAGGCAGCCTGTTTCGAATCCCCGATGACGGCGACCATCAGGCGAAATCCTTTTTTCGTACAGATTTCAATAAGCGCGTCGAGCAGGGCCTTGCCGACGCCGCGCCTGTGCATGTCAGGCGCCACGTAAATCGAATTCTCCACGGTGAACCGGTAGGCGGGCCGCGTGCGGTAGGGGCCGGCATAGGCATAGCCAACGACCGCTCCGTCGATCACGGCGACCAGATAGGGAAAGCCATTTGTGGTCAGCTCGTTGAACCTGCGCGTCATTTCGGCTTCATCCGGCGCGGTGAGCTCGAATGATGCTGTCCCGTGATCGACGGCATAGGCGTAGATGCGCGTGATGGTGGGAATATCGGCGAGGATGGCAGGGCGAATAGCGACCGTCATGCGTCGGCGAGACTAGCAAAAAGCAAGCGCCCGGGCAGGTGCCCGGGCGCGCATTACAGATCTGCCTTCAGTGCTTATCGGCGGTCGCCCATGAAGCGCAGCAGGAACAGGAACAGGTTGATGAAGTCCAGATAGAGCGCCAGCGCGCCCATGACGGCCTTGCGGCCGGCAACCGTGCCGTCGTCATTGGCGCTGTACATCTCCTTGATCCGCTGCGTATCCCAGGCGGTCAGGCCGGCAAAGACAAGGACGCCGATCACCGAAATCGCGAACTCGAGTCCCGGGCTCTTGAGGAAGATGTTGACGAGCATTGCCAGGATAATGCCGAACAGGCCCATGACCAGGAACGAGCCTACCGGCGATAGATCCCGCTGCGTGGTGTAGCCGTACAGGCTCAAGGCTCCAAATGACGCCGCCGATATGAAGAACGTGCGTGCGATCGAGCCGTGAGTGTACGTCAGAAACACCGACGACAGCATTACACCGAGCAGGCCGGCATAGACCATGAACAGCATGAGTGCCGTGCTCGGCTGCAGGTTGCCGATTCGGAAGCTCATGAAGAACACCAGTCCAAGGGTGCCGAGGAACAGTATGATCGTCACGGGGCCGCCATAGAGGGTCTGCCCGAATGGGGTCAGACCGGTCAGGCGACCGGCCGTATCGGTGACTGCGGCAGCGTTGAAGACAAGCCAAGCGACGACGCCGGTCAGAGCGACGCCGGCGGCCATGTAATTGTAGACGCGGATCATGTAGGCGCGCAGGCCTGCATCGATCGCGATAGCACGCGCGGCGCCGAAGCCGCGGGCTGCTACGTTACGGTCGTAGTCCGACATCGAAGTTTCCTCTCTCATGTCCCGGCCTTCGCCGGTTAAACGTCACGCGCGACGGCGTAGTACCGCCGCGCTCGTGTTCCGAATCTAGTGGTTGGACAGGCTTGGCGCCAGATATGGCCTGATGATGACCCTGCACCATTGAGAAATTTTAACCCGGGGCTGGAATATAGCCCAAAAGCCCCTGCCGGAGCCTGCGGGCGGGGAGCACGCGGCGGAATGTCGCAAAATCTACAGATTCCGCAGCACAGGGGCCGGTTTCTGCCCGAGGGCCACGAATGTCCCGGCAAGGCCGAGGATGACGGTAACCATGACCGCCGAACCTGCCGCTGCCAGCGCCGGCCAGGGCAGCCAGGAAAACGGCAGGTGCATCAGCTCCGCCACAATGAGCCAGGCTGCGAGCGACCCGGCCAGAACTCCGAACAGTGCCGTGGCCGATCCGATCAGCAGATATTCGATGCCGAAGGCGGATATCAGATGCCGCCGTGTGGCACCGAGCGTCTTCAGAATTACCGCGTCATAGACGCGGTGGTGGTGGCCGGCCGCGAGTGCGCCGCCGAGCACGAGTGCTGCGGCGACGAGTGTAACGGCGCTGGCGCCGCGTATGGCCAGGACGAGATTGGCAACGATACTTCCGACCGCCTCGAGAGCTTCCTTGACGCGCACCGCCGTGACCATCGGAAACGACTCAGCCACGCTCCGGATCGTCGAAGCCTCCTGTGACGGCGTCGCTCCGCCGGGATAGGTCAAGGTTGCAAGAAGCGAGTGCGGTGCTCCGGCAAATGCGTTGGGTGAAAACACCATCACGAAATTGATGCCGAGGCTCTCCCAGTCGACCAGCCGCATATTGGCGATGGTGGCCGTCACGTTGCGGCCGAGCACATTCACGGTAACCGGGTCGCCCAGCTTCAGGCCCAGACCGTCGGCAATCCGCTTCTCGAACGACACCAGCGGCGGTCCATTGTAGTCCGGCCCCCACCATTGCCCCTCGACCAGCCGCGATCCGGTCGGAATGTCGCGGGCGTACGTGATCCCGCGGTCGCTCTGCAGCACCCAGGCTGCGTCGTCCCGCGGTCTGATGTGCTCGGCTGGCGTGCCTCCGGCGGAAACGATGCGGCCGCGCAGCATCGGCACATCCTCGAGCTTTGCCGACGGCGCATGCGTGCGAATGAAAGTTTCGAAGCGCGCGGCCTGATCGGAAGGGATGTCGAGGAAATAGAACGACGGCGCTCTTGCCGGCAATTCGTTCGAGAATTGCCGGCGGAGATTGCCATCGATCTCGATAACGGTCACAAGCAGCGTGATGCCGAGGCCAAGCGACAGCACAATCGTCGGTGTGAGCGCGCTCGGACGGTGGATATTGGCGACTGCCATGCGCAGTCCCGTCGAATGCAAACGCGGCACGCGTCTAGCGGCCATCATCAGAAGCGCCGCGATCACACGCAGCAGCACAAAGACCGCCGCAGCCGTGGCGACGTAGATAACCGCAACGCGCCGGTCGTATGCCAGCAGCACGGCCAACGCTGCAAGGGCGATAACGGCAAGGCCTGCAAGCGCGACGTAGCGTTTGCGGGGCCAACGCAGCTGCGGCGCTACCATGTCGCGAAACAGCGCGCCAACCGGCACGTCATGCGCCCGCCCAAGCGGCCAGAGAGCGAAGGCAAGCGCCGTGAGCACGCCGTAGACCATCGCCAGAACGAGCTCGACGGGGTGCAAAGCCGGCACAATCGGCAGGGGAATGAGCGATCCGAATGTCCACGCGACCAGGAAGGGCAGGGCGGCACCAGCGGCGGCGCCGATGGTGCCCCCGGCAAGCGCGAGCAGAGTCACCTGCGAGAGATAAATCATGAAGATGCGGCGGCCGCTGGCGCCCAGAGCCTTCATGGTAGCAATAGTGTCGCGCCGGCGGTCGAGATGGCTTTTGACCGCATTGCCGACGCCGACGCCGCCGACGAGAAGCGCGGTCAGGCCAACAATGGTGAGAAACTGGGTAAACCGCTCAACGTTGCGTTCGAGCCGGGGAGACGCGTTGCTCCGGCTGCGGATATCCCAGCCGGCTTCCGGCAATTGCGCGCGCGCCTGAGCCGCAACGGCCCTTGCCTTGTCGTCTGATGCGTCGTTGGCCGGGAGGCGCAATCGATAGTGCCAGCGCACCAGGCTGCCCGGTTGCAGCAGGCCGGTTGCGCGCAGCGTGTCCTCACTCACCAGCAGGCGCGGGCCAAAGCCGATGCCGCCGGCGAGCTTGTCCGGCTCGCCGGTGAGCACGGCACGAATTTCGACTGTGGTGTTGCCGATCGTCAGCCGTGCGCCAGGCTTGATTTCCAGCCGGGCCATGAGCGTCGGGTCAGCCGCGGCGCCGAACACGCCGTCACGCCGGGACAGCACGTCAGAGAGAGGCTCCGCCGGATCAAGAACGGCTCTTCCAAACAGCGGATACGCCGCATCGACGGCCTTCATTTCAACGAGGGTCGCCTCGCCGGCCGCGGTACGGGCCATCGCACGCATGGTCGCAATGGTCGAGGTCGTGCCGTGCGCCTCGAGAAAAGCCCGCTCGCGCGGTGCTGCCTCGCGCTGGATGAGCGTGAATGCGAGGTCGCCACCGAGGATCACCTGGCCTTCGCGCGCAAGACCGTCTGCAAGACTCGCCGCGAGAGAGCCGACGCCGGCAATCGCCATGCTGCCCAGCGCGATGCAGGCGATGAAGACGTAGAAGCCGCGGACGCCGGCGCGCAGCTCGCGCAGAGCGAAGCGCAGCGGGAGCCATCGGCCGCCTGATCTCAGTTCCGCCGAATTCATGGCCCGGCCGCCCCGTCGATCCGGCCAGAGCGCAGGCGCACCACGCGGGCGCAACGCGCAGCCAACGCGGGATCGTGTGTAACCAGCACCAGCGTAGACCCGCGCCTGGCATGACCGGCAAAAAGAAGATCGATGATCTGCTTGCCGGTATCTTCGTCCAGGTTTCCCGTCGGCTCATCCGCAACGACAATGGCCGGGTTCGGCGCCAGAGCACGAGCCACCGCGACACGCTGCTGTTCGCCGCCGGAAAGTTGTGCGGGGTAATGGTCGAGCCGGTCGCTAAGTCCGACGGCAGCAAGCTCATCGCGCGCCTGCGCATGAGCGTTGGCAACACCAGCCAGCTCCAGAGGCACGGCGACGTTTTCGAGCGCGGTCATCGTCGGGATCAGGTGGAACGACTGGAAAACGATCCCCACATGCCGGCCGCGAAATCTGGCGAGCGCGTCCTCGTCAAGCACACTGAGGTTCTCGCCTGCGACGGTCACGGTCCCGGTGTCGGCACGCTCCAGACCGGCCATCACCATCAGCAAGGTCGATTTGCCCGAGCCCGAGGGGCCGACCAGGCCGATTGCCTCGCCGCTCGCTATATGCAGGTTGATGTCTTTGAGGATATGAACACGGGCCGCCCCCTGCCCGAGCGAGAGATTTACACCGGCAAGCGCAATGGCCGGCCCCGCCTGGGAGTTATTCGTCATGGGACCTCGTTTTCCGCCGTATCGCTCATATGGGAGGAACCCTACCCGGGTCCAGCGCCTCGCTGCCTTGCTGCTGGTCACGTTCTTTTGTGTGGCCGCGCCGGCAACGGCCGCCGATGCGGCGGACAAACCGGTCCATATCGTCGTCCTTGGCGATTCACTGAGCGCAGGCTTCGGCCTGCCGGCCGAAGCCGCATTCCCGGCCAAGCTGGGAAAGGCGCTCAGCGCGAAAGGCGTCGCCGTGACAGTCACGAATGCCGGGGTGTCCGGTGACACGGCATCCGGCGGGCTTGCCCGTCTCGACTGGTCCGTTCCGGCGGGGACCGACGCCGTCATCCTTGAGCTCGGAGCCAACGATGCCTTGCGTGGCCTTGACCCGAAGGTGACGAAAACAGCACTCGATGCAATCCTGCGCAAGCTCGCCGATCGTCGGATTTCCGTGCTGCTCGCCGGCATGCGGGCGCCACGCAACCTCGGTTCTGATTATGCGCGTGATTTTGATGCAATTTATCCGGCGCTTGCCTCGACTCACCCGGTTGTCTTTTATCCCTTCTTTCTCGATGGCGTGGCCGCAGATCCAAGGCTGAATCAGAGTGACGGCATGCATCCGAACGCCGCCGGTGTCGATGAGATCGTTATGCGTATCCTGCCGCAGGTTGAAGAATTGATTGCCAAAGCACGTGCCGCACGTGCGTTGTGAATGGAAGTCTGTCATGCCACGTCTGTTCACAGGGGTCGAAATTCCTCCGGATATAGGTCAGGCACTGGCGAGCCTGCGTGGCGGTCTTCCCGGCGCGCGCTGGGTCGATCCCGAGAACTATCACCTGACCTTGCGATTTATCGGAGACGTCGACGATGCCGTCGCGCACGAGGTTGCTTCAATGCTCGGGCGTGTCAAACGCGGCCCCTTCGAGCTTTACATGGAGGGACTCATCTCGTTCGGTGGCCGCAAGCCCCGCGCGGTCGTTGCAAGCGTTGCACCGGCGCAAGCCTTGCTTGACGTGCAGGCGGAGCACGAGCGTCTGATGCAGCGTATCGGGCTCGAACCGGAAGGACGGAAGTTCACCCCGCATGTGACGCTGGCACGCTTGCGTGAATCGTCGAGTCAGCAGGTTGCCGAATATCTGTCGGCGCGCGGATATTTTCGTACGTCGCCCTTCCGTGTCTCGCGTTTTGTGTTGTTTTCGTCGCGCGCATCAACCGGCGGCGGACCATACGTGGTCGAGGCCGGCTATCCGCTCGCCGGTTGACGCTTATGCCGGATTGAATAACCGCGATTGCGCATCCAGGATAGCCGTCGCAACGCCGTGTGCGTCGGCAACAAGTTCGCGTGTCAGCGACAGAAAGGTGAACCGTGGCGGGTCGACTTCGCCGACCACGCTGCCGAAATCGAACTTGAGATCCGCTTCGAATTTGCGGGCGAGCTGCTGCATGCGCCGGTTGTCGGCCAGGCAGTGCATTCGCAGCAGCTTGATGCCACGGTTGCGCGCGCTCAGGAGCGTGCGCTCAAGCAGTGCCGTGCCGACGCCCTGGCTCTGCCAAGGCAACTCGACGCTGAGTGCAGCTTCGCCTTCGCGCCCGAAACCCGAAGTAACCGATCGGAGTTCGGCGGCCCCGCGCAGGACACCGTGGACAAAAAAGCCGTGCACGACCACGGCGACGTTGCCGGCTGAGGCAGCGTGGCGCTCAATAAATTCATCGGAAACCGCGCCGGAAAACCGCCGGTTGCGACTTTCGCGGTCAAGGCGAAGCAGGTGGTCGCGATAGGCGTCAGTTTCGCCGATCCACAATTTTCGAACCACGCCGGCATCGGGCAAAGGCGCATCCATATCGGGTCTCCTCAATAAGCATTGGCCGCCCGTGCTTGGTCGCGTTTCCTGCTGGCGTTATCCGGTGTGCCGGGAATCGCCTCTGACAAACAATATGGTGCATTGCAGCAAAAATTCGACTGCCAAATCGATCCGGAAACCCTTTCCCGCGAAAAATGCATAGCTTCCAAAGGATTACCGCAGGCATTGTTTGCAGCATAAACCCACGGTGTTGGCCGCCGATTTACAGGCGGCGGCGTTCACCCTAGGTCTCGCAAGCACGCCCTCGCCGTCTCCTGGTCCATGCCTGAAACCTTCAGCACACGCTACGCGGCACTCGTCGCCGCCGGAAAGATCGAGGCTGATCCTGGCCAGGCCATTTTGGGCCGGCGGTTGACCGCTCTCGAGCAACGCATCGATCAGCATCGGCTTGCGCGCAAGTCGTCATCCCTTGGCTGGCTGTTCGGCAGGCGCGAGCAGGCCGGCGAGCCGCTCAGGGGCCTCTACGTTTACGGAGAGGTCGGTCGCGGCAAGACCATGCTGATGGACCTCTTTTTCGAGACCAGTGCGGTCGTGCGCAAACGTCGCGTCCATTTCCACGAGTTCATGGCCGATGTGCACGAGCGAGTTCACGTCTATCGGCAGGAAATGAAGAACGGGGAGACGAACGGGCACGACCCGATTCAGCGTACGGCAGCCGCAATCGCGGAGGAAAGCTGGCTTTTGTGCTTCGACGAATTCCATGTCACCGACATCGCCGATGCGATGATTCTCGGCCGGCTGTTCACGCGGCTGTTCGAACTCGGCGTGGTGGTGGTGGCCACGTCCAATCTCCCGCCGGGCGATCTTTACAAGGACGGGCTCAACCGTGCGCTGTTTCTGCCCTTCATTGCGCTGCTGGAGCG
>Ga0070741_10010299_pt1 | contig 17722 bp, 15 predicted proteins | sample Coa_R1_4_FD_66440 | JGI IMG/M metagenome (GOLD analysis project Ga0070741, IMG submission 66440) | Surface soil microbial communities from Centralia Pennsylvania, which are recovering from an underground coalmine fire - Coalmine... | ecosystem: Environmental > Terrestrial > Soil > Unclassified ...
CGCGTCGCGGATGCCGGGCACGGCCAGGATCGGCCCGATGCTGGTGACGGGATTGCTTGGCGCGAAGATGATTGTCTCTGCGCGCTCGATGCTCTCGATCACGCCGAGCGCGGGTCGCGAGTGATCCGCGCCTTCGAAGCGCACCCGGCGAACGTCAACCTGGTGCCGCTCGCGGACGAAGTATTCTTGAAAGGTCAGCGTGCCTTTTTCCGTATCGAGCATGGTGGCCACGCGATCGTCCGACATGGGCAGCACGCGCGCGCGAACGCCGAACTTCGCGGCCAGTTCGGCCGTTGCGTCGCTCAAGCTTTTTCCTCCGCGAAGTATTGCCGTGCGTGTGAGGTGCGTCGCCAGGTCCAGGTCGCCGAGGCTGAACCATGAGGGCGCGCCGAGTTGTTTCATGCGGTCGAGGCAGCGGAAGCTGTCGCCTTCGACGCCCCAGCCGCGATCGCTGCTCAGCAGGCCCGCGAGCGCGTAGAGCACGGAATCAATATCGGGAGAAACGTGCAGCCCCCACCAGTCGAGGTCGTCGCCGGTGTTGACGATGACCGTCAGCAGATCAGGCGCGAGCACCTGCTGCAGACCTTGCACCAGCTTGGCGCCGCCGGTCCCGCCCGTGAAGACGACGATCATCTAGGCTGCCCTCGCATATCCATCGGCGCCGGTGGCCTCGGCCAATCGCGCTGCCAGTAGGCCGCCGCGCTGCACAACGCGCCCAATAAATTCCGGATAGACCGGAAGGCGCTGCACCAGCCTCTGTCCGGCGGCCTCGGTGCGCCGCTGCAAGTCCAGCAGATGCGGCCAGGGGGCCTCAGGATTGATGAAATCGGGAGTGAGTGGCGAGACGCCGCCCCAATCGTTGATGCCGGCCTCGAGCAGGCGCTCGTATCCCGGCGCGGTGAGATTGGGCGGGGCCTGCAGGTTCATTTCGCGCAGCAGCAGGCGCGCGACGGCGATGGTTCGCAGCATCTCACCGGTGCTCGGTTCGGGCCATGCCCCCATCGGAATACGCGGCTTCGAGCGAAAATTCTGGACGATCACTTCCTGGATGTGCCCGTAGCGCTCGTGCAATTGCCGTATCGCCAGCAGCGATTCCACGCGGTCTTCCACGGTTTCGCCGATGCCGATGAGGATGCCGGTGGTGAACGGCACGCCGAGTTTGCCGGCGTCTTCGATGGTGCGAAGCCGCATGGACGGCGCCTTGTCGGGGGTGCGATCCGGCGGGTGCGCTGCCGCGAGTTGTGTGCTGGTGCTCTCCAGCATCAGCCCGAGGCTGGGATTGAAGGCGCTGAGGCGCGCGATCCAGTTGGCGCTCATCAGGCCGGGATTGGCGTGGGGCAACAACTTGGTCTCGCGCAGCACGCGTTCGCACATGGCCTCGAGATAATGCAGCGTGCTGCGATAGCCGAGCCGGCGCAGCGTCGCGCGCATCTCGGGAAAGATCGCCTCCGGCCGATCGCCGAGCGAAAACAGCGCCTCCGTGCAGCCAAGCTTCTCGCCCTGGGTGGCGACCGCAAGCACTTCGTCGGGCGTCATGGTGTGTGCGCCCGCCTCACCGGGATCGCGGCGATAGGTGCAGTAGCCGCAGTAGTCGCGGCAGAGGTTCGTCAGCGGAATGAAAACTTTGCGCGAATAGCTGATGACGCCGGGATGAAATTGCTCTTTCACCGCTCGCGCGGCGGCGAGCAGTTCGGGCAGGATCTCGTCAGTGCAACGCAGCAGCTCGCAGGCGGCTTCCGGAGAGAGCGGGCCGCCTTTGCGCGCGACATGCAACTGGTCGAGCAGCGGCTGCCGGGAAGCCGACGCAGTCGTGTACCTCAATGTGGGAGTAATGCCGGAAGGCATGTCTGACTCGCTTCGCGATAGCCGCCTCGTGGAAGCATAGCCGAAATCCCGGGTGGGTGCATTCCTGCGCCCCACTTTAGCCCGCGACGCTTCGGCTTCGCTCTTGCGGAAATCGTTTCACAATAGAGACACAGAGGGCACGGAGGTTTGTCAGAATCAAATTCTCTCCGTGATCTCAGTGCCTCCGTGGTGGATTCGGCTCACGCCGGCGGGGGATTCCCATCCATGCCGTAGCGTCCCCGAAAGTACAGCAGCGGCACGCCCTCGCCCAGCAGCACCTCGCGCAACTCAGCGACGAAGATGGTGTGATCGCCCGCCGGATGAGCATCGACGACGCGGCAATCCAGGTTGGCCAGCGCCTCCTCCAGCACCGGAATGCCGCTTTTCAGCGTGCGATAGCGAATGCCGAGCCGGTACGCGGCGTCGGGATTGCGCTCGGGGTCGGCAAAGAACTCCGAGAGCGCTTCCTGTTCCTGCTTCAACACGCTCACCCCGAACTGCCCATGCTCGCGCAGGTGAAGGTAGGTTTCCGCCAGCTGATCGACGCAGACCAGCACCATAGGCGGATGCAGCGACACCGAGCAGAAGGCATTGGCAGTCATGCCATGGACGGCGTCCTCCGCGGTCCTGACGGTGATCACGGTCACCCCGCTGGCGAAGCGGCCCAGGGCGGCGCGGAACTCGTCGGGCGTGACTGGCTCTGGCATGGTGCGGGAGGTCCTTGCCTGAAGGGCCGCTCGAAGCAACGGCGAGAGCAGCGATCATCGTCGCGCGCGAACTATCGGCGTCGGTCGCGACCACGCAACTATATCCGATTTGCGCGCGCGGCCGGACCGCGGACGATCAATGGCGCGCATCCCCTTGGCGAAAGGAAACCAGCTCCCACTCTCCGGCGGGCGTGCACATTCGCTGGCGAAGGATATAGAGGTTGCCATCGTCGGCGCGAACCTTGTAGTACGTGCTCTCCGGCTCATACCACTGGTCCAGCACGGCATCGACGACATAGGGCCTGCCGTCCAGGCGGAAACCGGTCGGACGCTGATCGGCCTTCCAGCCGGAATAGCACTCGACCTGCAACTTCATCTGTCCATTATGCGCCGCTGTGCCGGAGGCAAGTGCCGGCCGGACGCCGGAGGCAAATGCATTGGTCCGGCAAACTGCTGCGGAGTCAGCGATCGGATCGCTTGAGGAGCACGCCGGCAAGCAGGATGGCGATGGCAGTCAGCAGCCATTCGATGCGCCAGAGTTGCACCGCTTGCCAGTCGACCAGGGTGTCGGCGCGGTAGATCACACCCGTAAGCGCGGCGATGATGCCGCAGGCGACCCCCAGCACCAGACAAATGGCGGAGGCCAAGCGCAGGTGAGCACGCCAGGAATGTCCGCGAGATGACGCGTGTAGTTCCGAGTCCCGCGTCAGCCCGGGTGAGTGTGGATCCTCCTCGCGCGCGCTGCCACACCTCGGACAGAAACGCGCAGCGGGCGGATACTCTGTATCACACTGCCAACAGGATTCGGCTCCCGGCAACGGCTCAAACAGCCAGGCGACCTTCGGGTTCGCCGGACGCCAGTATTCCTTACTAGGGGATGCTTGCGGCATATTTGCTCCGGGCTACCCTATGCATCGCACATGGCCAGCCAAACCTGCGGCAGCGGTAAGTGGCCGACAAGAAAGGCCTCCCGCCGGCTCAGCCGCAGGCGCAGCAGCGCCCTCGCGCGAAAAATTTTCCGGCGCCTGGAAAGAGTCACTCGCTGCCGCGGCTCAATTGCGCTTAGGCATGGTGATCACTTCGTGCCCTCCCGGACGCGGGGCATTCGACCAGTAGCCCAGCAGCAGCAGGTCGTTCGACGTGAACTGCAGCGACGGCGGGCGAGGATTGCCGAGGGTGAAGATGTGGGCGTCGAGAATTTCGTGCAGGCGCGCAACCGTGATACCGAGAGCGGCGGCGGCTTCTTTCTCGTCGTAAAGACGATCCTTGGCGACACGGTTGAGTTTTGCCATAGGGCGCATCCAGAGTTCCTGAAACCTTTGTACCTGCTTTCGACGCCTCCAGATATCGGGTAAACTTCTCATAAGCCGGTCGCGATGAAACCTTATCAATGTTGGCTTCTCGTACTGTGGCTCGGGGCTGCAGTGCTGGCAGGGCTCTCGGTGACGGCCGGCGCGCAAACTACCGGCACCGTTGTTCCCACTCGTGTCGACAACGATGCCAGCACCCGAAAGGGCTTCGAGGACTTCTACAATCTGGACTACGACCGCGCCATCCGCGAGTTCGAGGCGGCGCAGCTGGCGCACCCCAACGATCCCTTCGCCGTCAATCACCTGCTCTCAGGCGTGATCTTCAGGGAGCTGTATCGGATTGGCGCGCTGGATACCGAAGCCTATGCTGCCGATAACTTCCTGACCAAGAAGCTGCTGGCGCCGCTCGATCCCGCCGTGCGCGACCGCGTGAAGCAACTCACCGACCAGGCGCTGGCCCTTTCCGAGGCGCAACTGGAGAAGGACCCGAATAATGTAGACGCGCTCTACGCGCGCGGCGCGACTCGGGCCCTGAACGCCACCTACATCGGTATCGCCAATAAGGCCTGGTTTGCCGCGCTGCGCAGCGCCGTCGCCGCGCGCCACGATAACGAGCGTGTCCTGCAGCTCGATCCCAAGTATGTCGACGCCAAGGTCGTGGTCGGCACCCACCTGTACATTGTCGGCTCGCTGAGCTGGCCGGTGAAGGTTGCCGCCTCGATCGCCGGGCTGAGCGGCAGCAAGCAGAAGGGACTGGACGATCTGCGCGAGGCGACACGCAGCAGCCACGCCGAAGTCGCCAACGACGCCAAGATCGTGCTGGCGCTGTTTCTGCGGCGCGAGCAGCGTTATGCCGAGGCGCTGCAGGTGGTCAGCAGCCTGCAAGCGGACTTTGCGCATAACTTCCTGATTGCCGCCGAGTACGCGCACCTGCTCAACGCTGCCGGACACGGGCCGGAGGCGATTGCCGCCTATCGCAAGGTCATTGCCGGCTGTCGCGCCGGTAGCTACAACCAGTGTCGCATCGAGATTCCTGCCTACGGCCTGGGCGAGGCGCTGCGCGGCCAGAAGGACTATGCCGCCGCGGCCGAGGCCTACGAACTGGCCGCCTCCAGCGGCAACGATGGCGATTTGAAGCAGAGGGCCACGCTTGGCGCCGGCGAGATGTACGACCTGATGAAGAAGCGCGACACCGCGGTGGAGAAATACAAGGCGGTCATCGCGGCGAATTCCACCTCAAATTTCGCCGACCTTGCGCGCCACTACATGAAGCAGGCCTACAACAGCCCGTAGGGCGAGCGCCCCGCCCCGTAGCGGGTCTCGCGCCTATCTGGTAGAGCGTCGCTCAGTGTCAAGGCTCTCGCGCCTGTATGCAGGGCGGCACTTCAGGCATGGGTGGTAGCGGGTCTCGCGCCCATCTGGTAGAGCGGCGCTTCAGCGCCGCGTCACATGCACCAAATTTTTCTCCACGAGCCGGCGTCAGCCGGCTGCAGAAAAATGGCTAACCTCTGCCCGCCTACGGCGCTGCATTCCGGCCGCACAGCGATTCCTTATTCCACCAACTGCTTGGAAATCGGCTCTCACGCACTGACTAACGGCCACCGAGTGTTTGCTGCCGGACGCGGCGCTAAAGCGCCGCTCTACCCCACAGGCGCTCTCGCGCCACTCGACCCCTCATTCCGCCCGCAGCGTGATTGCCGGATCGATCCCGGCCGCCCGCCGCGCCGGCACCAGGCATGCCAGGGCCGACACCCCGAGCAGCAGCGCAATCACTCCCATATACGTCACCGGATCGAGCGGCGAGATACCGAACAGCAGCGTGATCAGCGCGCGGCTGGCGGCGATCGCGCCGACGAATCCAATCGCCACTCCCATCATCGCCAGTCCCATTCCCTGGCGGAAGATCAGCCCGAGGATGCTGCCGCGCGAGGCGCCCAGTGCCGACCGTACTCCGATCTCGCGTGTGCGCTCGGTGACCGAGCCCGCAAGAGTGCCGTAGATTCCCGTCGCCGCCAGCAGCAGCGCAATCAGCGCGAAGCCTTCGAAAAGAACCAGGGCGAAGTGCCGTTGCGATTCTGAAGCGGCCACGATCGCGTCCATGGTGGCGACACGCTCGACGGGCTGGTCCTTGTCCACCGACCAGATTGCCGCGCGCACCGCCGGCGCCATCGCAGCCGCATCGCCGCGGGTCCGCACCACCAGCGACTGCGCGTTGTCCACCCATGACCATTGACTGCGGGTGGCATAGACCGCGTCCGGCTCGCCGCCCGACAGCGATGCCTGCTTCACGTCGCCAACTACGCCGACGATCACCGCCCAGGGGCGGTCGGCGTGCCCGATGTCCGGCCCGATGCGAATGCGCTGTCCGATCGGATCGCGATCGGCAAAGTTGTGCCTGGCCAGCGATTCGCTGATGACCACGGCCACCGGCGCGGGCGGCCGGTCGTGTTCATCCAGCAGGCGACCGCGAAGCAGCGGAATGCGCATGGTCGCGAAGTAATCCGGATCGATGGCATAGCGGAAAGCCGGGGCGAAGCTCTGGTTGGGATAGGCCTCGAATTGCACGCCGTAGGTCGCGAAGTCGCCGCTGAGCGGCAGCTGGCTGGTGAACGCGGCCGACACAACCCCGGGAATCCGCCGCACCGCGTCGGCCGTCCGGGTGAAGTAGCGGTCGCGGTCGGCATCCGATTGGTAGCGGCGTCCGGCCTCTTGCACCTGCATGGTGATCATGTGCGAAGGATCGAAGCCTGGCGGGATGGCAAAGATGCGCTGCACGCTGCGTAACAGCAGTCCGGCGCTGACCAGCAGCACCAGGGCGAGGGCGACTTCGACCATCACCAGCGTGCGGCGCGTGGTCTGGTGTCCGCTGACGGTACGGTCGGAGCTCTGCCGGATGCCGGATTGCAGCTCGCGGCGAGAGATGTGCAGGGCAGGGAAGAGGCCGAAGGCGATGCCCACCAGCGTTGTAATCGCGGTGGCGAAGGCGAAGACGGAGCCGTTCAGCCGGACCGCCGCGAGCCGCGGCAGCTCCGGCGGGCTGAGCGCGAGCAATCCCCGCAAACCAAGTTCCGCCACCGCCACAGCAAACAGGCCGCCGATGAAGGCCAGCAGCAGTCCTTCCGTGATCAGCTGTCCCGCCAGCCGCGCTCGCGACGCGCCAAGCGCGGCACGCATCGCGAACTCGCCACGCCGCTGCGCGGCGCGTGCCAGCAGCAGGTTCGTCACATTGACGCACGCAATCAGCAGCACCACGGCCACGGCGCCCAGGATGGCCAGCAGCGCCGGCCTCACGTCTCGCGTCATGTCCGCCTGCACCGAATCCACCAGAAAGCCGGTCGGCGGCCCGCCGGAGCTGGTGTAGCCCGGCGCGTGCGCCTGCGCCCAGGCGGGCAGAATGGCATCCAGCTCGCTGCGCGCCTGCGCCCGGCTCACCCCCGGCTGCAGCCGCGCAATCATGCGCAGATGGTGGCCCCATTCCCGGCCATCGGGCGGAAGCGAGGGATTGTACTGCAGCGGCGCCCAGAGCTGGGCTGAAGGAGACAGCACATTCTCGAAGCCGCGCGGCATCACGCCGATCACGGTGTAGAGATTCCCGTCGAGGGTGATGTCGTGGCCGATAATTGCGGCATCGCCCCCAAAGCGCCTTCGCCACAAGCCGTCACTCAGGATGGTGACGTTCGGGCCCTGAAAGCGATCGTCGGCGTCTTCGAAGTCCCGGCCCAGCGCGGGGAGAACGCCCAAGGCGCGGAAGTAGCCGGGGGTGACGCGTTGCCCGTCGAAGCGCTCCGGCTCCGCTGTGCTGCTCCTGGTGGGCTGCCACGCTCTTTCTACCGCAATCGCCGCAAACGAACGGCTCCGCTGCCGCAGCCCGTAGAAGCTGCCGAAGGAAACTTCCAGCGGCGAGCCATCGTTCCGTGCCTCCCATATCATCGCCATGCGCTCGGGATGTGAGTAGGGAAGCGGCTGAAACAGGATTGGATTGACGACGCTGAAGATGGCCGTGGTGGCGCCGATGCCCAGCGCGAGAATGGCGACGGCCGTTGCCGAAAACCAGAAGTTCTTGCCTAGCTGACGCAGCGCATAACGCAAATCCTGCAGCAGCGGCTCGAAGCGGAAGCTGAGCACGTCCTGGCTTTGCTCGCGCAGCTGCAGCTCGTTGCCGAAGCGGCGGCGCGCGGCATAGCCGGCTTCCTCGTCCTCCACGCCGTCGTCGCGCATCTGCTGCTCAAGCCGCTCGCGATGAAATGCCATCTCCTCTTCCAGCTCGCTATGGAAGCGCTCGCGGCGCAGCAGCCGCGACAGCTTGCGAAAAAACTCAATCAACGGATCCATTACTCCTACGCATTCTGCAGTACGCGTCCGATGGCCGCCACCATGCGCTCGAACTCCGACATCTCGATGCCCAGCCGCTTACGGCCGGCGGCGGTCAGGGTGTAAAAGCGCGCCCGCCGGTTCGTCTCCGACATCTTCCACTCCGCCTTCACCAGTCCCCGCAGCAGCAGCCGTTGCAGCGCGGGATACAGCGAGCCCTCCTCCACCGTCAGCACGTCGTCGGAGAGCCGCTTGATGGCCAGGGCGATGCCGTAGCCGTGTTGCGGCGCGCGGGTCAGCGTCTTCAGGATCAGCAGGTCGAGCGTGCCAGGCATCAGTTCGGGTTTGCCGGCCATGCTCCAAACTATAGATAGCCTATGTATAGGTTGTCAAGGGCTGCCGGTACGGAGAGCTTGCCGGCCGTGACGGAGCGCGGCTTTGCATCTTGGGGAACCTTTTTTTATGCTGTTCGTATCCTCACATGGGGAGGGGAATATGTACTGTAACTACTGCGGTAAGGTCATCCAGGATGACGCTAATGTGTGCGCCTATTGCGGCAAGCGCGTCGGACCGGTTGCCGGGCGCCATAAGCTGATGCGCTCGCGCACCGACCGCAAGATTGCCGGCGTCTGCGCGGGTTTTGCCGAGTACTTCGATATCGACGTGACCATCGTGCGCGTCGTGTGGCTCATCGTGGCCCTCTTCGGCGGCGGCGGCGTTCTCGCCTACGTCATTGCCTGGATCGTCGTCCCGGAGGAGCCCGAGTATGTGCCGGCGCAACCGCCGGTAACCACCCCGCAGCCATATCAAGGCTCGTGACAGCGCCGCTCTTTGTATCAGGGCACGCATTTAGACGTGCCTCAATCAGCCGTCCTCGCGTTTCCTGCGGCCTCTGCGAAATTGTGGCAGGGGCCGCACTCGGCTTTGATCCATGCCCACCTTCCGCAGCTCCGACGCGCAGCTCTTCTACGAAGTCGGCGGTGAAGGGCCGACGGTCGTCCTGCTGCATCCTTTTCCGCTGAATCACGATTTCTGGAAGCCGGTTGCCGCGCGCCTGAGCACGCGCTATCGCCTGCTGCTGCCCGACCTGCGCGCCCACGGCGACTCGGATGCGGGCGAAGGCCCCGCGACCATGCAGAAGCTGGCCGCCGATCTCGCTCTGCTTTGCCGCGAGGAGCGCATCGGCAAGGCCATTTTTGCCGGTGTTTCCATCGGCGGCTATCTGCTGTTCGAGTTCTGGCGGCAATACCGCGAGCAGGTCAGCGCGCTGGTGCTGGCCAATACGCGTGCAGCCGCCGAAACTCCGGAGGGCCGCGCCAACCGCCTCGCCGGGGCCGATAAGGTGCTGCGCGAAGGCACGGCGGGATTCATCGCCGAGATGCTGCCCAAGCTCATGTCGCCGGTCACGCTCAGTAACCGTCCCGACATCGTGGAGTCCGCGCGTGGCATGATGCAGCGGATGTCGCCGCAGGACATCGCCGCCGTGCAGCAGGGCATCGCCGCCCGTCCCGATTCCATTCCCACCCTGAAGACCATCAGCGTGCCCACGCTCATCGTTACCGGCGAAGACGACAGCATTCCGCGCTCCGACTTCGAGCTGATGCGGCAGCATATTGCCGGCAGCCGGCTGCACGTCATCGCCCGCGCCGGCCACTACGCCGCACTCGAGCAGCCCGAGGAGTTCGCCGTCCTGCTGCGCGGCTTTCTTGACGCCTTGCCACATTGAATTCGATTGGCTTGCGCGATTGAGATCAAGCAACTGAGATCTAAGTTTTATGCGCGCTGGAAATTGTCATTGCGAGCGCAGCCGGGAATCTGTTTTTCATTACTCGAAAGGACAGACTCTTCGCCACACGTCTGACGACAGCCGTATTCGTATGCTCTTGGACACGGAAGCAGGGCTGTCCTACGCTGTGGGACACCATAGCCGGATGAACCAGAAGGTCGCCATGGCCACGGCAGCGGAAGCGGGAATGGTCAGCACCCACGCCCAGATGATGCGCCTGGCCACTCCCCAGCGCACGGCGGAAAGCCGATGCGTGGTGCCAACGCCGACAATTGCTCCAGTGATGGTGTGCGTGGTGCTCACCGGGATTCCCGCCAGCGCGGTGCCGAACAGCGTGATCGCGCCCGCCGCCTCGGCACAGAAGCCGCCCACCGGTTTCAGCTTGGTGATCTTCGCTCCCATGGTGTGCACGATGCGCCATCCCCCGAAGTAGGTGCCCAGCGCAATGGCCGCGTTGGCGGCGAGAATGATAGGCCAATGCCAGCGTCCCCAGTTGGCGGCGAAGTCGCGCGGACTCATCACTCCCGCGGTGAACAGCGCGCCCGCCACGATGCCCATCGTCTTCTGCGCATCGTTGCCGCCGTGGCCCAGGCTGTAGGCTCCGGCCGACAGCAACTGCAGGCGGCGAAACAGCGAGTCCACCTGCCGCGGCGACTTGTGCTGGAAAATCCAGTAAATCGCGATCATGAAGCCGAAGCCCAGAACCAGTCCCATGATGGGCGCGATCACGATGAACACCAGCGTCTTGGTCCAGCCGCCGGGGATGATGACGCTCAGCGCGCTGTGCCAGCCACGCAGGATGACCGCCCGCGCTATCGCCGCTCCCGCATAGCCGCCGATCAACGCGTGCGACGAGGAGGTGGGCAGACCCGCCAGCCAGGTCACCAGGTCCCACACGATCGCCCCCAGCAGGCCCGCCAGCACCACATATTGGGTGATGATGTCGACCTGAATCATCCCCTTGCCGATCGTCTTGGCGACCGCGGTGCCAAGCAGGAAGGCGGCCAGGAAATTGAAGCCGGCGGCCCACGCGACCGCCAGCCGCGGCGACAGCACGCGCGTCGACACCACCGTGGCTATGCTGTTGGCCGCGTCATGGAAGCCGTTAAAGAAATCGAACACCAGCGCGGTGCCGACGGTGATGAGGAGCAGAATCGTTCCGTGGCTCACGAGGCGGCGCTCTCAGCGGGATTGTGCAATGCCAGTACGCTCTCGTTGCTATGCATTCTTCAGGACGACGGTCTCCAGCACGTTGGCTACGTCTTCGGCGCGGTCGGTTGCGGCTTCCAGCACCTCGAGCAGTTCCTTCAGTTTGATGAGGGTGATGGGATCGTAGCCGCCCTCGAACAGCCGCCCAATGGCTGCGCGGGCTACCTGGTCGGCTTCGTTCTCCAGGCGGTTGACCTCGACGCAATGCGACAGCAGTTTGCCGTTCTTGTTGAGCAGCGCGACCGCAACCCCCAGCTCTTCCGTCTGTTTCACGATGATCCCGGCCAGCACCCTTGCCGACGGGGAAGGCTCGGTGATCTTATACGTCAGCAGCCGGTCGCTGGCCGCGTTGATGAAATCGAGAACGTCGTCCAGCGAAGAGGCGAGCAGGTGAATGTCCTCGCGATCGAAAGGGGTGATGAAGGTCTGGTTCAGCTTGATCAGGATGCGATGCGTCATGTCGTCGCCATTGTGTTCGAGCGACTTGATCTTCTCCACCAGCGCCGGCAACTTTTCGTAATCGTAATCGTCCAGGAAGTCGCGGAGCACCTTGGCGCCCTGAATTACGTTGTTTGCCACCTCGGCAAACATGTCGAAAAACATCGTTTGCCGCGGGATCAGGCGAGGCATATCGTACTCCATCTGACAATGTGGGATACCGAAGAGGGCATGAGGGTCAGCGCCGAAAAACCGGCGCAGATAACTATCGCACGTGCCGTAGTCGGGCGCAAACCGGCCGGAGGCGCCCGGCCGGCATTTCACCGGCGGCAAGCCGAAATTGCAGCGGCAAAAGCTTCAGGCGGCGGCAAACGCGGCCCGTTTATGCATGTGTCACATTGTGGGATATCCGCAGTGCGCCAGCGCGGGCCGATACTCGCGGCGAGCATTCTACTCGCGACTCACCGCCGGCTCGCCACCGGTTCCAGGTTGACGTCGCGCCCTGGCGGCTCCATCTTGCCCTGCCGCTCCAGCGACTCCATGGTGGAGAGGATCACGTTGGCTGCGTGCTCGATGCCGTGGTCGGAGTTCACCATCAGGTGATAGAGGCGGCGGCACGGCCACTCGGCATTGAAATATTTGCGAACGAAGGCGGCCCGCTCGCGGTCGATGGTGTCGACCATCTCGATCGCGTCCTTCTCTTTCATCTTGAGGCTGAGCAGGCGGCGGATCTTCTTTTCGCGCGAGCCGTAAACGAAGACGTGAAACGCGTCGGGCCGCGCCCGCAGGATGTAGGGAGCGCCGCGACCCACGATCACGAAGCTGCCCTCCTCTGCCTTGCGTTGGATCACGCGCTGCGCGTGGTGCACCAGTTCGTCGGCGTCGAAAATCTTGTCGTCGGAGATAGGCAGCGAGCGCTCATAGCTGCCACGCCAGAATACTTTCGCCAGCCGATGCATCAGGGGATCGCATTTTTCTTCACGGCAGGCCACCGCGTGCTCGTCTACCGCGGCATCTTTGGCGATCTCGCAGGTCAGCTGCTCGTCCAGCAGTTGCCATCCCTTGTGGCGCGCCAGCTCCGCCGCAACAATGCTGCCGCCGGCCCCGTACTCCCGCTCGATGGTGACGATCCGGAACATCCCCCCACCTCTTACTAATAAGATGATACTCCGCCTGTCCAGAGGTGATGAAGGCCCTGGAATGGTTTGTTGCCCCGCCTGTCGCGGCGAAGAACGCCTGAACTGGCGCGCCGGCAATCGGCTTTTGCCCGATAACCGAAACTAATCCTCCCTATAGATAATTCGAATTTCTCTTCCACAGGCAAAACCGATAACAATGCGCAGCAGAGCTGCACCCCCTGAGAGCAGCGGTGACGACAAGCTTTCACTTCGCAACCCGGTTGGCGCGCGCAACGCGGCGCTCGCCACAGTACAACCGCATTGTTAGCCGATGGAGTTGTGCCATGCGATCGCTCAAGAAGCTCTCTCCAGTCCTGGTTCTCATTCTGCTGAGCGGACTGCTGGCCTCGCAGCCCGCGCCCACGACGCAGCTCGACCGCATGGCGCTGCTCCAGCAGCAGGTAGCCGACGCCAAGAGCTCGGCTGACAACGCCTGGATGCTGGTGTGCTCGGCGCTGGTGTTGCTGATGACCGGCCCCGGCCTGGCGCTATTCTATGGCGGGCTGGTGCGCAAGAAAAACGTGCTGGCGACGATGATGCAGGCCTTCGCCATGATGGCGCTCATCACCGTGCTGTGGGCCATCATCGGCTACAGCTTGTGCTTTGCCTCCGGCACCAGCTTCCTCGGCGGTATCGAGCACGCCTTCATGCACAACGTCGGCGCCGCGCCGGATGCCGATTACGCGCCCACCATCCCGCAGCAGACCTTCATGATCTACCAGCTGATGTTCGCCATCATCACCCCGGCGCTCATCTGCGGAGCCTTCGCCGAACGCATGAAGTTTAGCGCCATGCTGCTGTTCATGTCGCTCTGGTCGCTGCTGGTTTACGCGCCCATGGCGCACATGGTGTGGGGCAAGGGCGGCCTGCTGAACGCCAGCCTGGGCGGGCGCTTCCCCACGCTGGACTTTGCCGGCGGCACCGTCGTCCACATCACCTCGGGAGTCTCCGCGCTGGTGTGCGCGCTCTTTCTCGGGCGCCGCGTAGGTTTTGCTGAAGAAGAGATGCCACCCCACAGTGTGGTACTCAGCTTTATCGGCGCATGCCTGCTGTGGGTGGGCTGGTTCGGATTCAATGCGGGCAGTGCGCTCAGCTCCGGCAGCCTGGCCACCAGCGCGTTTGTCGCCACGCATTTTGCCGCGGCCACCGCCGCCATCGGATGGGCGGGCGCGGAGTGGATCCGCAGCGGCAAGCCTAGTGTGCTGGGTGCGATTTCGGGCAGCGTTGCCGGGCTGGTGGCGATCACGCCGGCGGCGGGATTCCTCGGCCCCATGTCGGCGCTCATTATCGGATTGATCGCGGGAGTCGCCTGCTATGCCATGTGCGCGGTGGTGAAAGCGCGCTTGGGCTATGACGATTCACTCGATGCTTTCGGCGTGCACGGCGTGGGCGGCACCATCGGCGCGCTGCTGACCGGCGTCTTCGCCAGCAGCGTGATTAATCCCGTGTTCAAAGATGGACAAGGACGCGCGCTGGCCCTGGGCGCCATCGAAGGCAACTTCCATCAGCTTGCCAACCAGGCGGTCGGCGTGTTGATTGCGATTTCGCTTTCGGCGGTCGGCACCTACCTGATTCTGGTCGCCGCCGATCTGGTGCTCGGCCTGCGTGTCTCGCCGGAAGAAGAAATGCGCGGCCTCGACCACACGCAGCATGGCGAGGAAGGCTATTCGTGGGAGCCATCGCTGCCGTAAGAACTGCCTTTCTGGTTTCCAAATCGGGTGCCCCGGGTCTGGCGATTTCCAGACCCGGGACGAGACAGTGATTCAGTGCCTCGAGTCTTCACCCAGGTCTCGAAAACCGCGGGCCTGGGCCACTCGCAAATCACAAGGCCTCGCGCGGTGTCCACTTTGAAACACGCGCGACATCAGTGTGCGTTGTCGGTCACAACCGGTGACGCGACAAAATTCTTTCGTCCACATTAACGTCGCCGCTACGCGCGAAGCTCATTGCACTGCAGTCCCCGAAATTCAGCATCTCATCCCGCGCGCACGTATGGTCATCTTTTGCGCGGAACTCTTCGCGCTCCTCCAAGCGTCTATCACTCAGCACGCAAGTTGATCCATAACGTTGGGGAAAAGTTCAGTGGCCACTCAGATGTCGGCGTATGTGTCATTGAGTGCGAGGCAGAGCGGCATTCGGGTTACGCTTTGCGAGCCCGATCCGGCGATTCGCGCTCAAATCCGGACAGTGATCGACAGCGACCCTTTGCTGGTACTGGCGGGCGAATCCAATAGCTGGTCCGGCTGCAGGGAATGCCTGCAGGAGTCGGTACCGGAGCTGCTGATTGTGCGCTCCGAACTGATTCCCATCGACTGGCAATGCCGGCATGAGTTCGACAGCTTCTTGCCGGTGGTAATTGCGGTGCGCACAACCCTGGCCTTCGCCACCGGCGATAGGCAGTGTAACGAACTGCGTTTCCCGGCCGACGCGCATGCCATCAAGCTCTCGCTGGACCGCGCCGTGCGCGACATCTACGACCGCAAAGCCAAACAGCTTTTGTATCTGGTCGAGCGATACGTCTCAGCCGCGACGCCGGCCGCGCAATATAATGCGTCGCTTCAGGCGGAGCGCGACGGCCTTTCGGTCGATCTTCGTATCGACAGCATTCTGGCCATCGTGGCGGCGCGAAAGCATGTGTCCGTTTTCAGCACGGATGGACACTTCCGCATGCGCGAGCCCATCCATCGGCTGGCCGGCCGCCTCGATCCCAGGATGTTCGTGCGAATTCACCGTTCGGTCATTATTAATGTGCGGCACATTGACCGCTCGCACACCAACCTCAGCATCTCCTCGCGCATTGTGCTCAGCGATGGCTCGAATTACCGCATCGGGCCGAATTATCGCGAGGCCGTGGCCGCGGCATTATCGGAAGCGGCATAGCCGTGCCGGACTGGATAGGCTGCTAAGAAAGCGCCGATGTTAGAAGACATGAGTCAGGGCAGTACCTTCACAAGCTGCTGAAAAACTCGCTGGCCGGTGTAGCGCGGGTAGAGCTGGCCTTCAGGCCAGCGCCTACGCCGTTTAATGTGGCGTGGCGCACGCCTTAAGGCGTGCTTTGAAACTTCACTTTAGAGTTCCCGGCTTTAGCCGCTGAGGTAAGGGTTAGATTTACCTCAGGCGCTTAGGCGCCTGCCGTGTCAGGCGGCAATATGCAGGCCTCACAGGCGTGCTCCACCAGGCAGCGTACGCGATCAAACCGAGCTGTTACCGGTTGCGCCTTGTAACCGTCGACATCAATTCTTCGCGACGAGCATATTCGTCCCGCACCAATCCTCGGTACCGCACGAAGATCACGAAATAACGAAGGCGCGATTCACATTCCCACACGACTCCTTGTTCAGTTCATGCTGATTGCCCTGCACTAGTGGATTTCGGCCCCCTGTTCCTGACACTTCATCCCACGGCAACCACATCGGACTGCGCCGCACGCGATTCGGGAACAACTCGTGCTCTTTCACCTGCGGACGTTTGGCGGCAGTAGCGCCGGCCTCGTCCGAATTTCTCTCGGGAAGAAGTGGGGGAGTATGAAAGCAAGCAAAGTCATCACCGGATCGCTGGCCCTGCTGGTGATCGCCGCCATGATTTCGCCATCGTTGATGGCGCAGTCGCTGGTTTCGGGCGATCTTACCGGCACGGTCACCGATCCCAGCGGGGCGGTTGTACCGAGTGCGACTGTCAACGTGAAGAGCAGCAGCAACGGCTCAACCCGCACCACCACTACCAATGCCAATGGTTCTTATCGCTTTTCGCTGTTGCCGCCGGGCAACTACACCGTGAGCGTCACGGCGCAAGGTTTCAATAAGGCCGATACCACGACGGCGGTCGCCGTGGGGCAGGCGACCATTGCCGACGTAAAGATGTCGGTGGGCGGGGCCTCGCAGACTGTCGAGGTGACCTCGGCGGCGCCGCTGGTGCAGGCCGATAACGCCGACCTGTCCACCAACTTCAACCAGGCCATGATTGCCAACCAGCCCAATGGCGGCAATGACCTGACGTATGTCGCGCAAAGCGCGCCCGGCGTCGTCATGAACACAGGCCAGGGCTACGGCAACTTTTCCAGCTACGGCCTGCCGTCCACCTCGAATCTTTTCGTCGTCAACGGCGAGAACGATATGGACCCCTACCTCAACCTGAACAACTCCGGCGCCACCAACCTCACCTTGGGCAAGAACGATGTGCAGGAAGCGACGGTGGTGAACAACGCTTACTCGGGCCAGTATGGCCAGCAGGCGGGAGCGCAGGTGTCCTACGTCACCAAGTCGGGCGGCAACCAATACCACGGCAATGCCGAGTACTGGTGGACCGGCCGCGAGATGGATGCCAACGACTGGTTCAACAACCTGAGCGGAACGCCGCGTCCCTTCGCTAACAACAACGAGTGGGCGGCCTCCTTCGGCGGTCCTATCAAGAAGGACAAGACCTTCTTCTTCCTGAACACTGAGGGTCTGCGCTACATCGTGCCGGCCAGCACGCCGGTCTTCGCCCCTAGCCCGAACTTCATGAACGCAACTTTGGCGAACCTGGCGGCGAACGATCCCAGCGCGGTGCCGCTGTACTCGCGGCTCTTTAGCCTGTACCAGTCGGCGCCCGGATATAACGTCAGCGCCTTCGGGCCGGGCGATGGCGGCAACTGCGGCGTGGCGATTGTGGGCAACTGCATCGGGCAGTACCAGGCGACGCCGGCGTTGCCGGGCACCGAATTCATCGCCAGCGCGCGCATCGACCAGAACTTCTCCGACGCCGATCATGTCTTCTGGCGGGTGCGCGTCGACCAGGGAACGCAGGCCACGGCGGCCGATCCCATTAATTCGGCGTTCAATGCGGCCAGCTATCAGCCCGCTTACGATGGCCAGTCGCAGTGGAACCACGTCTTCGGCGCGAATGCCACCAACCAGTTGATTGTGGCCGGCAGCTACTATCGCGCCATCTTCACCCAGA
>Ga0070741_10010300_pt1 | contig 17721 bp, 16 predicted proteins | sample Coa_R1_4_FD_66440 | JGI IMG/M metagenome (GOLD analysis project Ga0070741, IMG submission 66440) | Surface soil microbial communities from Centralia Pennsylvania, which are recovering from an underground coalmine fire - Coalmine... | ecosystem: Environmental > Terrestrial > Soil > Unclassified ...
AGATAGAACGCCGCGGGATGGTGCCGCTTGAGCCAGGCGGTGGCGTACGCGATCAGCGCGAAGCTCCAGGCGTGCGACTCGGGGAACCCGTAGCTCCCGAAGCTCTCCAGGTCCTCGCAGATCTCCGCCGCGAGCGGCGGCGCGATCCCCCGCTGGATGAGCCGCGCCCGGAGCCGCTCCAGCTCGCCCATCAACCGCTCCCGCTTCCGGTGGTGCCCCATGGTGCGGCGGAGCGCGTCGGCCTCCGCGGCGCCGTAGCCGCCCAGCGCCATCGCGATCGCCATCGCCTGCTCCTGGAAGATCGGGAGCCCCTGGGTGCGGGCGAGGATCGGCTCCAGCGCCGGATGGCGGTAGGTGACCGGCTCGAGCCCCCGGCGCCGCCGGGTGTACGGGTTCACGAACCGCGCCTGGATCGGGCCGGGACGGATGAGCGCCACCTGCACCACCAGGTCGTAGAGCCGCTCGGGCCGGGTCTTGAGAATCGATGCGATCTGGGCCCGGCTCTCGATCTGGAAGGTGCCCACCGTCTCGCCCCGGGCGATGAGCTCGTAGGTGGCGGGATCGTCGGGCGGGAGCGAGTACATCTCGGGCCGGGTGCCGGTCCGCCGCTCGATCACGTCGAAGGCCCGCCGCACCAGCGAGAGCCCGCCCAGCCCCAGGAAGTCGAACTTGGGGACCCCGAGCGAGTCGAGGTCGTCCTTGTCGAACTGGATGATGGTGCGCCCCATCGTGGTGTGCTCGATCGGGAGCCACTCGCCCAGCGGGGCGGAGGAGAGCACGAACCCGCCCACGTGGGTGGAGCGGAGCCGGGGCAGCCCGTCGCACCCCGCCACCAGCTCGAGCAGGGTCCGGCCCCGCGCATCGCCCAGCTCCACCCCGAACTGCGGCCCCAGCGTGCTCCGCAGGTACTCGGCCCCCTCGGCCGCCTCGTACCGGTGCCCCCGCTTGGAGAGCCTGAAGGCGAGCTCGGCCGGATACCCCAGCGCGCGCATCGCGTCGAGCACCGCGTTGGGCGCGCGGTAGTGCTGCACGGTGCAGGCGATCGCGGCAGAGGAGCGGCGCCAGCGGCCGTACACGTAGTCCAGCAGCTCCTCCCGCCGGTCGTGCTCGATGTCGAGATCGATGTCGGGCGCCTCGGTGAGGCCGTCCACCCGCACCTCGGAGAGGAACCGCTCGAACAGGAGCCCGTGCCGCACCGGGTCCACCGCGGTGATGCCGAGGCAGTAGGCGACCGCGGAGTTGGCGGCGCTCCCGCGGCCCTGGCAGAGGATCCCGAGCTCGCGCGCCTTCCGCACCGCGTCCCACATCACCAGGAAGAACCCCGCGAAGCCGAGCCGCCCGATCACCCCCAGCTCGTGCTCGAGCTGGCGGCGGTGCGCGGGGCCGATCTCCCCCCAGCGCTCCCGGGCGCCCGCCTCCACGCAGGCCCGGAGGAACGAGTCGTCGGTGTGGCCCGCCGGCACCTCGAAGTGCGGCAGCGGCGGGCGCATCCAGGAGAGGTGGAAGTCGCAGCGCGCGGCGATCCGCTCGCTCTGGTGCACCCCCTCGGGGCGCGCGGCCCAGAGCCGCGCCATGTCCTCGGGCGCGAGGAGCCGCCACCGCCCGTTGGGGAGGAGCGCGCCCCGCCGCTCGGCCTCGTCCAGCGTGAGGCCGGCGCGGAGCGCGGTGAGCATGTCATGCACCAGGCGGCTCCGGCGGTCCAGGTAGCGCGGGTCGTGGGCGACCACCCAGGGCACGCCGGCGGACTCCGCCAGCCCGACCAGCGCGTCGGCCAGCGCGGTCTCGCGCGCGCTCACGTCGTGGCGCTGGACCTCGACCGCGAGCCGCGACCCGAACGCCTCGCGCCACTCGGCGAGCCGGCACAGCGCGGCCGCCCGGTCGCCGGTGCGCACGAGCGAGGCGAGCGGCCCCGACGCGGGGCCGGTGAGGAGGTAGAGCCCCGCGCTCCGCTCCGCCAGATCGGCCCAGGTGACGCCCGCGCGGCCGCGCCGGGTGGGGGGGCGCTCCCGGTCCCAGGTGTCGAGGTCGCCCACCCGGGCGCGGGTCACCAGCCCGGCGAGGTTCCGGTAGCCCTGCGCGTCCACGACCAGGAGCGCGACGGGGCGGCCGTCGAGGTTGAGCTCGGCGCCCACGATCGGCTTGATGCCCTGGCGCCGGGCCTCGAGCACGAAGCGCACGACGCCGCCCAGGTCGGCTGCGTCGGTGAGGCCCAAGGCGGGGTAGCCCAGCTCGGCCGCGCGGCGGACCAGCGCCTCGGGGGTGACGGCGCCGTCGCCGAAGGAGAAGGCGGAGTGGGCGCGGAGCTCGACGTAGGTCATGGGAGGTGGGCGGACCGGCGCAGCGAGACCCCCTTCGGGCGCTGCAGTGCCAGCCAGGCGTTACGCGTCTGGGCCGGGCGGCCGCACCGACGCGCCCTCCGGAAGCCCCGCTGCGCCGGTCCGCCGAGCCGGATCATCGCCAGGTCCCGTGCAGCTCCCACGCGTCCCGCCGCGCGTCGCGGCCCAGCTGCACCAGCTCGCCGTCGGCGCGGACGCAGCAGTAGAGCTCGTAGGCGTAGGGCTCGTCCCACCGGCCCCCCGAGACGCAGTCGGGTCCCGACGCGGTGAGGAGCTCGTGCCACCCGTCCGGCCCGCGGTAGCGGACCGGCACCGCGTAGCCCCGGCGGTCGGTGGTCTGGACCTCGACCGGCTCCGGCTCGGGCAGGAGGTAGAGCGCGAGGCAGGGCTCGGCGTCGCCCGGGCCGAGCTGGGGCCGGGCCCAGACCAGCGAGGCGGGCTGCTCCCGCCACTCGGTGCGGCGGCGGAGCAGGGGATGGCGGCTGGTTCGCGGCGCCACCAGCAGCGCGTTCCGGTCGAGCACCTTGGCCACGGCCGCCTCCGCCACCCCCGCGGTGGCGAAGCCGCGGTCGAGCAGGTCGCCCTGGACGCTCTCGGACGGGCGCGCCGCGTCCACCCGGAGCGCGATCCCGCTCACCGCGTCGGGAAGCCGCACCCGCTCGAGCCCGTCGCGGACCAGCCGGATCCAGGTCTTCGGGTCGGCGTTGGCGCGCGAGGGACGGAACGGCTGCTCGACCGCGCCGCCCCGGTCGAGCGCGAAGACCAGGGTGAACCCGCTCGCCCCCTGCCCCCGCTCGCGGAGCGAGCGGCAGACGCTCGCCACCAGCCGGTTCACCACGAAGAGCAGCCGCTCGGGGTCGCGCAGGACGTAGTCGGTCCACTCGAGCGAGGCGTGCGGGAGCGGGGGCGGCGGGGGACCGAAGAGCTGCCGCCGGTCGTCGCCCCGCGCGAGCCGCCAGAGCGGGAGCGCGGCGCCCCCGAACCGGACCTCGACCGACTCCCGGTCCAGCGCGGCCAGGTCGCCGCAGCGCTCGATCCCGGTGCCCTCGAGCAGCGCGCGGAGGTCGGGCTCCGGGCGCAGCACCGAGACGGGGAACGGCGCCAGGAACTCCCGGTCCCGGCCCGGGGGCACCTCGGTGAGCGCCGCGGCGGGGTCGCCGTGGACCGCCGCGACCTCGGCCGCGATCGGCGTGCGGGCCACCCCCGCGCGCGCCGCGGGGCAGCCGTGCGCCCGCAGGAGCCCGAGGAGCGATTCGGCCAGCGGGCGCGCCTCAAGCCCCCGCCCATCGGCCCAGATGAGCCGGCGCCCCTCCCCCGCTTCGCCGCTCCCCCGCGCCGCTCCGTCGCCCTCCCGCTCCGCTATCACCACGCGCGGCGCCCGCTCGAGCAGCAGCGCGCCGAGCTCAGCGTCGCTCGCCGCGCCGGTCGGGGTGCTCGGGTTCCAGAGACATACGAGGGTCATCGTGCCACACCGGGAGCGCGAGCTCGGTGGAGGCGAACCACCCGGAGGCGCGGGCCTCCACCCGAACCTTGACCGCGCGCACCGCGGCCGGCTCGCCCAGCCGGCTCCGCTCCCAGCCGTACTCGAGCGGGAGCGGGCGGGAGGTGAGCCGGAGGCTCGCGAGCGAGGTGGTCCGGGTGATGAGCACCAGCGCCGTGCCGCCCTCGTGCGCCGCGCGGGCGCACCGCACCATCGCGGTGGTCGGGGGATCCACGCCGTCGAGCACCACGAAGGCGAACCCGCCCGAGCGGGCCAGCTCCTCCGCCGCCTGGAGCGCGGCCACGGGAGCGACCGGCCGGAGGAGCAGCGGCCCCTCCCGCCAGCAGGCGCCCACCACCGCGCCGGCGGCATCGATCCAGACGGCGCGCTCCCCGCCCGCCACCGTGCGGAGCGCGGTGGAACGGAGCAGCGCCGCGGCCCCGGCGCCCGGGGTCCACACCGCGAGCCGGCCCCGCTGGAACCCGCCGTCCGGCAGGATGCCGTCCAGCGCCGTCACCCCGGTCGGCACCGTCCCCCGGCTCCAGCCGTGCCTGGGGACGGCGTCGGGAAATCGTTGGGCGATGGCGGCTTGGACGGTGGCGGTGCGGAGCGGGGCCATGGGGCGGTGGGTGGATGGTATATCCGAAGAAATACCGAAACACCACACTATACCGCAGCGCGGGGCGGAGGGCAAGGAGCCGTCAGCCATCAGCCGTCAGCTTTCAGCCACCAGCTCACAACCATCAGGCCAGCTGGCGGCATTGACGCTCGAGAGTTGTCTGACTACAGTCAGAAGATGCTTCCCGAGCACATCGCGCAGGTCCGCCGCTTCAACCGCCTCGTCACCCAGCGGGCCGGAGCGCTGGACGACCACTTCCTCGGCCGCGGCCGGCCGCTCGGCGCGTCACGGGTGCTGTTCGAGATCGGCCCTCGGGGCGCCGACCTCCGCGACCTCCGCGTCCGGCTCGGCCTCGACTCGGGGTACCTGAGCCGCCTGGTCCAGTCGCTCGCGGCCGAGGGGCTCGTCACCGTCCGCTCCGCGCCGGACGACGAGCGGGTCCGCCGCGCCGAGCTCACGCCCGCGGGCCTCGCCGAGGTCGAGGAGATGAACCGGCGCTCCGACCGGGCGGCCGAGGCGATCCTGGCCCCGCTCACCGAGTCGCAGCGCGAGCGACTGGTTTCGGCGATGGCGGAGGTGCACCGCCTGCTCCAGGCCGCCGCCGCCCGGATCGAGCGGGTGGACCCCGCCTCCCCCGCGGCCCGCTGGTGCGTCGCTCAGTACTTCGCCGAGCTGGCCGAGCGCTTCGAGGGAGGGTTCGATCCGGGGCAGAGCATCCCGGCGGAGGACGACGAGCTCCGCCCGCCCCGGGGCGCGTTTCTGGTGGCGAGCGCGGACGGAGAGCCGCTGGCCTGCGGGGCGGTGAAGGCGATCGGCCCCGGCGTGGGATCGCTCAAGCGGATGTGGGTCGCCGGCTCGATGCGGGGGCTCGGGTTCGGCCGGCGGATGCTGGCCGCGCTCGAGGCGGAGGCGCGGGGGCTCGGCCTCACCACGATTCGGCTGGAGACCAACCGAGCGCTCGGCGAAGCGATCCGGCTCTACCGGAGCGCCGGGTACGTCGAGGTTGCGCCGTTCAACAGCGACCCCTACGCCGATCACTGGTTCGAGAAGCGGCTCGCCTGACGGCGCCGCGCCTGACGGCGCCGCGGGTCAGGCCGACAGCACCACCTTCTCGCAGCCGTCCCGCTTGTGCAGGAAGGTATCGTACCCGCGGGCCGCGTCGTCCAGCGCCATCCGGTGGGTGATGACGAAGCTCGGGTCGAGTTCCTCCCGCTCGATCCGCTCGAGCAGCGGGCGCATGTAGCGGTGCACGTGACACTGCCCGCTCCGGAGGGTGAGCGAGCGGTTCATGACGGCGCCCATCGGGAACTTGTCCACGAACCCGCCGTACACCCCGATCACCGAGACGACGCCGCCGCTCCGGCACGCCAGGATCGCCTCGCGGAGCGCGATCGGGCGGTCGGTCTCGAGCATCACGGCCTGCTTGGCGCGGTCGTAGGCGTAGATCGCCGGCGGCCCGTGGGCCTCCATGCCCACGGCGTCGATGCAGGCGTCCGGGCCGCGCCCGCCGGTGAGCTCGAGCAGCACCTCCCGGACCGGCTCGTCCTCGTAGTTGATCGTGTCGGTGGCGCCGGCCCGCTCGCGGGCCATCCGGAGCCGGTAGGGAAACCGGTCGATCGCGATGACCCGCTCGGCGCCGAGCAGCTTCGCGCTCGCGACCGCGAAGAGCCCGACCGGGCCCGCGCCCCAGACCGCGACCACGTCGCCCGGCCGGATGTCGCAGAGCTCCGCGCCCATGTAGCCGGTGGGGAGGATGTCCGACAGGAAGAGCACCCGATCGTCCGGCACGCCGCTCGGGACCTTGACCGGGCCCACGTCGGCGAAGGGGACCCGGACGTACTCCGCCTGGCCCCCGGCGAACCCGCCCAGAAGGTGGGAGTAGCCGAAGATCCCGGCCGGCGAGTGGCCCCAGAGCTTCTCCGCCATCCACGCGTTCGGGTTGGAGTTCTCGCAGCAGGAGAAGAGCTCCCGGCGGCACATGGCGCAGGCGCCGCAGGCTATGGGGAAGGGGACCACGACCCGGTCGCCCACGCGGAGATTCCGGACCGCGGGGCCCACCTCCACCACCTCGCCCATGAACTCGTGACCCAGGACGTCGCCCTGCTCCATCGTGGGAACGAATCCGTTGTAGAGGTGGAGGTCGGAGCCGCAGATCGCGGTCGAGGTGACCCGGACGATCGCGTCGCGCGAGCTCAGGATCCTCGGGTCGGGCACGTTCTCGACCCGGACCTTTCGCTTGCCCATCCAGCACACCGCTTTCATCGGGGTCTCTTCACATCGGGACGGCGGGCGGCCGGGCGGGGTGCGGGCCCGGGTGCAGACTCGCGTCCGACCGGACCACCTCGCCCGTCTCGAGCACCTGCTTGAAGCGCCGGAGGTCGCCCGCCACCTGGAGGGCGGGCTCCTCGCCGAGCAGCTTGGCCAGACCGGCGCCGATCCGGCCGCCGGGCGGGTCATAGCGGAGGTCCACGTGCACTTCGGCGCCGCGCCCGCCGGGCGCGGGGTGGAAGAGGACCCGGCCGGCGTTGGGCACCCGGGCGCCCTCCAGCGAACGCCAGGCGAGAAGCTCGCCCGGCCGCTCCTCCACGATCTCCGCCTCCCACTCGACCGTGCCGCCCGCAGGGGCCCGCGCCCGCCAGCGGGACCGCCGGTCGCCGAGGACCTCCACCGCCTCGAGGTGGGCCATGAAGCGGGGCAGGTTGGCGAGGTCGCGCCAGAACTCGTACGCCTCCTCCGGCGAACGCTCGACGGTGACGCTCCGCCGGACCCGGATGCCGCGGTCCGCGGCGGCCCCGTCGCCCCGCGTCAGGTCGCGGGCCGTCATGAGGTCGAGCAGGGTAACGGCCGCGACCGCGGCCGCGGCCACCGCCACCCGGGTCCGGTCGCTTCGGGGTGAGGCGAGCGCGCGGCCGAGGAGCGCCAGGTCCAGCGTGTCGCCGCCCACGCGGGCCCAGAGCCAGCCGCCCGGCCGCTCCGCCAGCAGGATCCCGATCCCGCTCGCCATCTCGCGAAGCCCGAGTGCGAGCAGCGCGTTCCGGGTCCGGTCGCCCCCGTCCACCCCGATCAGCCGCGCGACCCGGCCCGGCGCCGCCACCTCGGCCGCGCCCAGCGCGAGGCTGAACCAGCCCAGCCCCCGGGCCGGGCCGCCGGACGCGGCCGCGCGCGTCGCTCGTTCGATTCCCCCGGTCGTCATCCCCGCCTCCTCCCTGTAGGGCCGGCAAGAGTGGGGCATCGGAGAGCCGCGGTCGGTGAGAGGGGTCACCCGGAGCCCCGCCGCAGCGGCCGGGGAAGAGCGGGTCGAGAGATGCCGGACGGCGGCGCCCTGCGGCTCGGGCTCAGCGGGGCACGATGCGCGAGACGGTGCCGCCCTGGCTGAGCACGTACAGCTCGCCGCCCGCGTCCTCGCCGAAGCTGGTGAGGCCGAAGCCGACCGCGAGGTCGGGCCACTCGGTCGGCTCGGTGACGCGGCCTCCGGTGAACCGGAAGCTCCGCACCCAGCCGCCGCAGTAGTCGCCGTAGAAGTAGGTCCCCCGGAGCGAGGGGATCGCGTCGCCGCGATAGACGTAGCCGCCGGTGACCGAGCAGCCGTCCGCGTGGGAATAGTCGAGCAGCGGCAGGGTGAGCCCGGTCCGATCGCAGCTCGACGCCCCGAAGCAATGGGTCCCCTCCATGATGTTCCAGCCGAAGTTGAGCCCGCGCCCGCGCCCCTCCGCGGCCGGGGCCACGTCGATCTCCTCGAACTCGTTCTGGCCCACGTCGCCGACGTAGAGGTCGCCGGTCGCGCGATCGAAGCTGAAGCGCCACGGGTTCCGGAGCCCGTAGCTCCAGATCTCGGGCCGCGCGCCCGGCCGGCCGGTGAACGGGTTGTCGGCGGGGACGATGAAGGCGGCGCCGCCCAGCCCGACCCGGAGGATCTTGCCCAGCGGGGTGGCGAGGCTCTGCCCGTTCCCGAACGGGTCCCCGCCGCTCCCCCCGTCGCCCAGGCCGATGTAGAGGTAGCCGTCGGGGCCGAAGGCAAGCTGGCCGCCGTTGTGGTTCGCGAACGGCTGGTCCACGGCGAGGAGCACCATCTCGCTCGCGGGATCCGCGCGGTCCGGGTCGGCGGAGACCCGGAAGAGCGAGATCCTGGTGTCGCCGTTCGTGTCGGTGTAGTTCACCACCAGCCGGCCGGTCGAGGCGTAGGCGGGGTCGAAGGCGAGCCCGAGGAGCCCCTGCTCGTCGCCCCCGGAGACGCGGCCGCTCAGATCGAGGAACGGCGCCGGGAGCACGACGCCGTCCCGGACGATGCGGATGCGGCCGGTCTTCTCCAGCACGAAGAGCCGGGGATCGCCCGGGGGCGAGACCAGGCCGACGGGGAAGCCGAGCCCGCTGGCGACCGGCTCGAGCCGGAGGGCGGGCGGGTTTCCGGCCGGCGGGGTCGGGCCGGCGGAGTCGCCGCCGCAGGCGAGGGCGAGGGCGAGGAGGCCGAGCGCGACGCGGGAGCGGCCGAGGCGAAAGGGTGACCGTGTGGGACGGCGCGGCGTCATGGGTTGAGTAATATCCAGCCATCGATGCGCGCCGTCATTTACGCCGGGGCCGGGGGCCCCGAGGTGATCACGCTCGGCGAGGTGCCCAAGCCGGCGGTGGGACCGGGCCAGATCCGGGTCCGGGTGCGGGCGGCGGGCCTCAACCGGGCCGACCTGATGCAGCGGCGCGGGCAGTACCCCGCGCCGCCCGGGTGGCCGGCCCACATCCCCGGGCTCGAGTACGCCGGTGAGGTGGAGGCGACCTACCGCGGCGCCTCGCGGTGGCGGATCGGCGACCGGGTGATGGGCCTGGTGGGCGGCGGGGCGCAGGCGGAGTTCGTGGTGGTGCACGAGGACGAGGCGCTCCCCATTCCGGACGGTCTCTCGTTCGCCGAGGCGGCCGCCATCCCCGAGGCGTTCCTCACCGCCTACGACGCGCTGGTCGCGCGGGGCCGGGTGCAGCCGGGCGAGCGGGTGCTGATCCACGCGGTGGGCAGCGGGGTCGGCACCGCCGCCGCGCAGATCGCGAAGCATCTCGGCGCGACGGTGATCGGCACCTCGCGGAGCGCCGCCAAGCTCGCCCGCGCCGTGGTCTACGGAGTGGACGCGGGAATCGACACCAGCCGCACGCCCTTCCGCCAGGCGCTGAGCGAGCCGGTGCAGGTGATCCTCGACGTCCTGGGCGGGCCGGCGCTGGCCGACAACCTGGCGGTGCTCGCGCCGCGCGGCCGCCTGGTGCTCCTCGGCCTCCTGGCCGGCGCCCGGGCGGAGATCGATCTCGGCCTGGTGCTCCGGAATCGGCTCGAGATCGTGGGCACCGTGATGCGGACCCGGACCCTGGAGGAGCGGATTCCGCTGGTGCGGGAGTTCGCCGCGCGGATGCTCCCGCTGTTCGACCAGCGGGTGGAGCACGCGGCGCCGCTCCGGCCGGTGCTGGAGCGGGCCTATCCGATGACCCGGCTCGCGGCGGCCCACGCGGCGCTGGAGCGGAACGAGACGTTCGGGAAGGTGGTGGGGGTGTGGGAAGAAGAGCGTGAGCGGTGAGCAGTGAGCGGTGAGCGGGGGGCGCAAGGCGTGGCGCCCGCTCACCGCTTACTGCTTACCGCTCTCTGCCGCTCACCGCTCACAGCTCGTGGCTCTCTTGGCGCCCTCCCCGGTTCCGCCGCAAAGCCATGCTTCCGCTTGAGCGCGCGGAGGCGGCGGGCGAGCGCCTCCTGGTAGGCCCGGCTCACCGAGTCGCGCCCCGCGTAGTGCCGCTCGTAGCGCTCGGCCAGGTCGGGGAATTCCTCCCGCAGGAAAGGAAGAAAGCGGCGCCGGGCCGCCGGGCCGAGCCGGAGCGGCGACCAGATGACGTGGCGGGCGCCCGCCCCCTTGGCTGCCGCGAACAGGGCGTCGAGCTGCTCCCGGCCGTCCGTGATGCAGGGGATGATCGGCGCGACCATGAGCCCGGCCTCGACCCCGGCATCGGTGAGGCGCCGGAGCGCGCGGAGGCGGGCGTGCGGCGCCGGCGACCGGAGCTCCAGCCGGCGCGCGAGCCGCGGGTCCAGGGTCGCGAGCGAGATGCTCACGCTCACCTCGTTCCTGTCGGCGAGCCGGCGGAGCAGGTCGAGGTCCCGGAGCACGAGCGGCGACTTGGTCACGATGCCGATGCTGAGCCCGTGATAGGCCGTGAGCGCCTCGAGCACCTGCCGGGTGAGCCGGAACCGCCGCTCGGCCGGCTGGTAGGGGTCGGTGGCGGTGCCGATCGCGAGCGTGTGGCCGGCGAGACGGGCGGGATCGAGGGTGCGGGCGAGCACCGCGGCCACGTCGAGCTTCACCAGGATCCGGCGCTCGAACGCCTCCCAGGGCGGGAGCCGCGCGATATCCGCGGGCGCCGCCCCCGCGGCCCGCTCCACTGCGTAGCGGTGGGTGTCGCGCGCGTAGCAGTAAGTGCACCCGAACTCGCAGCCGATGTACGGGTTCAGGGACCAGAAGCCCATCTTGGTGGCGGCCGGCGTATTGAGGACCGACCGCACCGGGAGGGCGAGGAACCGGGTGCCGCGGACCCGCTCGTCCAGAACGGTCCAGGGAGCCGGACGCGACGCCGGCCGCTCCACCAGGAGCTCGAGCTGCGGCGACGAGCGCGCGGAAGACATCGTCTCCGAAGACGGAGACGCGGCGGGAGGCGACGGCGTACTTCCGAGCGGCGGGCCGGGACCTCGGGCCTCCGGGCTCATCCGCACCGTCCCCAGCCGCAGCGGAAGCACGCCAGGCAGCCCGAGGACCTCACCAGGGGTGCCGCGCAGTCCGGGCATCGGTCGGCCGGGGCCCGGGGATTCCGGGCCGATTCGGGCGTCGCTACGGCATCCCGGGCTGGCAGGGCGGCTTCGTGATTCATTCGGTACCCGAATATATACCGAAGCCTCCGCCCGGTCAACCGCCGCTTCGGGCGGGTCCCCGCCGTCCGCGCCGTCGACGGCCGCGCGCCGCCGGTCTGCCGCCTTGCCCCGCCGAATTGCCTGCCATGGCCCGGCCCAGGTGACGATGCTCACGCCGCCGCGGGCGCGGGGCTGTATCGTGTGCCGGTGCCCCCGGGGGTATCTGGTGCCGCCGGGGTCCCTGGGCCGGACACAGAAGGAGCGTGCGATGGGATCGGTCACCAACCTGGCGGTGGAGTCGGTGAAGGGCGCGGCCGCGGCCGCCGCGGCGACCTGGGCGCTGGAGCGGGTCACCAGCTTCACGTGGGAGCACGAGAGCCCCGCTCGCGCCGCCAATACGACGAAGTGACAGGCGGGGAGTACGTACCGGACCGGGCCGCCAAGACGGCCGAAGCGCTGCTCGGTCTCGAGCCCGACGAGCGGCGGGAGCAGGCCCTCGCCGCGTGGTTGCACCGGGGTGTGGGTCTCGGGGCCGGGATCGGCTACGCCCTTCTGAGGCGCGCCGTGCCCGGAGCGGCCCGGGCGCGGGGGCTCCTCTTCGGGCTCGGGTTCTGGGTGCTCTTCGACGAGGTCGCGACCGTGGCCTTCGGTCTGGCCCGGCCACCCCGGGCGTATCCCTGGCAGGCGCACGCCCGCGGGCTCGCCGGGCACCTTGCCTTCGGCCTGGTGGCCGAGAGCACCCTCGATCTCCTCGAGCGGCTTCCGGTGCCCCGGAAGCGGGCCGCCTGAGGGACGGGTCTCGCCGCCGCCCTGGTCGCCCCACCCGCCGTCGGCGGGCGCCACTCGCGGGGTTCGTCGCCGGGGTTATGATCGTGGGGGAGCACCTGGTCCCGACTCCCGCCCCTGCGGGCGACCCCTAGACGACCCTGCGCATGACCGACAGAACCGACGACGCGCCCCCGCCCGAGCGGCGCAAGCCCGCCGGGGAGCGGCGACCTCCGGCCGGCCGGAAGAAGGCCGCGGCCCGGACGGCGCCCGCTTCAGCGGCTCCGGCGGCCGTCTCGGCCGACGACCTCTATCTCAGCGGCCCGGCGGAGCGGGCGATCTACAATCGGCTCTCCCGCCTCGAGGGCCAGGTGCGGGGCGTCAAGCGGATGCTGGCCGAGCGGAAGAGCTGCGACGAGATGCTGGTCCAGATCTCGGCGCTCAAGCAGGCGGTGAACGCGGTGGCGGCCGAGCTGTTGCAGGCGCACATGGAGACCTGCGTGCTCGGCCGGGTCGAGGCGGGCCAGGGGCGGCAGGCGCTCGCGAGCCTGCGGAGCGCCCTGGCCAAAGTGATGAAGCACGGATAGACCGGACGGCCGGTCAGGCGGTCGGCTTGCCGAGCCGCTGCTGGATCGCCTGTGCGCGGTCGAGGTGCCGCTGGATCACCGGCTTCGCCTTCTCGATCAGCGCCTTGAGCTCCGGGTTCTGGGCCGCGTCGTGGGCCTTGGTGACCAGGTCGAGGACAGCCTGGTGGGCCCTCACCTCCTGGTCGATGTAGGTCCGATCGAACCGCGCGCCCTTGGGCGCCGCCTGGAGCGAGTCCATCTCCGCCCGGGCGAGCGGCTGCACCGGATCGTTGGCCGGCGGCTCGGGCGTGAGGTTGAGCTTCTTCGCGAGCCGCTGGCCCTGGACCCGGAGCCCGTGGTGCTCGCCCATCATCAGGCTGGCGAACGCCTTCACGTCCCGGTTGGTCGCCTTTCGAAACGCGAGCGCCCCGGCCGCGCTGTCGGCCCGGTTGGCCTCGTCGAGCAGCGCCACGATGTTGGCGTCGGTGAGGGCTCCGGTCGCGGGCTTCGCGCCCGCCGTCTCCGCCGCGCCGGCCGGCGGCATCGTCTCGGCCCTTTGGCCCGGACCGGCCATGCCCGTGGTCCCGGTCCGGCTTTCCCTGGGTCGGCAGGCGCCGAGCATCGCGGCCGCGAGCACGGCGGCCCCGAGCAGACCCTGCCGCATTAGCCTGTCCCGCATGATGACCTCCTCCTCGGCGGTGGGGGTGCTGGTCCCGCGCCGCCTGTCCAGAAGGCTACGTCGCGGGCGGCGGAGGGAGTGTGACGGCGGTCACTCCCGCGCCTCCGCTGCGGGATCGAGTCTCAGGATGAACTCCTCGACGGTGTCGGTCGCGCCGGTCCCCGCGGGTACGGTGTCCTCGTCCACGACGGCGAACCCGCACTTCTCGAGCACGCGGAGCGAGGCCCGGTTGTGCTTGGCGACCCGGGCGTAGAGCGGCCGGGCGGGCAGGAGGCGGAGGAACTCGGCCAGGGCGCGGCTCGCCACGCCGCGCCCCCAGTACCGCTGTCCGATCCAGTACCCCACGAGCCGCTCGCCGGAATCCTCCCAGCTTCCGATGTTGCCGGCCACCTCGCCCCCGACCAGGATCGTCCTGGTGACGCATCCGGGGTCGCTCAGGATTCGCGTCCAATGCGCCAGGAACGCGTCGCGATCCCGGGCCGGAAAGGCGGCCATCCGGGTCGCGTCGGGGTCGCGCTGGTGCTCGAAGAAGACGGGAAGGTCGGCTTCCGCCACCTCCCGCAGGACGACGTCGTCGGGGCCCGGCGGCCGCTGGCCGCGGGGTGAGCGGTCCGCCCGCATGTCAGCCCTTCACGAGAAAGAGCAGGCCGGCGGCGGCCATGGTCATCTCGATGATGCCGACGAATGCGCGTTCGGGCAGCCGGTCCACCACCCGATGTCCGACCCATGACCCCGCCACCATCACGGGGGCCAGCGCGAGGCCGGCGATGATCGCCGCGTTCGGGAGGACGGCCGCCTGCCGGTACACCACGAGCTTGGTGACGTGCATGACGACGGTGGCGCAGGCCTCGGTCCCGATATAGGCCCCCTTCACCAGGCCGTAGGCCAGAAACAGCGGGGCCATCAGCGGGCCCACGCTGCCCACCAGGGCGGAGACGAGGCTCGACACGGCGCCGATCCCGGCGAAGCTCCGGAGCGTCGGCCGCCACGCGGGCCCGGGCCGCAGCCGGCGCCACAGCACGATCAGGATCAGGAAGGCGCCGATGAGCCGGGTGAGCGCGTGGAGCGGTGCCGTCGCGAACAGCACCCCGCCGAGCACCGCAAGCGGCACCCCGCCCAGCGCGAACCAGCCCACCACCCGCGCGTCTACCTCCCGGCGGTTGAACCAGACGCGGCTCCCGTTCCCCACCAGTTGAGCGACGGTGAGAATCGGCACGGCGAGTCGCGGCCCGACCGCGGCCACCAGGACCGGGAGCAGCACCGCCGCGCCGCCGAACCCCGACACGGCCGCCAGCGTGGCGCCCGCGAATCCCGCGCCGGCCACGGCGGCCGCCTCCCAGAAGGACCACTGCTGCACCCGCCGCCCTCCTCCAAGGCGTGATCAGCTCACCCGACCGATCGACCGCCGCGCGGGTTCACGGGTCTCGGTCTCGACTCCCCGGCACCGCCGGCGGTGGCTCCCGTCACGGTGGGCGGAGCTCATGCCGCCCGCCGGCGGCTCACGATCAGATGGACGAAGACACCGACCAGCCCGAGCATCACCACCCAGGTGAGCGCGAGCTCCAGGATCATCCCGGACATCATCCAGGCCCCGCCCATCATGCCGCCGCCGTGCATGCCGCCCATCATGCCGCCGCCGGCCATCATGCGGCCGCCCGGCATGCCGCAGCAGCCCGTCGTGACCAGCCCGATCACGGCGATGACGGTCCAGAGCAGCGCGAGCGAGCTCAGGATCCAGAGCGTGACGCGAAGTCCGTTCGTCATGGCAATGCTCTCCCGCTTACGAGTGGCGACCCGAGGACGGGGCGCACCCAGGCGGGTACACCTGTCGCCCTCAGCGCTGCGTGGCCTGCATCATTCCTTCGTGCATAAGGATAAGCCGCCGCACCCGTTCGGCGTGCGCCCGCATGCGGGCCTGGAGCTCAGGCCCCTCGAGCTGGGGCAGGTCGGCCAGATCCTGCTTCACCGAGTCGGTGAGCGCATTCCACTCCGGGGTGCCGGACATCTTCATGGCGCGCATGTCAGCGCCCATCCCGTCCAGCATCCGGGACATCATCGCCTGATGCATCGCCATCATCCCCTGCATCTGCTGGGGCGACATCCGCATCATGGAGTCCATGTGGGCCCGCATCCGGGACATCATCGGCATCCCCTGCATGTTCATGCCGCTCATCCCCATCCGACCGGAATCCATGGGCTCCATGCCCATCCCACCGGAGTCCATCCGGCCCATCCTCCCGCCGGCATCCCGGCTCCGCTCCGTCCGGTCCCCTCCTCCCCCGCACCCCGCGAGTGCCAGGACGCCGACCAGGATGGCCCACTGTGATCCTCTCATCTCACGCCTCCTCTATCGTGTGAGGTTTCGCAGTCCAGAGCGCCGCGTTCTCCGAGCCCTCGAGGCCCCGGCGGCGCCACAGGTAGTACACCGCGGGGATGACCACCAGGGTCAGGATCGTGGAGGTGACCATCCCCCCCACCATCGGCGCCGCGATGCGTTGCACGACTTCCGCTCCCGTCCCATGGCTCCAGAGCGCCGGCAGGAGACCGAGCATGATGGCGGCCACCGTCATGAGCTTGGGCCGGAGCCGGTTGACGGCGCCGTACTCGATGGCCCGGACGAGATCGGCCCGGCCGGGGCGACGCCCCCCGCGGGTGATGTCGGCCCAGGCGTGATCCAGGTAGAGCAGCATGACCACGCCGGTCTCGGCCGCGACGCCGGCGAGCGCGATGAACCCGACCGCGACCGCGATCGAGAGGTTGTAGTCCAGGAGCCACATGAGCCAGACGCCGCCGACCAGCGCGAAGGGGAGCGAGAGCATCACGATGAGCATCTCGACCACGCTCCCGAACGTCAAGTAGAGGAGGACGGCGATCACGCCGATGGTGAGCGGGACGACGACCTGGAGGCGCGCTTTCACCCGCTGCATGGCCTCGTACTGGCCGCTCCACTCGAGCCGATACCCGGCGGGGATGCTGACCCGCCGCGCCACGACCTGCTTGGCCTCGGCGACGTAGCTCCCGACGTCGCGCCCCCGGACGTCGATCGAGACCAGGTCGTTGAGATAGCCGTTCTCGCTCCGGATCATCGGCGGGCCCGGGGTGTAATCGATCTCGGCGACCTGAGCGAGCGGTATCTGGATGCCGCGCTCACCGCTCACCAGAAGCTGGCCGATCGCCTCGGGCGAGTCGCGAAAATCCCGGCCGTAGCGGACCTGCACCGGGAATCGCTCCCGTCCCTCGACCGTGGTCGTGATCAGGTCGCCCCCCAGCGCCGTCGCGAGCACCTGCTGGACGTCTCCGGTGGTGAGCCCGTAGCGGGCCAGCGCTTCGGCGTTGGGGCGGATATCCAGGTAGCGACCCCCGAAGGAGCGCTCGGCGTAGATGCTGGCGGTGCCCCGGAGTCCGGACAGCGCCGCCTCGATCTCGCGCCCGATGCGCTGGATGACTTCGAGGTCGGGGCCGTAGATCTTGATCCCGAGCGTCGTGCGGATCCCGGTGGAGAGCATGTCGGTCCGGTTCTTGATCGGCATGGTCCAGGTGTTCACGGCGCCCAGGATCCGGAGGCGCCGGTCCATCTCGGCGATCAGCCGTTCCTGGGTCATCCCCTCGCGCCACTCGGATTCCGGCTTGAGATTCACGATCGTCTCCACCATCGAGATCGGCGCCCAGTCGGTGGCGGTGTTGGCGCGGCCCGCCTTGCCCCACACCGACGCGACCTCGGGGAAGGTCATCAGGATGCTGTCCTCGACCTGGAGGAGCCGCCGCTGCTGGGTGAGCGAGACGCCGGGCAGCGTGTTGGGCATGTACATGAGGCTCCCCTCGCGGAGCGGCGGCATGAACTCGCTGCCGAGTCCCGCGAAGGGGAGCAGCGCGATCCCCACCACCGCGACGGCGCCGAGCACCACCAGGACGCGTGCTCTGAGCGCCCAGCGCAGCACCGGCCGGTAGAGCGCGCCCGCCCACCGGTTGATCGGGTTGGCCTCCTCGCGCCGGATCTTCCCCTTGATGAAGAGGCCCATGAGGACCGGCACCAGAGTCACGGAGAGGATCGCGGCGCCCGCCGTCGCGAACGTCTTGGTGAGGGCGAGCGGCCGGAACAGGCGCCCCTCCTGATCTTCCAGCGTGAAGACGGGCAGGAAGGAGAGGGTGATGATGAGCAGCGACATGAAGAGCGCCGGCCCCACCTCCTTCGAGGCGGCGAGCACGCGCTCCCAGGGGGGCCGCTCGGGCTCGCGCTCGATGTGCTTGTGAAGGTTCTCGATCATCACGATCGCCGCGTCGATCATCGCCCCGATCGCGATCGCAATTCCGCCGAGCGACATGATGTTGGCGTTGATCCCCATCCAGCGGGTGACGGCAAGCGCCGCGATGATGCCGAGCGGAAGCGTCGCAATCGCGACCAGGGCGCTCCGAG
>Ga0070741_10010301_pt1 | contig 17720 bp, 15 predicted proteins | sample Coa_R1_4_FD_66440 | JGI IMG/M metagenome (GOLD analysis project Ga0070741, IMG submission 66440) | Surface soil microbial communities from Centralia Pennsylvania, which are recovering from an underground coalmine fire - Coalmine... | ecosystem: Environmental > Terrestrial > Soil > Unclassified ...
GTAAGAATGACGCACCGCCTGCTGATACGTCTACCGGCAGAGGATAATCTTCTATGTAGAAGGCAGTCGGGGAGAACTGCGAGACTCGCGCTCACGCTCTTTTCATACCATCTACGACGCCTTGGGCCGCCCCACGGGCAAGTGGCAGGGCTTCATTCTCTACGACGGGCAGGGTGCGGCGACTACGTGGCAGCAGTACAACCTCTCGCGGACCTACAACCTCGCGGGCGGCGTCACTTCGCAGTCTTACCCGTCAGGACGGACGGTGAATTACAGTTATGACGGCGCCGGCAGGGTCTCCGGCTTCACCGGCAACCTCGGCGACGGTGTCTCCCGCAACTATGCGACCGGCATCTCTTACACCGCCGCCGGGCAGATGGCCAGCGAGCAGTTCGGGACTTCGCCGGGGCTCACGCACCGGATGGACTACAACCTTCGTCAGCAGCTCTACCAAGTGCAGGTCGGGACAGGCTCCAGCGGCAACCCGATGTGGGACCGCGGGAAGCTCTACACCTACTACGCCGGGAGCCTCGCCGCGCCGACCAGTGAGGGCACGAACAACAACGGCAACGTGATCCGTTCGGATCATTACATCCAGGTGCCGTCGAACCCCAATGAGTGGGTCCTTGAGTATCAGGAGTACAATTACGACTCGCTCAACAGGCTGACGAAGACGAGCGGGAAGCTCGGCGGCTCGCCGGGCTCTGGCTGGGGCTGGGGCAACGAGTTCGCGCAGTCGTTCCTCTACGACCGGTGGGGCAACCGGACGATTGACCAGAACCCGGCCAACACGTGGGGCGCCGGGATCAACAAGGCTGCCTACACGAGCAACACGGCGACCAACCGGTTCAATGAACTAGGATATGATCCGGTGGGCAACGTCACGACGGACGCAGGGGCCACCCGGGCCTACGACGCGGAGAACCGGATGACGAAGGCCGTGCAGGCCGGGACGACGAGTTACTACTATTATGACGCTGGCTCGCGGCGGTCGCGGCGGGTGATCGGGGGACAGGAGACGTGGCAGGTCTACGGTTTTGAGGACGAACTGGTAGCGGAGTATACTGTGGGCGGTTTGTTCAACGGCGGTAACCCTCCCTCGGCTGGCACGCCGGCCAAGGAGTACGGATATCGGAGCGGGCAACTGCTGGTGAGCGGGAGTTGCAGTGACGGAACCCACTGGCTGGTGGCCGACCACTTGGGAACGCCGCGGATCGAGTTGAAGGCGGACAGCACGGTGGCGACTCGCCACGACTACCTGCCGTTCGGTGAAGAACTGGAGGCGAATATGGGAGACAATGCCTTCGCGCCGCGGAATTACCCGCAGTATGGGTACGCCACGGGGCCGGACTGCATCCGGCAGCACTTTACGGGGAAAGAACGGGATACCGAATCTGGACTGGACTACTTCGGCGCAAGGTACTACTCATCAACGCAAGGGAGATTCACGGGTGTTGATCCAGTTGACTTCACAAAATACCGTTTGGCCAATCCGCAGGCTTGGAACAAGTACAGCTATGTAACAAACACGCCCCTGAAGTTCACCGATCCCTCTGGGAAGATTATCCAATTTAGAAACGAAGAAGATGCCAAGAAAGCTTTGTTATTATTCCAAGCAGGACTCCCCAAAGACCAACGGGGCTCTGTCAGCATTGGTAAAGATCAGAAAGGAAACTTCACTCTAAAAGTTGATGCTAAGGCCGCTGAAAAAGCGGGCGCAGACAGCCTGCTTGGAAGACTAAATAAAGCTGCAACGACCGAACGCATAGCGGTGGTTGACTTTGTGAAGCGGGATACCAAGTTTGATATTATCAGGTTTGGTATTGCCAGTAATAAGGAAACAACGTCCTTTGCCCAAGAAGAAGGCAAGAGTCAGACGATCACGCCCGGCACTCTCACCGGCCTGACGCTTCCAGAGTTTGGGGACAAGAATCATCCGTTATTTAACGCCATTGGCTTTAATTCGGCGGAACCGGGCAAGACACGCATACTCATAAGTACAGAAGCAACGGTCTATACTCCGGCGCAAGCTATCTACGCTGAAACCTTAGCTCACTTCCAAACTTTTGCTGAGACAGGAGACGCGAGGAAGGCAAGACACCCGCGAGTTGATGACGATGAAAAAAAGATTGTCCAGCAAGTCGGTCAGAACGAGAAGCAGAAGTGACGCAATGCTCAGGAGGAATAAAGGATGAAACATTTTTTCGCAGTCATGGTTATGGCTTTGTTGTGCGCAGGCACAAGCACAGCGCAGAATAAATCCAAGGCGCTGTTATTAGAGGCGCACATGCTGGGCACTGGAATGGCATCTCCGCAAGGCAAACATCTTTACTTACGTGTCTACAATGATGGCCGAGTTGAGTACGAAGCTGAACGGATGAAAGGCTCAACGCCTGATTACTTTATTCGCCGATCCAAGCTATCCGCCGCAGAGGTCAAAAACTTTTCTGATCATCTGAATGGTTCGAGTGTGCAGGCGTTGGCTAATGATTATGCGCCTCTTGATCCGCCGCTAGACCATGCTATTGACTTGACAATTTCAATCGCGCATGCAGGTCAGGCTCAGACCGTTGTAATTAGAAACTTTTCTCCAACGTCGCCTAAAGCCAGTGAAGCTTATCCGGCAGGCTTGATAAATCTACTCTGTAGAATCGAGAGTCTAAGGAAAGGCGCATCCTTTGGCATAACCGCTGATGCGACCAAGTGGTGTAGGCAATGAAAAGCCGCCCGAAGGCGGCTGCTCTCGCTTACTCTTTTGAGTCTTTCGAGAGTTCATAAATGCGCGTGTGCGCGAGGTCAAAGACCTTCGCGGCCAAGAGCAGGTCGTCACGCCCGAAGCTCTTCGAGCGTTTCCAGTTCTCGCTGTCCTTGTAGAGGCGCGAGATGGTGACGTTGAAATAAGTGCCGCTATTTGATTCGTTCTTGGCCATTGTCATTTCCCCTCGCCCTCAGGCAAACCGGGGTGCCCCAAAAGCAAAACCGCCACGAAGATTATCCCCGTGGCGGCCAGTTCGTTTTTATAGAACCCGAATTCTACAGCATGTGTGGACCGGGTCCGTGTCTGGGGGTGGGGCAGGTTGGTAACTATGCGATTATGGGTCGGCCTGGAGTATATGCAAGAATAACTGTGGATTTTGTGACTCCGATTCCCCGTAACTCGATAACCCCGACCAGCAAAGCACACGTGAGAAGCGTGGAAAAGGTGGAAAGATGACAAGAGGGATTTTGATTTTGTCGCTCCTCCTCTCTTTGTTTACAGGTGTGAAAGGCACACCTGACAGCCAGGGGAGGGAGAAGAAAGAATTGCGTGTTGTTGGTACTGTGGTCGCCTGCGATGACTATATAAATATCGCAGGCGCTCCACAAAGAAAACTTTTTATTATTCAGATCGACAAACGAATTGAGGGAGATGAAAAATCGGATTTCATCAAAGTCTGGTTTACTGCCATACATGGTGAACCAAGCCTGCCCGAAGAGATGCTTTTAGGAAAAAGCCATTGGGACTTCCTGCTCGCCAGGACCAGTGATGGCAAATGCAATGTAAGGGTGAATGAGTGGGTAACAAATGACACGGCGAAAGGGAAGTCACTGCCTGACTTTGATAAACTTCCTTGTTATTCGCTGGGTCAGAACAGCTTCAAAAAGCACAAATCGGATTGATACTCTGCCCGCTTTCAGACTACTGGTTGGCAGGAAGATTCTTGTCGAGTGTTTTCCCGTTCCTCCGTAGTAAATCGTTCAACTGTTTGCCCGTCGGCGCTTCCGCCACCTCAATAAAGGTCTTCAGTTTTCTGTACAAAGGAGCCGCCGCCATCAAAGCCGCGTTGTCATACAGGCTCGTGCGGGCCGGCAGCAGGTAACGGGGCGGCGTGGTCATCAGCGCCTTCAATAGTGTCTCCTCCGAGTTATAGAACTGGATGAACAGGGTGGCGTCCCTGCGGCATTGCGCGTCACAATCGCGGTCAATCATGAGTGAGTCAACCCAGGAGATCGGCTGCGCGCCGCGGTCGTCGAGCGGGAGTGCGATCACGTCAATATTCTGATCAGTTACACATCTGCCTTTCGGGCAGGCCGTCTTTGCCTCTAGGAGGATCTCATAGAGCAACTCAGAGTAACCGACAAGTGCGCGTGCCATGCCCCTCGCGAACAGGCGGCCGTAAAACCCGGTCGCGTAGTGGTAGTCGGAGTCCCGGCAGAATCCCTTGTCGCACAGAGTCAGGGCCCGGCGAAGGTCGGCTTGGAGGTCATTGTCGAAATCCCTGATATGGGGCTCAACCTTAGGCCAGTCGACGTAACGGTCGAATGCGGATTTGAGGTAAAGTTCGCCCAGCGTCGAGCGACCTTTCATGTCGATGAACAAACCTTTGGAGTCCGCATGGCTGGTCCCGATCACCTTTTCCAGGTCGGCGAGGGTGCGGATCGCTCGGACCACGGCGTCGTCTGACCTGAAGAAGAGGAAATCTCCACACACCCAGTGCGGGACGCCGTACCATTTCCCATTAAGCTGCGCGCCTTTTACCGCGTTTGCAAGAAATTCGCCGGGCCGGGGGCTGAGTTCAGCAGGTAACTCCTGGACGCGCCCGCCGCTGGCGAAGTCATAAAGGAATACCGAATCGACCTCATAAACGTCGGCCTTCGTCGTGCCGATGTATTTGGGGCTGTCAGGGTCATAATAGTTGTCACTGAGGTCGATGATCTCCAGCCTGATCTCGGGATACCTGGCTTCGAAATCCTGTTTGATCCCGTAGAAAAAATCAGACTTCAATGGGATGAAGGGATACAGTGCTACACGGAGGGTGTGGCATGAACTTGAGGAAGTTGTTGTCTGAGATCGGTTAGTCTCCGCAGCGGTTGAAACGAGCAGGAGCAACAGCAGCGCAGCGACGACGGTGAACCGCAAGAGACTCGGTTGCTGTAAATGGCGGCGCATGGTGTGAAACCTCCTTCTTGTTGAAGACCTGTTAACGGCACGTGAAAAGGGGAATCCCTGCTATTGAATGATTTACAGTGAAGGCATCCCGGTATTAGAGACCACCGATATTCGTTAATTCATCTGTCTTGGGTGCAGGTTCCCCCTCATTACCGAGTGAGAAAATGCGGTAAAAGGTTTCGGCGGGCCCGATAAATTTATCGAGAATCCTGACCGAGGTAGGATGGTCTTCCGGATAATAAGAAAAGCACTGAAAGCCAACTGGCTTTCAGTGCTGGTGCGTGATGAGCTGATAATTGTCATCACGGTTGTTTGGAAATAGTCTTTTCAAAGACTCGCTGAACTTCATCCTGCGGGCTGTAACCGCGCTGCCGAAGAAACTCCTTGAAGAGCGCTTCGTCATACTGCGGTTCCCAGCCCGGCGTGAGGATCTGCTCGCAGTCCGGGAATTCCTTCAGCAGTCCTTCCTCGAAACACTGCCACAGCGCGGCCAGCAGAAAGTCAGTGGACGGATCGGCGCTGCTGTACTGCTGAAACATATCCACCTCCCACAGCATCAGGGTCTTTTCGGTCGGGTAGTACCACGCTTGAAGGCCGGCAATGAAAATGCGGTCGTGGCCTTGCTGTTCGCTGGCCAGCACCTGCCCGATCTCCTCGCCGAAGTCAGTCTGCACTGGTGGAGTCAGGCCAATGGTCAGGATGATGCGGGGGACAAAGAAGCAGGCTTTGACGTGAACGTATTCCCGCGTGCCTGCCTTCCTGAGCGTCAGGCCCAGCTCGCGGTGATTGGCTCCGTATCGCTCCTGCGACCGGTGCCACAGAAAGTAGACATCAGACTCGTGATCCGCAGGCGGCAGGGGAAGCCTTGCGACCAGCTCCCGCCGCTCCCAGTAATCATCATTGTCATTGGTCATGATAAGTCCTCCTTCGTGCGAGCTTGCCGGATCCTCTCGATCTGGCGGCTGTAAGCCGTCGCCGTGCCGATGGCTTTGATTCCCTCGCTGTCCGCCTCATCGAGGCAGATCTGCACCTGATTCTCCATCTCCTCGATCACGCAGTCCGTGAGGCGGTCGGGGATCTCGATCTCCACTGAGCCTTTCGGGCTGGAGGGCAGCGTGTCGAGGAAGGCGTCAACCTCCCCCGCGGTGAGGTGGTAGTCTTCGAACAGGTCCGGCTCATCCCGGACGATCTGCATCTTGTTGACCAGATCAATCAGGAATTCCTTCCCCAGCCTGACTTTCATCCGCTGCTCCTTTCCGGCGGCGCGCCTCCTTCGATTTTGTGGTGGCAATAGAATGAATAACCCACTGGCCCGGCGCGACGATCTCCAGCCGCAGTCTCCCGTCGGCGTGGAGTGTCTTGATTTCCGCAAGCATAAAATCCCACGGCAGATAATCGGGAGCGCTGGCGTGCCAGATTGCACCGTCAGACATTTTCTTTCCCCGGTTGAGAATTTCAAGGATGCGCCGGCGCAGTTCTTCCCGCGCCAGCGTGCGCGAAGCGGGGTGTTTCAGCCGCTCCCGCAGACTCGATTCTGTCTTCATTGTGACACCTGCTTTCTGAAAAGGACAAAGGCGACAACTTCATAATGCCTCCTTGTCGGTTGGAATGTGCTGTTGAGAAATGAATGGATGGGTACTACCGGCAGCGTAGCGGATCTGAGGGATGTGTCAACTTTGTCGGCGAGGCCCGAATTGCCCTCGCACTTTTTGGTGAGATGAAATGAAAAGAGCCCACAGCTTCGGTTACGAAGTGCGGGCCGGGCTGAAGCCTGTATTTCGGTCGCTTACTGCGACTGATCTTCTGTGCTGGCTTCCTTTCTGCTTTCCTCCTGTTCAAGTCTTGTTGCCTGCTCCAGAGAGTGTCTGGTGTTCTCGGCAGCCTCCCTGAGCCGGTTCGCCCGCAGCTCCTGCAGCTTCAGGTTGAGACGGGCCATCTCCGTCCGGTCCTCCTGCCGGCGGATCGGCTCGCCGGAGAGTGCGGCGGCCATCGCCAGCCCCAGCAGCCGGAATTCATTGTTGGTCAACCGAACGACGTGTTCGATTGCGAGGTCAATGTGTGCCATATCTCCACCTCCTTTTGAGACAAAGATCGGTATCAATTACATTGGGAAGACGGGAGAATGCAATGTCTCAGTCAGGCCGGATGTTCAGCCTGACGGATCGCCGTGCGTGGCCCGGTGTCTGGCTTCGACTTCACTCCACGGCGCGGGCGTGAAATGCAGATCGCGCTCAATGGGCAGTCCCATCGGGCCGCGAGCCGAGCTGAGGTCAGCGAGCGAAAAATATCCCCACTCCTCAGCCTGCCCGATTGTGTAACCGTAGAAAATGAAGTCATCATCCTCCGATGAGCCTTCGGTCACAAACCACGTCCAGCTTGAATCAGGTGTGAAGAATTTGGCGTATACCATCGGGTCATTGTTGCCCTCCTGTGCGTACAGGGCGGGGAGCTGCGCGCGCAACTCCGCCGGCAGCAGTTCCATAATGCCTCCTTGTTGGTGGTTGATTGTGGTGATTGCTGAAGCGCGGAAGGTGTGAAGGAACGCCTGTTCGCATGACGACCGTTGGAAAGCGGCCACTGTCCTCACGGATGCAGCGACACACTCTCAGGCATTCCCGTCTGGAAGCGTAACAGGCTGGAGGAGACTGTCAAATCCAGCAGGCCTTGACAAAAGTGGTATTATGTCTCTTGTACAAGAGACATCCACTTGCTTTCAGGAGGCCCGCCGCATGAAAACGCTCGTCACCGCCGCCGACGTGAGGCACCGCGAGGACTTCAAGGATTTCGTCATTGACGAGGCCGACCGGGAGTACCGCCCGGCGCTGCGCCGCCTCTACTTCCTCTGGGAGCAGTACGCCAAGAGCTTCTTCGAGGACTCGATGGTCCCGCCCTACATCCTGCTCGCATCACCATCGCTACCACAGGCATTCGGCGACTACAGCGAAGTCAGCGGCTTCGGCGGCCACTCGCAGATCCGCATCCGCCCGACGCTCCTGACGGGTGCGCACCGCGCAGTGCGGGAGGGAGAGCGGTACGCCAAGGGACGGCTGCTCTTCGTCGCCGACGTGCTACTGCATGAGACCATCCACCAGTACCACCACGAGGTCACCGGCCACCGCGAAGATTCATACAAGGGGCACGGCCCCGCGTTCCGCGACGTGTGCAACGAGATCGGCGAGAAGCTCGGCCTCCCGCCGGTGCGCGTGGCCAAGGCCCGCGGCCCCGAAAAAGACCTGCCTTCCTGCGCCGAGTGGCCGCACTGCGTCAGACCCAAAGGTTACTATCAGGGAGCGTACATTCCGCCGGCGGGGAAAAAAGGCGCGGAAGATTTTGATGCTGAGATTTCGGCAAAGCTTGCCGCGCTGAGGGAGATGCTCAAGGGGGATCGCAGTGGCTCAATCGTGACTCTGATTGAAGCCGCACAGACCTTTGCCCGTTTCTGGCCCGTAGGGACCGAAACGGAAGCCCTGTCATTCCTCACCAACGCGGACGGCAAAACAAAACGAAAGCTGGCTGCCTTCCTGCGGGCGGCGCAAGAGATGAGCGAGGATTTATAGCGGTGATAAATGCGGAGGAAGCTTCAATGCACAAACTTCTGGCACCCTCGCGCCAACCACGTTTCCTTCACCCGCAACTACTCTTCAGGATTCACGCGACAACGCCCGGAATTTCTGAAACCCGCCAACAGGCCGGAATGAGATGTTACCCATACCTTGGAAGGTTCCCCCTGTAGCTATTGTTCCTTCAGTCTCAGGTATCTTTCTCTTTCCTGAGTCGTCAGGCCGCGCCTTACCCGGCCCACAGCCAGGTTAACGAGGGCCTGTCCCGTCGCGCCACAGACACTGCAGGCATATATCCTGATGGTCTTATCCTTGCTCGCCGTCGCAAGAGACCTGCCGTCCGGGCTGAAAGAAGCTCCGAACACGGACTCCTGATGTTCCGAAAGCTGAATCAGGGTGGCCCCGGTGTTGACTTCGAAAATGCGAACGGATTTGTCCCCGCTCGCTGTTGCCACGAGCATCCCGCTCGGGCTGAACTCGGCGTAATTTACCCACAGGTCGTGACTCCGAAGGATCCTCAACAGATTATGCCCCCTGTCAAAGATCCGGGTAGTGCTGTCACCGCAGGCAGCCACGATGTATTTATCGTCGGGGCTGAGTACGGCGCTGTTTACGAAGCCGGTTCCCACCCTGAGTTCATCAATTGATTTGCCGGAACGGGCGTTCCAGATCCTTATCGTGCTGTCTCTGCTCGACGTAACAATTAAACTGTCATCCGAACTGAACACCGCCGACGTCACCTGATCAGTATGGCCCGCGAGAGTATTCAGACATTTTCCGCTGTCCACCTCCCAGATCCGGGCCGTGTTGTCCTTTTCGCACTTGCCGTCACTCCCGCCGGCAGTTACAACAAGCCTGCCGTCCCGGCTGAACGCGATTGAGTTCTGCAGGCATTTATGTCCCTCCAGTTCTCTCCGGATATTGCCGGTGGCCGCATCCCATATCCGTCCTTTCCCGTCCTTGCTCGCGGTTGCGATCAGTTTACCGTCAGGGCTGAATACCGCATTGAAAACTGCCGAGCCATGCTCAAGACGAGCAGTCTCGACCCCGGAGCCTGTGTCCCAGACACGTGCCGTCCCGTCTTTGCTGGCGCTGACAAGTAATCTGCCGTCCGGGCTGAATGAAGCGGTGTATACAGTATCAGTGTGGCCTGACAATATCGCCCTGCTTTGCGGGATATCCATCACCCACACTCTGGCCGTCCTGTCACCGCTCGCGGTAAAGACAAACCTGCCATCGAAGCTGAATGCGGCACAGTTTACCCCGCCCCGGTGCCCGCGCAGTTCCGCCGCAGACTGACCCGTCTGCGTTCTCCATATCCTCGCCGTGCCGTCCTTACTGCCTGTGACAATCCATTTCCCGTCGGGGCTGAACTCGACACTGTTCACGTTGTCTGAATGCCCCCTCAGCTCGAGGACGCTTTCCCATGTGCCCGCTCTCCAGACGCGGGCGGTCCTGTCCACGCTGCAGGTGGCGAGCCACCCGCCGTCACTGCTGAATGCGGCATTCAGTAAGGAATCCCTGTGTTCTGAGATTGTTTTGACAGGCTGGCCCGTTCCGGCATCGAATATCATGGCCGTCTTATCTTTGCTGGCCGTTACAATATATTTGCCGTCGGGGCTGAATATGGCGCTGTTCAGCGCATCCTGGTGCCCTGTCAGTTTCAATGACTCCTTCCCAGTTTTCACATCCCAGATGCGGGCGGTTTTATCGCCCCCTGCCGTCAGGACATAATTCCCGTCCGGGCTGAAAACAGCGTTATTGACCACTCCCTCATGACCTATTAATGTGAGCAATGGTTTGCCACTGTCCGCATCCCAGATAGTTGCGGTTGTATCGTTGCTGGAGGTTACCACGAGTGTGCCGTCGGGGTTGAATACGGCGCTGTTTACCCTGTCCTTATGCCCGGTCAGTGTGGATATCAGTTCGCCCGTAACGTGGTTCCATATTCGGGCGGTGTTATCTGCCCCGGCTGTTATTACCCGCTTGTTATCGCGTCCGGGCGAGATGGTTATAACCTGAGCGGTGTGACCCTCCAGGGATGACTGGACGGCCGGAAGCACTATGGCCTGCCTCAGGGCCGCTTCCGTCTGCTTTGTCGGGTTTAGTTTCACCGCCTCAATGGCCAGAAGCAGACTGACCTCGGGATCGAAAGCGACGTATGACTCTGACGCCAGACTCAGGGATAGTGCCGCGTTACGTTGCCTCCATGCAAAAAGGGCCAGGGCGCCGAGGAGCAGAACCCCCGTCAGGGATGCGATCAGGTATTTTGCAACCCTCCTCCGCCTCCTCTCGTTAAGCTGCTCCCTTCTCTCCCGCTCCTGGCTGGCGCGCAGAAAATCCAGCTCATCTTCGGTCAGCGCTATTTCATTCAGTAAACCACTCGGCCCGCCGCACAGGTCCGAAGCTTCAGCCAGAACTTTTCCGCGGTACAGAAGGTCTTCGTTTCTTCCTTTATCCTTCCATTCCCGCACATCACCGCTCAGCTTGTTGAATGTCCTGAGGACCGCTTTATTATCCCTCAGCCAGTCGCGCAGCCTCACCCACTTGCGAATGAGGGCCTCATGGGCCACCTCAACCCAGGCACCATAGGTCTGCTCATCACCACTGATTGTAAGCAGGCGGGCTGACGCCATGGTGATGATGACCTCATCAACCAGCTTTCTGGACTCGCCGGTCGAGTACAGGTCCTTAAGCAGGATGCGCTGGCGAGCCTCCCCCGGGTCATCGCCCCTGTAGGCCGCCTGCGAAAGCCTCACCATCACTCGCCTGATGACTTTCCGCGCCTCGGGGCCGAATTTTTCATACACATCGTCGGCGCGCCTCGCAATTGAACCTTCAACCCCACCCACTTCGTTATAGGAGCGAATGGTCAGCAGCTTCCCCTGCCGCCTCTCGAAAAGTTCGCGCAACGTGTGTGACAGCAGAGGCAGCGCACCGGATTGACCCCTCAGGTCATCCTGAATGATCGTGACGAGGCCTTCTTCGTACTCCAGCCCCACCATCCCTGCGGGCTCAAGCATGATTGCCCGGAGGTTATCTTCGTCAGGCGGGTGAACCAGCAGATTGTTATTGGAAATCAACAACCCGAGCCCGCGAAAAACCTGATCGGGGCGGTTGATAACCTCCGAGAGGATCGCGGCCTGCATGGTCAGGACCGTTGAAAGGCGACCGTCACCGGCGGAGACGAGCGAGACTATCGCATCAATGAATGAAGACCGCTCCTGCTCACTCTGGCACTGGGTAAAGACCTCTTCGAACTGGTCGATTATCCAGATGACTTTATTGCACTCGGGGTGAGCCTCCAGATAGGTCGAAAATTGCAGTGCCGCCTCATGAGGGGTGATCCGGAGTCGCTGGTATAAGGCCTGGGCCTCATAATCAGACGATCTCTCTGACATGAAGTTCGCGATTTCAGAACTCAGGCGTTCGAGCGGCTGGGAGCCGGGCTGAAAAATGTGCGTTCTCCAGGTCGAACTCCCGGGCAGCGCCCCTCTCTCCAGTTCGCGGATCAGGCCCGCGCACACAAGGGAAGATTTCCCCGCACCCGAGACCCCCAGGACGGCGATAAAACCTGACGAAACCAGCCTGTCGAGCAGGTCTTTGATTTCATGTTCCCGCCCGAAAAAATACTTGGAATAGCTCCTGTCATAAGGTTGCAGGCCCGGAAACGGGCATTCGATATCAACAGGTTCAGAACTCTCCTGTTCGAGTTCAACTTTAGCGACGAATCTGTACCCGCCTTCCTTGTTCCTGCCGAACCGGGCGGTTTTTATCTGACCCCTCTGGCCGCGAACAGTTTTTATGTAATCTTCAAGGCCGCCGCCCAACTTCACTCTGAGTGATGAAACAGTGACGTCAACTCTGTTAATTTCAAGAGCCTCTTTCTCCCAGACCTCATCAATCAACTGTTCCCGCGTCAAAAGTTCGTCGGGGTGAGAGACGAAATACAGCAGCAGGTCGAATTCGGTGGGTGTCAGGTGAATATGTCCGCCGTCACGCGACAGTTCGCGGTTGCCCGAATCCAACCTGAAGGTGCTGAATAAATATACCGGCGGTTTCTGAATCGGCATGGCTGATGGTACTCCGTAGCTGAGGTTGAGATCGTTGAGCGGTAAGACGCAGGGCTGGGTCGTCAGGCGCCAGACCATGCCTCTTACCAGGCAGCGCCCGCAAAGTGGGACGCCTGCCGGGCGGTCAGGCTGTCGAGTTACAAACTGCTGCGCAACGACCAGGGGGAACAGGGTTCCCGTCGGGGCATTGCCGGCAGATCTTCCACGCCCGTTGTGGTGCGGCCTTCTCTGACCTCGGGACTGAGGAGAAGCAGGCCAAGGCGTATTTATCAAACGCCCGGAGTGCCTGCCCGGAAGCCATCGCGGGTTGGTAGCGCTCATCCGGCGACTATTCAGCGGTGTGTCTGGCTCGTCACCCCGCAGCCACTGGCCGCCGGTCAGCCGGGCGATCAAAGGGCACGGCGGTCAACATCGAGTTGGATGGTCACTGCAGCCTCGCGGGTCTCAAGCCGCCGCCAGAGACGACTTGTAAGGCCTGGCCGGCCCAGGACGCTTTTTGCAGGGCTCGCCACCCACCTGAGGCCATGGCCAGTTCATTGAGGAGGCTGCCGCCTGTCTGGGCTCTCTCGTGGCTGCGTGACCCGGATTGCCGGCCGCTGTGGTCGAGCGACGGCCGGGGCTTTTCCAAGCGACCCTGTTCAGGCTTGTTTGCCCGGAGGTCTACATCTGCAGGACGCAGCGCAACGGGTGGCTGAGCCCGTGCTATTTTGCTGCCGAATTTGTCAGGAAGCAAGCAGGCTGTGAGATTGCTGAAATTGTTAATGGCTGGCCTTGAGGCGACGACCCGTTCCGGCCGGATGCCTGCGCGTGATCGTGTCTGTTTATTGAGTAAAGCTCTGACCGGAAGCGGCACGGAAAACCGACATCAGTGGATATGATCTGTGCCCGGTGCCGCCCTGTTCCCAATCCGGTTGTCGCACTCGATATCAGTAAGGCTCTTACTGGCGGGCTCAATTCCGTGAAAGGCATCAGCAAGTGACCCCAGATGCGATGCTGTGTTGTGCGGTGGCGGGCAGTGGGCCCCTGTCCGAGTTTGCGGCCTTAAGGGAGCGAGTCTTTCGCCCGACAGTATCAATAATCAACTCCTCTCCAGGAAGGCTTTGATAGGGTAGCGCGCGGGCGCAGGCGCAGGCCGGCACGTCAGTGTATTACGGGATGGAGACCCTGCCTACGTCTCAGGCGGGTCAGATGATATCGAAGCGCGGTTTTGAACCTCCAGAGTCATAATGCTGTAAATTGAAATAACAGCATACTGTTTATTTCAGCCACTACGAGAGGCCAGCATAAACTGGCGGTACTCATACGCTTACCTTTCCGAAGAAAATCCGAAGAAGAATCACACCCGACTCAAAGTACAAAGTAAAGCTGGTGTGAGAGATTGCCGCCCGTTGCGAAGCAACAAGTCGGCAGTGGGGAGAGAGCGTCCCCACATTTCATGGATAGGAGGTAAGCTAATGAAGTATATAGAACTGCTGGCGCGGGAAGCGCGACAAATCGAAAAGCTGTTGAAGGAAATGTGCCCTGAAGACAGCCCGGTTGAAACAGACCGGTTCCTCCGGGAGGCACATGTCCTGGCGCACGGACTGCCGAAGCGAATCAGGCGCGAACTGTATGAATTCAAGTTGTTCGAATCGTCGCCCGGGATTTGTATCAGGCATAACCCGGTCAGATCTGAATCGATCGGGCCGACTCCTGACCACATACCCTCCAGAGAAGAAAAGCTGTATATCACCAGAGAGGAGATGCTTCATGTGCTTTACGCGTCCCTGCTTGGGGAGGTCTTTGCCTGGTCGTCAATTCAGAACGGCAACATCATAAATGAAGTGATACCACTCAGGGAGAATGAAGAAAAACCGATGAGTTCAGGGAGCAGGTATTTCTTCGGTTTTCATACTGAAGACGCTTTCCACCAGTACAGCGGGGATTACTTCGGATTGATGTGTTTGCGCAACCCAGCCAGAACGGCGACAGTCATTTCAACACTTGGAGCGGCGGATCTGGATGACGAAACAAAACGAATTCTGTCTGAACCACGGTTTACCGTCGGCGCAAACATTGCCCACAGTGTGGCCAAAGTTTCAGACAAGGTCCCAATATTATTCGGGCATAAAGACTCCCCATACCTGCGAATAAACCTGAACGCCGACCCGGAAGTGGAGAACGATGGCGAGGCTCAGGCGGCGCTGGAAAAACTGGTTATGACTCTGAATAAGAATGCTTGTGAAGTGGTGCTGGATAGAGGTGACTGTTTTTATCTGGATAACTTCAGGGCGGTTCATGGCCGGGCACCCTACACGCCGAGTTATGACGGGCAGGACAGATGGCTTAAAAGGTTGTACATCACGAGTTACCTGAGAAAGTCCAGAGACCTGAGGGACAGCCCTGAATCCAGAATCATCCTTAGCCATTGAGTTTCAGATCGCGCGGCATGCATGGTAACAGGGGGCTGGGGCTTCATGTTCCCAGGCGTGCCATCAGGCGGCGTAAATGACGTGTACGTCGCCTGCCTTAGCGACCGCCACCCGGCAGGCAATGCTATAATATATAAAAGTAACCTCCTATGCCGATAATGAAAATTACAAAGGTCAGTTTTTCAGCGGGCGAAGAAAGACTCGCAGGTAATATCATCTATGGAGATGGGGAAAGCAAACCACGGCTCCTCTTTCTGCACGGGGCGGGTAAAGCCACCAAAGAAAGATCCAGTTATCTTGCATTTGAGCTTGCGAAGCATGGTATAGGATCCTTCAGCTTTGATTTTTCCGGGCATGGTGAAAGCTCAGGGAGGCTGGAGGAGTCAAGCCTGAAAAAAAGACTCGCGGAGGCGTCCGTTGCACTACACTTTCTGGATAAGAGTGAAGGAATCACAGTGTGTGGATCCAGTATGGGTGCACACATAGCTCTTGAGTTGGTAAAAACCGCCCCCGTAAAAACCCTCGTACTGTTTTGCCCCGCGATTTATGACAGGAATGCAGTACCGGTCCCTTTCAACCGGGGGTTCTCGGCAATAATAAGGAGACAGGGCAGTTGGAGAAATACGGACGTTTTTGGGTCGATCTGCAAATTTACAGGCAATTTACTCATAGTTACAGGTGAAAAGGATGAGGTCATCCCCGGAGGCGTAATTGAAGCCTTGGATTCACAAGCAGGGAATGCGAAGAACAAGGAAATAATCCGGGTGCCCGATGCGGGGCATCAGATACATACCTGGCTCTCAGAACACTCTGATTACGCGAGCCTGGTTATAAAAAGAATAGTTCAAATGAGCGATAGCTGACTGCTGTAGATGGTTGAGATCCTGTGGCAAGAGACATCACGGTGAGTCGACTTGAACCCGTGCGACGCAGGCACCCTCAGACACGAACTCATCCGCATTTCGCTGGTGCCAGACAGGGCTACCCTTCAGTTCAGTATTTATCTGGCGGGTCATTACAATGGAAGCTCTCGGCTTCGTTATTATATTGCTCTTTATCATCTCACTCGTGGCGGCCGCCCGACAGTCCGCCCGGCGCCAGCGCGAGGAGGAGTGGGCAAGGCAGCAGGCCGAGCGGCGCCGCGTCGAGGAGTGCGGCGAGGTCGTCCTCTTCTTCGCCAACCACCTTGGCTACATCGCCCGCCGGGCCGTCAGCCGCGACGAGCTGGCCCGGCTGATTGACGGCGGCATCACGCCAGCGGATCTGGCCGCCGAGATCGGGAGGCGGATGGATGAAGTGGAAGGGATCACGCTCGGCTATCACCCCTTCGAGGATTGTCAGGTCGAGGTCAGGCTGCCGCAGGAATACCGCGACCGCCATCTTTATATTATCGGCAAGTCCGGGAGCGGCAAGACCAACCTGATCCGCAACCTCATCTTTCAGGATCTGGAGAACGGGGCCGGGATCGGCGTGCTGGCTCCCGAGCAGGAGATGCTCACCGAGGAGCTGCTGCCCTACGTCCCAGACCACCGGGTTGACGATGTCATCTACTTCGACCCGTCGGACCCGCAGTGCCCGGCCTTCAACCCGCTCTTCATGGACGAGGGCGAGGACCTCGACCTCAAGGTGGACGAGAACCTGACCGTCTTCAAGCGGGCGGTCGGCGAGACCGGCCCAAGGATGGACGAGATCCTCCGTCAGGCCTTGTATGCCCTGACCGGCCGACCCGGCGTGACGCTGCTCGACCTCGAACGGCTCCTCGACCGGACAGACCCGGCCTTCCGCAATGAGGTGATTCGCACCAGTGCTGACCCGGGTCTGGTTCGCTTCTGGCGCGACGTCTACCCGTCGATGCCGAAGGATGCGCACCTGCCGATCACCAACCGGCTGGGCAGATTCCTGCACGCGCAGTCGGTGCGTAACGTGCTGTGCAAGCCGCGGCAGTCGGTCAGCTTCAGGAAGGCGATGGATTCGGGGAAGGTGCTGCTCTTCAACCTCTCTGACGGGCTGCTCGGCGAGCAGAACAGCCAGCTGCTCGGCCAGCTGGTCATCTCGAAGTTCCAGCTCGCGGCGATGGCACGGGCCTCGGTCGGCAAGTCAGAGCGGCGCCGGTTCAACCTCTACGCCGACGAATTCCAGACCTTCACCGGCACGGCGGCGGTCTCCTACGAGAAGCTGCTCAGCAGGGCACGCAAATATTCCCTTTCGCTGACGCTCGCCCACCAGCAGACCGGACAGATCCCGGCGCACCTGCTCCGGGAGATTCTCGGCAACGTCTCGACGGCCGTCTGTTTTCAGGTCTCGCGCGAGGACGCTTTGAAGATCTCGAAGGAGATGGTCTCGGAGTACAACGGCGAAGTCATCACCGTGCCGCCCGAAGAGATCCTCAGGCTGAGGGTCGGGCAGGCTTACTGCAAGGTCGGGCAATCGGCTTTCCTGATGCAGACGAAGCTGGCTGACCAGAGCCCGAACCACAAACGCACGCGCTTTGTCATCGGGCAGGCCCGCCGCAACTACGGGCTGCCGGCGCTGCCTGCACCGTCGGTGAATGGTCATAGTGATGAGCCGGTGACGGAAGCAGCGCGATCTGCATCGCCGGCGCAGGTTCCGGCACGCCGGGCTGCCAGCGTACTCGATGACCTCGACCCGGGGAGCGTCTTTGACAACTGAAGGAGACATTGGAAGCGATGAGTGTGAAGGGAGCCAGCCTGACCGGGCGCGATCTGGCCGTGACCTGCGACGTCTA
>Ga0070741_10010302_pt1 | contig 17715 bp, 15 predicted proteins | sample Coa_R1_4_FD_66440 | JGI IMG/M metagenome (GOLD analysis project Ga0070741, IMG submission 66440) | Surface soil microbial communities from Centralia Pennsylvania, which are recovering from an underground coalmine fire - Coalmine... | ecosystem: Environmental > Terrestrial > Soil > Unclassified ...
ACAACCACTTCGATTGCAGTGGCGCATTCGCAAAAGCTATCGCGGCTTGCGCCCACGCCGGCGGCGGAACTGTCGTGGTACCGGAGGGCGAGTTCTTGACTGGCGCAATTCGCCTGAAGAGCAAAGTGAATCTGCATATTTCGGAAGGGAGCACGATCCGGTTTTCGCGCGATCCTAACAAATATCCGGTCGTGTTCACTCGTTGGGAAGGCGTGGAGCTGATGAACTTTTCGCCATTCATTTACGCCTTCGGAGAAGAAAACATCGCGATCACGGGAAAGGGCTCACTCGACGGCAACGCGGATTGCGAGCACTGGTGGCCGTGGAAGGGCCGCACGGATTGCGGCTGGAGTGCGGGCCAGCCAAACCAGAACGACGACCGCAACCATCTCTTTGAAATGGGAGAGAAGCGTGTTCCGGTGGCGCAGCGCGTGTTCGGGCCCGACCATTATCTACGGCCAAATTTCATCCAGCCGTACCACTGCAAGAACGTATTGATCGAAGGAGTTACTCTAGTCAACTCGCCCATGTGGGAGATAAATCCGGTGCTGTGCAAGAACTTGACTGTGCGCGGGGTGACGATCAACAGTTCCGGGCCGAACAACGACGGATGCGACCCGGAATCATGCGCGGACGTGCTGATCGAAAATGTTTCCTTCAACACCGGCGACGATTGCATCGCCATCAAATCCGGCAGAAATGAAGATGGACGGCGCGTGAACGTGCCCTCGCAGAATATTGTCGTCCGTAATTGCCACATGAAAGACGGCCATGGTGGCGTAACCGTGGGCAGCGAGATCTCCGGAGGAGTACAAGACGTTTTTGCGGAAGACTGCAAGATGGACAGTCCGCATCTGGATTCAGCGATCAAGATCAAAGACAACGCAATGCGCGGCGGAATGGTGGAAAGAATCTATGCGCGCAACATTCAGGTCGGTCAGGTCTCGACCGCCGGTCTTTCAATTGATTTCAACTATGAAGAAGGCGCGTCTGGGCATTTCACTCCGGTGGTTCGCGATGTGGAAATCAGCAATTTGACCATGCACAAGACGAAGTATGCGCTGTATCTGCGCGGCTTCAGCAATGCTCCAATCAGCGGAGTGCATCTTTCCGATTGCGATTTTGAAAGCGTTGCGAGAAAGAACGTCGTCGAAAACGTGAAGAATGTTTCTTTAGATCATGTGCGAATCAACGGAACCGAAGTTAATTCGATTTCCTGATCGTGCACCGATTTACTGTTCGCTCTTTCTTCTGAGTGGCTATCCGGCGCGAAAGCGCGTTGAATGATTTCTAAGGAGCAGCTCATGAGTACGCAATCGATGCCAGCCATCGACAAAATGGTTTTTAGAAAGACCAATCAGAATCTCGGCCGCAATGTTTACGTAACGCCGTCGAATAGTACGAACCGTCATCTTTCATATGGGCGAATCATTCTGAATGCGTCGAAGTCATCAGCCAGCTTCAACAATGGTGGGCAGGAGACGGGCCTTACCTGCTTATCTGGCGCAGCGACCGTAAAGACAAGGGGCCAGCAGTTTCAGCTCGAGCAGTACGATTCGATCTACATTCCACGCGTTAGCCAAGTTGAGGTCAGCACGAATTCATCCGTCGACTTTGCGGAATTTTCTTCCGATGTCGAGAAGAATTATCCGTTGCAGGTTGTGCGCTATGCGGACCTTTCGAAAGATTCTTCGTTGAAGTTCACCACCGGAAAACCAGGCCAGCAGCGGCATTTGAACATCTGCATTGGGAAGAATGTGCAAGCCGGTCGGCTGCTCGTCGGCTTCACTTTCTCAGAGCCGGGCAACTGGACAAGTTGGCCTCCGCACGAGCATGCGCAGATGCTCGAAGAAATGTATGTCTACTTCAATATGCCTGCGCCGGCGTATGGCTTGCAGTTGGTTTATAACGACACTGAATATCCAGAGTTGGTCGTGCCAGTGCGCGATGGTGACGCTGTGCTCATGCCCAGCGGTTATCATCCCAATGTTTCAGTTCCTGGGCACTCGATAGGATTCCTGTGGGCTATGGCAGCCCACCGCGAAGAGATCGACCGGCAGTTTGGGGTGGTGAACGTTCAGCCTGGGTTTAATCAAACTGGAACAGGCCTTGAGGCAAGCAGGAAGTGATGCCGAGCGGGGACACTCTTCTCTTAGCGGTATTAACGCAGACATCTGATTGGTTCGCGGCTTCATCTCTAGAACCGGACTTGTCCGCCTATCGAACGAGATGAGCCAGCTCACTAATTGAAATCGAGGCAAAAATCGGAAAGTTTTTCAGCCTCTCGCATCCAGAACCCTGGCCACAAACGAACGAAATCTTTCGTGGCGTTGGCGCTTTCCTTTGCGGCGGGATTCGTTGATATCGTTGGCGCGCTTACAGTCTACGACCTGTTCACCGCGCACCTTACCGGTACTTCTGTTCATTTAGCCGAGCGCTTAATGCAGCGCGATTGGGACGCTGCTATAGCCGCGGTGGTCATCGTGGTTGCATTCTTCGCGGCCTCACTGGTTGGGCGTGTCTTGATCGAAGCAGCGCAGCGCGCTGGCTTCACGCGAATCTCGTCGATCACGCTGGCGCTTGAGGCGATTTTGTTGCTTGCGGTAGTTGCCGTGGGGATGCAGACCGGCCTTGGTGGTCATGCTGAAAAAAAAGCAATTCCGGGTGTATTGGCAATCCTCGCTCTGCTCGCCGGGGCGATGGGCCTGCAAACTGCAAGCTTGACCAAGATTGGTCCCCTCACTGTTCACACCACATTTGTCACCGGCATGATCAATAAGCTTGCGCAGGTCACGTCACTGTGGCTGTTCGACGCGTTCGACTTACGTCGTGAAAATAGCGAAGGCCATCGTCCGGTGACCCATATCCACGACCACGCCCGCAAAGCGCGATTTCTGTTTTCTCTCTGGATCCTGTATTTGGCAGGAGCTGCAGGTGGGACACTGGCCTCGGGCGACTTGCAACTGGAAGCTCTATTCGTTCCCTGCTGCATTCTGCTCGTGCTAATCGTCGTTGATCAGGTCCGGCCACTTTCAATTGAGGAGGAAAATGAGCAAGCCGAATAATCGCTTTTATCGAAAACGACGAATAAATAATGAGTGCCGCTCGGCCCGGTAAAAACCAACGACATACATGGCAGGCTTGCCATTCCCGGAATAAATAACTTGGCGAATGCGCATGACCGGAGCATTGCGAGGCAACTCCAGAAACTGGGCCACTCTGCCGTCTGCGGCAGTTGCGTCAACTTCTTCATCGGCATACGTCAGTTGCACGCCATAGTCCTGCTCGACGCGAGCAAAAAGCGACCTGCCTAATAGATTGCGCACCAGCCCCGGGAACATCTCTGCCGGCAAGTAGCAGGTTTCCAAAGCAAAAGGTTCGTCTGCGGTGTGCCGCAGCCGCTCTATTTTCACCATTTTGCTCGCGGCTGGCAGCATGAGCCGGGCAGCAATCTCATCTTCTTGCTCAATAATTTTGGCTGCAATGATCTTGGAACAAGCTGAGAGCCCGCGGCTGGTCATCTGCTCGGTGTAGCTCATTAATTTGTTGAAGTGAATACGTGGCGGCGCAACAAAGGTGCCAGCGCCGCGGCGTCGCTCGACTAAGCCTTCACGTTCCAAACTCGCCAGCGCGTGACGGGCAGTCATGAGGCTGACGCGGTGCACGCGCGCTAGTTCGCGTTCGGAATCGACTGAATCGCCGGGCTTTAGCGTGCCGGCTTCGATGCGATCTCGGATCGCCGCCTGTATTTTCTGGTACGCGGGAATCGCGGCTTGCCCGTTGCTCGGCATTCGGGTCCCTTTTCGGCGACTAGAGTTTACGGTTCTCTGCTATATAGCGAAAAGATGGTTAAAAGTAAAGGGCGAACTCGAAGGATTTGTAAACCGCCAGGACCAGAAGATGTATAGCGGCGGTCCAAGCGCGAGATCGTTTTGATAAGCAGGTCCGCGAGGAGATACCTCCCGGGTATTATTTATCAGTTAATTCGCGAAAACACTGCTCAAGCGTGTGGATTGCGGACGAGAGGCGGCTTTCCGAGGCAGGAAATCAATATAGAGCATTCCCAGGAACCGGGCTGTGGAAAATTCTTTGCTCGTTTTGCATTTTTTGCTTGACCACGATCATTGCTCTGCTATATAGCATTGCGCATACCTTTTGTGGGCAGAAAACAAGTTCTCCGGAGGTTCTAAGATGAGCACACCAAGATTGCTCTCGCTCGCCGTTCTCTTCTCTTTTGCACTCGTACTGGCCGGAACCCATGTCGCATGGGGCCAGGAGGTTACTGGTTCGATCGTAGGCACAATTACTGACCCGAGCGGCGCGCCGATCAATGGCGCCTCTGTGACCGCAACCGACACGAATCGCGGGACGCTTTGGTCGGCAAAGACCAATGATACCGGCGCCTACTCGCTATTGCGGTTGCCGATTGGCAGCTACCAAGTCAAAGTGACGGCTTCCGGCTTTGACACAGCAACCTACCCGGCTTTTGCTTTGCAATTAAACCAAACAGCCCGCGTGGATGTGAAATTGAAGATCGGCGAAGTAACGGAAAGTGTCGAAGTCACCAGCGCAGCGCCGGTGCTACAAACAGATAACGCCCAGGTCGGAACGGTCATCGATTCAGCAACGACCGACAACTTGCCACTGGAGACCCGCAATTATGTTCAGCTAACACTGCTCTCGCCTGGGTCTATCTCCGTCGATCCTTCAAGCATGAACCAGGGCTCCAACACCGCCGAAGAAGGCGGACGTCCGTACATCAACGGAAACCGCGAGCAGTCAAACAATTTCCTGCTCGATGGAATCGACAACAATCAGGCTTCTGATAACTTGCTCGGCTATACGCCCTCCCCTGACGCGATAGCCGAATTCAACGTCATTAACCAGAACGCATCGGCTGAATTCGGAAATTACAACGGCGGCATCGTCAACGCCACGATCAAATCGGGAACCAATTCGTTTCATGGCGATGTGTTTGAGTACTTCCGAAACGACATTTTTAATGCGAATAAGTGGGAAAACGGTCTTACTCGAGGACAAGCCGCTAACCCAGGTGTCACAAACGCTGATGGAGTAATCCTCACCCCGAAACTGCGCTGGAACATGTTTGGTGGAACCTTAGGCGGTCCGATTATTAAGAACAAGCTTTTCTTCTTCGGGGACTACCAAGGTGGACGTCTCGATCATCCATCAAGCTCAAATCAAATCGTTGTTCTTACGCCTGCGGAAACCACCGGTAACTTTGGACAACTATTAACGCCAGCGCCAAACGGTCCAGGCGTCCAACTATATAACCCCTGCGCTGCTGGAACGGGTGGCACAAGCGGAGTAGCTTGCAACATACTCGCACCTGCTGCCAGAACACCGTTCGCCGGCAATATTATTCCGTCAAATATGCTTGATCCAGCATTTACAGCTCTCGTGACAAACTCCTTGTACCCAAAAGCTACGAGTAGCTTGGCGAACGGTTACGGCGGGGCATTCAACACGATCGCACAGCAGTACAACTCTGATCAGGGCGACATCAAGGTGGACTTTAAGCCGAGTGACAAGGACAGTATGTTTGCCCGTTTCTCAAAAGGCAATCAATATGATCCCACGACTAACGCTGTAGCGCTCTTTGCGAATACTGTCAACGAAGCATATCTGCTTAACGGTGCGGTGAACTGGACTCACTCCTTCACGCCGAGCCTTTTGAACGAAGCTCGGTTCGGAAAGAATAACGTGAGACTAACGACCGGATTGGCGACATTTAACAGTGCCGTCGGACAATTGGGCAACACAATTGGAATTATCAATGGAAACCCTGGCTCACTCGTCGGACTTCCCAGCCTGAACTTTGGTGGTGGCTCTGGCACGAACCCCAACGCCGGCACGCTAAACACTCTCGGCAGCAATGAAGTAGTTCAACGATTCAACACAACCGTCACTCAGTTCGATGACGTGCTCATCTGGACTCACGGACGTCACACCATCAAGACCGGCTACCAAATGAACCGCTATAACCTCAACGTCTTCTACAGCGGCAATGGCGGCGAACTCGGACTTCAGATTTTCGGACTTGGTCCCGGTGGAAATTATTCGGGTAATGGCTCAGCTGGAGATCCCGCTGCCGACTGGGCGCTCGGGCTCCCGCAAGACGTTGCGCGCGGAACTAGCGCAGGGGGCTGGCACCAGCGGGATTGGCTGTACGCCGGCTTCGTGCAAGATGACTGGCGCGCGACCGACAGCCTGACCCTTAACTTAGGCCTGCGGTATGAAGCTCGCACTCCATGGGTTGAAAGCAACAACCGTCAGGATTCGGTGAATATCTTCACCGGAGAATTGCAATTTGTTGGGAATACCCCGGTTCCTGCAGGAGTGGTTGGGTCAAACGGGTTCAGCAGGGGCATGTATAAGTCCGATTACGGATTGCTGGACTTCCAGCCTCGGCTTGGTTTCGCTTGGAGTCCGAAGGCTTGGGGCGGAAAGACAGTCATCCGCGGAGCTCTCGATGTTTCTTCTTATCTCGAAGGAACTGGAACCAATCTTCGCCTCACCCAAAACCCGCCTTTCACTCCGCCTCAGGTTGAAGCTTCGAACGTGGCAACTGGAACCGCATACAACACGGAAACAGCATTCAGCAATGCTGCGCCCCCTGCGGGTAATCCATTTGTTGGTGCAACCTTGCTGGCATGGAGCGGCACAGTGCAGCCAGCTGTTTCCGATCAATGGAATCTTTCGATACAACATCAGATCGCCAATAACACTACGCTGCAACTTGGATACGTAGGCCAGCGAACCACTCACCTGATGGTTCCCGAGTGGCTCAAGCAAGGCGATCTGCTCTCCGACGGATCTATCACTTATCCACTTATCGGCGGCAAGAATTCGGACGGGACGTTCGGTCCTAACCATCTAGGCAACGTGAAGAATACGGCTTCTGTTGGAAACATGAACTACAACGCGCTGCAGGCCGTCTTGCAGAAGCGACTTAGCAACGGACTCGACGCACAAGTCTCCTATACCTACGAAAAATGTATGACCAACGATGACGGGTACTACGGAACTTGGGGAGGAGAAAAACTGACCACTGCGTCTGGCAACTATTGGCAGAACCTCTATAACCCCAATGGCGACTATGCACAGTGCTACTGGGATTCGAAGCACGTAATCAGCGCCTATGCCGTGTACCAGATCCCATTCGGAAAGGGGAAGCGCTTCGGGCACGACGCGCCTACCGTGGTAAACGCGGTTGCAGGAAACTGGTCCATCAACCCCATTGTTTCCATACACTCGGGATTTCCGCTTTCGTTATACGGAGCGGATGATTCCGGAACCGGATCTCCGGAAGCACGTCCCGACTGCCTAGGCCCGGTGAATTATCCGAAAACCATCAGCAGCAGCGAAGGGATGCTATGGTTTAGCCCTAGTTCATTCGCGAATGCTGCCACGGGAACCTTTGGAAATTGTCAGGCTCAGGGTCCAGTGATAGGCCCAAGGTATGTGGACTTTGATATCAGTATGCAGAAGAACTTCCCGATCGGAGAGAGGATGAGGTTCCAGTTCCGGACTGACTTCCTCAACGTGTTCAACCATCCGAATCTGGCTGCGCCAAATACCAGCGTGGGTACCGGATTTGGCGTGATAAATACAAGTCAAGATGCACGACAACTGCAGTTCGCTCTGAAGTTGTACTTCTAGTCGCGGTATCATGAGGCAGGCGTGAAATTCACGCCTGCCTTTTTCTTTTATGTCCACTCGCTTCTTTCTTACCCTCAGCTATTCCCTGCTTGTAATGTTCTCCTCTTGCTCGTTTGCAGAAGCCAACAGCACAACTTCGTCGAAAACGAATAACAATCAGTCCGGCCAGCATGCTCTTGAGCTTGCTAAATCTGGACGATGCGCCGAAGCAATTCCTCTTTTGAAGAAAACAGTCGCGCAGTCCAGCGACAAGGGTCTTCAGCGCGACGCGGGGCTAGCCGGAATACGCTGTGCCATAGTGAGGAACCAATTCGACACCGCTGAAGACTTTCTGCGAACGCTTCACCGTGAGTTCCCTAATGATCCTGAGGTGCTCTACACGGGGGTGCACACCTATTCCGATCTGGCCACGCGCACATCCCAGGAACTCGCAATGCGAGCACCGAATTCAGCACAGGCGCACGAATTAAATGCTGAGGCGCTCGAGATGCAGGGCAAGTGGGACCAGGCGGAAAAGGAATACCAAAAGGTCGTGCAGCAGAATCCACAGATGCCGGGCATTCATTTTCGAATAGGAAGGCTGCTGCTCTCTAAGCCAAATCCGCCTGTAGATGTTGCAGAGCAGGCGAAGAAGGAATTTCAGCAGGAACTTGAGATTGATCCCAGTAATGCGGGCGCCGAGTACGTGCTTGGCGAGCTGGCGCGTCAGTCCGAGCAGTGGGACGAAGCCGTCACGCATTTCACTCGCGCCGCCAAGCTCGATTCGAGCTTTGGCGACGCATACGCCGGTTGGGGCGCAGCGCTGGTTTCAACCAAGAAGTTTTCCGATGCAGTCGCTCCCCTCGAAATGGCGGTGAAGCTGGAGCCGGAGAATCCAGCAGCGCATTACAACCTTGCAATTGCGTACACGCGCACTGGCCGCAAGGAAGAAGGCGAGCACGAGTTCGCAATCCATCGAGAAATGGTGCAGAAAAATCCCCCAGCGCAGGGCGAGGCTCAACCTCAGGCGCAACCCGCAAATGCGCCGCGATGAGGCCTCTTAATTCGAAATCGTGAACACGCGAAATTCTCATCGGGACACTTTCACTCTTTCCCGCCGTCGATTCTTCTACTCTCTTGCGGGTGGAATTTCGCTGGCCGGCTTTCCGCGAATCATCGGCGCTTCCTCGGTGGCGGAGTTCCCCTTCGAAGTCGTTCCTGCAAGCGTCAGCGGAATTCGCTGGATCCACACTAATGGGAAATCGCCTGAGCACTATCTCCCTGAAACGACGGGTGCTGGTTGCGCTTTCCTTGACTACGACAACGACGGCTGGATGGATATTTACCTCGTGAATAGCGGGCTGTGCGATTTCTATAAGCCGCCGCATCCGCTGCGCAATGCTCTGTATCGAAATAATCGTGACGGAACCTTTGCCGACGTAACCGAAAAAGCTGGCGTACATGGCGGAGGTTACGGGCAGGGCGTTGCTGTGGGCGACTACGACGGCGATGGACTTCCCGACCTCTACGTTACTCAATACGGTAAGAACATTTTGTACCACAACAACGGCGACGGAACGTTTACTGACGTAACCGAAAAAGCAGGAGTGGCGGCGCCCGGCTGGTCTTCGAGCGCCGTGTGGTTCGATTACGATAACGATGGCAAGTTAGACCTGTTCGTCTGCCAATTCGTGGATTTCTCAAAAGAAAAAAACAAGGACTGCCGCACCGGCGAAGACGCCAAGCGAGGATACTGCATTCCGCACGTGTATAGCCCGACGGCGAGTTGGCTGTTTCACAACAATGGCGACGGGACTTTCACGGACGTTAGTAGATCGAGCGGTATTGGGACGCATCTTGGAAAAGCCTGGGGTGTCGTTGCGACTGATATTAACAACGACGGGCAGATGGACTTGTTCGTGGCCAATGACACGGTGGCAAATTTTTTGTTTGCAAACCGGGGAAAAGGCAAATTCGAAGAAATTGGAGAACCCGCTGGCATTGCATACAGTGCAGAAGGCCGCCCACGCTCGGGGATGGGCGTGGATTCAGCCGACTTCGACCAGGACGGTTGGATGGATCTGTTCGTCGCCAACATCGATCGGGAGATGTACTCGCTTTATCGCAATAATCACGATGAAAGTTTCGATGACCGCGCCGGAATTACGGATGTTGCTAACGCTACTCGATTAATGAGCGGTTGGGGGCTGAAATTCTTCGACTACGACAACGACGGGGACCTTGATTTATTTCTTGCAAATGGAAATCCCGATGATTTGATCGAGCAACTTCATCCTGGGGTAACGTACAAAGAACCGCCGATTTTACTTCACGGCACGGGGAAAACTTTTCGCAACATCAGTGCAGAGAGTGGCCCGATTTTTTCGCAACATCTTTCTGCGCGTGGGATGGCGATCGGCGATTTCAACAACGATGGTGGAACGGACGTTCTGATTTCGGTGAATAATGGCGCGCCCGTGCTATTAAGGAACAATGTCGGCGCTCGGAATCACTGGTTGGGCATCAAGCTAATCGGCAAGAAATCCAACCCCGACGCGATTGGGGCGCGCGTCACGTATCGGGCGCAAGATCTGAAGCGAAGCCGGATGAAAGTTGGCGGCGGAAGTTATTTATCATCTCACGACCCACGTATGGTGCTCGGAATCGGCACACGCTCAAAAATAGACTCACTGGAAGTTAAATGGCCTTTACCGAGCGGAGCCAGTGAGTGCTTCACCGATTTGCCCATCGATCGCTACATCACCATCGTTGAAGGCGAAGGCAAGTGGAGGTGAGCTGGACGTAATATGTTAAAAATCATTTTCAATCATTTCGAAAGGCGAAAATGCGTAAGATCCTGCCAACTTTCATCCTTCTAATTCTATGTTTCGTCACTGGACATGCACAAACCTCAAGCGGTCAAGCTGCAACGCCTTCCTGGGCGGCTATTCCCCAGGATAGCGAGTCTGCCGTGCGAGCATTCCCGCCGCAATTGCGAAGCCAGCTCGCGCAACTTCGAGATGCCGCGCTGAAGGACGATTACGCATACCGAGAGCTTGAATATCTCACCGACAGCATTGGGCCGCGGCCACAAGGATCTCCGCAGGCTGATGCCGCCGCACATTATGTCGCCGATGAATTGAAGAAGCTTGGGCTCGATGTGCATCTCGAAGCGGTTTCAGTTCACCGGTTTGAACGGGGATTGGATACTGCCGAACTCGTCGAGTATCCCGGCCAGGTCGAAGGCACGAAACAGCGGATATACGTGACCGCATTAAGAGGCAATTCGCCGACTCCAGAATCCGGGATCACCGCCGAAGTGATTGTGGTCAACAATTTCGAAGAATTAAAGCAGCTCAACCGGGACAAAGTCGCAGGCAAGATTGTCCTATTCAACGAAATTTTCGATCATCAGCAAGCAATTGCCGGTCAGGCTCTCTCTGCATATGAGGAAGCCGTACGATATCGGACGGTAGGAGCAGTAGCAGCGGCACAGCTCGGAGCCGTTGGTTCCCTCGTGAGGGCCGCCGGCGACGGAGCCTACAGGCTGACGCATACCGGATCCGCACTAGACTCTCCTATCCCTGAAGGAGCAATCACCGCCGAAGATGCCGGCCTGATTGCGCGATTAGCCGCGAGAGGCCGAGTGCGAATACACCTTACGCTGACAACCAAGCTCGGACCAGAAGTGCAGGGCTACAACGTGGTAGCGGATTTGAAAGGCTCGGAGCATCCGGAGCAGGTCGTTATCGTCTCTGGGCATCTCGATTCTTGGGATCTCGGGACGGGCGCGATTGATGACGGCGCAGGTGTGGTATCCGCGATGGAGGCGGCAGAGCTTGTGCATAAACTGAACCTGCACCCCGTACGTACTCTGCGTGTAATCGCCTGGATGAACGAAGAGATGGGCGCAACTGGAGCTCAGGCCTACGCTAAAGATTATGCGGCGGAAGCTGCAAACCATATCGGAGCCATCGAGAGCGATCTTGGAGCAGAGCACCCTTTAGGCTTCCATGCAGAAATCAGCGAAAGCGCCGAAGCGCAGCTTTCGCCGGTCCAGGATGTGCTCAGCAAGATCCGAGCTAACTTGATTCAACTCGTGCCAGAGTCGCCAGAAACTGATGTCGAGCCGCTCGCAAAGGAGGGCGTTCCAGTGTTCGGAATTTGGCAAAACGGACTAACGTACTTCACGTATCACCACACCCCCGCCGATACGCTGGACAAGGTGGATCCGCAAGAGTTGCGGGAAAATGCGGCTTGCATGGCTGTAATGGGTTATGCGCTGGCGGATATGGCTGAGCCGCTCGAACGTTAGATTTAGCGCCAAACTTTAGGCTGTAATCCAGCTACAAACCTCTGTACGGCATTGAATTCATATGGTTTAATGCCGTGCAATGCACATTGCCGCAATTCTGGGGCCTGGGAACCTGGCCAAACCGCTTGCGGCATTTCAGCGTGAGGCCAATGCCGATTGGACCTCACTAATCGAGCAAGCAGACGTCATCGTGATCTTCGGCGGTGACGGCACCATCCATCATCAACTCAAGACCTTAGTTGAACTGGACGTCCCGGTTCTGATCGTTCCTTGCGGCGGCGGCAATGATTTCGCGCGGGCGCTGGGACTGCGGAGCTTTCGCGATTCGATTTCGGCCTGGAACAAATTCAATGTAGGGAGCAAAAACGTAAGGTCGATAGATCTAGGGGTAATTCACCAGGCTACGAAACTCGGCCCCGTTCGCGTTGATTCCCCAGGAGCTTATAACTCCTTAAACAACGGGTGTCATTATTTCTGTTGTGTGGCCGGAGTGGGTCTGGATGCGGAAATCACACGACGCGCCAATACGCTGCCGCGATGGATCCGCGCACGTGGCGGCTACGGAATGACCGCCCCGAGAGAATTTATACGTTTCGTGCCTGTTCCGATGAGAATCTCCGAGAACGGATTTGCGCCGGCATCATTTCGGCCAACCACGCTGGCCGCGGTGGCAAATGCACCATCCTATGGCGGCGGTATCAAAATCGCCCCGAGGGCGAGCATGGACGATGGAAAACTAGATCTCTGCGTTGTACAGGCGATGAGTCGGTTCGAACTCTTCCGTTTGTTCCCGACGGTTTATTCCGGACGGCATGTCACCTTAGATAAGGTCGATTACGTGCAAACCTGCAGCGCACGAATCGAAACCGAATCGCCATCAGATGTCTACGCGGATGGCGAATACGTGTGCCAAACTCCGGTTGAGTTCACCGTCGCGCCCAAGGCATTGCAGGTCATCGTTCCGGAGTAACCACCACATCAGGTAATTGGGCGAGAAGGTATTGCAGTGCTGAAGCCCCGCTCGACCAGCGCACCTCATTTCCAGATTAAGAAACGGATTACAGCATGAGTAAAATGCTCTAAACTAGCAGGCTTATGGCTGAAAACGGACGCTCGCGCATTTGGCTGTGGGTAATCATTGGCGGAGGAGCATTTTTCCTCTTCGTGCTGGCCGTATTTACCTTGGTTTACGTCGCTCTGCATGCGGGGGGCCGGCAAACGGCTATCTTCGGCGACAAGATCGGAGTGGTGGATCTCTCAGGAGTGATTCTCGACCCCGACGAGGTCGTTGGCGATCTGCGCAAATTCGGCGACGACGATTCGATCAAGGCAATCATTATTCACGTGAACTCGCCGGGCGGCGGAGTAGCAGCTTCAGAGGAAATCTATCGCGAGGTCAAAAGAATTCGCGATGAGAAGCACAAGCGCATCGTGGCTTCGATTGAGACCGTCGGCGCAAGCGGGGCCTACTATGTTTCGTCAGCGACCAACAAGATTTACGCCGATAACGGCAGCGTCGTCGGATCGATCGGTGTAATTGCCGAGTGGGTGAACTACGGCGACCTGATGCGCTGGGCCAAGCTGAAACCGGAGGTCCTGAAGGTTGGCGAATTCAAAGACACCGGCGATCCCACCCGCGAATTGACGCCTGCGGAACGGCAGTACATGCAAGGATTAATCGACAACATGTACGGCCAATTTGTGCTGGCGGTTGCGGATGGACGGCACGCGAAAGTTGCTGATATTAAATCGATTGCTGACGGACGCGTGTGGACGGGCGAGCAAGCAATGGGAATGCATTTGATCGATCAAATCGGCGATTTCCGTGCTGCGGTCATGGACACGGCCAAGTCGGTCAACATCAGTGGCGAACCGGTCTTAGTGCATCCAGAGGTGGAACGTAAGTCATTGCTCGATCTGCTTTTCGGGGACGCTTCTCAGTGGCTACCAACGAAGGAAAAGCTGATGGACCAGCAGGTCGGGTTTTACTACTTGTGGAAATAGTCTCGCGGCCCGCAAATCCGGCACTTGCCAACAAGCCCTGAAATTTGAGAAGGTTATGGGAATGAATTCCCCACGCCACGCGTGGGCAGCCGCGTTGGACTCTGGCCCGAATAGTCTGTAACAAGTTGGGAGACAAACCATGACAAAAGCGGATTTGATCGATGAGGTGTCGCGTTTGGTCGAATTGACCCGCAAGGATAGCGAAGTGGTTGTCGAGACGATCTTTGACAGTGTTGTTCGCTCGCTTCGCGCAGGCGATAAGATTGAAATCCGTGGTTTTGGGAGTTTCCGCACACGCCAGCGGAAACCTCGGGTCGGACGAAACCCTAAGACAGGCGACCGCGTCGACGTGCCGGCGAAGAAGATTCCGTTTTTCAAGCCCAGCAAAGAACTGAAAGATCTGGTGAACGGCGACAGCGGCGCGCAAACATCTGCCACTCCCTCGGCCGCTATGTAGATTCTCGCCATCACCTATTCGCCAGTTAAAATTAAGACGGATGTTCTCGCACAAGATTCGCGTTCAATACGAGCACGATGCCCAGCTTGTTCCCTGCCCATTAAAGTGGTTGGACAACTTCTCCATGCGCAATTTCACCAACGCCAGCATTTTTGACGATACGTTGCCGACGGCCGATGGCTTGATGGAAATTGGTGAACGCGTCCCGCTGGATAAGTTGAAGGAAGCGATGGAGGACTGGTTCCTACGGAAGGGGTACATACAAAAAGGAACCAGGCTGAACCTTGCCACTGCGGATGATGGCAATTAGGTCGCAACAAGGTGATCAAGCGGTCGAGTCGTATTTTCGTTTTTTACCGCGCGCCAGATCTCCACGACAGCCGTAATCCAACAGACCAAAGCGGCAATTGCAAAAGCAAAAGAAAGGCCGAAAGTCACTGACCACGAAATATCATGGGCCGTTCCTCGAGAAATTGCGGGGCCCTCAACCAGCATGGTCATTGAGGGTTTCGTTAACAGAAACAACACGACTCCGGATGCAATGTTTAAAGCGGCGCGCATGCCATGGCGCACACGAGTCCAATAAGGCCGCACAAAATTGAGCGCAGAAAACGCGCTGCTGCCGATCCAGAGGAGCAAGAATGCCCAGAAAAATCTATGCCATTCCGGTGAGATCATAACTCTGATATTGCCGGTTTCAAACAAAACCGAGCTCCAGAGTATTTCTAGCCACCAGAGTCCGAAAATAATGCCGAATACTAGCTCTGCTCCAGAAGCGCTGCGCGAGATTCGCGTTGTGTCGCGGACGCGTGGGAGTTTTCGAGGGCTCCACTCATTGGTCAGCCAACTCTTGTCCTTAATTCGGTCGAGGATAGCGAACACGAGCGTAACAATCGTCGCTGCGGCCAAGGCATGCGACACCAAGAAATAGGTGTCTCCTAATACTCCCGAACCCAAATGCTGCGCGCGATACTCTGGGCGACAGAGCACTAAGCCGATCCAAACTCCAATGCATGGCAAGAAATAGCACAACAGTGCCAGTCTCAGCACAAACCAGTAAGCTGGAAATAAGACCGGGCCAATAAGCCATCTTTGCGGCAGATACTTCTCAGCGACCAATAATGGGCGACCACGTTGTTTCAGGAGTGTTTCCCACTCGCCTTCATTCAAGCTGCGGCCTAATGCATTTTCCCGCTCTTCGACTTCAGACCGAATGTCTTCGCGGAGTTCGGCTATGATGTCGCGTTGCTGGGAACCCGGCAGCCAGAATTTAACTGCCTGCAGATACTTTTCTAAGAGATCCATGTTTCGACTCCTCCAGAATCAGGTCGATCGAGGCCCCAATGGTTTCCCACTCGACTAGCAGTTGCTTTAGAACCTGCTTCCCTTCCCGCGAAATGCGGTAGAAACGCTTGTTGCGTTTGTCTTCCTCGCGCCATTCACTCACCAGTAATCCCTGGTTTTCCAGCCGCCGCAACAATGGATAGAGCGTCCCCTCATCGATTTCCATGCCTCTCTCCGTCAGCGCCTTGCGTAAGGTATACCCATATTGTTCGGTTCGAAGCTCGGCGAGAACGGCCAGAACTAGGCAACCACGGCGCAACTCCAGGCGGAGATTCTCGACAACGGAATCATTCTGCATACCTGGCGTCATACTGTGTTATACACACTGTGCGTCACATGGTATGAACATGTCAAGTGTTTTTCTGGAAATTCTTAAGCAAACGAAAAGGCCGGACATCGTCCGGCCTTCAATGGAATTTTAGGGACCTACTTCTTCGGGGCGATCGCGTCTTTCGCGGCCTTTGCGACGCGGAATTTTACGACCGTCTTGGCTTTTATCTGAATGGGTTCGCCAGTCTGCGGGTTGCGCCCCATGCGCGCTTTACGGTGCGCTTTCACCAGTCGTCCGAGCCCTGGGACGACGAACACGCCACTCTTCTTGGTCTCCTTAATTGCGGTATCGGCCAAATTCTCCAGAAATGCCGCCGCGGTCTTGTTATTCGCGCCAACCTTCTCTGCGAGGTGACGAACCAGTTGGGTTTTAGTCATGCCAGCTGCCATGAACTTCCTCCTATTTGGAATATCCTGCGGGTTGCGTTGCTATCTTAACGCCATGCGCTGTGGAAAAACGGCTGAATCGCCGCATTTTATGCGGGTTTGCGCACAACGGAACCAAAAAAGGCCACAAGAATCGAGCCTTGGAGCGTTCTGCGTTCAGAAAGGACAGCTAAAATGCGGGTTCCCGTGCTTCTGCAAGCGAGAGTTGGCAATAAGAAATCAGAGATCGCCGCAACCTATAATCTCGGAATGCACGGCTCAATTCTCAGACGCGCGAGTGTATGGATTGTTTTGCTCGCGACTTCTTCGTTTGCGCAGCAGCCACATTCCGCCGATTCCCTGTCTCTTCCACCGAGCGAACTGCCGAGACCGTTGCTCTGGGAACCATGTCACGTTCAACTCAAGGCTTCCGGCGGTACCCAACCCTACCATTGGCGTCTAATTGATGGTGCGCTGCCGCCGGGGATTATGTTGAGCGATGGCGGGGACTTTACGGGCAGGTTAGGCGAGATAGGTCCGTTCCAATTCACTCTTTCCGTCAGAGACAACAGTCGCCCTCCGAAAGAGGAGAGACACTTATATGTGCTTCGCGCTGAGGTTCCGCTCTCCATCGATTGGAAGGACAGGGCGCATATCAACGGTCAACGAATCGATGGTTCGATTACGGTTTCGAACCACACGGGACGCGATTTTGATTTAACTTACATTGTTCTCGCGGTGAATGAGATTGGCCGCGCGACGGCGATTGGATATCAGCACTTTCCTTTGAAGAGGGACACCGAAGACATGGAGCTTCCTTTCGGAGAGACGCTCTCACCGGGAAGCTATGCGGTCAATGTTGATGTAGTGGGTGAGGAGCCGGTCTCGAACAAAATATTTCGCGCACGGCTGGTTTCCGGAAAAGAATCCATTACGCAAGGCCCGTAACGGCTGAGAACACAGCAGCGCCTCCGCATGAGAGCACTAGAAAGGCCGTTCCTTATCTGGGGGAGGAGCGTGGTGAGAAGCGGCCGCTCCGAGCCGAAAGACGCTGCAGTTTAGCGCGCGACGAAAAGCTGCGACGCTAAACAATTAAGAGTCCCGAGGTTGTGTTGGTCTCATTCGTCTCGGCCAGTAGCTCGCTTTAGACCCTTGCCGACCTGCATTGATCACTATCCTTTCGGACCGCGACCGGCGATCGTTGCTCGGGCTCCGGGCTTACCGCCAACCGGATAAA
>Ga0070741_10010304_pt1 | contig 17712 bp, 12 predicted proteins | sample Coa_R1_4_FD_66440 | JGI IMG/M metagenome (GOLD analysis project Ga0070741, IMG submission 66440) | Surface soil microbial communities from Centralia Pennsylvania, which are recovering from an underground coalmine fire - Coalmine... | ecosystem: Environmental > Terrestrial > Soil > Unclassified ...
CCCAGTGCGTATCCCAGCCTGAGCCGGCCAGGCCGAACTCATCCCAGAAGACCGTGACGAAGCGGGTGCCCGCCTCGACCAGTCGGCGCGCGGCAAGCGCTGCCTGACCGAAGACGGTCATGCCGTACATCTCGCGCAGGGGCCGCGGCTCTTTGTCCAGATCTAGCGCCTCGCGCACGCGCACTGAGCCGATCAGGTTGTACGCCATGTCACGATAACGGTCGAGGTCTTGACCGGCGTGGACCCGATCGCGTTCGATGCGGGCTTGGTCGAACTGTTCCAGCAGCGAACGCCGCGCGTTCAAGCGATCAACGGTCAATTCCGGCGCCAGTTCCGTTGCCGTCGCCAGTTCGAAGCGGCTCTCGGGCGAGATGCCCATGTACGGCTCGGCAAACTCGATGGTCTGGTCTTGTAGCGTCTTGACCGTGGTGCGCGTGGCCCGGCCACGGAACAGCGTCCAGATCGGGTTATACGCATTGCCCAGGAACGCCGCGTACGGGCCCGCGCGCGGCACCTCACCCACGCGCTGGCTGCTGAACGGCCAGGGTAGAGCGATGTTGTTGGGCACATCGCGGCGGCGGCGCTGCCCTTGCCCCGCCAGGCCATTGCGCTCCAGGTAATCGATGACCGAGCCGATGAACGGCCAGTGGCGGGCATCGCGCGGGTTCAGTTCCATGGGAACATCGATCACCGGAATGCCCGTGGTGGCATAGGCGACGCCGTGAATCGGATACGGGTGAGTCAGCGAGCGGACCACCGTCATCTTGTCCATCACCTGGGCAAGGTTGGGCAAAAGCTCGCAGACATCACAGCCGGGCAACGACGAGCGGATCGGCTTCAGTTCGCCGCGGATTTCGAGTGGGGCGTCGGGCTTGGTATCGGCCAGTTCCAGCTGACTGGGGGAGCCGTAGAGGAAGAGCAAGATGCACGACTTGGCCCGGCCGAAGTGGCGCTCGGCCGTCGCCGGGGAAGACGGAGCAGCCTGTGCCTGCAGGCGAAGGAGATCCTCCAGTCCCAGGCCGAACATGCTCAGCCCACCCGCCCACAGCATGTCGCGGCGCGTCATACCCTGACATAGCTTTTTGGGCGAGCCAAGAATGCGAAGCATGGAATCGTTCCCCCCGAGAGTAAATCTGCTTCATCCTATCCTATCAAATCGGTGGCGGGCAAGAAGATTCTTCACGTAATAGCGGAAACGCGGATCAGGCTTCATCGATGGTTCCGCGACCCTCCCAGCTGGTATAGCCCGTAGTATCGATTGGCCTGTACCTCACGCGGGCCTGTAACTGGGCACCGCATCCAGGTCCAGCGACGCCAACAGGCCCAGGCGCCACTTCTCGACCGCCTGGGCGGCCATGGCAGCGTTGTCCGTGCAGAGAGCTAGTGGCGGAATGAAGAGTTCGGCGTTCTCCCTTTGAGCCATGTCCGCCAGTGCCGCGCGCAGAGCGCGATTGGCCGCCACGCCTCCGCCCACGGCCAGGCGAGTCAAGCCAGTCTTGCGCAGGGCACGCTGCGCCTTGGCGACCAGCACATCGATGACCGCTTGCTGGAAGCTGGCGGCCAGGTCGGCACGACGCTGGCCGGGCGGCGGTGGCGGACCCGTGCTCACACCCTGGCCGTGCACCGCATAGAGCACGGCCGTCTTCAAGCCGCTGAAGCTGAAGTCGAGGCGGTCGTGCTGCATGAACGAGCGCGGGAAAGCATACGCCCGCGGGTTGCCCTGGGCTGCCTCACGCTCGATCGCCGGCCCCCCGGGAAAACCCAGGCCGAGAATGTGGGCGACCTTGTCGAAGGCCTCACCGGCCGCGTCGTCGGTAGTCGCCCCCAATAGCTCGAAGCGCACCGGCGCCGGGCAATGAAACAGCGACGTGTGTCCGCCGCTGACGACCAGTCCAATGCAGGGAAAAATATCGCGCTGGGCGGCCACGCGGCACGCATAGATGTGGGCCTCGATGTGATTCACGCTCACCAGCGGCACGTCGAGGGCCAGGGCAAGCATCTTGGCCGCGCTGACCCCGACCAGCAGCGCCCCGACCAGGCCCGGCGTGCTATGCACGGCAACGCAGTCGATCTGAGCCAGCGATACCTTGGCCTGGTTCAGGGCATCGTCGAGCACGGGTAGCAAGCGCTGCAGATGCGCCCGCGCCGCCACCTCCGGCACCACGCCGCCGAAACGCCGATGGATGTCGGTTTGGGAGGCAATCACATTGGCGTGAATGCGCAGCGCGTCGTCGAAGACGGCCACCGCGGTTTCATCACAGGAGGTTTCGATGCCAAGGAAGAGCATGGAAGCAAGCTACGGGAAAAGCCCGTAGGCCTCCTTTTCAAAGCAATTGTCGAAATAGAAGTTTCCGCCGCGGTACCAGGCCACGAAACTCGCCAGGAAATACGCCGGCAGCATGAACGGCCCCCAGCGCATGAACTGGCGCACGTGAACATGCTCATGATCGCGTGCATGGTCGAGGCATTCTCGGTCCTGGCCGAGAATTACCTGCCCAAGCGTCAGCGCCGAGGCCCGCACGAGCAAGCAGTGCCGTAGGAACAGTCGCACCAGTCCGCCATGGATCTCCACGGCGCCGCGCTCGCAGCGAACTCTGCCGCCGCTCAGCAAGGCAAGCGGAGCAAACGCCAGTCCCAGGAGCGTGTTGGGCAACGTCCACAGATAGCCGGCGAGGATAAGGATGAGGCTCAGCATGAGAGGCGTCGACCGCTCAGATCGTCCTCATTGCTTCGGAGCACCAGCGGCGCGCAACCGGCTCACAAACGCTGCGTGCTCCGCGCTGGCGATGCCCTGTTGCAGGACGGTCAGCACGCGCAACTTGTCGCCCCTTACCAAGGCATCCGCATCGAGCCAAAGACCCGGAAACACGCGGCTGTGGTAGATGCCTTCCGTCTTCGGCATGGGGTCGAAGTGGCCCTCGTTGAGGAAGAACCAGTCGATGGCCTCGTCCTGCACGCGCCAGACGACGTACTCCTGGACCTGGTTGCGGCGGTAGACGTGAAGCTTCTTGTTGAGGTCAATGCTCACGGTGCTGGCCGCAATCTCGGCGAGGAGTTCGGGACCGCCCTCGACATAATCGTCGTCGGAGATGACCACGCGCCCGCCGCAGGCCGGATCGATGAATAGCGCGCCATTGGGTTGAACCTCGTTGTCCATGTCCATGCGGACCGTGCCGTCTGTAGCCATCCACGTCCCTGGCGTGTGGACGTTATACACGTAGAGCAAACCTATCATCTGACCGTGTGGGTCAGCATGGTGTCCGAAGCGTACCGGTGAAGGCACATACACGACTCCTTCGATGAGTTCGGCTTTCTTCACCTGGGGCATGGCCTGGTAGCGGCGTTCGAACTCACCGCGCGTGAGGTGGTCGCCTTGTTCCAGCGGCGGGATCCGCGGCATCATCAGCGGTCGGTTCATTGCGGGTTCCTCGTCAGGTTCATGCGAACTGGGCCACCGTGTGCCGGTGGTCCGGGAGTTTCGGATAGCGTGCGGCCTGCTCGTCCGTGAACGCTTCTTTCCCCAGTGTGGTAAAGCGAAGCCAGCCGCCGCACGCGGGGCAGCGTCCCACAAAGCCTGTTCCATCCCACCACGCCCGCACCAGGGGATGTACACGGTTCGCCTGGGATATGATGAGCGGATCGAAGGGGTCCTTGTGATGTATCGGCAAATGCTCCAGGGCGAGCACGTGAGCCCGCGTAGGAACCCCATCATGGACGGCTCTCGGACAAATGTTCGGCCAGGGGTGCATCGAAATCCTCGGTCGTGGCCATGGCACCTCGGTGCAAGCCAAGAACTCGGGGCTTTCTTTCAGTCTCCCCCGGCCACTCCTGCCAGCGGGCACACTGTCGGAAAAACGCCAGCGGGTTGTCGTAGACCACCTTGCGGATGGTGCTTTCGGGGTGGCCGCGCCGCTTCATCTCCTGGATCATCTCGGGCACGGCCAGCGGATTGGACTTGCCCCAGTCGCCGGCCGAGTTGGCCATGATCCGCTCCGTACCGACCATTTCCAGAATGTCGACGGCTCGCTCCGGCGTGCACTTGGTCGTCGGGTAGAGCGTCATGGCGCACCAGAAGCCGTTGTCCAGGGCGTGCCGCACCGTGTGCTCCTCGACGTGGTCGATGAGCACGCGCTCGGGCTTGACGCGCGGATCATTCTTGAGCATGTCGACGATCATGCGCGTGCCCTTGTATTTGTCCTCCAGGTGCGGCGTGTGGATGAGGATCAGCTCGTTCGTCTTCATCGCCAGGTCGACATGTTCCTGAAAGATGGTGGCCTCGTTGCGCGTGTTCTTGTTCAGGCCGATCTCGCCGATGCCGAGTACGCCGGGCCGGTCGAGAAACTCGGGAATCATGGCAATGACCTCGCGCGACAGCGCCACGTTCTCCGCTTCCTTGGCGTTGATGCACAGCCAGCAATAGTGACGGATGCCGAACTGGGCGGCGCGCTTCGGTTCGTACTCGACGAGGTGGCGGAAGTAATCGCGAAAGCCTTCGGCCGAACCGCGATCGAATCCGGCCCAGAACGCCGGCTCGGTCACCGCCACGCAGCCGCACTGGGCCATGCGCTGATAGTCATCGGTTACACGCGAGATCATGTGAATGTGGGGGTCAATATAAAAAGACATGGTCGCAACTCCTGGTGTCGAGGACTGTGCCGCGGCCCTGGGAAGCCCGCTCGCTGGCAGGTTGTGGCGCTGAGCGCAGGTCAGGCCACTAACTTATTTTCCCCTGATCCGCTCGGGAAGGCAAGCGAAACCAACGGCAAGGCGGCTTCACGTCAAGAATGCGATGCCCTCTTGCAAAGGATATCCCATGCGGCAATCGTGCTTACTCGTGTGGAGTGCCTTGGCGTGCCTCGGTCTCGCGATCCTGGCGCCAGCCCGAGGAGTGCAGAAGCAAGACGTGCCGGCCTCCCACTTGCTCTTTGATTCCGGCAAGGAAGGTTACAAACGTTACCGCATTCCCGCACTGTTGACCACGCCGGGCGGCACCGTGCTGGCTTTCTGTGAAGGCCGCAAAGGGGGCGGGGGGCTCACGGGCGACATCGACATCGTCGTCAAGCGGAGTGAGGATTCCGGCAAGACGTGGTCGCCGTTGCAAGTCGTCGCCGACGACGGCCCGCACACGCTGGGCAATCCCTGCCCGGTCGTCGATCAGAAAGCCGGCACCATCTGGCTGGCGCTGACGCGCAGCCACGGCGGCGATACCGAGGAGCAAATCACCGCGGGCACGAGCCGGGAAACGACGCGCGTCTGGATCACCTTCAGCAAAGACGACGGCAAGACCTGGGCCCCGCCACGCGATATCAGCACCTCGGCCCGCAAATCAACGTGGACCTGGTACGGCACGGGCCCCGGCGTGGGCATCCAGCTCAAGAGCGGCCGGCTCGTCATCCCCAGCTATCACGCCGAAGCGGGCACCAGGACCTACCGCAGCCACATGATCTACAGCGACGACCACGGCAAGACCTGGAAGCTCGGCGCAGACGTGGGCGAGATGGTCAGCGAGTGCCAGGTCGCCGAACGAAGCGACGGCAGCCTCGTCCTCAGCACGCGCACGATGAAAGGGAAAGAACGCCGCACCATCGCCCTGAGCAAGGACGGTGGACAAACCTGGTCGGCCACCTCCCAAGACGACAGCCTGTACGACCCTGCCTGCCAGGCCATGCTCTTTCGCCTGACCGAGGCGGGTCCGAAGCGCACATCGCGCTGGCTCTATTCGCATCCCGCCGGCCCCAAGCGCCGCGACCTCACCGTTCGACTCAGCTATGATGAGGGCCGGACCTGGCCGATTGCGAAGCTGCTGCGCGCCGCTGACAGTCAGTATTCTTGCCTGGCCCTGTTGCCCGACCAGTGCATCGGCTGTCTGTACGATTGCTGGGTCGACGGCAACTACCGCCTGTTCTTCACCCGCTTTAGCCTCGACTGGCTGAGCGACGGCAAAGATACGCTGGGGAATTGACGCGTTGTCACCTCGGTAGCGGCCGCCTATACTCCACCTCAGAGGACGCTGGTGAGCCGCTCCTCCGTCCTGTCACGTCTCGAGAGGAGAATCACGATGAAGCACACACTTGCTCTTCGTTTCGTCAGTCTGACCGCACTGCTGCTCTTGCTGAGTGCCGTACATGGACAAGGCACGACGGCTGATCCGGCGGCGCAGAAGATCTTCGACAAGCTCCTCAAGGCCATCCAGGCCAACGATCGTGATGCCTTCGTGGCCGACGCTTCGGATGCCGTCAAGGAGGGGACCACGAAGGAAGTCATGGAGGCGCTGAACAAGCAACTGGGCGGCCGCCTCAAGGCCGGCTTCAAGATGACGTATCTGTGCCAGCTCAAGCAGGGCGGCTATCAAGTCTACCTGTGGAAGGCAAGTTTCAAGGATGACGGCGACGACCACGTCTTCCGCCTCGCCCTCAAAGCGGGCAAGGTCGAGGGCTTCTTCGTCCAGTGAGCCCTGTCACTTCGTTTTCTTTTTCTTCGCTTCCACCGCATCCGTGAAGGGGGGCAGGTCAAATGTCTGGCCGCCGTCGATGACGCGCGGGTCGCCGGCGTCGGTTAGGATCTGCAGAAGTCGCGCAGCCAGTTCTTTCTTGATCTCCGCATAAGCGGGATCGGCGGCGACGTTCTTGATCTGATCCGGATCCTTGCTGATGTCGTACAGTTCTTCCGCCGGCCGCTTGCCGAAGGCGTAGTCGTAGTGCCACTTCCACTTCGGGTCATGCCGATGCGCCACCAGCCAGGCGCGGGTGGGACTGGCGTCCATGTCGGCGAAGGCGGCAAAGGTATTGTGCTCCAGTTCCGCCGGCGACGGCGCCTTCGGCGAAGCCGTCGTTTCCGTGACGCCCTTGGGATCGCCCATGGGCCAGCGGTCCGGCGCGAAGTTCTTGATGTAAAGAAACTTCTCGGTGCGCAAGGCGCGGTGCGGATAGGGCAAGTTCTTGGCACGCGCAGAGGCCACGTGCCGCTCGCGCCCGGTGACAACCCAGGTCCGCTCGGGATCGACCAGGCCGGTTTCGCTCGACGTCAGTACGTTCAGGAAGCTGCGGCCTTGCATGCCGGGGTCCTTGGCAACGCCGCCAATTTCGAGGAAAGTCGGGGCCAGGTCCTTCAGGTTGACGAAGTCGTCGACGACGCGGCCGCCAGGAATGCCCGGGCCGCGGGCGATGAGGGCGACGCCGACGCCGAAATCGTAGAGGTTGCACTTGCCCCCCGGAAAACCCGGGGCGCCGTGGTCGCCGCTGATGATGATGATGGTGTTTTCCAGTTCGCCCGCCGCCGCCAGCAATTGCAAGATGACGCCCACGCCCGCATCCCACGCCTGAATCTCGCCGAGATAGTCGGCGAAGTCTTCACGCACCTCGGGCACGTCAGGCAGGAACTTGGGCAGCTTGCCCTTGAGATCGTCCGCGTTGATGTTCCACAGCGCCTTGCCCGAGCCCTTCTCCCACTTGCGATGCACGAGTGTGGGGCCGAACCAGAAACAGAACGGCTGGCCCTTCGGCCTGGCTTTCAGGAAGGATTGAAAGTTATCGCGGACCTCGTTGAGCAACCTGGTCTTGGCGGCCTCGACAGACATGCCATTCTTGACCATCTTGGTGGCGTTTTCCGAGAAGTCGTTGTACAGTCCCCCCGCGCTTTGGAAGGCGTGTTTCTGGCCTCCGAACGGGGCGTCGACCGGCGTGCCGGGGCTCCAGACCTTGAACGACTTGCCCAGGAAGTAACCCGCTTGCTGCAAGAGCAAAGGCCAGGAGGGGATCGCCGCATCCCAGATCGCACCCTGGAGAATGGCTGCCCGGCCCGTCTTGAAGAAATAGCGTCCCGAAAGCACCGCGCTGCGGCACGGCGTGCACGAAGGCGAGCCAACGAAGGCGTTGCGGAACAGCACTCCTTCGCGGGCCAGCCGATCGATGTTCGGTGTCTGCACTACCTGGTTCGGCGACGGCCGGCCGTCCACCTTGGCATAGGCACTGGCATAGCGACCCCAATCGTCGGCAAAGAGAAAGAGAATGTTGGGGCGCTTCCTTGCGGCCGAGGACTTTTGGCCCTCGCCGGCAAAGACCTGCGAAGGTACGACCATTACCACCAAGACGGTGAACAGTAAGCGCAGATTCATGACGCCTCCTTGGATGACGTTTCGTGTAGGATAAGTTGGCAACTTGTCAGGCACGCAGCAGCACTCGCTCGATGGGCCGTCCCTTGGGGCCAAACTCGGAAGCACGCCCCAACTTCACGCTCCTCGTTGTACGCCTTTGCCGTCTTTAGCGCCAGGCCGGCTGTGCTCCTTGAAGAAGCGAACGATAAGAGCCGGGGCCTCGGCCGGATACTTGTGGTCGCCGGGGTGAATGAAGGAAACGAAGGGGGCGTTCTTCTTCGACGGATAGAGTGTGCATCCCTTGGCCCAGGGCACGCCTTCGTCGGCGCAGCCGTTGATGGCGCGCACCGCTTTCATGACCAGTTGTTGGCCGGCAAACTTGACGAGCGGATCCTTCTCCCCGGCGATGTGCATTGCCGGTTTCGACTTCAGGGTGCGGATACTGCGCGAGCCGCCCGCCGAGGGTGCGAACGCCGCGAAGACGTCGCCGCGAGCGGCCCACAAGACGTAGGTGAACGCCGCACCGTTGGAATGTCCGGTGGCGTAGATGCGATCTTCGTCGAGGCGTTGTTTCTTCTTGAGTGCCGCCAGAACCGCGTCGAAGAACTTGACATCACGATCGCCATGGTCGCCGGGATCGTGCTGCCAGCCTGGCCTCTTCCCTTCGGGATCGGTGAGCCGCCCAGGCGTGGGAATACCCTGCATGTAGACGACGATGGCTTCCGGCCAATGCTGATGAAGCTGGAACGACTTGGCGGCGCCTCGGGCCGTGCCTCCATGGCCGTGAAAGCCGAACACGACGGGCGGCGGACCGTCGCCCTTCTTGGCTGGCTGATACACCAGCGCCTCGCGCCTGATGCCATCGACCGTCAGCTCCAGGCGTTCCGGTTCGCGACCGGTCTGTTGCACCGCCACGAGCAGATTGAGGTCCGCAGCGGCAGATGCCATGAGGCACGCCAGCAGCACAAACGACGTTCTGAGCAAGGTCATGACACGTCCTTTCCTGGGCCTCTTGTTGACGACAGGACACCCCCGTTTGGACAGGATCGGAAGCCCGTCTACGGCATGGCGAAGTAGCTGTCGTCGAGCTTTTCCAGGGGCTTGGCTTCGCTGACTTCGCGTTCGAGGAACATGTTGCCGTCTTGTTTCCAGGTCATCTTGGTAAAGGCTTTCACACCCATGAACTCCTTGTGCTGGCCGAAGGTCATTTCGTGGGTGACTTCGTTGTTGCCGCCGACGGTCTTGGCGCGGAATTCGCCCTTGACGGGCAGGTAGCTGACCTTGTCCACGTAGAGGTTGACGTCGGGCCGCCCTTCGCGCAGGATGCGCAGGCCCAGCGCGGGGCGGTCGCCGACCATGACTTCGCCCAGCGGCGACAGCTTGTAATCCTTGGCCAGGAAATCCCAGGGCGAGACCGCCGCTTGCAGGCCGTAGAAGTAGTCGTGGAAACTCGCCCGCAGTTCCTTGGGCAAGGGGCCTGAGTTGTTGTTGAAAACGAGCCAGGCGTTGTCCTTTTGAAAGATGAAGGTTTCCTTCACCTTCTGCATGTTGGGGAAATCGATATCGAATTCTACACGGTACTGATAAGGAGGCTGGAAGTAGCTCTCCTCGGCGAACGTGGCCATGCCGTTCTCCACGTGCATGATACCCTTGGCCTTGAAGGACACGGCCTTGAACTTGGTCACGTTGGCCTCGCCGCCCATGGCCGCCACGATCTTGGCCAAGATGAGCCGTCCCTCCTTGTCCTCGCTGCCCGCGGGAATGCGTCCTATGAAGACCAGCGCCAGGAACAGGAAAAGAACCGTGCCGAGCCTGACCATGTCAACCTCCCCGTCTCAGAAGTGATGTGAAGGGACCGAGGCCTGATTATAATACACAGCCGCCCCAGAAGGATAGCAAGGACCTTCCGTAAGTAGGGCCAAATTCATTTCGCTCAGCCCCTTCGACAGGGGTCGAATGAATCGTGCCCTTTTGGACGCAACCATACTGGATTTCACCCTGAGGACTCCACGATGCGCTACCTGACGATGCTGATTCTGTCCGGCCTGTTCTTGAGCACCATCTCCCTCGGCAATGGTGAAGTCGCTGCCCTCCAGGAAGACGCCAAGGACTTGACGCCGATCCAGCGCGCCATGGTCAAGTACCTCGATGCGATCCGCCCGGACCTGGTGGCCTGCAACCAGGACATCTGGGCCTTCGCCGAGCTTGGGCTGGAGGAATTTCGCTCGTCGGCACGGCTCGTGGGCATCTTGAAGAAAGCGGGATTCCAGGTGACCGAAGGCGTCGCCGACATGCCGACCGCGTTTGTCGCCGAGTATGGCTCGGGGGCGCCGATCATCGGCATTCTGGCGGAGTACGATGCTTTGCCCGAACTCTCGCAGGAAGCGACCGGCGCCAAGAAGCCTGCCGCCGGGCGGACCACCGGACATGGCTGCGGACATAGCGCCCTGGGCACGGCCGCGGTCGGGGCGGCCCTGGCGGTCAAGGAGGTCTACGACAAACACAAGCTGAAGGGGACACTCCGCGTCTACGGCACGCCGGCCGAGGAAACGCTCATCGGCAAGTTCTACATGTTGCTTGCGGGTCTCTTCCGCGACCTGAGCGCCTGCCTGCACTTCCATCCCGGCTCGCAGAACCGCGTCTATTACAGCTCGTCCAAGGCGATGGTCTCGACCAAGTTCACCTTTTCGGGCGTGGCCGCGCATGCTTCGGGCAGCCCGGACAAGGGGAAGAGCGCCCTCGACGGCGTCGAACTGATGAACATCGGCGCGAACTACATGCGCGAACACATCAAGGATTCAAGCCGCATTCACTATGTCATCACCAGGGGCGGCAATCAGCCGAACGTGGTGCCGGCGACGGCCCAGGTGTGGTATTACGTCCGCGCCAACGACCACCAGGACGTGGAGGCCCATTTCGCCTGGCTCAAGGACATTGCCGACGGCGCCGCCAAGATGAGCCGCACCAAGGTCGAGATGCATATCGAAACCGATTGCCACGAGCTGATCCCGAACCTGCCGCTCTCGAAGGTAGTGCTGCGGAACTTCAAGAAGATCGGCCCGCCCATCTTCGACAAGGCCGACCACGATCTGGCCCGGCAGCTGCAGGCCACCGTCCGGGCCGATTTCGGTCTGAAGGAGACGAAGGTCTTGAACGACACCATCGACGATTTGCCGACGAAGCCCTACCAGGACGCGGGCTCCACGGATGTCGGCGACGTGAGCTGGTTCGTGCCGACCAGCGGCCTGACGACCGCCTGCTTTGCCGCCGGCAGCCCGGGGCATAGCTGGCAGAATGTCGCGGCCATCGGCTCGCCCATCGGCCACAAGGGCATGATGGTCGCCGCCAAGGTGCTGGCGCTGACGGCGGTGGACCTCCTGCAAGACGCCGAAGCAGTCAAGGAAGCCCAGGCGGACTTCCAGATGCGCATGAAGGACCGCAAGTACACCACGGTGGTGCCCAAAGGACAAAAGGCACCCAAGTCGATTCGCTAGCGGGATTGCGTGTCAGGTTGACGCCGCCGCTGCTTGCCGAGCCGAGGGTCACTTCGCAGCAATCGCCCACAGCGTGCTGAAACCGCGCAGGTAGAGGCGGCCGTTGGCGACGGCCGGAGAAGCAGTAAAGATGTCGGGGAGCTTGTTGCTGGCGAGGACCTCGAACTTGGGCCCGGCCTTGACGACATGGAAGGTGCCGTCGCGCGAAGTCAGGTAGACCTTGCCGTCGGCATACACGGGCGAAGCGCGATAGCGGTCGACGTGGAGTCGTTCCTGGTATAGGGTCTTGCCGGTCTGGGCGTCCAGGCAGAGCAAGAGGCCATTCTCGCGCTGGAGGTAGACGAGGCCGTCGTGCACCAGCGGCGACGGCACATCGGGTGAACCCTTGGCGATGCGCCATTGTTCGAAAGAACTGCCTGCCTTGAGCAGTCCGCGCGGGCCCGGCTTGAGGGCGACGACCAGGCCGCCGCGGGCGGTGGGCACAACCAGCAAGTCAGGGGTGGGCACGGGCGTGGCGATGATGCGCAGGGCCTTGCTGTAGCCCTCCTTCGGGTTGAGGTCGCCCAGGCGCCAGATCTCGCTGCCGTCTTTCAGGCTGTGCCCGGTGGTGTAATCGCAACCGAGGATAACAAGCGTTGTCTCCTTGGCGGTCTGCCACAGGCACGGGGAGGCATAGGCCTCGCGGCTTTCGCCCTCGGCGTCACTCTGTCGCTCGATCTTCCACACTTCTTTGCCGGTGGCCTTGTCCAGCGCCACGATCCAGTGGCCGTTCGAGTGCAAGAGCGAGAGGTATAGCTTGTCCTCGTAGAGCAGCGGCGTCGTGTGCACGCCGTGCTGGATGCTGAACTCGCCGTAGCGTTGCTGGACGTTGAACTTCCATACCTCATTGCCGTCGAAATCGAAACAAGCGCAGTGGCCGGAGCCGACGAAGACGTAGACGTGCTTGCCGTCAGTGCTGGGTGAAGCGGATGCCTCATTGGCCTCGTCGTACTTGATGGCCAGGCGGACAGCGGCGGCAACCTTGCGTTGCCAGAGCGTCTTGCCCTTGGTGCTGAGGCACAACAGGGCCAGGTCGTTGCCGTCGCCGCTGGTCAAGAAGATGCGATCGTTCCAGATCACGGGTGTGGATCCGGCCTTGCCGGGCATGGCCGCCTTCCAGGCGATATTCTTGGTAGCGCTCCATTCCACCGGCAAACCGGTTTCCGCGCACACGCCGTTATGCGCCGGCCCGCGCCACGCAGGCCAGTTGCCTGCCCAGCCGACGGTCCCGGCAACAAGAACGGCGCACGATACCAGAACGAACAGGGTCAACCGGCAGCGCTTCACGGCAAAGGTCCTTCCGAGAGTGATCAGTAAGGAGTGATCTGTCATCAGCAATCGGCAATCGGTGGACAGAGTGTCCAGACGTCGATGCGCACGATAATGCTGCCACGCCTCACTGATCACTGGTAGCTGATCACTGATTACTGATTACTGCCGGCCTGCCCGCGCGACAAGTTAGCAACTTATCCTACCACGCAGGCTCACGGTGTCTTCTTGTCCGAGTCCACGGCCAGGTCGGGATTGCGGCCGGCTTCGACGAGAGATTCCACCGTGACTTCGGCGGGCAAGACATGGGCCCGGACCGAACAGGTGAGCGCCTGGCGGTCGTCGGCTTTGCGGAGGAGATCGATGGCATCGGGATACTGACCGCCGAGTTCGGCCAGGGTGTCGAGCACGTCCTCCACAGCGAAGGTGCACTGCTTGCGCTGCGTGCCTTGCGAGTTGATGCGGCTGATGGTGCAGCGATCGTCGCCGGGCTCGGCGGTGACGGTGAAGTCCTGGCCGGCGAGAATCTTGAGCGGCGGCACGAACCGCGCGCCCTTGCCGAAGATGACGACCTCGGCTCGCTTATCGATGGCAAAGGTGATCAACGGCGAGCTACCCGGCGCGACCTGGTGGACCCAGTAGGCCTGGCCCAGGAGACTGGCGCCGAGCGGCAGCGTTTCCGGCGCCTTCTCGGCCTGGAGCGGATTCAAGAGCGGCTCATAAACCAGGCGCAGGGCGCGGAAGGCGCCGCAGCGAAGTTCGGCGTCGTCGTCGGCCAGCATCTCCTGCAGTTTCGCCCGGCACACGGCCTCATCAAGGCTGGCCAGAGCGAGAAGGCCGTGGTAGCGGTACACGCTGTGCTCGCGTGCCAGGCGAACGAGTTGAGGAACCCCGGTCGTGCTTCCCAGGTACGCCAGTGCCTCGGCGGCAGCGAAGCGCACCGAGGCATGATTGCTCTCCAGGGCTTGCTTCAAGGTGGGAATGCTCTCCTTGCCCATGGCTTCCAAACGCAGGGCGGCGCGTACGGTGTCCGCCGGATTGAGGATCATCTTCTGCAAGCGGCGGCGATACCTTGCCTCGCGCTCGGTGCCGTCGCGCAGCGGAATGAGCCGCGCCACGCGGAGGTAGCGTTCCGGGTTCAGGCGATACGCATACGGGACGCGGACGGCAATCAGTTCCTTGCCCAGGGCCTTGGCCATGTCCGTCTGCTCGCGTGTCTGATGATCGAGCTTGTGGTTGAGCTGCTGCGTGACTTCGTCCAGTACGAGCAATTGCTGAAACTCCTGCTGGCGGACACGTTGCTTGTGGGCGTCATCCTGGAACATAAGGTTGATGCGCTGGGCCACGGCATTGGCGACGCGCGAGGACTTGTCGTCTTTTTTGAGGACGAAATAGATCGGCCGATCGGTCAGGGAGACGCCGCCGCCCCAGATGCGGGCGCGACGCTGCTCGGTAGACTCCTCTGGGCTGCCGAAGCCGACCATGAGCGAGCCGCGCGCCAGCGCCAGGATGTGGCCCTGCAGCAGTTGATTGGAGCCGGCGAAGCGTTCGGGGCTGATGTGCCCCTTGCTGTCGTAATTCCGCAGCTGGCACGTTTGCAGGTAACCGCCGCGCAGGCTGCTGGCCTTGCTGCCGGGCGGCAGCGAGATCTCAACGTCGATCAGCTCGCGCCTACGGGCGCCGGGCCAGATCAGGGCAGACACCAGCACCAGGGCATTGTCCGGAGATTCGAGCAGCGCATGGGCATTTTCGATCTTCTGCTTGCGGAGTTGTTGCTCAAGCAGCGTGCGAAAAGTCCCCTTGGGCGCGCCGCCGGTGCCGTCGAGTCCCGTGACCAGACCGACACCGCTGACGGCCAGGGGCATGACGTTGGCCACCTCGGTGAGATCGCCGACGATCGGCAGTTCCAGGTCCTTTTCGCGCTCGGCGTCCTCCGCGGAAAGCATGCGCGTCTTGGGAGTGGTGAAGGGGTTCACGCACCCCGCCAGGGCCAGACTCACCAGCACCATCGCCCACCCGCATCTGCGCATGGGTTGCCTCCTGAGAATTCGCCGGCTCTCCGCCCGGCAGCCGCTATCTGAAGACTTTGAGGACGCGGACGATATGGTTCGGGCAACGGCATGTCAAGGTGAAGGGAAGCGGAAAACGGAGCCTCTGTACACTCACTACTGGGTTCTGGGAGGAATGAGCAACTTGGCTCTGTCTCAACAACGGGGCAGACCTTTCCCGCTCTGCAGAAATGACGAGGATTTGCGTCAGTGCAAAAGGTCCCGTCCGCGCCGGTTTCGAACCGGTTTCCCTGCGACACTGGTCCAGAAGAGCCCGGAGCAAGACAGGCCGCGGCGGGTGCGCGCTCGGACGCTCGTCCCTGTTCGGCCCGCGCTCTCCTGACCCCGCCGCAAAGGGAGAAGCCACGCCGCCCAGGGCGTCGCAGACGACGGCAGCAGGGTCGGCAGAGATGCACCACTCGACAGTTTCAAGGACACTTCACCTGACCCTACGCCTGCCTTTCTCCCTCCAGAGCACGAGGAACGACGCGCAGCCCCAACGCATTGCCTGAGCGGGCGACTTGCTCACCTCTGCCTGAAAATGCATTGCGCCATGCTGACACCCGATGCGCAACGCATTTTGCGCAGGCATGACACAACCTCTTATTGGACCATGTGTTGATTCGTTGCGCAGCGAAACCAGCGCAGCGCAATCCATTTTGCCCAGGTGATAGCATGGATCCAAGCCCGACTGGGTGGCGCGTCCCTCCGTGCTCCGAGACAAAGCCACGCGACTTGACCCTATGTTGTTCGGAACCTTTTGCGTAAGAATAGGTTCAATAGAGATCGGGTGAACAAAAGATAACTTGGATGTCCCGACTCGGTCCGTTCCGGGGATCACGATGAAAGCGAGCGTCTTGATAAGCTTGGCAGGGCTGGCATGTCTCTGCGCCGACGTGCGGGCCGATGAGCCCCTGTTCGGCCGGGAAGTTGTTCCCATTCTGTACAAGCTCGGATGCAGCACCGGCCCGTGCCATGGCTCGTTTTCCGGCAAGGGAGGCATGCGCCTGTCGCTGTTTGCGTCGGATCCCGACGCCGATTACCAGCAGATCCGCGGCGTCCTTGATCGCCGCATCAGCTTGCAATCGCCGGAAGAGAGCTTGCTCCTGCTCAAGCCGGCGGGCAAGGTACCTCACGGCGGCGGGTTGCGTCTCGTTCCCGGCAGCGACGAATACAAGTTGCTCAAGCGCTGGATCGAAGCCGGCTTGCCCTACGATGCCGCCGCGGAAGGCAACGTGCTGTCGGTGCGCGTCGACCCGCCGAAGTTTGTCGCCCCGCTCGGCTCCAAGCCGGCCGCCCTCAAAGTTTTCGCGAGGCTCAGCAGCGGCGCCGAACTCGACGTCACCCGCCTCGCCCGTTTCGACGTCTTCGATGCCACCATCGCGGACGTGGACATGAATGGCCTCGTCACCGCGCAGCGCAGCGGCGACACGCACATCCTCGCGCACTATGCGGGGCAGATCGGCTACACCTTTGCCCTGGTGCCGCAAGAGCTTCCGAAGGGGACGCAATTCCCGGTCGAGAAGCTGGCCGACGCCGTTGACGTAATGATCGTCGACAAGCTGAAGCAACTCAACATCGTCCCGTCGCCGCTGGCGGATGACGCGACCTTTCTGCGGCGCGCGCATCTCGATATCATCGGCCAGTTGCCGCTGCCGGAAGACATCCGCAAGTTTCTGGCCGATCCAGCACCGCACAAGCGGGCCAAGGTCATCGATCAGCTTCTGGAGCATCCGTTGCATGCCGCGGTCTGGGCCACCAAGCTGTGCGACATCACCGGGGCGGACAATCGCGTGCTCTACGACCGGGCGGTGTGCAACACGCACGACTGGTATCGCCACAAGCTGGCAGCGAACTGGCCGTGGGACAAGATCGTGCTCGGCGTCCTGGGCGCCACCGCCGCGGACGGCCGCACCCCCGAAGCCTTGCTTGCCGCCATGAAGAACAAGGGGGCCGACGCTGCCTCCACGACCGAAAAGCCGTGGAACAGCGGCTACGCCCTGCGCAACTCGCTCGATGTGTTCTTCGACAATAACAAGTTCCGCGTGCAAGCCGGGCCCGACAAGGGCAAGATCGATCCGCAACCCATCGCCCTGCACGTGGCCACGGCATTCCTGGGTGTTCGTCTCGAATGTGCCGAGTGCCACAAGCATCCGCACGACCGCTGGAGCCAGGAAGATTTCCTCGGCTTCACCCTGTCGTTCGCGTACATCAACCGCGGCGTCGACCCCAAGCTGAGGCAAAAGAAGGTCAACTTCGTCGGCGTCCACGTGACCGACGAACCTCTGGCCCACTTCGCCCAGATCGTTGAGGGCAAGGTGAGTGGTCCACGCGTGCTGGGTGGGCACACACTCAAGCTAAACCCTGGCGACGATCCGCGCCTGGAAGTGTGGAAGTGGATGGTCAGCCCGGAGAACCCGTACTTTGCCCGCTCCATCGTCAACCGCATCTGGGCTTACTACTTCGGCCGCGGCCTGATCGACCCGGTCGACGCCCTCTCCGCGGGCAATCCGCCGTCGCATCCCGAAGTACTGGAGGAACTGGTGCAGGATTTCGTGAAGCACAAGTACGACCTACGGCACCTGCATCGCCGCATCCTCAACCTCGCCGCCTATCAACGGAGCTGGCAAACCAACGCGACCAACGCCAAGGATGAACGTAACTACTCGCATCGGCTGCTGCGGCGGATGTCTGCCGAGCAGATGGTGGACGCCGTCGCCCAGGTGACGGGCACGCCGGTGGAGTTGAAGCCCGTCTACAGCGGGGATCC
>Ga0070741_10010305_pt1 | contig 17711 bp, 17 predicted proteins | sample Coa_R1_4_FD_66440 | JGI IMG/M metagenome (GOLD analysis project Ga0070741, IMG submission 66440) | Surface soil microbial communities from Centralia Pennsylvania, which are recovering from an underground coalmine fire - Coalmine... | ecosystem: Environmental > Terrestrial > Soil > Unclassified ...
AGCGCCCGGATGTAGGTGCCCTTCGAGCACCGCAGTACAATCGAGAGCAGCGGCGGTCGCCAGGCCAGCAGCGCGATGCCATAGACCGTCACCGGGCGCGCCGCGAGCGCGAGGGCCTCGCCGCGCCGCGCGCGCGCGTAGGCCGCCTCGCCCTCGACCTTCAGCGCCGAGTAGCTCGGCGGCACCTGCTGGCCCTCGCCAAGCAAGCTGGCAAGAGCCTCTAGAATTCTGTCGAGCGATAGGTCGGCACCCGCCGCGCTCGCGCCGTCGAGCTGCGCGCAGCCCTCGGCGTCGTGCGTGTCGGTCGCTAGCCCGAGGCGCACGTCGGCGGCGTACAGCTTGCTGCCGGCCGCCACCCGGTCCGCGAGGCGCGTCGCGCGCCCGAGGCACACGGGGAGCACGCCGGTAGCCGCCGGGTCCAGGGTACCCGCGTGCCCGACGCGCTGCTGGCCAATGCGACGCCGCACGAAGCCGACGACGTCGTGGCTGGTCCAGCCAAGCGGCTTGCAGACGTTGAGGAAGCCGTCGACCTGCGCCATGCGCGCACTCCGTCGGACGCCGCCGCGCCGCCTCGGGGCGTCGGGCGGTGCGCCCTAGCCCTGCTCGATCTCGCGCAGCAGTTGCATCACGCGGGCGCCCCGCGCCAGCGAGGGGTCGAGGCGAAAGTCGAGGTTCGGCACGCGGCGCAGGCGGAGCCGGTCGCCCAGCTCGCGCTTCAGATAGCCCGCCGCGTGCCGCAACGCGCGCAGCGCATCCGAGGTCTCCTCGTCCGAGCCGAGAACGCTGACGTAGACGTGCGCCAGCGCCAGGTCGGGCGAGGTGTCGACCTCGGTGATGCTGATGAGCGCGCCGAGCCGTGGGTCGCGCATCTCGCGGCGCAGCAGCTCGGCCAGCTCTTCACGAATCGCGTCGTTCAGGCGGAGAATGCGACGACTGGTCACGGCCGGCCTCCCACGGCTGGTGCGGCGCGGCCTAGCTCACCAGCTCCCGCTCGTAGCTCTGGACCGTGTCGCCCGGCTCGAACTCGTTGAAGCCATCGAAGGTCATGCCACACTCTTGGCCCGCGGTGACCTCGCGCACGTCGTCCTTCACGCGCCGCAGCGACGCCAGGCGGCCGTCGTAGATCACCTCGCGCCCGCGCAGGACGCGTACCAGCCCGCTGCGCGTGATGGTGCCCTCCATGACGAGGCAGCCCGCCGCCTGGCCGGTCTTGCCCGCCTTGAAGGCCATGCGGATCTCGGCGGTGCCGCGCACCGTCTCGCGGTACTCCGGCTCCAGCATGCCCGTGAGCGCCCGGCGCACGTCGTCCACCAGGTGGTAGATCACCGAGTAGAGGCGCACATCCACACCCAGCGACTCCGCCGTGCGGAGAGTCGTGGGATCGGCGCGGACGTTGAAGCCGATGACGATGCCCTTCGACGCCGCCGCCAGCATAACATCCGAGTCGTTGATGTTGCCCGTGCCCGACTGTAGCACCTTGACGCGGATGCCTGTCTCGTCCTCGAGGCGCGCCAGCGAGTTCAGGATGGGCTCCAGGGAGCCCTGCACGTCGGTCTTTACGACGAGCGTGACTTCCTTGACCTCGCCCGCCTGGACCTGGCTGGAGAGCGCGAGGAGCGACAGGTCGCGCCGCCCCTCGGTCAGTTCGCGCTCGCTGGCCTTAGCCTCGCTGGCGAGCTGTCGAGCGGTCTTCTCGTCGGGGACGGCCATCATGCGGTCGCCCGCCTCGGGCACGCCGTTCAGGCCCAGGATCTCTGCCGGCACCGAGGGGCCCGCTTTGCGGATCCGTTTGCCCCGATCGTTGAACAGCGCCTTGACCTTGCCCCAGGCCGACCCCGCGACGACAGTGTCGCCCACCTCGAGCGTACCGTTCTGCACGAGCACGGTCGCCACGGCGCCCCGCGTGCGGTCCAGCTTCGCCTCAATCACCACGCCGGCAGCCGGCCGGGCGGGATTGGCCTTCAGCTCCTGGATGTCCGCCACGAGCAGCACGACGTCCAGCAAGTCCTCGATGCCCTCGCGCGTGCGCGCCGAGACAGGCACCGAGGGGACGTCGCCGCCGTAGCTCTCGACCACGAGCCCGGCCTCCGCGAGCTGCTGGATGACTCGGTCGGGTTGCGCGTTCGGCCGGTCGATCTTGTTGATGGCGACGACCACCGGCACGTTCGCGGCCTGGCAGTGCGCGATCGCCTCGCGCGTCTGCGGCATCACGCCGTCGTCCGCGGCCACGACAAGGATGACGATGTCGGTCGCCTCGGCCCCGCGCGCGCGCATCGCCGTGAACGCCTCGTGGCCCGGGGTATCGAGGAATGTGATGCGCTTGTCGTGCAGCTCGACCTGATACGCGCCGATGTGCTGCGTGATGCCGCCGGCTTCGCCGCTCGTGACGTTCGTATTGCGAATCGCGTCGAGCAGGCTCGTCTTCCCGTGGTCGACGTGACCCATCACGGTGACCACCGGCGGCCGGGGCACCAGCAGGCCCTCGTCCTCCTCGGCGGGAGCGGTCTCGGCCGGTTTCTCCCGCGCCTCCGGCGCCGCTTCGAAGACCTCGTAGCCGAGATCGGCGGCCACCTTCGCGGCGGTCTCGTAGTCTACGCTCTGATTGATGGTGAGCAGAATGTTCTGGGCGACCAGCGCGCTGATTACCTGCGTGGGGCTCGTTCCCAGGCGATCGGCCAGCTCCTGCACCGTCATGCGGGCCGGCAGCTCGACGGGCGCCCGCTCGAGGACAGCGGTCGGCGCTCCGCCGCCATAGCCCCCACGCATCGGCCCGCGACGATTGCCGCCGCGCCGCGCGCCGCCGGGACGGGCGCCGCCCGGCCGTCGTTGTGGTCCACGATTGATAGGTCTCGCCATATGGCACCCCCTGTGCTGGGCTGCCGCGGGAGTCGGTACGTCGGACGGCGAGCGTCGGCCGGCGGTCCTGGCAGCTCTCTAAGTGTTGATACCGCTTACAGCATTCTACGATGCGCGGGGCCTCTGCCCGCGCGGATAACGAACGGCGCCTTTCGACGCGGAAACGCGAGGCGCGGTGACAGGCGATCGGGCTCGGGACCAGAGGGCGAGCCCGTGCGAGACGCTAGGCCGGCCCGGCGCTGGGCGCCGGCGAAGGAGCCAGCGACGCGGCAAAGGCCTCCAGGGCCGCGCGGTCCGCTGCCGCCAGCGACACGCGGAGCGCTCCGGCGAGCGCGCCGCGCCGCAGCGCCGTGGCCCAGCACTCCGGCCGGCGACAGAGGTACGCGCCGCGCCCCGCGGCTTTGCCCGTGGGGTCCACGGTGACGGACCCCGCGGGCGTGCGCACGATGCGAACAAGCTGGCGCTTCGGCTGCTCCTGGCGACAGCCCACGCACGTGCGCGCCGGCACGTGGCGGGGGCGCGCCGTCATCCTGCCGTCCCGGGGCCCTCGCCCGACGCGCTGGTCGCGCCCGCAGCAACCGTCTCGCCACCCGCCGGCTGCCCCGCCGCGCCCGGGGTTGCTTCGCCCGCGGCGCGCCCATCGGCGCCGGCCGCGGCCGCGGCGACTGGCTGCGCCTCGGCGCGGCCCTCGGCCGCGGCCGCGGCGCTCGCCGCGTCGCTCCGAATGTCGATTCGCCAGCCCGTCAGCTTGGCGGCCAGGCGCGCGTTCTGCCCCTCTTTGCCGATTGCCAGGGAGAGCTGTCGCTCGGGCACGATCACGCGGGCGGTATTCTCTTCCTCGCTGATCGCCACGCTGACGACCTGCGCCGGACTCAGCGCGTTCGCGACGAAGACGGCCGGGTCCGGGTCCCACTGCACCACGTCGATCTTCTCGCCGCTCAGCTCGTTCACCACGTTCTGGATACGCACCCCGCGCATCCCGACGCAGGAGCCGACCGGGTCGATGCCTTCCTGGCGCGCGGCCACGGCCACTTTGGCGCGAGCACCCGCCTCCCGCGCGATCGCCTTGATCTCCACCGTGCCGCTGAAGATCTCCGGCACCTCCTGCTCCAGCAGGCGGCGCAGCATCAGGCGGTGCGCCCGCGACACAAGCACTTGCGGGCCTTTGTGGCTATCGTGTACGTCCACGATGACGACGCGCAGCCGCTGCCCCGGGTAATGCCGCTCTGTCGGAATCTGCTCGCTGCGCGGCATGACCGCCTCGGTCTTGTCCAACTCGATGATCGCCGTGCCCTGCTCGATCCGCTGCACCAGGCCGTGCACGATCTCGCCCTGACGCTCGGTGAACTGGTCGAACACGCGACGGCGCTCGGCCTCGCGCAGCTTCTGCAGGACAACCTGCTTGGCGGTCTGCGCCGCGATCCGGCCGAACTGGGGCGGTGTCACATCGGTCCGCAGCACCTCGCCCACGCGGATGTTGGGATCGATGGCGCGCGCCTCCTCGATGGTGATCTCGTCCGGGTCCTCGCCCAGCTCCGGGACCACCTTGCGCTCCAAGAACACCCGGGGCGCGCCCGTCTCGGGGTCGATGACCGCGGCCACGCTCTGCGGCGCAGAAGGAAAGTTGCGGCGGTATGCCGAGACGAGCGCCGCCTCAATGGCTTCGATCACGACCTCTTTCGGCATGTTCTTTTCGCTGCTGAGCATGCTGATTGCTGTCATGAATTCGCTCTTCAACGGTCCGCCTCCCCGGCCGCCGGCGCCGTTTCACCGGCGCGCCGTCGCCCTCTGGGCCAATCTGCCTACAACAAAAAAGTGGGGGTTACCCACTTCTCGCGCGGTCTCCTCAACTGCGCAAATTATACCACCCGGCCGGGTGAGCGACAAACGAAGCGCGGCCCGGAGCCGGCTAAGGGGCGTCCACTCGGGCGGCGCCTGCACCAGGCGCCGCCCCCGCGACTAGAAGGCGTTCGGCCCGCCGCCGACGAACGTCGGCCAGTCCCCGCAGCCGTCGGTCACAACCAGGCTCACCGTCGTGCCAGGACCGGCGGCGTTGGGCGGGGTCTCCGACCGCCGGATCACCGTGAAGCTTAGCTGGCTGCTGTTCGGCGGCACGGGAATGTCGAATGGCGTCTGCTGCAGCACCACGCTGCCCGGGAGCTGCACCACTCCGTTCTGTAACGCCGTGACCCGCACGGCGATGAGCCGGTTGTTCGGCGTGCAGTTCGCGTCGCGCGCCGTGATCGTCACCAGCAGCCGCTGCGGGTTCCCCGGCTCCACGTGCACCCCCACGTTCGGCCGCGGGTACGGCGTCGGCGTCGCCGAGCCACCGACGGCCGGTGTGCTCGTCCGGGTCGCCGTCGGCGTGGGGGTACGGCTCGGCGTGGGCGTCGCCGTAGCGTCGGCCACGCCCCAGAAGCCGCCCCGCAGCGTGTAGTTGCCGCTGGCCACCGCACCCGCCTCGAACTGGCCGGCGGTCCCGCTCAGCGTGTAACTGCCGCTCACGAGCGCGGTCGCCCCGCCGTTGGCCACGCGCCACCACGGCAGCTCCAGCCCACCCTGCGCGCGCGCGGCCGCGGCGCTCGCGCCCAGCAGCACGGCCAGCGCGCCGGCCAGCGCCAGCCAGCGGGCGAGCCGCGCCCGCCCGTGTCCCGCGCCGGCCCCGCGCGCGGGGCTACCGGCCATCCCCGGCGCTCCCGCGGGTGGTCACCGGCGGCGCCGGCGCCGCCCCGCGCGCAACAGCAGGCTGGCGGGACGGCTGGCCATAACCTTCCGGGAAGATGTAGGTGCCCCGCGCCTCGGGCGGCTTCGGCTCCTCCACGGGGATGCGGTGCTGCTGGGCGTAAGGGTCGTTGCGGATGCCGGTGACTTGCCAGGAGACCTCCAGCCCGGGCGTGCCTCCGGCGATCTGGAAGCGGTTGCCGCGGATTTTCTGCCCGACGTGGAGATTCTGCGCCGCGCCCCCAATCGGCGTGAGCTGGTAGCGGTAGTCCGCGTTCAGCGCCTCGAACCAGGCTGGCAAGGTGATCCAGGCCTCACCGTTCGCGTCGAGCGTCGCGTTGCCGTTGTATATGTTCAACATGTCGGGGGATTCGACGAAGGAGTGGTTGAGGTACTGGTTCGCGGGATCGAGCGGGTGGTCAATACGGAAGCTGCCCGCCGTTTTCGACAGCGTGCCGTTCACCTGCACGTTGCCGTCGAACTTGCCCGCGAGGTCTCCCGGGCAGCACGCAACGCCCCAGAGTGCGACCGAGTTAACCGCACCGGCCTGGGTGGTCTCGCCTTTGATCGCAATCTGAGAGCCGGTGTCGGCGGTAGCATGCACAGCCATCGCGTTCGTGGCTGCAGCCGTGGCGCTGACCCCAGTGCCCCCGGTTCCATTCGCGACGCCCCGGACGCCGATGCTATTGGTGCCAATCGCGCCACCCTGGACGCCGATCGTCTTATCGCCCCACCCCTCGCCCCAGACGCCTTTCGCCCCCTCCGTCCCACTCGCAGCGCCAGTCACCCTCCCGTACAGGCCAGCACCCAAGGCGCTGGTGCTCGGGGTCTCGCCCCACACGCCGACGGCGGGACTGGTAGCGCCCGTCACGACGCCCTTGATCGCGCCCGCGTTCACGTCTGTTGTCGCGCTCTGCACGTTCAGCGCATCGCCTGCCGAGCCGTTACCGACCAGCGACAGCACACGTCCGCTTGACGCCGTCCAGGTCTGGCCCACGTGGTTGTGGTCCGAGCGCGCGGCGGTCGTCGCGCTGCCGCTGCCGGCGAAACTCACGCTGAACTGCCCGCCGCTTAGCGTCAGCCCGCTGCCCGCCGTGTACGTCGTGTCGTTGTCCGTACCCGGCGCCCACTGCGTCCCGTCGAACTTGAGCACCTGGCCGGCTGTCGGCGCGGTGTTCGCCACCGCGCGGCCCTGCAAACGACCCACGGTCGTGGCGCTCTGTCCGCCCATCACGTCGCCGCCGAGGGCCCCGCTGAAGTTCGTCGCCGTCGTCGCCGTGTCGGCGCTGCCCGCCCCGCTCGCGAACACCGCGTTGGGCGCGGGCGACAGCCGCTGCAAGGGGAAGGTCGTGTAGCTGCCGCCGCCGCTGGGGCACGCCGCCGCCACCTGCAGCCACAGGGCGCTCGTGTAGGCGCTCGCCCCGAAGTCGATGGGGTAGGCGGTGAACAGGCCGTTGGTCACCGCCACGCCGGTCACCGTCTGCGTCGTACCGACCTGGCTGCCGCTCGTCGGCGCGTCGAACGCCGTGAACCGGAAGTCGCAGGTCGCGTTGACCGGCGCTCCGTTCTGCTTCAACTCGCCCTGGTAGGTGAACGCCGTGCCGCTCGGCGCTGCCGCGGGGGCCGCGCTGGGGCTGCTCCGCGCCAGCGCGGGGAACCCCAGCAGCACGATGGCGAGCACAACGCCGGGCAGCAGCGCAAAACGTCGGTCCATCGACAGGCTCCCTGGTAAGCTGGCCATGGGGAGAGCGCGGGCGGCCGGGGCGGCCCCACAACCACACCGTCCCCCACGAGTCGTTTACCGATGTGGCTTCGCATTATGGCCGATGGCCGCCTGCTTAGCAATTCCCACGCGGCGGCCGATGCGGGACAGCGATGGCAGCCAACGGAGCAGCGGCCTCCGCGTGGCAGCGTCCGTGGCAACGCGCCCGCGTGGAGGGCCTCAGCCGGGAGAACGGCTAGAGCGCGCGGAGCGGCTGAGCCTAGCGTCGCCCCGAATTACCCGGAACTCCCCAGTCCACCGGCGGCGGGGGCGACACGATGTCGGACACGATGAGCACGCCCATCAACGCGAGGAGGATGGCGATCCCGACCGCGTGGACCAGCTCCGCCCGCTCCGGCGCGATCCGGCGCCCGCGCACGGCCTCGATGATCAGGAAGAGCAGGCGGCCGCCGTCTAGGCCGGGCAGCGGGAGCAGGTTGGCGACCGCCAACCCAGCGCTAAATGCCGCCATCAGTGTGAGCAGCGGGAAGGGGGTGCCGGATTCCGCCGACTCCGTAGCCGCCTGCCCGGCAAGCTGCGTCATTCCGGGCAGCGAGATCGGTCGGGCCTGCTCCGGCGAGACGGCGCCCTGGATCAGCAGCGCTGGGATCGAGAGGGTGAGCGTGACAAGCTTTGTGGCCCGCTCCCAGCCCCGCGCGACGGACTCGAGTATCGGATAAGCCACCAGGTGGATGTCAACTGGCCGCTCGCGGAGCTGCACGCCGAGCGGACCGGCTCCGTTCGGCCACGTCGCCCGCAGCGTGACGGGAATGGTCAGTTCCTCGCCCTGGCGGTCGATGAGGAAGGGCACCGTGCCGCCGGCGTTCGCGCGGGTGACTTGCTGCACCTTCTCCAGCGAGTCCGCCGGCTGCCCGCTCACACGCAGAATCACGTCCCCCGCCTGGAGGCCAGCCGCCTGGGCGGGCGCGCCGTCCTGCACGCCGACGATCACTGCCTGAACCGAGGAGGGCGTGGGCCAGCCGGTTGCGAAGGCCGTCGCGAACAGCGCGACGGCGAGCAGAAAGTTCATTCCGGAGCCCGCGGCCAAGACGATGAACCGTGGTAGGAACGGCTTGCTCGCGAAGCTTCCTGGCTCCTTCGGGTCGTCCTCCCCGAGGATGCGGACGAACGCGCCGAGCGGAATCCAGTTCAGCGAGTAAATGATGCCGCCCACCTCTTTGCCGACGATGCGCGGCGGGAAGCCGAAGCCGAACTCCTCGACCTTCATGCCCGACAGGCGCGCCGTAATGAAATGGCCCAGCTCGTGGACCAGCATCAGGAGGCTCAGCACCGGAACGATGATCAGGTAGTTGCGACTCTCCCACAGTACGCTGAACGGGTCCATTCCGTATTCCTTCTCGTAGGGGGTTCCGGGCAATCCGGTCGCGCAGGGCGAATTATGCTGGCCACCCGGGACTCAGGCCACGCCCGAGGCGGCGCGCTGGCACACCAGCTCGCGGCAGGTGGCGCGCGCCCAAGCGTCGGCGGCGAGCACCGCAGCAAGCGAGGCGTCGGACTCGGGCCGGTGGCGTTGTACCACGGCCTCCACCACGTCCGCGATGCGGTCGAAGGGCAGCGCGCCGGCCAGAAAGAGCCGTACGGCCTCGTCGTCGGCGCCGCTCAGCGCGGCCGGATACGTGCCGCCGGCCCGCGCCGCGTCGAGGGCCACGTACATGCAGCGGAAGCGCTGGCGGTCCACTTCCCCAAAGCGCAGCGCGCCCAGCCGGGCGAGGTCCAGGCGCGGCACCGGACAGGGCCAGCGCTCCGGGTAGCTCAGCGCGTACTGGATCGGCAACCGCATATCCGGCACGGCAAGCTGGGCCTTCAGCGAGCCGTCCACGAACTCGACGAGCGAGTGGACGATGCTCTCGCGGTGCATGACGACCTGCATGCGCTCCAGCGGCACGCCAAAGAGCCACGAGGCCTCGATCAGCTCCAGGCCCTTGTTCATCAAGGTGGCCGAATCCACCGTGATCTTCGGTCCCATCGTCCACGTCGGGTGGCGCAGCGCCTCGGCGGGCGTGACCCGGCTGAGCGCGGCCAGCGGCAAGTCGCGGAACGCGCCGCCCGAGGCGGTCAGGATCAGCGACGCCACTTCCGCGGCCGGCGCGTCCGGGGCGCCCTCGCCGCGCAGACACTGCCAGATTGCGTTGTGCTCGCTGTCGACGGGCAGCACCGCAACGCCGCGCGCGCGCGCGGCGGCCATCACCAGGTGGCCGGCCATCACGAGGGATTCCTTGTTGGCGAGCGCGACCGTCTTGCCGCTTTCCAGCGCTGCGAGGGTCGGGAGCAGCCCCACGCGCCCCGGTACCGCGACGACCACGAGGTCCGCCTCGCAGGCGGCCGCGAGCCGTGTCAGCGCTTCCTCTCCGACCAGGAGCCCGTCGGCTATCATCCCGCGGTCGGGGATGCCGCTTGCAACGGCCGCGAGCGCTGGCCGCCAGCAGCGGAGCTGTTCCAGAAACGCGTTAGAGGGCTGGCTGGCGGCGAGGGCGACGACCTCGAAGCGCTCGGGGTGGGCGGCCGCGACGTCGAGGGCCTGGCGGCCTACCGAGCCGGTGCTGCCGAGAATCGCGATGCGCTTCTTCAACCGGTCACCTGCCGACCGCGACAAGATAGAAGTATGCTACCATTCCCGCCCCCAAAAGACTATCTAAGCGATCCAGCAAGCCTCCGTGGCCGAGGAGCAGCCCGCTGGAATCCTTGGCGCCAAGCTGCCGCTTGACGAAGCTCTCTGCCAGGTCGCCGACCAGGCCCGCCGCGGCCACCAGCAGCGCGAGCCCCACGAGGAGAGGCAAGGAGCGCCCCGGCGCCGGCGCGAGCAGCGCCAGCGCCGCCGCGAGTAGCACGGCGCCCGCCATCCCGGCCAGCGCGCCCTCGACCGATTTGCCGGGACTAAGCGTGGGCGCCAGCTTAGTGCGCCCCCAGCGCCGCCCGACCGCGTAGGCGGCGATGTCGGCCGCCCAGGTGCAGCCGAGCACGACCTGCACCCAGAACGCGCCATCGGGCAGGAGACGAAGCAGGGGATAGTAGCCGAGCAGCCCGCCGACGTACAGCGCGGGAGCAAGCGTCAGCGCCCAGTCCTGCAGCGCGTGGTCACGGTCATGGCGGAAGGCGGCCCAGGCCAGCGCCACGGCGACGAGCGCGGCCTGCAGCGGGGCGAGCAGCACAGGGGCGACCGCCGGTACGACGGCCAGCACCACGCTCAGCCCAATGCCCAGCAGCCACGACGGGCGGTAGCCCACCCGAGCGAGCAGGCGGTAAAGCTCCCCGCTGCCAAGCGCGGCGAACAGCGGGATGGCGATCAGGTAGATCGGGACAATCTCGCGCGACGCCAACCACAGCAGGAGGGGCGCGAGGATCAGCGCGGGGAGTCCACGACGCCAGAAGAGGCCGTCGCGGCCAAACACGCTGGTTACCGCGGGCGACGGGAGACCAGGCGCCGGCACGCTCGGCCCAGACGACATGGCTCCTGCATTCGGCGTCGCTCCCGGCTCCCACCCGCGTCAGGCGCGACCGACACGCGCCGGACCCGACCTAATCGGCCACCGGCGCCGGCGCGTCGGGGACACGGCCAAAGCGGCGCTGGCGCTGGCCGTAGGCGCAGAGGGCCCGGTAGAACTCCTCTTTGCCGAAGTCGGGCCAGCGGGTTGGGGTCGCCCAGTACTCGGCATACGCGGCCTGCCAGAGCAGGAAGTTGCTCAGCCGCATCTCGCCGGCCGTGCGGATGATCAGATCGGGATCAGGCACCCCAGCGGTGTCGAGGTACGACGCCAGCAGCTCCTCGGTCACAGCCTCCGGGCACACCTGGTCGGCCAGCATCCGTCGCACCGCACGGAGGATCTCGGCCCGCCCGCCATAGTTGAAGGCCACGTTCAGAATCAGCCGCTCGTTGTCGCGCGTGAGAGCGACCGCGCGCTCCACGCGCCCGCGGAGCGACGGCGGCAGGCCGTCCAGGCTCCCGATGTGGCGGAGCTGGACGCCGTTCTCGTGTAGGTTGGGCACCTCGCGGTCGATCACCTGCCCCAGGATGCTGAACAGGCCGTCTACCTCGTCACGGGGCCGCTGCCAATTCTCGGTGGAAAAGGCGTACAGGGTGAGAACCCGCACCCCGAATTCGACGCAGGCCTCGATGATGCGGCGCGTATTCTCGGTGCCCGCCCGATGCCCGGCCAGGCGTGGGAGGCCGCGGTCGCGCGCCCAGCGGCCGTTGCCGTCCATGATGATGGCGACGTGGCACGGCACGACCTCCAGCGCCGGGCGCTCGCTCGACCGATCTGACTCCAGCAGCATCAGATCTCCATGACCTCGCTCTCCTTGCGCTTGCCGACCTCGTCGACCTGCGCAATAAAGCCGTCGGTCAGCTTCTGCAGGCGATCCTGCGCCCGCTTCACCTCGTCCTCCGAGATTTGCTTCTCGCGCTCGCCCTTCCGCAGCTCGTCAATGGCGTCGCGACGGCAGTTGCGCACCGCCACCCGCGCCTCCTCCACGCGCTTGTGCACCTGCTTGACCAGATCGCGGCGGCGCTCCTCGTTGAGCGCGGGGATGGGTAAGCGCACGACGTTGCCGTCGCTGCTAGGCGTCAGGCCCAGGTCGGACTTCTGGATAGCCTTCTCGATGACGGGCAGCATCTTCTTGTCCCACGGCTGGATCAGGATCAGCCGCGGCTCGGGCACCGTAATTGTCGCCACGCCATTCAGCGGCGTCGGCGCCCCGTAGTACTCCACGTGCACCCGCTCCAGAAGCGCGGGCGACGCGCGGCCGGTGCGGACGGACGCCAGGTCGTGCTGGAGCGCCTCGACGGCGCGCTTCATCTTGCGCTCGGTGTTCGCCTGGACCTCGTCGATCATCTCTCGCCTCCACTCGGCGCGATCAAGGTCCCAACCTGCTCGCCGCACACGATGCGCGCCAGGTTGGTCGGATTGAGTAAGTCGAACACGATGATCGGCAAGCCGTTGTCCATACAGAGCGCCAGCGCGGTCGTGTCCATGATCTCTAGGCCGCGCTGGAGCGCCTCGCGGTGGTCCAGCCGCTCGAAGCGCCGCGCGTCCGGGAACCGCCGCGGGTCGCGGTCGTAGACGCCGTCCACGCGGTTCTTGGCCATCAGCAGCACGTCGGCGCAGATCTCGAGCGAGCGCAGGGCCGCCGCGGTGTCGGTCGTGAAGAACGGGTTGCCTGTGCCCGCCGCGAAGATGACGACGCGTCCCTTCTCCAGGTGCCGCATCGCGCGCCGCCGGATGTACGGCTCCGCCACCTCGGCCATGTTGATGGCGGTCTGCACGCGCGTCTGCACGTCGTCGCGCTCCAGCGCGGACTGCAGCGCCAGCGCGTTCAGCACCGTGGCCAACATGCCCATGTAGTCCGCAGTCGCGCGGTCCATGCCGTTGCGGCTGGCCTGCTCGCCGCGCCAGATGTTGCCACCGCCGATGACGATACCAACCTCGATGCCCATCCGCGCCAGGGTGGCCACTTGCTCGGCGACGTAGCTCACCGTTGGCGCGTCAATTCCGTATGCGCCTTCGCCCTGCATCGCCTCGCCGCTGAGCTTCAGCATCACCCGGCGGTAGCGGCACTCGCCCACGCGGGCCTCCTTAAGGACGGCAGACGAGGGACACGTCGAGCGGGCGGGCGCCCAATCCCCGGCTCGGCTCGTCGCCGCCCTGACCGCTATTCGCCGCCCAGCTCGAACCGCGTGAAGCGTCGCACGACGATGTTCTCGCCAAAGCCGGCGATGCCCTGCTTCACCAGATCGCGGATGGTCTTGCTGTTGTCCCGGATGTAGGCCTGGTCGAGGAGTGGGTTGTCGCCCGCGGGCGTGGCGCCGTCGCCGCCGGCGGGCTCGTCGCCCACGTGGCTCGGGTTCATCGCCGCGATCTGCATCGCGATCTCGTGCGCCAACTCCTTGAATTGCGGGTTGCGGGCCACGAAGTCGGTCTCGCAGTTCAGCTCGACCATCGCGCCCACGCGCCCGCCGGCGTGGATGTACGACTCGATGAGCCCCTGGCGGGCCTCGCGCCCGACCTTCTTCTCTGCGCGCGCGATGCCTTGCTCCCGTAGCACCTCGGCGGCGCGGTCCATGTTGCCGTTGGTCTCCTGGAGCGCGCGGCGGCAGTCCATGATGCCCGCGCCGGTGCGCTCGCGCAGCTCCTTCACCTGTTGGGCCGTGACTTCCAAGGGGTCCTCCTTGTTCGCGGGCGGCGCGCCGCGGCGTGCCACCGGAAAGTGAGCGACGCTAGAGCGCGCTGGCCTCCTCGGGGTCGGGCTCGAAGATGCCGCCCATGGCGACCTCGGCCAGCTCCTCGTCGGTGCCGACGATCTCCGCCTCCGCCTCGGCCTCTTCGGCCTCTTCGGCCATCGCCGCCTCACGCTGCTGCCGGCCCTCGATCATCGCGTCCGCGAGCTTGCCCGCGATGAGCCGGATCGCCCGGATCGCGTCGTCGTTCGCGGGAATAGGGTAGTCGATCAGCTCCGGATTGCAATTCGTGTCGACCATCGCCACGATCGGGATCTCCAGCCGCCGGCACTCCGCCACGGCGATGTTCTCCCGGTGCGGGTCGACGATGAACGCCGCGCTCGGGAGGCGGCGCTGCGAGCGCATCCCGCCGAGCAGCCGGTTGAGCCGCGCCAGCTCGTCGTTCAGCCGCGTCGCCTCTTTCTTGGGCAACACGTCGAACTCGCCGCGCTCCTTGCGGCCCTCCAGCTCCTCGAGCCGGCGGATGCGCTGCTGGATGGTCTGGAAGTTCGTGAGCGTGCCGCCCAGCCAGCGCTGGTTCACGTACGGCATGTTGGCGCGGGTCGCCTCTTCCTGAATGGTCTCCTGGGCCTGCTTCTTGGTGCCCACGAAGAGGACCGTCCCGCCCTCGGCCGCCTCGTCGCGCACGAAGTTCATCGCCTCTTCGAGCTTGCGGACCGTCTGCTGCAGATCGATGATGTGGATGCCGTTGCGCTCGGTGAAGATGAAGGTGCGCATGCGGGGGTCCCAGCGGCGGGTCTGGTGGCCGAAGTGTACACCCGCTTCGAGCAGCAGCTTCATCGAGACTGGTGCAGCCATGAGAAAACGCCTCCTTCGTTTTGGTCGTCCGCGGCCTTCGTCCCGCGCGGGAACCCTTGGCAGGGCACGCCCGCGCGATCCAGCCGCGTGCATAGTGGAGCGGATACCAGCGACGAATTATAGCAGGTCACCGCGCGCCTAGGGATTAGCAGCCTGCTCCTGCCGGACGTTCGCCAGGTGCTCATCGAGCGTGCGCGCGAAAACGTGACTGCCATCCGAGCGCGCGACGAAGTACAGCGCGTCCGTCGTGGCCGGTTGGGCCACGGCGTCGAGCGCGCTGAGGCCGGGATTACAGATTGGCCCCGCGGGCAGGCCGCGCTTACGGTACGTGTTGTACGGCGAGCTGACGTCCAAGTCGCTCAGGCTCAGCTCGCGCTTCCAGAGCAGGTCGCCGGGAGCCGGCACCTGGGGCTCAGCGAGCGCGTATTGCACCGTTGGGTCGGCCTGCAGCGGCATGTCGAGCGCCAACCGGTTGTAGTACACGGCGGCGATCAACGGCCGCTCTTCGGGCAGCATCGCCTCGCGCTCGACGATGGAGGCGAGCGTGACGGCCTCGCGCAGCGATAGGCCACGCGCGCTAGCTGCCTCGCGGCGGCGGCCGTCGAACTTCTGCAGGAACTCCCGCACCATGCGGTCCACCAGCCCGCCGGCGCCGTCCTCAGGGCGCCATTCGTAGGTGTCGGGAAAGAGAAACCCCTCCAGGCTGGCGCCCGGGGGCAGGTCAAGGTCCGCGGCAAAGCGCTCGGCGTCGTATACCCCGGCCAGGTACTCGCCGCCGGCGCCCGGCGCGATGACGTCGAGCTTCCAGGCGATCTCCTCCGCCCGCCAGCCTTCCGGCACGGTGATGCTCAGGCCGCGGCGGACCCGCCCCCTGGCCAGCGCCGCGACGACCTCGCGCGCCGACATCGACGGGCTCAGCTCGTACTCGCCCGCCGCGAGGTGCCCGGCGACGCCCTCCTGCTCCACCAGCAGGCGGAACACCTGGGCAGAGCGCACGAGCCCCTGGCGCTGCAGCGCCTCCCCGATCTGCGCGGCGCTCTGCCCCGGCTCGACGCGGAACAGCACCGCGGTCGAGTCATCACTCACCGGCCCGTCCAAGCCCTTAATGGTCCCGTGCGCCAGATCCAGCACCTGCCCCACGACGAAGTAGACGCCCACGGCCACCACGCCGCAGAGCGCCAGCCCCAGGAGGATCGCCGGTAGCCGTTTCATCGGTTGGCGTTCAGGTAGTCCTGCAAAATCACGGCGGCCGCCGCGGCGTCAACGCCCGGCCGGCGGCGGGCCGTCAGGGCCGCGAGGAGCCGCTCCGCCTCAGCCGTCGAAAACTGCTCGTCCCAGTACACGATAGGGACCGAGAGGTGCGGCCGCAAGCGATTCGTCCAGCGCTGCACACGGCGCGCCTGCGGGCCGATGGCGCCGTCCAGGGAGCGGGGCAAGCCAACCACGACGCGTTCCGCGCCGTGCTCGGTCACGAGCGCCGCGATCCGCGCGAAGTCGCGCTCTGGCCCGCGACGCTCGAGCACCAGCAGCGGCGATGCCAGCCAGCCCTCGGCGTCGCTCACCGCCACGCCGATGCGCCGCTCGCCGACGTCGAGGCACAGCGCCCGGCCCATCGGACACCCGCCTACTCCGAGCCTACCGCAAGCAGGCGCAGGCGGAAGGCGCGTGGCGCCCAGCTCGGCCACATCTCGATGGCGACCGGCGCGCCCAGCCCGCCGGGCGCCGCGAGCGCCCGCCGCGCCTCGTCGAGGGTCGCGCCGCGCAATCGTGCCGCCAGCGTCGCGGCGTCCATCACCCGCGCGATGCGCCCCCGGACGCCCACGCGGTACAGCGCGGTGCCGCCGTCCAGCCCCAGGTACTCGGGCACGGTCAGGTCGGCGGGGCCGGCGAGCGGCCGAAAGCCCGCCGGCAGGCTGGCGGCCCACGCCGCCTCGGCGAGCTCGTTGAAGGCCGCGTTCGCGTAGGCCAGCGCGGTCGCCTGCACCGTCACGCGGCCAGTCACCTCCTCGGTCGGCGCGCGTAGGCCCGGCGAGAACGTCTCGTTCGTCGTCTCGACACGCAGGCTGTCGGGCACCACCGTGTACTCGTCGCGCGCCAGCTCAGCCAGCCGGTCCCTCGCGGCCTGCTCGAGCTTTTGCTGCAGCTCGCCGCGCACGGCGATGAAGTCGCGCTCCGCGGCCTCAGGGAACTCCTCCTCTCGCCCGCCCTCGGTCGGCCGCTCGTTGAACACGCCTAGCCCCGGCGGCTGTGCCTCCACCAGTCGCGTGATCGCCATCGCCGGCACGTTGCCCGCCGGGCCGGGCTCGAGCGCGTGGATGCTCACGCGCGTGCCCACCAGCGAGTTGGGCGGCAAGCGCACCTCGGCATCGGTGGCGAACCGCGTCCCGTTCGTGGCCACGAGGACCAGGCCTTCGGGGACGACCAGCACGTTCTCCCGGCTGTTGACGAAGGTCACGACGCCCTTGGCGGCCGCGGTGGGCCGGTGGCCAACCCCGCTCGCGGGCACGCTCGCCTCGACCTCGAACCGCTGGCTCAGCATCGTTCCCGGCAGACGGCGCCCCTCCGGGTCCGGCTGCCGCACGCCCGGGTCGACGCGCAGGTCCAGCAGCGCCGAATCCACGTCGGTCGCGGGCGCCATCGTCACGCGCAGCTCGGGCAGCACCACGAGCACGACCGCCACCAGGCCCAGCACCAGCAGCGCGGGCGTGAGCAAGGTAAGGAACGGAACAATCGGGAACCAGCGCCAGAAGCGATACCAGCGAAAACGGAAGCGGTTCGCCTCCTCGGGCGGCAGCAGGTGGAGAAGCCCGTGCAGCCCGCGGCGCGTGCGGAACCCCGCCATGCGCGCGAGGCGTCGCCGCTCGCCATCGCCGGAGACGATGACGATCTCGGACGCCAGCGATTGGAGCATCCGGGCGAACACGCGGAACTCCACTGGCGAGCGCAACACCACGGACTCGCGGGGCAGCACGAGGAAGATCTCGTCGGCGGCGGTGCTCTCGATCTTGGAGCGGAGGCTGCCCAGGTCGTCGTCGCGGTCGACCACGATGACATCCTGCGACTCGGCGCTCGTAGCAGGCATGCAGCCCTCTGCGGCAGTAGGGTTTGCGCGCTAGCACCGCCCCGGCGGGGTTAGGCGCCGCGCGGCACGCAGGGATTGGCCGGACAGGTAGCGCCCGGGCACTGGGCGCCGGGCGCGTGGTTGCGAGCGAGCCTAGGAATGGGCCGCGCGGACGAGCGCCGGCACGAGCGCCAGCGCCGCGTCGAGCTGGCTGGCGTCCTTGCCGCCGGCGCGCGCGAAGTCGGGCCGGCCGCCGCCCC
>Ga0070741_10010306_pt1 | contig 17710 bp, 15 predicted proteins | sample Coa_R1_4_FD_66440 | JGI IMG/M metagenome (GOLD analysis project Ga0070741, IMG submission 66440) | Surface soil microbial communities from Centralia Pennsylvania, which are recovering from an underground coalmine fire - Coalmine... | ecosystem: Environmental > Terrestrial > Soil > Unclassified ...
GGGGCCCACACCGTCGCCGCGGTCATCCTGGAGACGGTCACCGGGACGAACGGGATCATCGTCCCGCCGGACGGCTACCTGCAGTCGATCCGCGAGGTCTGCGACCGGCACGGGATCCTGCTCATCTGCGACGAGGTGATGGCCGGCTTCGGCCGCACCGGCAAGTGGTTCGGCGTCGACAACTGGGACGTCGTGCCGGACATCATGACCGTGGCGAAGGGGATCAACTCGGGCTACGTCCCGATCGGCGCGATGATCGTGCGCGAGCACGTCGCCGAGTTCATGCGCGACAAGTTCTTCGCCGGCGGCCTCACCTACAGCGGCCATCCGCTCGCCTGCGCGTCCGCGGTCGCGTCGATCGAGGCGTTCCGGGAAGAGGGCATCGTCGAGCACGCCGCCGCGATGGGCGAGCGCTTCCGGGCCGGCCTGACGCGGCTCGCCGAACGGCATCCGTCGGTCGGCGACGTCCGCGGCCTCGGCTGCTTCTGGGGGCTCGAGCTCGTCAAGGACCGCGCGACACGGGAGCCGCTCGTGCCGTTCAACGGGAGCGGCGAGGCGGCGAAGCCCGTCGCCGCCCTGTCGAAGCGCGCCCTCGACCGCGGGCTCTACCTGATGACCCACTGGAACGTCGTCATGGTCTGCCCGCCGCTGACGATCACGCCTGACGAGCTCGAAGAGGGGCTCGACGCGCTCGACGACGCGCTGTCGGTCGCGGACGAGTTCGCCGCCTGATCCCCGAACCGGTCAGGCGGCTCGCCGCGGTCCCCGACCGCTACTCGCTGCTGTCCGACGAGGTGACCCGCTTCGCCGACGACCGCGTCTGCGTGCTGCAGGGCACGACGTGGGCCGGCGTGTCGGGCGTGCGGGTCAAGGCGGACGAGCTGGCCGACCTGCTCGCCGAGACGCGCCGGCTGATCCCGGCCGAGAAGGTGACCGCGTGGTGGCTCGACCCGGACGCCCGGCCGGCGGACATCTACGAGCGGCTGACCGCTCTGGGCCTGACCGAGCCGCGCGACCGGGGCTCGCTCCTGCACGCGCTCGCCTGCGTCGCCGCGCCTCCGCCGGCGCCGCCCGAGATCACGGTGCGGCGCGTCGAGACGTTCGCGGATCACCTCGCGGCGCTCGAGCTGCAGTGGGATGCCTTCGCGGTGCCCGCCTCGAGACGCGACGCGCAGCGGGCGCACGTCGAGCACGAGTTCGAGTCGGCGCGGCGGGCGGGCGTGCCCGTGACGTTCCTCGCGACGCTCGACGGCCGGCCCGCCGGGACGGGCCGCTCGGTGCCGGCGGAGAGCGGCGTGTTCCTGATCGCGGGGGCGGTCGCGCCGTGGGCGCGCGGCCGCGGCGTCTACCGCGCGCTCGTCCGCGCCCGCTGGGACGACGCCGTCGCCCGCGGCACCCCGGCGCTCGTCACCGAGGCGCTGCCCGATACGTCGTATCCGATCCTGAAGCGCCTCGGCTTCGAGGACGTCTGCGTGATCAGGCGGCTCGAGGACCTCCGCTAGACGGCGGGCAGCAAGCCGGCGTCGTAGAGGCGCACGAACACGGCGACCACCTGCGGGTCGAACTGCGTTCCTGCCGCCTCGCGCAGCCGGCGCACGGCCTCGCCGGGCGGCAGCGCCGCCCGGTACGGACGGTCGGTCGTCATCGCGTGGAACGCGTCGCAGACGAGCACGATCCGCGACTCGATCGGGATCTCCTCGCCCGCGCGCCCGTCGGGGTAGCCGCGGCCGTCCCAGCGCTCGTGGCACGCGCGCACGATCGGCCGCACGTCGGCGAGCCGGTCGATCGGCGCCAGGATCCGCTCGCCGAGCTCCGGGTGCCCCTTGACGATCTCGAACTCCTCGTCCGTCAGCGGCCCCGGCTTCCGGAGGATCTCGGACGGGATCCCGATCTTGCCGATGTCGTGGAAGAGCGCCCCGAGCTCGAGCCGCTTGAGCGCGTCGCGGTCGAGGCGAAGCTCCGCGCCGACGAGCAGCGACATGTCGGTGATCGCCCGCGCGTGCGACGACGTGTACTCGTCGTTCGCCTCGAGCGCGTTTGCGAGGGCGGCCACCGTCGAGACGAACGTCCGCTCGAGCCCCTCGTAGTGCTCGGCGGTTTCGATCGCGAGCCGCGCCTGGTGCGCGAGGCCGGTCAGCAGCCGCAGCTCGCGGTCGTCGAGGTCGCGCTCGCCGACGCGCACGGACAGCGCCGCGACACGGTTCCCGGCGAGCCGCACCGGCGCGACCACGACCCGGGGGCTGGCGCGGATCTCGTCGATCCCGAGCTCGCCGGGCGCGAGCACGAACGGCTCGGTGACGTCGTCGAGCCAGCGGTGCGCGACCTCGGCCGGGATCCGGAGGCGGCCGGCGGTGTCGCCTGCGAGGTCGTAGCCGGACGCGGCGCGGGCGACGAGCTCGTTCGAGCCGTTCTCGCCCTGGATCCACAGCGTCGCGCGCGGCGTGCCGAGCACGCGGGCCGTCACCTCCACGCAGCGGCGCAGCACCTCGTCCGGCGACTCGGCGGTGGCGAGCTCGCGGCCGGCTTCGAGCAGGGCGCTCGCCACCTCGGCCGCCTCCCGCTGGCGCGCGTAGAGCAGCGCCTTCTGCAGCGCCGCAGACACCTGGTAGGCGAACGCGGCAAGGGTCGCCTTTCGGTCGTCGTGCAGGCGCTCGCGTCCGATCACGAGCCTGCCGTCGACGTCGTTCCCCTCGGCGAGCTGCACCGTGACGCCGTCGGAGATCGGCTCCCCGACGCTCGCGGCCGGCCGACCGTCGAGCCAGAGGGTCACCCGATCGGTCTCGAACAGCCCCGTCGCCACGGCGGCGGCCTCCGCGCAGATCTCGTCGACGGTCTGTGCGCGCGACAGCCGCTCGGCGAGGGCGAGCAGCGCCTTGGCGCTCTCGGCCTCGCGGCGCTGCTGCTCGTACAGCCGCGCGTTCTCGAGCGCGACCGACGCCTGGCCGGCCAGCACCTCGAGCAGGCGGACGTCGTCCTCGTCGAACTGGTCGACGCCGAGCTTCGAGATGACGATCACGCCGGTGACGCGCGGCCCGTAGCGGAGCGGCACCGCGGCGAGCGACTCTTCGATGTCGGCCGTTCCCGGCACGCGGTGCGCGAACTCGCACTCGAGCGCGTTCGGGACGAGCAGCGACCTGCCCATCTCGGCGACGCGGCCGGTGATCCCCTGGCCGACCTTGATCACGTACGCGTCGGCGTTCTGCTCGTGGTCGCCGACGAAGGCGATCGGCTTCAGGTCGTCCCCGTCGCGCAGGACGACGCGGCAGTTGTGGTAGTCGATCAGGAGCCGCAACTCGGTCGCGATCGTCTCGGCGATCTGGGTGACGTCGTTGAGCCGGTTCAGCTTGCCGGCGAGGGACTGCAGCATCTTCAGGTGCGCGATCGAGCGCACGTCGCGTCCGGTGGTGATCACTTCGCCCGCCGGCCGCTCGATCGCGCCCTCGTCGAACACGACCACCTGGTTCTTGCCGCGCGCCTTCGCCGTCATCATCGCGCCCTCCGCGCAGGCGACGAGCTCGCGCGGGTTCATCGCGTGCTGCGGCCCTTGCGCGACGCCGAGCGACGCGGTCATCTGACCGGCCGGGTCGATATCGAGCTCCTGCAGCCGGGCGATCAGCCGGCGCGCGAGCCCGACGGCGTCGGCGGTGTCGCACGACGGCATGATCACGCCGAACTCCTCGCCGCCGATGCGGCACACGGTGTCGGAGCCGCGCACCGTGTCGACGGCGAGCCGTGCGACCTGGGTCAGCACGTGGTCGCCGGCGGCGTGGCCGTACACGTCGTTGACGCGCTTGAAGTCGTCGAGGTCGAACATGATCACCGCGACCGTGTCGTGCACCCGCGACGCACGCGTCAGCTCGGCGCGCAGACGCTCGTGGAAGTAGCGATGGTTGTAGAGGCCGGTGAGCGAGTCGGTCTGCGCGAGATGCTCGAGCCGGGCGCGGATCTGCGCGTTGTCGAGCGCGAGCGCCGCCGCGTCGCCGAACCACTTCGCGAGCTCGAACTCGTGCTCGGCGAACGCCGCGTCCTCGCCGATCCGGTAGATGTTGAGCGCTCCCTTGAGGGTGCCGCGCGCGATCAGCGGCACGACGATCATCGCCTCGGGCTCGATCGGCGTCCCGGGGACGACCGTCGAGCGCGGGTCGAGGTGCGCCTGGTTCGTCCAGACCGGCCGCCGGTGCTCGACTGCCCAGCCGGTGAGGCCGACGCCGAACCGCGGCCGGTCGGCCATGATCTCCTCCTCGTATGCCTGTGAGCGGGCGAGGACGGGCACGAGCTCGCGGCGGTGCTCGTCGGCCTCGTAGACGTGCAGCGCCTCGTACGGCATCAGGTCGGAGAGCGTCGTCGCGATCCGCTCGAGGAGGTTCTCCAGGCTCTGCTCGGAGAGCACGTGGTGGAAGACCTCGGCGAGGCGCCGGTACGACTCGACGAGCACCTCGGGACGCGCCTGCCCGCCCCCGCCTCCGTCCGGGCCGGGACCGTTCGCGCGCGCCAGGGCGAGGTCGATCGCCACGAGTTGGTCATCGGCCCCGCGGGGCGCCCGCTTGAGCCCCGAAACGGCTAGATCAAGCCGCAGAGCCGGGCCGTCGTGGGCCACGGCCCGAAGCCCCGGCCGGCGCGGTAGGCCCGGACGGCCGCCTGGAGCTGCGCCCAGACCGGCCAGTTGTCCGCCGTCCCCCAGCGGCGGACGAAGTCGGGCCCGTAGCGGCGCTCGAACGAGGCGTCCATCTGGAGCCCGCCGTAGTAGCCGTTGCCGGTGTTCGCGGTCCAGGCGCCCTCGTAGGCGTGGATGCACGAGAACGCGCGCAGAAGCGGCGCCGGCACGGCCGGCCGCCCGTGGCGGGCGACGGCGAGCGCCGCGAGCGCCGCCCGGCTCTGCCACGTCCGGAGGAGGAGCTGCGGGCCCCCCGCGGCGCGGAGGTAGGCGCGGGCGACGCGCCCGGGGTAGATGCGGCGGAGCCGCACGGCGAGCAGCCGCTCGGCGACGATCCGGCGGCGGAGGGGGGCGCGGAGCGGCGCGGCAGCCGGCAGGTCGACCCCGAGGCGCCGCTCCAGCCGCACGATCGCGGCCCGGTGCGCCCGGTCGGCGCGCCTGGCCCACAGCTCCACCGTGTAGCGCAGGTAGGAGCGGCTGACGGCGCGGCGGTAGGAGAACGACGTCGGCGTCCTCCGGTCGCGCACGGCGAGCTCGTACGTCCAGGTGAGCGCACGGTAGTGGTCGGTGAGCGAGCGGAGCGCCCGCAGGGACGCCGGCTCCGCGGGACGGACGGTCTGGCGCGCGAGCGCTGCGCGGCTGAGCGCGAACGCGGCCACGACGGCGACCGCTGCGAGGCTCAGCATGAGAGAAAGCCGCACGACGATGTCTCCTCCTCAGCCCGGAAGATGTCTTCGGTTCGAAAGGGGGGGTTCCGCAGGGGCGCGTGGGCGGCGCACCCGATCGTGACCGCAGGACGGTAGCGGCCCCGGCAGCGCCGCCGCCGGGAATCGCTAAGGAAAATGTAAAGACTTCGTCCCGGTTTGAATCAGGAAAACAGGTCGCGCTCGGGCTCGATCACGAGCTCCCGCGCGCTGCCGTCGCCCCGCAGGCGGAGCCCCCGGACGAGGACGACCGGCACGCCGTCCGCCTTGCCGCGGGCGAGATCGGCGGCCGCCGCGATCTCGTCGGCGACGGCGATCCACGTCGCCCGCAGCTCGAGCCCGGCGCGGTCGCGCGTCCCGACCAGGTCGACGAGCGCCGGGATGCCGGCGACGCCGATCGCGACGTCCGTCGTCCCCTTCCGGAACGGCCGGCCGAACGAGTCGGCGACGACCACCCCGACCCGGCGGCCCGTCAGCTCGCCGAGCCGGTCGCGCAGCCCGCGGGCGCTCCTGTCGGGGTCGAGCGGCAGCAGGACGAGCGTGCCCGGCTCGGGGGCGTTCGAGTGGTCGACGCCGGCCGACGCGCAGACGAACCCGTGCCGGGTCTGCGCGATCACGAGCGGCGGGCGCAGGCGGACGATCCGGGCGGCCTCGCGCAGGATCGCCTCGAGCTCGCGCGGGTCGCGCTCGCCGGCGGCGAGCTCGACCGCCCGCGGCGACGCCTCCAGGTCGTCGAGCCGCACGACGCGGCCCTCCAGCTTGGAGACGACCTTGTGCGCGACGACGACGACGTCGCCGTCCTCGAGCTCGACGCTCGCGGCAACGAGCGCCGCGAGGTCGTCGCCCTCGCCGATCTCGGGCAGCCCCCGCACCGGCAGGATCGAGATCATGCGACGCCGGTGACGCGGATGCCGGCGTGGGCCCGGTAGCGGCGGTTCAGGTTCACGATCACCGCCGTCAGCCCTTCCAGCGCCCGGGCGCTCGCGAGCGGGCCCGCGTCGAGCGCCCGGCCCGCGACCACCTTCCCGGCCAGCTCCAGCGCAAGCTCCTTCGCCGGGCCGTCGTCGCCGCACACGAGCGCGTCCTCGTCGGGCGGCGCGTCGCCGATGTTCGCCGCCGCGATCGAATGGAGGCCGGCGACGACCGGGCCGGCGACGAGCTCCTGGATCCGCTCGGCGAGGCTCAGCGCGTCCGCGTCCGGGACCATGCCGACGCCCTTCCGGAACGCGATCGCCGTCGCGACGCTGAGGAGCGGCGTCGAGCCGAGCGGCGCCGCGACCTGCCGCACCGTGTCGAGCGCAGCGTCGGCCTTCACCGCGAGCACCGCGAGATCGACGCCGCGCACCGCGTCCTCGTTGGCGGCGCCGGAGACGCCGGGGCCGAGCTCGGCGGCGGCGGCGCGCGCCCGCTCCGCGTCGCGCGAGCCGATCACCACCTCCTCGCCCGCCTCGGCGAGCCGCGCCGCGAGCGCACGCCCGAAGCTGCCGGTGCCGCCGAGGACGGCGACCCTCACGCCGGCGCCCCCGCCGCGTCGAGCGCAGCCGCCGCGAGCCGGCGCGCCGCGTCGGCGTCGCTCATCAGCGTGCGCGTGACGACCGCGCGGACGTCCCGGGGCAGCGAGCCGGCGTCGGCCTCGTCGACGACGAGCGCGTCGATCAGCCCCTCGTAGCAGGCGGCGACATGGGACGGCGTCGTCCCGCCCTGGAGCCGCGCCAGCATCCGGTCGGCGGGGCCCTTGACGGCGCGTCCGCCGATCAGCGGGCTGACGGCGACGCACGGCGCCCGGCGCCCGCCGAGCGCCTCGCGGATCGCGGCGACGGCGAGGATCGGGCCGATCGAGACGTACGGGTTGCTCGGCGCGAGCAGGACGACGTCCGCGGCGGCGAGGGCCTCCACGACCCCCGGCGCCGGCCGCGCCTCCGGCGCGCCCGCGTAGTGGACTGCGTCGACCTCGTCGGCGTGGCCGCGGGCGACGAACCAGGTCTGGAACGGAAAGGTGCCGGCGGGCGTCTCGAGAAACGTGCGCACCGGGTCGTCGGAGGCGGGCAGCAGGCGCGCCTCCAGCCCGAACGCGGCGGCGATGCGCGCGGTCGCCTCCGACAGCGGCACGCCGGCGCGGAGCAGCTCGGTGCGGACGAGGTGCAGCCCGAGGTCGCGGTCGCCGAGCCGGAACCAGGCGTCGCCGCCGAGCTCGGCGACGGTGTCGAGCGCCCGCCAGCTCTCGTCGGCGCGGCCCCAGCCGCGCTCCTCGTCGGAGCGCCCGGTGAGCGTGTAGAGGATGCTGTCGAGGTCCGGCGAGACGCGCAGGCCGAGCAGCTCCAGGTCGTCGGCGACGTTCCCGACGATCGTGACGTCCGCCGGCTCGACGACGCCGAGCAGGCCGCGCAGGAAGCGCGCGCCGCCGACGCCGCCCGACAGGGCGACGACGTTCATGCCGCCGACTCGAGCCGGAGCGACGCGAGCACGCCGCGGGTGTGCGCGCCGAGCCGCCCGCGCAGGCGCGTGAGGTCGTCGAGCGTGTCGACGTCGTCGACGAGGTTCGGGGCGTCGAGCCGGCGCGACGGCGCCAGCGCCTCGAAGCGCTCGGCGCTGGCGGGCCCGTACAGCGGCTCGAAGATCACCGCAGCCGCGAGCGCCAGCGCGTTCGTCGTCCCGTCGGCCGCCGCGACGAGCGCGAGCCCGCCGTCGGGGACGGCGCCCGCGAGCGCGAGCAGGTCGCGCGTCGTCGCGCACGGCAGGTCGGCGTTGACGACGAGGAACGGGGCGGGCAGCGCCGAGGCGGCGGCCGCGTCGAGCGCCGCGCCGACGGCTGCGCCCTGGCCGCGCCGCGGGTCGGGGACGTGCCGGACGCCGTCCGGCAGCTTCGGCCGGCCCGGGGCGACGACGAGCACCGGCCCCACCGGGAGCGCGGCGCCGAGCACGTCGGCGAGCATCGCCTCGGCGAGCCGCTCGCGGTCGGCGTCGCGGACGCCGGCGAGGCGCCGCTTCGGGTCGGTGCTGCGAAACGGGACGACGACGGTCGCCATCGCGCCGCACACTACCCGCGCCGAACGTCCCTACGACCGGCGGGCGGCGAGCTCGCGCACGTCGATCCAGTGCGTGCCCTTGAGCGCCTCGGCCACGCGCGGATCCGTGTGCTCCGGGTTGAACACGTGCGCGTCGAGGTCGCAGCAGAGCACGAGCTCGTTCGGCGGGACGCCTTCGAGCTGGACGAACGCCTCGACCGGCAGGTGAGCCTCGGCGAGCGAGTGGTGGCGGAACTGCAGCTCCGGCGCGAGCTCCATCAGGGACGGCCAGTCGGGGCACGCGCGCGAGCTCACGGCTCTGGGATTGGCGCGGCCGGCTCGATCTCCTGCATCGACCAGGTGCCGTCCAGGAGCACCGAGCCGGTGGCCGCGCCGGCCGGGAAGACGAAGAAGCGGAGCGCGTCGTCGAGCGCGTGCAGCGGCCGCCCGGTCGCCTCGTCGGCGAGCCCGACCCGGAGGTGGAAGCGCCCGTCGGCGAGCGGCAGCCGGTCGAGCCGGAAGCGCAGCTCGCGTCCGCAGCCGGCGCCGTTCCAGCCGAGCTCGGCCGTGCGCTGCGTCGTCGCGCCGAGCACGAGACCGCCGTCGTCGCGGAGCTCGAGCGTGACCAGCGGCGGCGCGACGCCCGGCTCGGCCTCGACCGCGAGCCGCAGCGTCAGCGGCTCGCCCGACGCGAACTGCAGCCGCGCGTCGCCGTCGGCGTCGAGCAGCTCCGCAGCCACGATCCGCGCCTCCCCGCTCCCCCACTCGCGCAGCCCCGCCTCGACCTCTTCCGGGCTCGATTCGCCGGCGAGCAGCCGCCGGTAGGCGGCGATCGCCGCCTCCGTCGAGCCGTCGAACGCAACCTCGCCGCGGCGCAGCAGCACCGCCCGGTCGCACAGCCGCTCCACCGCCTGCGCGTCGTGCGAGACGAAGAGGATCGTGCCGCCGCGGTTCTTGAACTCGGCGATCTTGCCGAAGCACTTGCGCTGGAACTGCTCGTCGCCGACCGCGAACACCTCGTCGAGCAGCAGCACGTCCGCCTCGATGTGGGCGGCGACCGAGAAGCCGAGCCGCATGAACATCCCGGACGAGTAGGTGCGCACCGGCAGGTCGATGAAACGCTCGAGCTCGGCGAACGCGACGATCTCGTCCATCGCCTCGCGCACCCTGTCGCGGCTGAGGCCGTGAATCGAGCCGTTCAGGTAGACGTTCTCGCGGCCGGTGAACTCGGGGTGGAACCCGGCCCCGAGCTCGAGCAGCGAGGCGATCCTCCCACCCGCCTCGATGCGCCCGCCGCTCGGCTTGATGATTCCCGCGACGAGCCTCAGCAGGGTCGTCTTGCCGGAGCCGTTGCGGCCGACGAGCCCGACCGCCTCGCCGGGCTCGACCGTCACCGAGACGTCGCGCAGCGCCTGCACCTCGCGCGCCCCGGTGCGGCCGCGCGACACGAACACGTCCTTCAGCGTCCGCTGCGCCTTCGGGTACACCCGGAAGCTCCGCGAGACGCGGTCGACGACGATGCGGCCGCGGATCATGCGGGCACCGCGGCGAGGAAGCGGCGCACGATCCCGGCGAGCGCGCGCACGAACGCCGGGTCGTCGTTCGGCATCTCGATCCGCTCGAGGCGCAGGCCGAGGCCGCGTGCGCGCTCCCGCGCCTCGTGGTCGAGGTCCCAGCGGATCTCGAGGTGGTCGGAGACGAAGCCGACGGGGCACACGAGGACGTCGGTCACGCCCTGCCCGGCGAGCTCGCCGAGATGGTCGAGGATGTCGGGCCCGAGCCACGGCTCGCCCGTCGGCGACTCGCTCTGGAACGAGAACGACCACCGCTCGACGCCGGCGGCGGCTGCGACGAGCTGCGCCGTCTCGAGCAGCTGGTCGCGGTAGGGGTCGCCCTCGTCGAGGATCCGCGCCGGCAGCGAGTGCGCGGTGAAGACGACGTGCGCGCCCGTCCCCCGGACCCGGTCGGCGAGGACGGCCACGAACGCGGGGTCGTCGTGCCAGCTCTCGACGAACACGACCGGCACGCGGCCGGCGACCGCCTCGTCCAGCGCACGGCGGTAGCCGCCGATCGAGAGGCTGCTGTAGTGCGGCGCCAGCACGAGCCCGGCGAGCCGCTCGGCGCCGCCGGCGAGCGCGGCGTCGACCGCGTCCGCGATCCGCGGCCGCCAGTGCTTCATCCCGGTGTGCACCGGCAGGCCGAGCTCCTCCTCGAGCGCCGCGCGCGTCGACTCGGTGATCGCGTTCAGCGGGTTCGACTCCTCGATGCCGAGCGCGCGGTAGCGCGCCACGAGGTCGTCGAGGTGCGCCTGGGCGATCGGGCGGCCGCCGCGGATGTCTGCGTAGAACGCGGGGACGTCGGCGACCCGCTCGGGAGACCCGTAGGCCATCAGCACCACGGCGTCGTGCACGCCGCTCACGGTAGCGAGCGGATCAGCTCGACCAGCCGCGTCAGCACGTCGGGATCGGTCGCGGGCAGGACGCCGTGGCCGAGGTTGAAGACGTGCCCGGGCCGGCCGCCGGCGCGGGCGAGCACGTCGCGGGCGCGCTCCTCGACGAGCGGCCAGGGCCCGAGCAGCACCGCCGGGTCGAGGTTGCCCTGCACGGCCCGCTCGCCGGCGAGCGCCCAGCCCTCGTCGAGCGGGATGCGCCAGTCGAGCCCGATCGCGTCGCCGCCCGCGCGCGCCATCGCGCCGAGCAGCGTGGCGGTGCCGGTGCCGAAGTGGATCGTCGGCGCGCCGGCGGCGGCCAGCACGCGCGCCGACCACGGCGCGGCGAGCCGCTCGTAGTCGGCCGGCGCGAGCACGCCGACCCACGAGTCGAAGAGCTGCACCGCGTCGGCGCCGGCCCGCGCCTGGGCGGCGGCGTAGGCGCCGAAGCAGTCGGCCAGCTTGTCGAGGAGCGCGCGCCAGACGCCCGGCTCGCGGAACATGAGCGCCTTCGTGACGGCGAACTCGCGCGACGGACGTCCCTCGACGAGATAGCCCGCGACGGTGAACGGGCCGCCGCAGAAGCCGACGACCGCCTGCTCGGGCGCGAGCTCGCCGCGCACGGCGCGGATCGCCTCGCAGAGCGGCGCGAACGCCTCCTCCGGGTCGGGGACGCGGAGGCGCTCGACGTCCGCGAGCGTCCGCACCGGCTCGGCGACGACGGGACCCACGCCCTCGACGAGCTCGACGTCGAGGCCCATGGCGAGCACCGGGGTCATGATGTCGGCGAACATCACGGCGGCGTCGACGCCGTGCCGGCGCACCGGCTGCAGCGTCACCTCCGTGCACAGCTCGGGCGTGTTCGCAACCTGCCAGAACGAGTGGCGTTCGCGCACGGCGCGGTACTCCGGCAGCGACCGGCCGGCCTGGCGCATGAACCAGACGGGCGTGCGCCCGACCGGCTCGCGGCGCAGCGCTCGGACGAGGAGTGGCTCCATCGCCGGGTTAGGGTAGTCAGCCGTGTCGAAAGGCCCACTCGCCGTCCGGTTCGGCGCCTTCCCAGAGGTGGCGGCGCGGGCGGGCGCGCTCGAGCGCGTGCAGCTCCACGTCGAGAACGCCGGCACGGTCGCGTGGCGGCCGTCGCTCGGGATCGCCGTCAGCTACCACTGGCTCGACCGGCGCGGCAACCCGATCGTCTGGGACGGCGTGCGCACGCCGGCGCCGCCGCTCGAGCCCGGCGGCAGGCAGATGGTGGAGGCGGCGGTGCGTGCGCCGATCCCGCCCGGCGTCTACCGGCTCGCGTTCGACCTCGTCGCCGAGCACCGCGCCTGGTTCTCGGAGCTCGGCAGCGGGCAGCTCGCCGCGGAGGTCGAGGTCGGGAGCCGGGACGACGAGCCGCACGCCGACCTGCCCGGCTGGGTGGAGCCCGCGGCGGACTGGCGCGAGCGCACGCGCGCGGCGCACGCGGAGGGCTTCGCCGTCGTCGCCGGCGCGATCGCCTGGGACGGCATCCACCGGCCGCGCGCGCTCGCCCCGTACGAGCCGGGTCCGGGCCGGGTGCCCGGCTTCGCCGCGCCGCTCCTCTGCCCCTCGGTCCTGCCGGGCGTCGAGCTCGAGCCGCTCGGCGACGTCGCCGGGCTGCCCGCGTTCGCGGCGCCGCCGCCGCGCGGCGAGCCGTGGGTCTACGACGGGCGCATCGTGCTCACAGCTCGAGCGCGATCCGGTCGTCGACCGACCTGAAGACGAGCGCGCCGAGCAGCAGCGCGACCGCCGCCGCGACGACGAGGTAGACGACGTCCCACACGTGCGGGAAGCGGCCCGACCAGATCGCGTCGCGCACCGCGAAGATCGGCGGCGCGACCGGGTTGACCCAGTGCAGCACGGTCAGGAGCTCGTGGTGGCGCGCCGCGCGCGGGCCGAGCGTCGACGCGCTCCAGAGGATCGGGGTGACGAAGAACCACGGCAGCAGCGCAGCCGCGATCACGTGCTCGACGTCGCGGAAGAGCACGTTCAGGCAGCCGGCGACGAGCGCGAGCCCGAGCACCTCGGCCGCGAACAGCGCCGCGAGCGGGATCGCGAGCAGCACCTTGGTGCGCGCGTCGGGCAGGAAGGCGAGCGAGAGCGCGATCAGCACCGCGACCAGCACGGCGAACGTGATCGCCTGCGTCCACACCATCGAGAACGCGACGAGCTGGCGCGGAAAGCGCACCTTCTTGATCAGCTCGCCGGAGTCGATCAGCGAGCGGGCCGCCGACTGGAGCGAGGTGGCGAAGAACGTCCAGCAGGCGAGGCCGGAGAGGACGTAGAGCGCGTAGTGGGGCGTCTTGGACGGGAAGATGACGCCGAAGACGAGCAGGTAGACGCCGAGCAGGATCAGCGGGTTGAGCAGCGACCACGCGACGCCGAGCAGCGAGCCCTTGTACTTCGCCTGGAAGTCGCGGCGGAAGAGATTGCCGAAGAGCTCGCGGTAGCGGATCAGGTCGGTGTAGACGCCCACCGGGCCAGTGTAGGGCTCCGCCCGCCCGCCGCTGTAGCGTCCCTCACAAGGTGCTAACCCCGCCGCGTTACTCTCCGGACCCGTGAGCACGCTCGCGGCCCTCGCCGCCCTCCCCGCGTCTGCGCTCGTGATCCGGCTGCTCCTCGCCTCGCCCGCGCGGCACCGCCTCGTGGCGCTCCCGTCGAGCGAGCGCTGGCACGCGGCCCCCACCCCGCTCTTCGGCGGCGTCGGCATCTACCTGGGGCTGACCGCGGGGCTGTGGCTCGCCGTCGCCGTCGGCGCGATCCCCGCCACGCACCAGCTTGCGGGCATCTTCGGCGGCGTGACGATCCTGTTCGCCGCGGGCCTCGTCGACGACGTGCACGCGCTGTCGCCGCGCGTGAAGCTCGCGCTGCAGGCCGCCGCCGCGGTGCTCGTGATCGCAACCGGCACGGGCGTCCAGCTCGTGCACACGCATCTCGTCGCGTGGCCGCTCGCGTTCCTCTGGCTCGTCGGGATGACGAACGCGTTCAACCTGCTCGACAACATGGACGGCCTCGCCGCGACGCTCGCCGGGATCGCGTTCGGGTTCTTCGCGATCGACGCGGTGACGATCCACCCGAGCCGCTACCACCTGGCGCTCGCGCTCGCCGGCGCGGCGGCGTGCGGCGGCTTCCTGCCGTTCAACCTGCGGCCGCACGGGAAGGCGCTCGTGTTCATGGGCGACTCCGGCTCGCAGGTGCTCGGCTTCGCGCTCGCGGCCCTCGGGCTCGCGGCGAGCTGGAACGTCGCCGGGTCGACGGTGGCGACGCTGCTCCTGCCGATCCTCGTGCTCGCGGTGCCGATGCTCGACACGACCCTCGTCACGATCGTGCGGCTGCTCGAGGGGCGGCCGATCTCGCAGGGCGGCCGCGACCACTCCTCGCACCGGCTCGTGCGCTTCGGTCTCTCCGAGAAGCACGCCGTCGCGCTGCTCGCGCTGCTCGCGACGGCGGTCGGCGCGACGAGCCTCGCCTACAACGTGCTCGCCGACCAGCGGCTCGCGGTCGTCGGCGTGCTCGTCACCTTCGTGCTGCTGGTGCAGTTCGCGAGCTTCCTCGCCGACGTCGAGGGCCGCGCCGCCGGCGGCGACCCGAAGCTCGTCGACACGTTCGCGGTCCACTGGCGGCGGCTCGTCGAGGTGCTGGTCGACTTCGCGGTGATCAGCGGGGCGTTCGCGGCGGCCTACGCGGTGCAGTTCGGCTGGCCCGGCACCGTCTACCAGCGGCACATCGCCGAGGTGACGATCCCGATCGTGATCGCCGCGCGCTACCTCGCGTTCATCCCGTTCGGGCTCTACCGCTCGATCTGGCGCTACGCCGGCTCGCGCGACCTGTTTGCGATCTCGGCCGCCGTCGTCGTGTCCGAGGTGGTCTCGCTCGCCTACATCTCGCTGACGTATCCGTTCGGCGACTTCTCGCGCGCGTTCTTCATCGTCGACGCGCTCTTCTGCGCGGTCGCGATCGGCGCGTCGCGCTTCGCCGAGCGGATCGTCGTCGGCGGGGTGCAGTCGCTGCGTGACCGCACCGGCCGCCGCGTCCTGATCGTCGGCGCCGGCCGGACGGGCCGGAGCCTGATGCGCGAGCTGCGCGAGACGCCGGGCGAGCGCGTCGTCGGCTTTCTCGACGACAACCCGCGCCTGCGGCGCCGCCGCGTCCACGGCGTCCCCGTCGTCGGCGGGCTGCACGAGCTCCCGCAGGCGCTCGACCGGCTCGACGCGACCGTCGTCTTCGTGACGATCCCGAACGCCCCGCGCGACCGGCTCGACGCCCTCGTCGACGTGTGCACCGCCGGCGGCGTCGACTGCCGCTTCGTGCGCCGCGAGATCGACCTCGACCCCCGCGTCGTCCTGGGCGCCGGGGCGGAGTGAACGAACGCTCCTTCCTCGACCGGTTCCTTGCCGCGGTGCCCGTCGCCGTGGTCGCGCTGGCCCTGGTCGCGCTCTACTTCTGGGAAGCGTCGGCGCGCAAGACGCCGACGATCTTCACCGACGAGCTCGAGTGGTCGCAGATCTCGCGCGCGATCGCGGCGACGGGGCACGCGGCGCGGCGCGGCGAGCCGATCGGCTTCAAGTCGCTGTACCCGTACTTCATCGCACCGGCGTGGTGGATCCATTCCACCCGCAGCGCGTACTCGTTCGCGAAGTACCTCGACACGTTTGCGATGTGCGTGACGGCGCTGCCCGTCTACCTGACCGCGCGCCTGCTCGTCCGGCCGCGGGCGGCGCTGCTCGCCGGCTTCGGCTCGATCTGCACGTCGGCGCTCTTCTACGGCGGCTACCTGATCCCCGAGCCGCTCGCCTACCCCGTCTTCGCCTTCGCCGCCTACGCCGGGATCCGCGCCCTCGCCGGCCACGGCCGCCGCTGGTGGGTCTCGGCGTTCCTGCTCGCGCTGCTCGGCCTGCTCGTGCGCAACGAGCTCGCCGTCGGGCTGGGGACGCTCGTCTGCGCGGCGGCCGTGCTCTGGGTGGTCGGCCCGGCCGGGCAGCGCGTGCGCCGCGGCTGGACGGCGGCCGACTACGCGGGAGCCGCCGTGCTGCTCGTCGGCGCGGTCATCGTCGCGAACGCCGCGCTCGGGCCGCACGTGACGCAGTGGCACGTCGTCACGACCACGTGGCAGGGGCGCATGTGGACGCTCGGGCTGACGTCGACGGCCGCGCTCGCGATCGGGCTCGGGCTGCTGCCGCTGATCTGCGGGCTCGCGTCGCTGTGGCTCCCCGACCGTCGGGCGGACCCGGAGTGGCGCGCCTTCGCCGCCTACACCGGCACCGCGGTCGTGTTCTTCTGGCTGTACACGGCGGTCAAGGCCGCGTACCTCTCGACCGTCGTCTTCACGCGCATCGAGGAGCGCAACCTGATCTACCTCGGGCCGCTGCTCCTCGTCGGGACGGTCGTCTACTTCTCCAGCCGCCCCTGGCTGCCGGGCACGATCGCCGCCTCTGCCGTCACGTCGTTTCTCGTCCTCCACTACGGCTACCAGCTGGACGACCCGTACTTCGAGTCGCCCGGGTACGGGATGGCGGTGTTCGCGAACCGCGACCTCCGCTGGACGCAGCACGACATCCGCCTCGCCCTGGCGGCGGCGAGCGCGGTCGCGCTCGCCGCCGCGCTCCTGCCGCTGTGGCGCCGCGCCCGCGTCGTGCTCCCGCTCGTCGCGGCGGCGACGGCGGCGTGGATGCTGACCGGCGAGATCACCGTCAGCCAGGGCGCCGCGGCCGGCTCGCGGGCGCTGCTCGCGGGCTTCGTGCAGCCGCCCGACATCGTCGACCGCGCGACCGATCGCGCCGGGACGACCTTCATGGGCGAGAACCTGAGCGCGGGCCAGAACGTCGGCGTGTGGCTGGACGAGTTCTGGAACCGGTCGCTGAAAGGGGTGTGGACGCTCGACGGCAGCGCCCCCGGCCCGGGCGGCACCGTGACGCCCGACCTGCGCAGCCGCACCGGCCGCCTGAGCAACGACCCGGGCCTGCCGTTCGTGCTCGAGACGAACGGCGTCGACCTGATCGGCGCGAAGGTCGCCTCCTGGACGAACAACGAGATCGTGCGCATCACCTCGCACCCGTGGCGGCTCCGCCAGGCCTACTACGGCCGCAGCAACGACGGCTGGATCTCCGGCGCAAACGGCGACGCGACGAGCGCCGACGGGTCCTACGCGTACTTCGGCCCCGGGACGGCGCCGGGCAGGCTGACGGTGACCGTCGGGCGGCCCGGCTTCTGCCACGACTCGCCGGGCACGAACGCCGTCGTCCGCATCGGCCCGCTCGAGCTGAACGAGCAGCGCGCGCCGACCGTCCGGCGCGCGACCTACGTGCGCCGGTTCCACGTGGCCGACTGCTCGGTGACGCGGATCGCGGTGACGGTGCGGCCGCCGGTGGCGGTGACCGTGCACGTCTCGCCGCTGCAGCTCGGCACCGACTACGACGTCCCCGACAACCGCCTGTTCGGCGTCCAGATCGGGGCGAGCTTCAAGCAGACCTAGTGCGGCGTCGATGCCACGCCCGTTTCGAGTGAAACGTTGGGAGACGCCGCACTAGAGGGCGCGCAGCCGTTCGGGATGCTTGCGGACGAAGCGCGCGACGCCGCGCCAGTGCCAGAGCGTGCGGCGCGTCAGCCAGCGCTTGTCGGTGACCGCCTTGTGCTCGTGGCGGACGACGGCGGCCGGGACGTACCAGCGCTCCCAGCCCGCGCGCATCGCACGGTAGGCGAGGTCGATGTCCTCGCCGTACAGGCGGAAGCCCTCGTCGAAGCCGCCGAGCTCCTCGAGCATCGCCCGGCGCAGCATCAGGAAGCCGCCGAGCATCCAGTCGGCCGTGACCGGCTCGGCGGGCGGCGCCTCGTCGAGGTGGAAGTGATGCCGCTGCGGGACGACGAGCCGGAGCGGCGTGCGCCGGACGATCGTGCCGGT
>Ga0070741_10010307_pt1 | contig 17707 bp, 20 predicted proteins | sample Coa_R1_4_FD_66440 | JGI IMG/M metagenome (GOLD analysis project Ga0070741, IMG submission 66440) | Surface soil microbial communities from Centralia Pennsylvania, which are recovering from an underground coalmine fire - Coalmine... | ecosystem: Environmental > Terrestrial > Soil > Unclassified ...
AACACCGGCGAGGAGTACGAGATGCTCGACGAGCTCGCCAAGGACCGCGCCGCGGCCGAGTCCGCCTGATCGGTCGGCGACCTGTCGTCCGCGTCAGGACGACAGGTCGCTGAACTCCGAGTTGACCTGCTGGCACTTCGACGACCCGGAGGCGGCCGAGCTCAGGTCGCTGTTGTCGCTGAAGGCGTTGCTGAAGTTGCTGCCTTCGCTCTCGAACGCGCTGCCGAAGCTGTCGAACGCGCTCGACAACGACGACGAGTCGGCGTCGTCGGCCGTGTCCGGGTTGAACGTGTTCAGCTTCGTGCGCAGGCTCGCCGTGGCCGACTTCATCTTGTTGAGCGCGTCGATCATGTCCTTCTTGATCTGATCGCCGTTCTTGACGTCGGGCGCGGCGCGGCCGTTGATGCCCGACACCAACTTGCCGATGGCGCCGTCGAGCGTGCCGAGCGCGCTGCTCAGCTGCTTGAGCGTCGTCGCGTCGACGGTCGTGAGGCTGCCGACGTCCTTGAAGCTCGTCACGACGTCGCGCACCGACTTGCCGAACGCCTCGAAGTCGTTGCAGGTCTTGTCGGCGAAGTCGGTTGCCTTGAGCTTGCTGCTGCCGCCGCCGCAGGCGACGGCGACGGTGGCGAAGACGAGGAGGCCGGCGAGGACGGGGATCACACTGCGACGCATCCCCGGCGTTCTATCGCACCTGGCCACGTCCCCGGGCGATCACCTGCTCCCGCCGCTTCGCGACCTCGGCGGCGCTGCCCTGCCCGCTGCGCAGCCACTCCCGCGCCGCCCGCGACTCGACGTCCCACGCCTCGCTCCGGCTGGTGAGCATGCCCTCGTCGTAGGTGGCGAAGATGCGGGCGACGCCGGCGGGGTCGTTCGACGCGATGTCGCGGGCGAGGCCCTGCGCGAACGGCAGCAGGTCGTCGTGGGCGACGACGTGGTTCACGAGGCCCCACTGCAGCGCGGTGGCGGCGTCGAGGAAGTTGCCGGTGGCGCTCAGCTCCTTGGCGCGGCGCACCCCGACCGCCTCGGCCAGCAGCACGGTGAGACCCCACCCCGGCTGGATCCCCACCCGGGTGTGGGTGTCGGCGAAGCGGGCCCGCTCGGAGGCCACGAGGAAGTCGCACGCCAGTGCCAGCTCGAAACCGCCGGTGATGGCGGCGCCGTTGACGGCACCGATGATCGGCTTGCCGATGCGCGGGAGCGGACCTCGCCGATCGGACGGCGGTGCGGCCATGTCGGTGTTGCGCTCGCTGCTGCCGAGCTCGCGCAGGTCGAGGCCGGCACAGAACGCGGGATCGGCGCCCGTGACCACGACGGCGGCGACGTCGTCGCGCTCGTCGCACTCGCGCACGACGTTCGGCAACGTGCGCAGCACCTCACGCGAGAGCGCGTTGCGCGCCTCGGGGCGGTTGAGCGTGACGGTGGCGACGCCGTCGTCGACGTCGAGCAGCACCACGTCGGCCATTGCTTCTCCTGGTTGGTCTAGATGGTCACCTTGTGATGGCGCGGCCCGCTCACGCCCGCGTCGACGCGCAGCAACGCACCCGACGTCGACTCGCTGGCGATCGTCGTGACGTACATCGTGTCGCCGTCGAACGCCACGCTCGCCGGTTGGTGCCCGGGGAGGTCGAGCGTGCGCTCGATGTCGCCGTCGCGATCGAGACGGACGAGCGAGTGGTGGCGTGGTTGCGCGACCCACATGCCGTCGTGGTCGTCGAAGGCGAGCCCGTCCGCCTCGCCGCTCGCCATCGTGTACACGCGCTCGCTCCCGTCGCGCGCCAACTCGGTGACGGTGCCGCGTGCGTAGTCGCAGCAGCACCAGCGCTCGCCGTCGTCGCCGACGCCGTTCGCCCACAGGACGTCCTCGAGGACGATCTCGGCGTGGCTCGGCGACGTGATGTGCCAGAACTCGCCGGATACGGGGTCGACGCCGGTGAACGGCATGAACCGCAGCGCGCCGGCGAGCACGGCGCCGTCCGCCGTCGCACACATGTCGTTGAACCCGGTTGCGCCCTCGGGCGGGCCGAAGAGGAGGCGGTTGGTGCCGTCGGGTTGCACGTGGGTGATGTCACGGCCGGACACGACCACGCCGCCGTCGCGGTGCAAGGCCATGCCGCCGACGCCACGGCGCTTGGGGACGACCGTTTCGACGCCGCCGCCGCTCGTCCACCGGTACACCCCGCCCGCGAGCGCGTCGCTGAAGAACACGGCGCCGTCGTCGCCGACGCGCGGCGCCTCGACGAGCTGGTAGCCGTCGGCGAGGACCTCGTACGTCGCGTTCACGTGGCGGTCACGGGGTCTCGTCGGGGTCGGGGGGGAGGAACTCGAACTTCTGGTCGCCGAGGCGCACGAGCGTCGACGCGATCCAGCCGCCCATGGCGCCGAAGTGGTCGTCGAGGGCGGAGCCGTCCTTCAACGTCTCCTCGTCGAGCTCGTAGCTGCCCTCGTAGCTGACCTCGATGGCGTACTCGAGCTCGGTGAGGTCGTGGCCGTAGATCGTCTCGATCGTCGGGCCGGTGCGCTCGAGGGGCTCGATGCCGATGATGGGGCTGCGCTCGGGCAGCACGCCGAGCACCGCGGACGCGTCGGGCGGCTGCGCGAGGCGCTGCACGCGCAGCACGATCTCGATCTCGATGCGCGGCCCCTCCTCGAGCGGCTCGCCGATGTACCAGGAGCGGTACGCGGTCTGGGCCCACGTGGGCCAGTCGAGCGTGATGTCGGCGCGCACGCGCGGCGGGCTGCCCTCGCCGGGCAGCCCGTAGCTCGTCTCCCACGTGAGGTCGCCGAGCAGCACGTCGGCCTGGAAGCGCTCCTCGAACGCCTGCCGCTCGAGCAGCGCGTTCTCGAACGTGTCGCGGAGCGCACCGATCGCATCGGTGAAGACGTGGTCGAGCATGGCCTGCGCGACGCTAGTGCCGTGACGTTGGGGGACCTACCCGGCCGGCTCGACTACCCGATGATCATCGTGACCGCGGCCGCGGGCGACGAGCGATCCGGATGCCTCGTCGGCTTCCACACGCAGTGCTCGATCCACCCGCCCCGCTGGGCGGTGTGGATCTCCGTGGAGAACCACACGTACCGCGTGGCGCGCGACGCCGACACGCTCGCCGTGCACTTCCCCGGCGAGGACGACCGCGACCTCGCCGCGCTGTTCGGCTCGGTGAGCGACGACGACGTCGACAAGTTCCAGTTCTGCGACTGGCACGCAGGGCCGAACGGCGTGCCGGTGCTCGACCGCCTCACCCATCGCTTCGTCGGCACCGTCGTGGACGTCGTCGACGACGGTGGCGACCATGTGCTGTTCGTGCTCGACCCCCACGACGTCACGAGCGAGGGCGACCTACGGCAACTGAACTTCCGCGACGTCGACGACCTCGATCCCGGCCACCCCGCCTGACGGTCACTCCAGCGCGGTGGGGCCGCGTGACATGAACGCCGTCGCGACGGACATGCCGAGATCCTTGTGGCGCAACGTGGTGATGCGGCGACCGGGTTGGACGGCGTCCTTCACGCGGCCGATGTGGTCGGCGAGCAGCGCCGCGGTCGCGTCGAGGTCGCGCACCGTGTACGCGAGGCCGAAGAAGCCGGCCGGACGGCCCTCGCTGCCCTCCATCGGCGCGTCGGCACCGATCAGCTCGAGGACGACCTCGCCGGCGCGGAAGAACGTCTGGCGCGCCTCGAAGCCGTACTGCTCCGGGTCGACGTGGCGCGTCCGGCGCACGTCGAGCCCGATCGCCTCGAAGGCGGCCACCGTGCGATCGACGTCGGGGGACAGCACCACGAGGTGGTCGATCACCTCGACACCGTTGGCGTGCGTCACCGTCCCGGCGGGCGGCGGGTCGGAGGACACGGCGGTCGGCAACCCGTCGACCGCCGTCGTGCCCTCGGGCACGTCACGCAACGACCACGACACGATCCGCTTGCCACCTTCCGGGCCCACCAACCGAACCCGCACGGACCCGACCGTGCACACGCCGTCGTCGTCCACGGTGAAACCGGCGGCGCGCCACGTCTCGGGCGGGTCCGCGACGACGAGCTCGGCGAGGGTCGGGGCGCCCATGCCGCCGACCGTACAACTACCGTTGCACCCGCAGGCGATGAGCAACTTCCCACCCACGCACGCGGTGCCGCTGGAGCTGCCGCCCGGCGCGACGCTGCAGGGCGGCCGCTACGTCGTGCGGCGCATGCTCGGCCGTGGCGGCTTCGGCATCACGTACGGCGCCGAGGACACGCGCCTGCACCGTCCGGTCGCGCTGAAGGAGCTGTTCTGCGACGGCGCGTTCCGCTACGGCGGCATCGTCACGCCACCGGCGCACGCCGCCGACGCGTTCGAGGCGGCACGCGCCCGCTTCCTGCGCGAGGCGTCGGTGCTCGCCCGCTTCACCCATCCCGGCATCGTCCGCGTGTACGAGGTGTTCGAGGAGGCCGGCACCGCGTACCTCGTGATGGAGCTCCTCGAGGGCCAGACGCTCTACGAGCACGTGGTGGCGCGCGGCGCCCCGCTGCAGCAGAAGCAGGCGCTCGACGTCGCGCAGCAGTGCGCGGAGGCGCTGGCGGTGGTGCACGGCGCGGGCATCCTGCATCGCGACCTGAACCCGTCGAACGTGATGCTCGCCAGCGACGGCCGCGTCGTGCTCATCGACTTCGGCCTCGCACGTGAGTACACGGCCGACGAGACGACACCGATGACGCGCATGGTGACGCCCGGGTACGCGCCGCCCGAGCAGTACGCCGCCGACGTGCGGTCGGGGCCGCCGGCCGACGTCTACGCGCTCGCCGCCACGTTGTACTGGGCGCTCACCGGTCGGGCGCCGACGCCCGCCATCGACCGCCAGGCGGGCCGCACGCCGCTCACGCCGCCGCACCGGCTCGTCGACACGGTGTCGAAGCTCGTGTCCGACGGCGTGCTCGACGGTCTCGAGCTGAACCCGGCCCACCGCCCGCAGACGGTCGCCGCGTTCATGGCGCGCGTCGGTCGCCCCATGGGCGCCGCGTTCGCGCCGCCGCCGGTCGTCCCGCCGGACCGCGACGTGACCCGCGCCGAGGGCACGCGTCCGCTGCCACCGCCGCCCGCGCCGCTCCCGGTGCCGCCCGCGGTCGAGCCCGGCCGGCGCAAGGCGCTCGTCCCGATCGCGGCGCTGGCCGCGGCCTTCGGCGCGCTCGTCCCCGTCGTCGGGTTCGCGGTCGTGCTCCTCGTGGTGGTGCCCGCGCTGGCCACCGCGGGGGACGCCATCGTGTACGTCCGTGTGCGGCGGGGCGACGATCGCCTCGCGTGGCGGCATCGCGCCGCGCTGCCCGGCTACCTGCCGGTGCGCTTCGTGCGCAACGTCGGCCATGCCGTCCTCGCCGCCGTGCCCGCCATCCTGTTGACCGGCGCCGCCGTCGCGCTGTCGCTCGTGCTCGACAGCATCGAGTCGACGACCACCGCGCAGGACTGGATGCTGCGCATCGGGGGGGCCGCCGCGATGCTGGCGTTCGTCGTGCCCGTGTGGCGCGATCGGGTGCGGTTCCGTGTCGCCGTCGTGGTCGACCGCGCCGTCGCGCTCGCCGTCGACCGTCAGGGTTCCCTGACGCCGTTCGGGGTCGGGCTCGCGGTCGTCGCCGCCGTGTTCGTCGTCGGCGCCATCGGGTTCCGCCCCGAACCCTGGCCCTTCTGACGTCCTCGCCATCGACGTCTGTGCAGCGCGTCCCCCTTCAGGCCGACGCGATGCACACTCGTCAGGTGAGGGCGAGTTGCCAGTGGACGAACGCGAGGACGTCGGCGGCTTCGTCGGCCTGGCGGGTGGCGGGCTTGCCCTGCCCGTGGCCCGCTTTCGACTCGATGCGCACGAGGATCGGGTGCTCGGTCCCGCACGACGTGGCGGCCTGCACGCGTGCGGCGAACTTGCGCGCGTGCAGCGGATCGACGCGGCTGTCCTCCTCGCCGGTCTCGACGAGCATCGCCGGATAGCACGTGCCCTCCACGACGTGGTGGTACGGCGAGTACGCGTGCAGCCACGCGAACTCCTCGGCCACGTCGGGGTCGCCGTACTCCGGGATCCACAGTCGGGCGATCAGGAACAGGTGGTACCGCACCATGTCGAGCAGCGGCACCGCGCACACGGCGGCGCGGCACAGGTCCGGCCGTTGGGTGACGGCGGCGCCGACGAGCAGACCGCCGTTCGACCCGCCGCGGATCGCCAGTTGCGGGCGCGTCGTGATGCCCTCCGCCACCAACCAGTCGGCCGCGGCGTGGAAGTCGTCGAACACCTGCTGCTTGCGCTCGCGCATGCCGGCGCGGTGCCACGCCTCGCCCTCCTCGCTGCCACCGCGGATGCACGCCACCGCGTAGCAGCCGCCGTCCTCGACGAACGACGCGATCACGGGGCTGTACGCGGGTGACATGGCGATGCTGAACCCGCCGTAGCCGGTGAGGATCGTAGGGCGGGGCCGAGTCGCGTCCGCACCGGACGGCCGCACGAGGAAGACGGCGACGTCGGTGCCGTCGGTCGAGGTGTACGACCGTTGCTCGACGGCGAACGCCGATGCGTCGGGTGCTCCCGGGAGGTCGCTCCACGGCCGGACGCCACCGTCGGGCGTCCACCGGAACAGCGCCGGCGGACGGGCGAAGCCGGTGAACGAGAACACGGCGACGTCGACGTCACGGCTCGCCGTCAGCCCTGCGAACGAGCCCGGCTCGGGCAGCGGCACCGTCGCCACGAACGTGCCGTCGTCGCGGTGATGATCGAGTTGCGACACGGCCCGCCGCGTCGTCGCCACCAGCAGCGAGGTGGGCGCCACCGCGACACCCTCGATCACCGCGTCGGACTCGGCGACCAGCGTGTCCCAGGTGTCGAGGTCGTCCAGCGCGAGCGCGACGACGCGGCCGCGGTCGGCGGCGAGCGTGGTGTGCCCCACGAGCCGGTCGCGCCGCTCGTCGAAGCCCAGCCACGTCACGACGTCGACGCCTTCGATGATCGTCCGCCGCGCCCGCGTGGCGAGATCGACGAGGTGCACGTCGGTGCGGCTCCATCCCAGCTCGACGTGCACGAGGGCGTAGCGCCCGTCGCGCGACACGGTCACGTCGGGCCACGCCGTCTGGTCGGGGAGCGCGTCGAACAGCACCTCGTCGTCGCGCCACGCGGTGCCGAGACGATGGACGAACACGTGGCGGTCGTAGTCGCCACCGGTCGCGTAGCGCGTGTACGCGAACCCGGACCCGTCGGGGAACCATCCGACGGACGCGGCGCGCGTGTGCGGGATCTCGTCGACGAGGTTGGCACCGCTCGCCACGTCGAGCACGCGCAACGTCGAGCGCTCGTCGCCCGACGACGACACGCCGTAGGCGACGAGCATCCCGTCACGCGACGGGTGGAACCAGTCGAGCGCGGCGGTCTCGTCCGCCACGACCTCGGTCGGGTCGAGCACGACCGTCGGTTCTTGGGGACCGTCGCCGTCGAAGGGACGCACGCAGAGGACGGCCTGGTCGTGGTGTCCCCAGCGGTCGAGGGAGAACAGCCGGCCCGCCTCGATCCGCGGTGACGTCGACGTCCCCGCGCGGAACAGCTCCGTCAGCCGCGCGTGCAGCCGTGGCCGGGACGGCACGGCGTCGAGCAGCGCGCGCGTGCGGGCGTTCTGGTACGACGCCCACGACCTGGTCTCGTCGGACTCGCCGTCCTCGAGCCAGCGGTAGGGATCGGCGACCTCGACGCCGTGGCACACGTCGACGTGGTCGTCGACGCGCGCGGGGACCGGCTCGTCAGCCCTTGCCGGCGTTGGGCTTGCGCCCGTGGTTGGCCTTCTTGCGCCGGGCCCGGTTCTTGCGCTTCACGGTCCGCTTCGACATGGAGCGGCGACGTTACTCGGTGGGGTGGGCGCCCGCCCAGGCGACGAGGTCGTCGGCGGCCATCGTGTTGACGATCTCAGCGGTCTCGATCCCCATGCGGGCCGCCTTGTCGCACCCGTACGCCTGCCACTCGAGCTGGCCCGGTGCGTGCGCGTCGGTGTCGATGGCGACCTTGCACCCCCACTCGATGGCGAGCTGGAGGAGCTCCTCCGGTGGGTCCTGCCGCTCGGGACGGCAGTTGATCTCGACCGCCTTGTCGAAGCGGGCGCACGCCGCGAACACGAGCTCGGGATCGAACTGGCTCTGCGGCCGCCCGCGTCCCACGACCACGCGACCGGTGCAGTGACCGAGGATGTCGGTGTGCGGGCTCGCCATCGCGAGCACCATGCGGCGCGTCATCTCGGTGCGCTCCATGCGCAACTTGGAGTGCACGCTCGCGACGACGACGTCGAGCTGGGCGAGCACGTCCTCGGTCATGTCGAGGGAGCCGTCCTCGAGGATGTCGACCTCCATCCCGGTGAGGATCCGGAACGGCGCCAGCTCCTCGTTGAGCGCGGCGATCTCCGCGAGCTGCTCGCGGAGACGTTCGACGGACAGACCGTGCGCGACCGTGAGCCTCGGGGAGTGGTCGGTCATCACGATGTAGTCGTGGCCGAGCTCCATCGCCGCCCGCGCCATCGTCTCGATCGGCGCGCCGCCGTCCGACCAGTGCGAGTGGGTGTGGCAGTCGCCCTTCAGCGCGGCGCGGATGTCCGCGCCCTCGCCGAGCGGGATCGTCGATTCCTGCTCGAGCTTCTCGAGGTAGGCGGGCGTGCGCCCGTCGAGCGCCTCCGCGATGGCGCGCCCGGTCGACTCGCCGATGCCGGGCAGCTCCTGCAACCGGTCCGCGGCATGGAGACGGGCCAGCTCGCCGGGATCGAGCTCGCGGATCGTGTCGGCCGCCTTCAGGAACGCCTTGGCCTTGACGGCGGGGGCGCGCTGGCGGTCGAGCAGGTAGGCGATGCGTTCGAGCGCCTCCACCGGATCCACGGCCGCAAAGGTACCCACCCCTTCGATGGCTACCCTCCACCCCGATGGAGCGCTTCGGCATCGTGGGCCTGCCCAACGCCGGGAAGTCCGCGCTGTTCAACGCGCTCACCGGCGGCAACGCCGTCGTCGCACCGCATCCCTTCTCGACGACGGAGACGAACATCGGCGTCGCGACCGTGCCGGACCCTCGCGTCGACGCGCTGGCGGCGATGAGCGCGTCGAAGAAGATCGTGCACGCGACGGCCGAGCTCGTCGACATCGCCGGGCTGCAACGCGGCGCGTCCGAGGGCGAGGGTCTCGGCAACCGCTTCCTCGCGGGCATCCGTGAGGTCGACGCCATCCTGTTCGTGCTGCGCGCCTTCGAGGACGACAACGTCGTCGGCGGCAACGACCCCGTCGACGACCTGCACACGCTCGAGTTCGAGCTCACGCTCGCCGACCTCGCCAGCGCGGAGCAGCAACTCGAGCGTCGCCGCAAGGCGGCGAAGTCCGACAAGTCGTTGGCGGGCGAGGTGGCGTTGCTCGAGTCCGCGGTGGCGACGTTGTCGGGCGGTACGCCGCTGTACCGAGCCGGCCTCACCGACGAGCAGCGCGCCGGGCTCAAGCCGTTCTTCCTGCTCACGACGAAGCCGGTGCTCGCCGTCGTCAACCTCGGCGAGGAGCAGGTGGGCGACGACGCGATCGTCGACGCGGTGCGCACCGAGCTCGGCGACGTCGCCGACGTGCTCGGCGTGAGCGTGCAGCTCGAAGCGGAGGCGGCGCAGTTGCCGGTCGACGAGCGCGCCGAGCTGCTCGAGGGTCTCGGCCTCGGCGAGGGCGCGCTGCCCCGTGTGGCGCGCGCCGCGTACCACCTCCTCGGGCTGCGCACGTTCTTCACCACCGGCGACAAGGAGACGCGGGCGTGGACGTTCCGCGCCGGCGCGCACGCGCCCGAGTGCGCGGGCGTGATCCACTCGGACCTGCAACGAGGGTTCATCCGCGCCGAGGTCATCCGGTGGGACGAGCTGCTGGAGCTGGGGTCGTGGAACAAGGCCAAGGAGGTCGGCAAGCTGCGCGTCGAAGGCAAGGACTACGAGGTCCAGGACGGCGACGTCCTCGAGATCCGCTTCAACGTGTAGGCGACATGCCCTGGTTGGTGCGTGACGGCGAGGTCCTGGCCACGTTGGAGGTGGCCTCCTCGCTCGGTGCGCGCGCGAAGGGGCTGCTCGGTCGTGACGGCATCGAGGGCGCGCTGCTGCTGCAGCCCGCGAAGTCGGTGCACACCATCGGCATGCGCTTCGCCATCGACGTCGCGTTCGTCGACCGCGAGGGCGTGGTCGTGCGCACGGTGTGCATGAAGCCGTGGCGCGTCGGCCGCGTCGTGCGCAAGGCGCGCGGCGTGATCGAAGCCGAGGCGGGCTCGTTCGCGCGGTGGAACCTCGTCCCCGGGGACGTCGTCGAGGTGAAGGGGTGACGCTGGTCCTGGTCGCCACACCGATCGGGAACATGGGCGACCTGTCGCCACGGGCGGCCGACGAGCTGCGCGCCGCGGACGCGATCTGCTGCGAGGACAGCCGTCGCACGGGCCGCCTGCTCCAACTCGCCGGCATCGAGCGGCGCGCGTCGCTGCTCGTCGTGAACGACCACACGGAGTCGAGCCGCATCGCGGAGGTGCTGCAACGTCTCGCCCGCGACGAACGTGTCGTCGTCGTCACCGACGCCGGCATGCCGGGCATCTCGGATCCCGGCGAGCGGCTCGTGCGAGCAGCGGTGGCGCAGGGCTTCGACGTCGTCGTCGTGCCGGGGCCGTCCGCGGCGGTGGCCGCGCTTGTGGCGAGCGGGCTGCCGACGGGACGGTTCGTGTTCGAGGGTTTCCTCCCCCGCAAGGGCGCGGCCCGCACGGAACGGTTGGCCGCGTTGCGCGAGGAGACGCGCACGATCGTCGTGTACGAGGCGCCGCACCGGCTGCTGCGCACGCTCGTCGACCTCCGTTCGACGATGGGGGGCGGGCGGCGCGTGGCGGTGGCGCGCGAGCTCACGAAGCTGCACGAGGAGGTGGTGCGGGGCACGCTCGACGACGTGGTGACGTGGGCGTCGGCGCACGAGCCGCCGGGGGAGCACGTCATCGTCGTCGACGGCGCGCCCGCGCGCGAGGCGGCCACCGACGACGACGTGCGCGCCGCGGTGCAGGCCGCCCTCGCGCGCGGGTTGTCGGCTCGTGACGCCGCGTCGGAGGTTGCCGACGCGCTGGGCGTTCCCCGCCGCCGCGCCTACACTGCGGCGACCACCACCGCGCGCCGGTCGCCGTAGCCTGGTCGGGATGGCGGCGCCCGACTGGGACCTCGACGACCTCTACGACGAGCGGACCCTCGGCGCCCTCGAGGGACGGACGGCGCGCCGGCCCATCCCTCCGGCGGTCGTGCGCGGCTGGCGGGGTTCGCTGGGCGCCGGCGCCATCGTGACGGCCACCGTCGTGGGCACCCGGGACGTCCTCGAACCGGAGCGCAAGGACCCGATCGTCGAGGAGGTGGACGTCGACTCGCTCGGCCCGCCGGCCGGTGCGCCCGTCGTCTACCACCACGTGCCCGGGCTCCCGAAGGCGAGCCGGGCCGTCGTGCGTCCCTGGCTCCTCTGAACCGACGACGGCGGCGGACCGCAGCGTCCGCGGGGGACCGCAGCGTCCGGCGGTGCCCACGGGCGACGAAGCGAACGAAATCCCAGGTCAGCGCACCGGAACGGCGCACCATCCCGTTGACTGTCACACCCCCTCCGCATACTCGGGGCCATGGCAGTGATCGTGGTCCTCACGGTGGTCGTGCTCGTCGTCCTGGTGGCGGGCGCGGCGGTCGTCGTGCTCGGCGCGGTGCGCCGCATCGGCGACGATCTCGCCCGCCGCAACGCCGCCGAGCGCGAGGCATCGATGCGCACGGCGGTGCAGACGGTCGTGGCCGTCGCCTCCGAGCAGCTCGGCACCCGCGTCGACGCGGGCGCCCGCGAGCTCGAGCTGCACCGCGACGCCATCGGCGAGCGCCTCCACACGATGGGCGAGGAGCTCTCCCGCGTCGGCGAGCTCGTGCAGGGCCTCCAGCGCGACCGCGCCGCCCAGCACGGCGAGCTCGTGCAGGGGCTGCGGGAGACGTTGCGCACCACGTCGGAGCTGGCCGGCACCACGCAGGCGCTGCGGGAGGCGCTCGCCAGTCCCAAGGCGCGCGGCCAGTGGGGCGAGCGCATGGCGGACGACGTGCTGCGCGCAGCCGGGCTGCTCGAAGGCGTCAACTACCGCAAGCAGCGCGCCATCGCGGGCGGCACGATCCCCGACTTCACGTTCCTGCTGCCCCGTGACGTCGAGCTCCACATGGACGTGAAGTTCCCGATCGACAACTACCTCCGTCACCTCGAGGCGCCGACCGACGGCGAGCGCGAGGCGACGAGGGCGGCCTTCCTGCGCGACGTCCGCAACCGCATCAAGGAGCTGGCGTCGCGCGGGTACGCCGACCCGCGCACGACACCGGGCTACCTGTTGCTGTTCATCCCCAACGAGAGCGTGTACGCGTTCATCCAAGAGCACGACCACGACGTGTGCGACGCCGCGCTCGCGCGCGGCGTGGTGCTGTGCTCGCCGTTCACGTTGTTCGCCGTGCTCGGTGTCGTGCGCCAGGCCGTCGACTCGTTCCTCCTCGAGCGCGCCTCCGACGAGATCCTCGACGCGCTCGCGGGCTTCTCGTCGCAGTGGCGACGGTTCTCCGAGCACGTCGACAAGCTCGGCAAGCAGTTGGGCACCGTGCAGGGCACCTTCGACGACCTGTCCGGGGTCCGGCGCCGCCAACTCGAGAAGCGTCTCGACGAGATCGAGGCGATCCGCACCCGTCGTGGCCTCCCACCGGTCATCGACGACGGCCGCGCCGATCTCGACATCGACCTCGACGGCGACATCCACCGCGACCGTCCCGAAACCCCGGTGCTGCGGGAGGTGCGTGCCCTGTAGCGTGCGCCGCCGTGCACTCCCGCCTCGCTGCATCCGCTGCGCCGTCGATGCGCATGCCCCACCGGGGCCGCGACTGACGCGCGTGTGATGCGCCGTCCGGGCCCCGTTCGCCGAGGGCCCGGCACGCCGGCACGGGCCCACCGTCGACGCACGACGAGGAGGACCAGTGACCGACACGCTGCCGACCGCCACAGCCGAGACCCGTAAGGTGACCCCCGTGGCGCGCGCCTACTTCACGACGCCGATCTACTACGTGAACGACGCGCCCCACATCGGGCACGCCTACACGACGGTGACGGCCGACGCCGTCGCCCGCTGGCACCGCCTCGCCGGCGACGACGTCTTCTTCCTCACCGGCACCGACGAGCACGGCCTCAAGGTGCAGCGGGCGGCGGAGGAGCACGGCGTCACACCGAAGGAGTGGGCCGACACCGTCGTCGAGCGGTTCCGCGACGCGTGGCGCGAGCTCGACATCACCAACGACGACTTCATCCGCACCACCGAGCCCCGCCACCACCGCGCCGTGCAGCAACTGCTGCAGCAGGTGTACGACAACGGCTACATCCGCCTCGGTACGTACGAGGGCCTCTACTGCGTCGCCTGCGAGGCGTACTACACCGAGGACGAGCTGGTCGACGGCAACTGCCCGATCCACCTTCGTCCCGTCGAGCTGCTGCGCGAGGACAACTACTTCTTCGAGCTGTCGAAGTTCGAGCAGCCGTTGCTCGACTGGTACGAACAGCATCCCGACTTCGTCCGTCCCGAGTCGAAGCGCAACGAGGCGCTCGGGTTCATCCGCCAGGGCCTCGAGGACTTCTCGATCAGCCGCACGTCGATCACCTGGGGCGTGCCCATCCCGTGGGACCCCGCGCACGTCACCTACGTCTGGTACGACGCGCTCATCAACTACGCCACCGCGGTGGGGTACGGGTCCGATCCACAGCGATTCGCGCAGTGGTGGCCGGTGGCCCACCACCTCATCGGCAAGGACATCCTCCGCTTCCACTGCGTGTACTGGCCGGCGATGCTGCTGGCTGCCGGGCTCGAGCCGCCGCAGCACGTGAGCGTCCACGGCTTCCTGCTCGTCGGTGGCGAGAAGATGAGCAAGACGCGGCTCAACCAGATCGCGCCCGCCGACCTCGTCGCCGACTTCGGCGTCGACGGATTCCGCTACCACTTCCTGCGCGACACGCCCTTCGGCCCGGACGGCGACTTCAGCTACGAGCGCATGGTCGATCGCTACAACGGCGACCTCGCCAACAACCTCGGCAACCTGCTGGCGCGCGTCGCCACGGTGGTGGGCAGCAAGTGCGGCGGCATCGGTCCTGCGCCGCGTGCGGACAGCCCGCTCGCCGAGGTGGCGGCCAACGCATACCGCGAGGCGGCGCAGGCGTGGTCGAACATCCAGCCGTCGCTCGCCCTCGAGGCCACGTGGCGGCTGGTGCGGGAGACCAACGCCCACCTCGAGGCCAACGAGCCGTGGAAGGCCGAACCCGGTCCCGCGGTCGACGCCGTGCTCGGCGACGCGCTCGAGGCGCTGCGCATCGTGGCCATCCTCGCCACGCCCGCGGTGCCGCGGGCGACGGCGACGATCTGGGCGCGCATCGGGCTCGAGGGCTCGCCCGCGGACCAGCGCGTCCCGGATGCCGTCACGTGGGGCGGGTACCCGGGTGGTCGCCCGGTGGTGAAGGGCGCGCCGCTGTTCCCCCGCATCACCGCGTGAGCGCGACCGTCCGCTGGACCGACGACCACTGCCACCTGCCCGGCGATCCCGTCGAGGCAGGGGCGGTGGTGGCGGACGCGCGCGCCGCCGGCGTGGCCCGCCTGATCACTGTCGGCACCGACGTCGCCTCCTCACGGGCGGCGGTGCTCGTCGCCCGCGCCCACGACGGCGTGTGGGCCACGGCCGGCGTGCATCCCCACGACGCCGCGGGCGGGATCGCCGGCCTCGCCGAGGTGCTCGACGAGCCCGAGGTCGTGGCCGTCGGCGAGTGCGGCCTCGACTACCACTACGACCACTCGCCCCGTCCGGTGCAGCGCGAGGTGTTCGCCGCCCAGATCGGCCTCGCCCACGAACGGGGCCTGCCGCTCGTCATCCACACCCGCGAGGCATGGGACGAGACCTTCGCCATCCTCGCGGCGGAGGGGGCGCCGCCCCGCACCGTGTTCCACTGCTTCACCGGCGGCCCCGCCGAGGCCGACCTCGCCCTGGCCACGGGCGCCTCGCTGTCCTTCTCGGGGATCGTCACGTTCCCGGGGGCGCCCGAGGTGCGGGCGGCGGCGGCCCGCTGCCCGCTCGACCGGGTCCTCGTCGAGACCGACGCCCCCTACCTGGCCCCCGTCCCGCACCGGGGCCGCCCCAACCGGCCGGCGCTCGTGGCGGTCGTGGGCGCGGCCGTGGCGGCGGCCAAGGACCTGCCCCCGGCGGCCGTCGCCACCGCCACCTGGGACAACGCGACGTCGGTGTTTGGGCTCTGAGCGGTCGGGAAACAGAGGGTCCGAGAAGTTTGCGTTCGCGTTACGGCCCCCGTAGCGTGCCCGCCGACCGCAGTCCCCATCCGACGACCCCCAGACAGAGGACGGAGCTCTGGAGGCCCACGAAGATGAGGTGCGGCAGCCGTACGTCGTGCCGCGACGTCGCCTGTTGTTCGCCGTCTGGTTGACGGTGTTGGCGCTGCCGATCCTCGTGATCGACAACATCCCGCGCACCGAGGCGAGGGCAGCACCGGTCAAGGTCGAGGCCGACGGCGTCGCGACGTCGACGACCTCGTCGACCACGACCACGGTGCCCCCCACGTCGGAGGTGGCGACGTCCGAGGTGACGGCGACGACGGCGCCCGAGCCCGTACGAGCCGCCGCCGTGCGCGCCACCACGACCACCGAGGTCGTCACCACGACGACCGCGCCCCCGAACGAGGAGACCGGTGGGGCGAGTTGGTACGACTACCGCCCCGGCGAGTGCGCGCACCGCACGTTGCCGAAGGGCACGGTCGTGACGATCACCCGGCTCGCCACGGGGGCGTCCACGACGTGCGTGGTCACGGACCGCGGCCCGTGGGGCGGGGATCGCATCATCGACCTCGACCGCGCCACGTTCGCCCAGCTCGCCGACCCGTCGACCGGCGTCATCCAGGTCCGCATCACCTGGTAGCGCGCGCCGGGCAGACTCCCGGCGTGACCCTCACGCGGCGGCAGGCGATCGACCTGCTCGACCGTCACGGGATCACCCCGAGCCGGGCGCTCGGGCAGAACTTCGTCGTCGACCCGAACACCGTGCGCCGCGTGGCCCGTCTCGCCGGTGTCGGCCCGGGCGACCACGTCGTGGAGATCGGCGCCGGGCTCGGTGCGTTGACGTCGGCGCTGGCGGCGACGGGCGCCGCCGTGGTCGCCGTCGAGCTCGACCGTCACCTCCTCCCCGTGCTCGACGAGGTGCTCGCCGACGCCGTGCCCCGCCCGACCGTCGTGCACGGCGATGCCCGGACGCTCGACTGGGAGGCGGTGCTCGCCGGCCACGACGAGTGGAAGCTCGTCGCCAACCTCCCGTACAACGTGGCCACGCCGCTGGTGCTCGACGTCCTCGACGACGTGCCGGCGGTGCGGGAGCTCGTCGTGATGGTGCAGCGCGAGGTGGGCGAGCGGCTGGCGGCGGCGCCGGGCTCGAGCGCGTACGGCATCCCGTCGGTGAAGGTGGCGTACTGGGCGACCGCGCACGTCGTCGGTCACGTCGGTCCGAACGTCTTCTTGCCCCGTCCGAAGGTCGAGTCCGTGCTCGTCCGCATCGTGCGCCGTGACCGCCCGGCCACGCCCGCCGATCCGGTGCGGCTGTTCTCGCTCGTGCGTGCCGGCTTCGGCCATCGTCGCAAGATGTTGCGCGGTGCGCTCGCCGGGCTGGTCGGCGCCGACGACTTCGCACGCGCCGGTGTCGCGCCGGAAGCGCGCGCCGAGCAACTGTCCGTGGAGGACTGGGGGAGGCTGGCGGGCGCATGACCGTCGTGCAGGCGTACGCCAAGTTGACGTTGTCGCTGCGCGTGGTCGGCCGGCGTGACGACGGCTACCACCTCCTCGACGCGGAGATGGTCACCGTCGACCTCGCCGACACGTTGACCTTCGGGGACGGCGACCGCGTCGAGATCGTGGGCGCCGCGGTGCCGGACGACGAACGCAACCTGGTCCGCCGCGCCCTCGCCGCCGTGGGACGCACCGCGCACGTCCGCGTCGACAAGCGGATCCCCCCCGGCGCGGGGCTCGGCGGTGGTTCGGCCGACGCCGCTGCCGTGCTGCGCTGGGCGGGGGTCGACGACCCCGCCGTCGCCGCCGCCCTCGGTGCCGACGTGCCGTTCTGCCTGCGCGGCGGCCGGGCCCGGGTCACCGGCGTCGGCGAGGTGCTGGCGCCGCTGCCGTTCGAGCCGCGGACGTTCACGCTCGCCGTGCCGCCGTTCGGTTGCGACACCGCCGCCGTGTACCGGGCGTGGGACGACCTCGGCGGTCCGTCCGGTCCCGCCGGCAACGACCTGGAGGCGGCCGCCCTCGCCGTCGAGCCCCGCCTGGCGGCATGGCGCGACGAACTGGCGGACGCCACCGGCGAGCGGCCGCGGCTGGCGGGAAGCGGTTCGACGTGGTTCGTCGAAGGCGGGTTCGAAGGTGACGGCCGCGTGGTGGTGCGGACCGTCGGTCCCTGCTGAGGGCCCTGCTACTTCCCGGCGCGACGTTGCCAGCGGGTGCGCTTCAGCATCTTCTTGTGCTTCTTCTTGCGCATGCGCTTGCGGCGCTTCTTGATCAGCGAACCCATGGAGGTCTCGACGCTACCGGCCGTCGGCGGCCGAGTCGAACTCGTCGACGAGCGCGACGAAGCGGTCGATGCGGGCCCGGAGCACGTCGAGGCTCGACGT
>Ga0070741_10010308_pt1 | contig 17707 bp, 15 predicted proteins | sample Coa_R1_4_FD_66440 | JGI IMG/M metagenome (GOLD analysis project Ga0070741, IMG submission 66440) | Surface soil microbial communities from Centralia Pennsylvania, which are recovering from an underground coalmine fire - Coalmine... | ecosystem: Environmental > Terrestrial > Soil > Unclassified ...
GGCGGCACGTGTTCGAAGGCGTCGCCGCACGCGTGGTTCGACCGCGTTCCAGCAGCGAAAAGACACCGCGACGTGTTGCCGCGCACGTGGCATGGCGGTTGCACCCGCACTCGCCAACGTCCGACATGTACGATCGCGCGACGCCTTCGGGAGATACTCTCGTCCGTGGTGGCATGCGTGGAGCCTCTCTCCTCGCGGTCGGCATCGTTTTGACGACGGGGTGCGCGGGCCGCATGGCCGCGCCGAGCGGCGCCACGGACGGTACCGTCCTCTCGCTCACCGCGGCGAGCCCCGGCGACGTGATGAGCGAACGCGATCGGCGCCGCCTCGAAGGCGTCGTCGGCGAGCGCGCGCACGACCCGGGCGACGGCGGATACCGGATCGGTCCCGACGACCTCCTCGACATCCGGATCCCCGACCTGCTCGAGACGCAGGCGGGGACGACGCAGGTGGCGGCGGTCCAGGCCGCGGGCGTCGCCGGCGGACCGACCGTCGCGCAGGTCCCGACGTTCCAGCAAGGGTTCCGGGTCGGCGCGCGCGGCGACGTCACGCTGCCGCTCGTCGGGACGATCAAGGCAGGCGGCCTCTCCGCGGCCGAGCTCGAGGCGGAGCTCGGGCGTCGGCTCGTCGCCACCGGCCTTCTCCGCCGCCCGCAGGTGACCGTGCTCGTGGCCGAGTACCGGAGCCGCGTCGTCGCCGTCGTCGGCAGCGTCGAGCGTCCGGGCCTGTATCCGCTGACGCGCCCCGACGCGACGCTGGCGGATCTGCTCTGGGCCGCCGGCGGACCGAAGCAGGATGCCGGCCGCGTCGTCGACTTCGTGCCGTCGTCCGGAGCGCACGACGTCCCGCGCGCACCCGACCTCGTGCGCCTCCAGCGCGGCGAGCCGATTCGCATCGACTTGGAAGGGCTGCTGCACGCCTCCGGCGCCGAGGCGTCGACGCTCGACCCGCCGGTCCGCCCGGGCGACCTGATCAGCGTCCCGCCGGGCGGCACCGTTCACGTTGACGGATGGGTCGAGAAGCCGGGCTCGTATCCGGTGACGCGCGCGCTCACGCTGAGCGGCGCGGTCGCGGCAGCGGGCGGGCATCTCTTTCCGTGCGATTGCAAGCACGTGCGCGTGAAACGCGTGCTCGGCACCGGGGAGCAGCGCTCCTTCACCGTGGATCTCGACGGCGTGCGCGACGGACGGACGCCGGATTTTCCGCTGACCGACGGCGACGTCGTGCGCGTTCCGGCATCGATCCCGCGCATGGTCCCGTACGGCGCGTGGACGATCGTGACCGCTCTCGTGCACGTCGGTGCGACCGTCCCGCTCTTCTGAATGAGCGGAATGCGTTCGGAGGAGACGTCGGAGCCGCGGAACGGCGGCCCGTTCCGGTCTCCGGTCTTCCTGCCGCCGCCGCGGCCGAGCCGTCCGCCGGTGGTCGACGTCGAGGCACACGACGTCCCGCCACCGAACCATCTCCGCCACTACCTGCGCATCGTCCACAAGTACCGGCGGTTGATGGCGGTGTGCTTCGCCGCCACGCTCTTCGTGACGCTCCTCGTGACGCTGCTCACGCCGCGCCGGTACACGGCGACCACCCGGCTGCAGGTCGCGCGGCAGTCGCCGATCCAGCTCCGTCTCGAGGACAACGTCCGCCGGCTCGACGAGCCGGGGAACGGACCGGACAACGCGGCGTTGTTCGTCCCGACGCAGGTCGCCGCGCTGCAGAGTCGCGACCTCGCGCAGCGCGTGATCGCCGGCCGCGGCCTCGCGGAGAACGAGGCCTTCCTCCACCCGAGCCGGGATCTCGTGATGCCGCTCTCGGCGGCCGGCGGAACGCTCTCCGCGCTGCAGCCGCGCGGATGGGAGATCGCGCCGTCGCGGCCACGCGACTCGGCGGGCGCTTACGTCGTGAAGGTCGATCCTCGACTGCTCGATCGGTACATGAAGTCGCTGAGCGTGAACGAGGTCCGCGGGACGGACCTCATCGAGGTCACCTTCACGACCCCGAGCCCGGCGCTCTCGGCGTTCCTCACCGCCGCGCACACGCAGGCGTTCATGGAGGCGAACGACGAGGCGCGGCGCGCGACCGACGCCGTCGCGAGCGGGTTCCTCGAACGCCAGCTCGCGGAATCGCGGCAGACCGTCCAGCGCGCCGAGGCGGCGCTCGCGAGCTTCTCCGCCGAGCATCCGAACGTCGCCGTCAACCAGGAGCAGAAGATCGTCGCGGCCCGCATCGGCGAGCTGTCGAGCCTGCTGACGACCGCCGAGGGCGAGCGCACGACGCTCGAGAGCCGCTACCAGTTCCTGACTCGGCCGAAGAGCGATCCACTCGCCTATCTCCTCGATCGTCCCGGCGTGCAGAAGCTCCGGCTCGCGCTGCTCGACGTCCGCTCCCAGCGGGCGGGCCTCAAGGGCCGGCTCGGCCCGAACCATCCGCAGATGCAGGACCTGGCCCAGCTCGAAGGCGAGATGGCGCAGCAGCTCCGGACCGAGGTCGCCCAGGGTGTCGCCGCGGTCCGGAGCCACTACGACGCCGCCAAGCTCCGGGAGGCGAAGCTTCGCCGGAAGCTCGCCCGCCTCGAGGAGACGGGCATCCAGCTGCGCACGCTCGGCGCCCACTACGATCTGCTGAAGGGCGAGGTCGACACCGCGCACGATCTCCACGAGTCGCTGCTGAAGCAGCGGATGCAGACGGCGGTGAGCGCGGAGCTCACGCCGCCGAACGTGCGGGTCATCGAGCGGGCCGAAGTGCCCGCGAAGCCGAGCCGACCGAAGATCGCCGTGAACCTCGCGCTCGGCGTCTTCGGCGGTCTCATGCTCGCGATCGGCGGTGCCTTCGCGTGCGAGTACTTCGACTCGAGCGTCAAGAGCAGCGAGGAGGTCGAGGGGCTGCTGCGTCTCCCGAGCCTCGCCGCGATTCCGAACTTCTCGCTGGCCCGGAACGCCTCGGATGGACCGCGCGCGCTCGTCGGCGCGGACGACGTCGGCGACGAGCTCCTCGTCCTGCACGAGCCGTGGTCGCCGGTCGCGGAGGCGTTCCGGAACATGCGCACGGCGGTCCTGTTCTCGTCGCCCGGTTCGCCGCCGCCGAAGGTGATCCTCGTGACGAGCGCGCGGAGCGCCGAGGGAAAGACCGTCGCGAGCCTAAACCTCGCCTGCACGCTCGCGGAATGGGGGGCCCGCGCGTTGCTCGTCGACGCGGACCTCCGCCACCCGCGCTGTCATGCCGCCCTCGGGATCGGGAACGATCGCGGGCTCTCGACCTGGCTCAGCGGCAACGCCGACCTCGAGGAGCTGGTCACGCCGGTGAACGGCTCGGGCCTGTTCGTGCTGCCCGCCGGGCCGCCGCCGCCGAATCCCGCCGAGCTGGTGGGCTCGATCCGGATGCACGCGGGGTTCATGACGCTCCGCGAGCGGTTCGACTTCGTCGTGATCGACACGCCGCCGGTGCTTCCGGTGACCGACGCCGTCCTGCTGGCGCGGGAGGCCGACGGCGTGGTGCTCGTCGTCAAGGGCCACGATACGCCGCGTGAGCTCGTGCGTCAGGCGCGCGACCGGCTCGTACTCGCGGGGGCCGACTTCCTGGGGGTGATGGTGAACAACGTGGGACTCGGTTGGGGAGACCCCTACTTCTACGACACGTACGGGTACAGTCGGTACGGCAGCGGCGCGCGCGCGGAGCGGCACAGTTGACCCCGAGGGGTTCGTCCTCCGCACAACCGTTCGCCGCTCGCGCTCACTCGACCGTGCCGGCGCTCGCCCGCGCCGGCATTCCGTCGGCCGAGGCGACGCGCGCGCGCGACGCCGTCCCATACCCGGCCGAGATGTCCGTCCCGGGCGCGCTCGCCGGCTCGGCCCTCTGGCTGATGGCGTCGAACCTGCTGTTCGCGGCCTGCCAGTGGGGGACGGTCGTCGCGCTCGCCAAGCTCGGCGCGCCGATATCGCTCGGGCTCCTCGGCCTCGCGCTCGCGGTCGCGACGCCGGTCGTCCTCGTGACGGGCTTCGCCCTCCGCGCGTATCAGGCGACCGACGTCTTCGGGCGCTTCGCATTCGCGGAGTACCTGAACCTCCGGCTGGTCGCGAACGTCGTCGCGGGCGCGATCATCGTCGCCGCCGCGGTCGCAGGGGGGCTCGAGCCGGCGGCGGTCGCGATCGTGATCCCGATCGGCGCAGCGAAGATCGCGGAGGCGACCTCGGAGACGTGCTACGGCTGCGCGCAGCGCCACGATCGCATGCGCTTCGTCGCGATCTCACGGGTCGCGCGCGGGGCGCTCGGCCTCGTCGCGCTCGTCGCGGTCGTCGGCATGGGGGGCTCGCTCGCGGCCGGCGCGTGGGCGCTCGCCGCCGCGTGGGCCGCGTTCCTCGTCGCCGTCGACCTGCCGGTCGCGAGCGCGCTCGAGCCGATCTTCGTCCGGACGCGCCTCGACCGGCTCTGGAGCCTCGCCCGCGAGAGCGCGCCGCTCGGCGGCGTCAGCGGGGTCTACGCCGTCGCCCAGAACGTGCCGCGGTACTTCCTCGAGGTCGGGCACGGGGCCGAGGCCGTCGGCTACTTCACGGCGCTCGCGTCGGTCGTGCCCGCGCTCTCCCAGGTCGCGACCGCGATCTGCCACGCGGCGGCGCCGCGCCTCGGCTGGACGTCGGGGGACGCACGTCGCTACCGCGTCCTCGTCCTCCAGCTCCTCGGTGTCGCCGTCGCGCTCGGTGCCGCGCTGACGGTCGGGGCGGCGCTCGGCGGGCGGCACTTCCTCGCCTTCGCCTATGCCGCCGACTACGCGGTCTATCGCGGCACGTTCATCGTGATCGTCGCGGCGGCCGCGTTCGGGATCGTGAACGAGGTGCTCTACTTCGCGATGCTCGCGATCCGGAAGCTCCACGCGCAGCTCGTGATCCAGGCCTTCGGCCTCGCGCTGACGGCGCTCGCCTGCGCCGTCCTCGTGCCGAGGTACTCGGTCACGGGAGCGGCGGCGGCTGCTGCGCTGGCGGCGGGCGCGATGGCGGTGGCGAGCGGTTGGGTCGTCTTCGGAGGGCGGGTGGAACGATGAGACCGGAGCGGGTGCAGGAAACGTCCGCGGCGCAGGCCGAGCCGCGGGTCGCGCTGTCGCGGTACGACGCCGTCCGGCCGTCGCGCCCAACGTCCTCGTGGCGACGCCGGCTCGTCGCGTGGCTCACCGACACCCCCGTGCGCGAGAAACGGGTGATCGTCGGGTCCAAGAAGCGAGCGCGGACGGTCAGCGAGAGCCTGGTACGTGCGGGGCGCGCGAACCGCGGCGAGCTCTGGTTCGTCGACGCCGGGCAGGCCGGGCCGCAGCTGCAGGATCGGCTCCGCACGGCGGCGCCCGAGGAGGTCTACTTCGACCTCGGCGCCGAGCTCGACGAGCAGCAGATGACCCGCATCGGCGCCGACCTCCTCATGGACGGCGCCGCGGTCCACTTCATGTTCTCGCAGGAGGGGCCCCCGCCGGTGCGCGCCGCGACGACCTCGATCGGGCGGCACGGCGTCGTCTCCGTTCATGCGGTCGCGGACGGGACGCTCGCGCGCATCGTCCGCCGGACGATCGACATCGTCGGCGCGTCGCTCCTGCTGGTCCTGCTGGCGCCGGTCTTCGCCGCGGTCGCGCTCGTCGTCCGGTGGCGGATGGGCCGTCCGGTGTTCTACGTGCAGCAGCGCGTCGGGCGCGGCGGACGACACTTCGCGCTCTACAAGTTCCGCTCGATGGTGGCCGGTGCCGACGCGATGCTGCGCGCGTCGCCGGAAGCGTACGAGCGCTACAGGGCGTCGAACTTCAAGATGCCGGCCGACGGCGACGATCGCCTGACCCCCGTTGGCCGCATGCTCCGACGGGCGAGCCTCGACGAGCTCCCGCAACTCTGGAACGTACTCCGCGGGGACATGAGCCTCGTCGGGCCGCGCGCCGTCGTCCCGGACGAGGTGACGCAGTACGGCGACTACGGGCGCATGCTGCTGCGCGTCCGCCCCGGGCTCACGGGTCTCTGGCAGGTGAGCGGCCGGAGCACGATCAGCTATCCCGAGCGTGCGCGCCTGGACCTCAGGTACCTCGCGGGTCGCACGCTCCGGAAAGACCTCCAGATCCTGCTTCGGACGCTGCCGGCGGTCGTCCGCCAGCGAGGGGCGATCTGATGGGCGCCGTCCGCGAGACCGGAGCCCGCTGGCCGCTCGCGGCCGTCTGCGCGTACGCGATGCTCATCCCCGTCCAGCCGGTGTTCACGATGCCCGACGGATCGCCGCTCCGGTTCGCCGCGGCCGACGCGCTCGCGCCGCTCGTGCTCGCCGCCGGCGTGTTCGCGCCGCGGCGCCGGGTCCCGATGGGGCTCGCCGGCGTCACGGTCGCGATCCCGCTGCTCGCGATGCTGTCGACCTTGCTCGCGTGGCAGGAGCGGCCGCTGTCGCAGTACGCGCTCGGAAAGACCGCCGGGCTCTTCTACCTCGTCGCGGTGTGCCTGTCGGCGATGCGCTGTCTGCCGCCGCGGAGCGAGCCGGCCGTGCTCCGGGCGCTCGCGCGCGGAACGGTTCTGAGCGCCGCGCTGGGCGTCGCCGCGTTCGCGGGGTCGTTCGTCGGCATCGAGACGCCGCTCGTCTCCTTCGGACGCCTGTGCGGGACGATGCTCGGCGACCCGAACATCTACTGCAGCCTGCTCGCCGTCGGGCTTCTGGTCGTGGCGACGGACGCCGAGGCGTCGCGCTTCGGGCGTGCGGTCGGCGTGATCATCCTCGTGCTCGCGATCCTCGCGACCGGCTCGCGGAGCGGGCTCGTCGGCGTCGGCGCCGGCGTCGCCGTCTGCGGCCTCGTCCGGAGCCGTGACCCGTGGGTCGGCGCCGTCCGCGGTATCGTCGCGGGTCTCGCGGCGGTGCTCGTCGTCGCGATCGTGCTCTCGAGCGGCGCGGGCTCGGCGGCGGGGCGGGCGCTCTGGGACCACACCTGGCGCACGTGGACGGTCGACAGCCGGTTCGTGCTCTACGAGCGCGCCGCCCAGCAGTGGAGCGAGCATCCGGTGATGGGGCTCGGAATCGGCGGGTTCAACGATCTCAACGCGTGGGACATCGACTACCACCTCGGGGGCCACTACGCCGTTCACAACACGTACCTCTGGGCGCTCGTCGATCTCGGCATCGGCGGCGGCGCGCTCATCACGGGGTGCATCGCGGGCGGGATCCTCGTGTGCGCCGCGGCGGCACGCCGCCGCACACCGCCCGACGGCGCCGGCGTGATCGCGGCCGGTCTCGCGACCATGGCGGTCTTCAATCTCTTCGTCGACGGCTTCTACCAGCGCCACTTCTGGGTGCTGATGGCGTGCGCATTCGGCATCGCGGCGGTGCCCCGACCGCGCCCGCGCGTCGCGTGGGAGCGGAGCGCCGGACGTCCGCGGCCGCTCGCGTACTCGAGGGCCGGATGACGCGCCGGCGCATCCTGATCGCGAGCGAGCCGATGGAGTACGGCGTCCTGTCGTACCTGGAATCGCTCTTCGAGGGGCTGGATCGCTCGCGCTGGGAGCCGGCGCTCGCGTTCTCGCCGCGACGCATGGCACCACAGGCGAAGCGCCTCGTGCGGACGCTCGTGGGGGAGGGAGTTCGCGTCTGCAGCCTCCCGTTCCACCGCGGCGTCGGCATGGGGGATCTGACGGCCGCGCTCCGTCTCGTCACCGAGATCCGCGCCTTCCGCCCCGACGTCGTGCACCTCCACAGCACGAAGGCCGGGCTCGTCGGGCGAGCCGTCGCGCACCTGCTCGGCATCGGCGTGCTCTACACGCCGCACGGGACGAGCTGGCAGTACACGGGGCGGGTGATCGGACGCCTCCAGCTCACGCTCGAGCGCGCGTTCCGGCGCGTCACGAACGTCCTCCTCTGCGTCTGCCCGGAGGAGGCCGACGCGTTCGTGCACGAGGTCGGCTTCCAGCCCGCGCGCGTGCGCATCGTGCGGAACGGCGTCCGGGTTCCGGACCCGGATCGGCTCCGTGTCCTTCGGGAGGACACGCGGAGCCGGCTCGGGATCGCTCCCGATGGCGTCTGGGCCGTCTTCGTCGGCCGGCTCACGCACGAGAAGGGACTCGACGTCCTGCTCCGCGGCCTCGCCGCGCGCGACGTGATCGACGGCCTCGTCGTCGTCGGCGCCGGTCCGGAGCGTGCGCGTCTCGAGGCCGCCGCGGCGGACGCGAAGGCACCCGTCCGGTTCGTCGGCTACCACGAAGACGTCTCCCCGTTTCTCGCCGCCGCCGACGTGTTCGTGCAGCCGTCGCGCTCCGAGGGGTTGCCGTTCTCGCTTCTCGAGGCGATGGCGCACGGGTTACCGGTCGTGTGCTCGAGCGTCGGCGGGATGCGCAGCGCGGTCGGGGAGTGCGGACGCCCCGTCCCCGCCGACGATGCGGGCGCGTTCACCGAATCGCTGGCACAGATCGCCGGCGACGAAGCGCTGCGACGCGCCCTCGGTGCCGCCGCGCGCGCGCGTGCCGTCCGCGACTTCTCCGTGGGGGCGATGCACGCGGCGCTCGCGCGGGCCTACGAGGACGCGTGCCCGCGGGCCGCTACATGACGCACCGGTACGGCCGCGCCGGGACGCTCGTCGTCTCGCTCGACTTCGAGCTCCACTGGGGCGTTCGCGACGTTCGTCGGGTCGCCGACTACCGCGAGAACCTGCTCGGCGTCCGGGACGCGGTGCCGGCGCTCCTCGCGACGTTCCGCGAGTTCGGCATCCATGCGACGTGGGCGACGGTCGGGCTCCTCTTCTTCGAGACGAAGCGCGAGATGATGGCCGCGCTGCCCGCGGTCCGACCGGCATACCGCCGCGCGGAGCTCTCGCCCTACGGCAGCCTCGCCGACGTGGGTGACGACGAGCGCCACGATCCGTTCCACTTCGCGCCCTCGCTGGTGCGGCGCATCGCGGCGACCGCGGACCAGGAGATCGGCACGCACACGTTCTCCCACTATTACTGTCTCGAGGCGGGACAGACGCCCGTCGACTTCCGCGAAGACCTGGAGGCGGCGATCGCCGTCGCACGGGCGAAGCTCGGCCTCCAGCCGCGGAGCATCGTGTTCCCCCGGAATCAAGTCGACCCGCGGTACGTCGACGTCTGCCGCTCGCTCGGCTTCACCGCGTACCGCGGGAACCCCCCGTCGTGGGCCTACCGTGCGCGGCCGCAACGCGCCGAGTCCCTCGTCCGGCGCGCCGTCCGCCTCGCGGACGCGTACGTCCCGGTCAGCGGCAGCGGCGCGCGCCCGGTCGACGTCCGGGAGGGCCTGCTGCCGCTCGACGTGCCGGCGAGCCGCTACCTCCGCCCTCACGCGCCACGCCTCCGCGCGTTGGATGCGCTCCGTCTGCGCCGCATCACGACGGATCTCCGGCGCGCCGCGACGCGCGGCGACGTCTATCATCTCTGGTGGCATCCGCACGATTTCGGCGTCCACCTGCGCGAGAACCTCGCCTTCCTCCGGCGCGTTCTCGCCTGCTTCGCGACGCTTCGCGAGACGCACGGCATGCGGAGCCTCACGATGGGCGAGGTCGCCGAGGAGGCCGTCTCGGTCGAGCCGGGATGGCGGACGGGTACGTGATGCGACACCCGATCACGCTCGGTCGCGAGCGCACCGCGGACTACCTCCGCCGGATCGGCGTGCCCGACCTGCCGCCGGCGACGAGCCCGTTCGATCCCGGCTACGATCCGATCACGCTCGCCGCGCACCTCGCCCAGAGCGGCCATCTCGTCTCGATCCTGAAGATCTCGATGGCGTGCTGGCTCGTCGCACGCGAGAGCGCCGTTCGCCAGAAGATCGCCGCGGCGCGCCGCTACGGCGTGCCGACGGTCACCGGCGGCGGCCCGTTCGAGATCGCGGTCGCGCAGGGCGAGCTGCCCGCCTACCTGGACCTCTGCGCCGACGTCGGCGTCACGCGGATCGAGTGCGGCGAGGGCTTCACGGATCTGCCGCTCACTCCGCGCGAGGTCGCCCGCATGGCGCGCGCGCGCCACCTCGAGATCCAGTTCGAGCTCGGCAAGAAGCATGGCGGCGCGTTCACCGCGCGCACGGTCGATGGACTCATCGCCCAGGGGCGGCGGTGGCTCGACGCGGGCGCGCGCCAGCTCGTCGTCGAGGCGCGCGAGAGTGCGCGCGGGGTCGGGCTCTTCGACGCCGACGGCGTCCTGAACCGCGCGAGCGCCGACCGCTTCGTCCGGGCCTTCGGCCACGACCTCCTGATGTTCGAGGCGCCGAACAAGCCGAGTCAGTTCGCCCTCATCGATCACTTCGGCCCGGCGGTTCATCTGTGCAACGTCCGCCTGGAAGAGCTCTTGCGCGTCGAGATCTACAGACGCGGCCTCCACTCCGACGCCTTCGGCAAGACTCACCTGCGCCCGCCGAGGCCGAGCCGGCCGCATTGCGAGGAGACCCGTGCACCGACCGACGGTCGTCATCGACTGCTTTCCCGAAAGCGCTAGCCAGTACCAGGACGGCCACGCGATCGTCGCGATCGACGTCATCCGGGCGGCGACCACCGCCGTGACGGCGGTCGCCGGCGGACGTCGGTGCTTTCCGGTCGCGTCCTTCGACGCCGCGATGGCGCGCAAGCGGACGCTCGCCGAGGCGCTCCTCGTCGGCGAGATCGCCGGCGCGATGCCCTTCGGCTTCGATCTGAACAACAGCCCGGCGGATCTCGCCGCCCGCCGGGACGTCGCGCGGCCGATCGTCCTCCTGTCGTCGTCCGGGACGCGGCTCATGGACGCCGCGCGCCATGCCGACGCCGCGTACGTCGCCTGCTTCCGGAACGCCCGCGCGCTCGGACGCGCGCTCGCGGGTCGGCACGCGCGCATCGCGGTCATCGGCGCCGGCAGCCGGGAGGAGTTCCGCGACGAAGACCAGATCTGCTGCGCGTGGGTCGCGAGCGAGCTCGTCGCGCGTGGGTACCGCGCCGCCGACCTCCGCACGCGCGAGCTGATCGCGCGGTGGGGGACCGCCCCGGCGGGCGCGTGCGCCGAGGGCAAGAGCGCCGACTACCTCCGGCGCAGCGGACAGGGACACGATCTCGACTTCATCCTGACGCACGTCGACGACCTCGATGCGGTGTTCGCGGTGTCGGCGGGCGAGGTCGTGATGCGACCGGCACCGCTCTCGGCGTCGGATGCGTATTTGGATCTGCGCCGGGCGAACGGCGTGCTCCAGACGAGTCGGGCATGAGCGACGGCGGACGGAGCCGAACGCCCGTCACGGTGCTCCGTGCCGTGGCGCACGGCCCGCTCGGGATCGTGCGCAGCCTCGGCCGGCTCGGTGTCCCGGTCTACGTGGTCGATTCGGCGCCGCGGGCGCCGGCGTTCTACTCGCGCTACTGCCGTCGCGGCTTCGTCCACGACGTGGACCGGCCGGACGGCGAGGAGACGGTGCGGGCGCTGCTCGACGTCGCACGCACGATCGGACGCCGCTCGATCCTCCTCCCGACCACGGACGACACGACGCTGCTGGTCGGCGCGCACGCCGAGCGGCTCCGCGAGGCGTTCACCCTCGTCGACCTGCCCGTCGAGCTCGCGCGGTCGCTCTGCAGCAAGAAGGACATGCATCACCTCGCCCGCCAGTGCGGGCTCCCGACCGCCGAAACCGTGTTCCCCCAATCTCGGGACGACGTCCTCTCGTTCGTCGAGGACGCCGTGTTCCCGGTCATGCTGAAGGGGATCGACGGCGTGGCGCTGCAGCGCCGGGCGGGCGCTCGCATGTTCATCGTCCCGAGCCGCGCCGAGCTCCTCGCGCGCTACGACGCGCTCGAGGACCCGAGCGCGCCGAACCTGATGCTCCAGGAGTACATCCCCGGCGGGGACGACACGGTGTGGATGTTCAACGGCTACTTCAACGCGGACTCCGAGTGTCTCTTCGGGATCACGGGCAAGAAGATCCGCCAGCACCCGGTCTACCGCGGAGCGACGACTCTCGGTATCTGCCTCCGCAACGATACCGTCGCCGACATGACCGCGCGCTTCATGAAGGCGATCGGCTACCGCGGCATCCTCGACATCGGCTACCGCTACGACGCGCGCGACGGCCTCTACAAGGTGCTCGACGTGAACCCCCGGATCGGGGCCACGTTCCGCCTGTTCGTCGCCGACAACGGCATGGACGTGGCGCGCGCGCTCTACCTGGATCTCACCGGGGAGCGGATCGATCCGGGCGCGGCCTGCGAGGGACGAAAGTGGCTCGTCGAGGACCTCGACGCCGCCTCGTGCATCCGCTACCGCCGCGACGGCCGGCTCCGGGCGGGCGAATGGGCCCGCTCCTTCGCGGGCGTCCGCGAGACCGCGTACCTCTCCCTCGATGACCCGCTGCCGCTGCTTCCGCTGTTGGCGAACGACGTCGGGAAGCTCGTCCGCCGGCTCGCGGGGAGGCGGCGACGCCCGCGGTCGCGGCGGGTCCCGGGTGTGTTGCGCGCCAGCGGTCGCGAGCCCGCGCCGACCTGACCGCGATCAGCGGGGACGTCGCCCGCTACCGAAACGCGGGGACGACCTCGCGGGCGAACCGCTGCAGCGCCGCGAGGTCGTTTCCGGGCGGCGGAAAGAGGACGAACGAGCGGATCCCGGCGGCGATCATGTTTCCGGCGAGCGTGCGCACGTCCTTCACCGCCTGATCGGTCGTCGGGACGGGAAGGGATGTCGCCTTCACGATCTCCGCCGGATCCCGTCCCACCCGGCGGCAGAGGTCGTCGAAGCTCGCCGTGAATCGCTTGAACGTCTGGGGAGGAATGTGCCGTCCGCTCGACAGCGCGTTCGTGTTCGACCACTTCATGGGCGCGACGCCCGGACGAGATCGCCGACGCGGAACTCCTTCCGGACACGCGGCGCCGCGAGCAGCACCGCGCAGAGACGGTCCGCGGCGTCGCGCCGCCGGACGTCGACGCCGAGGTGCGCGGTGTCGACCGCGGCGAACTGCGCCAACCGGTCCGCGGCGTCGGGATCCGCGGCTTCGCGGATCGCGCCGCGCTCGGCGAGCCGCTGCTGTGCGGGCGACAGGCTCGGCGGTGTGCCTGCGGGTCGGTGGGCCGACGCGCCGGTCGCTCGACGGCGCGTCCCGAGCCGGAGGATGGAGAAGAGCAGCGCACCGTGGAGCATGGTACGAAGCACGCTTCGCCGATCCACTGCGGCCCCGGACATCGAGACTCCGAAGGCGACCGCCGATCCTCTCTGGGGAGCGACGGTCCCGCGGCCCGGGCCGCGACGTCAGTCAATGGTGAAACTGACGGTCGAGCGGCCCCAGCGGGCCGTCCGGGATCAGTCGATGCTCTGCGGGTCGCTCCGCATGATGAGCCCGTCGTAGACGCCCTGCTCGCGGACGTCCTCGTCCCCGATGCGGTGGAGGAGGGCGACGATCTCGGGCTCGTCGGGATCCCAGTGCGCGATCTGCTCGATCAGCCGGCGTCGCTTCGCCTGCGCGACGTGCGCCGCCGCGACCGTGCGGGCCCACTGGTTGTTGCCGCTGACGGTCGGTGCCTCGAGCGTCGGGACGCGGCCGCCGAGGTTCACGATCCGGTCGCGCAGCCAGCCGGCGTGACGGTCCTCGATGTCGGCGAGCCGGCGGAGCGCGTCCGCCGCCTGGGGGTAGCGCGCACGGTCGGCCTGGGCGCGGAGGAGCGCCGCCTGGGTCGCCTCGGCGCGGTAGTCCTCGGCGAGGTCGACGAGCACGTCGCGCGCGGCCGCGTCGGTCCCGAAAAGGCGCGACAGGAGGCTCATGCGCGCGAGGCTCGTACCGGTCACCTCGCGGCAAGTCAAGCGATTCTCGCCGATTCCCTTGCCGGTCGATTTCCGTTAGACATGCGCGAGGAGGTCGCACAGACGCATGGCACGGATCACGGTCGAGGATTGCCTGGAGCGCGTTCCCAATCGCTTCGAGCTCGTTCTCCTGGCGGCGCGCCGGGCGAAGCAGCTCTTGAAGGGCGCGCGTCCGCTCGTCGAGTCGGACAACAAGGAGATCGTGACCGCGCTCCGCGAGGTTGCGGCCGACACGGTGCGACTCAAGTACGACGCGTGATGCGTCGGCCTCGCGGCGATGGCGAAGGACAAGGATCTCTACGCCGTCCTCGGCGTCCCGAAGACCGCGACGGCTGAGGAGATCAAGAAAGCCTACCGGAAGCTCGCCCGAAAGCATCACCCCGACCTGAACCCCGGCAACAAGCAGGCCGAGGAGCGCTTCAAGGAGATCTCGGTCGCGCACGACGTCCTGACGGACGCCGACAAGCGGAAGCTCTACGACGAGTTCGGGCTCGAAGGGCTTCAGCCCGGCTTCGACGCCGGGCGTGCCCGCGAGTACCGGCGCTGGGCGGAGAGCGGGCAGGGATTCTCCTTCCGCCCGGGCGCGGGTGGATACGAGAGCTTCGAGTTCGGCGGCGGCACGCGGGGGCGCCGGCGCCGCCAGGCCGCAGACGACGAGCGCAGCTTCGCCGATATCCTCGAGGGGATGTTCGGGGGGCGCGGCGGTGGTGCGGCCGAGCAGCCGAGCCCCCGCGGCGGCGACATCGAGTACCCGGTCGAGGTCGACTTCTTGGACGCGCTCCGCGGGACGACGATGCCGGTGACGGTGCGTCGTCCGGTGCCGTGTCCGCAGTGTCGAGGAACCGGGCGGCAGGGCATGCGGGCGTGCACGCGCTGCAGCGGAACGGGGATGACCGAGGAGCGCGAGAAGCTGACGGTGAAGATCCCGCCCGGCGTCGGCGACGGTGCGCGCGTCCGCGTGCGCGGGAAGGGCGGCGCGTCGCCGGGCGGTCAGCCGGGCGACCTCTACTTCATCGTGAAGCTGCGTCCGCACCCGCTCCTCCGCCGGGAGGGGAAAGACCTCACGATCGAGGTCCCGGTCACCGTCGGCGAGGCGATCCGCGGCGCCACGATCGCGGTGCCGACGCCGGACGGGCCCGTCCGGCTGAAGGTGCCGAAGGGCAGCCAGAGCGGACAGCGGCTGCGGCTCAAGGGCCGCGGCGTCGCCGATCCGAAGGGGGGAACGCCGGGCGATCTCTACGTGCGGCTCATGGTGCAGGTGCCGCGCAACGGCACGGCCGACCGCCTGAAGGACGCGGTCGAGGCGCTGGAGGGCGCGTACGAAGAAAACCCGCGGGCCCACCTCGCGCTCTAGGCGGCCGAAGGGCGCCCCCCCGCCCGAGCCCGACGCCTCCGGAGAGCGATCGGCGCCCGAGGCGGCGTCGCCGCCGGCGGAGCCCGCCGACGCGCGCCCCGCCGCCGGCGCCGTGAGCGACCGTGCGAGCCTCGTCCCGTCCGACTCGCTCCAGCGCTACCTCGCGGAGATCCGGCGGATCCCTATCCTCTCGCGCGAGGAGGAGCACGACCTCGCCGTCCAGTGGCACGAGCAGGGCGATCGCCCCGCGGCATGGCGCCTCGTCACGGCCAACCTGCGGCTCGTCGTGATGATCGCGCGCGAGTACCAGCGCGCGTTCCACGTGCTCCTCGACCTGGTGCAGGAAGGGAACGTCGGGCTGCTCGAGGCAGTCAAGAACTTCGATCCCTACCGCGGCATCCGGTTTCCGTCGTATGCCGTCTGGTGGATCCGCGCGTACATCATCCGCTACATCATGAACAATTGGCGGCTCGTGAAGGTCGGGACGACCCAGGCGCAGCGGAAGCTCTTCTTCAACCTCGCGAAGGAGCGCGAGCGGCTCGAGCGCGAGGGCTTCTCGCCGACGCCGAAGCTCATCGCGCAGCGCCTCGACGTCCGCGAGAAGGAGGTCGTCGAGATGGAGCAGCGCCTCGCGGCGCGCGACGTCTCGGTCGACAACCCGATCGCCGAGGGCGAGGAGGCGACACTCCTTGATTTCCTGCCGGGCACCGAGCAAACTGCCGAAACCGTTGCCGACGAGGAGTATCATCGGCTCGTCCGACGGACGGCGGACGAGTTCAAGCAGACCCTCAAGGGCAAGGACCTGGTGATCTTCGAGCGGCGGCTCGAGCCCCTCATGCGGGACGAGGATCCGGTGACGCTGCAGGAGATCGGTGACGACTTCGGGATCACGCGCGAGCGCGTCCGGCAGATCGAGTCGCGCGTGAAGAAGCGGCTCGCCGACTTCATGCGCCAGCGGATCCCCGACATCAAGGAAATCGAGTTCGGGGCGTAGGCGAATGCGGGAGAACGCGCGACCCGTACGTGACTTCGCGGCGTGTTTTGCCGCATTCTCCTAGAACCCGAAGAAAGGGCCTCCCTTCATGGCAATGCATGGTGGTCGAGTCGTTGCGCGCGCTCTTCGGCGGGAAGGGGTGCCGTACGTGTTCACGTTGTGTGGTGGGCACGTGATGTCGATTTACGATGGGTGTCTGGATGAGGGGGTCGGGATCATCGACGTGCGGCACGAGCAGTCGGCGGCGCACGCGGCGGACGGATGGGCTCGGGTGACAGGTCAGCCAGGGGTCGCGATCGTGACCGCCGGGCCGGGGCTGACGGACGCGGTGACGGGCGTTGCGACGGCGTGGCGGGCGAACATCCCGATGGTCGTGATCGGCGGGCAGGCGCCGCGGTTCTTCCAGGACATGGGCGGGCTCCAGGACATGGCGCACGTCGATCTGATGAAGCCGATCACGAAGTGGGCGGTATCGGTGCCGCACGCGCGCCGGCTCGGCGAGTACGTGCAGACCGCCTTCCGCGTCGCGACGACGAACGTCCCGGGACCCGTCTTCCTCGAGATGCCGCTCGACCTCCTCTTCGACAACGTCGAGGAGAGCGAGGTCGTCGAGTACGAGAACTACCGGACGGAGGCGGGCGTCGCGCCCGATCCGCGCGCCGTCGAGCGCGCGTTCGAGCTGCTGCGCGGTGCCGAGCGGCCGGTCTGCCTCGTCGGGAGCCAGCTCTTCTGGTCGCGGCGTCGCGAGGCCTACCCGGAGTTCGTGCGTACTTTCGGCATGCCGGTCTACGTCAACGGGCAGGCGCGCGGCAGCCTCGATCCGGACGATCCGCACTGGTTCCTGCAGACACGAAAGGACGCGCTCAAGCGCGCCGACGTCGTGATGATCTTCGGCACGCCGCTCGACTTCCGCATCGGCTACGGGCGGGGCTCGCACATCAACGCAGAAGCGAAACTCATCCACGTGGATCTCGACGGGAAGGAGCTCGGGAAGAACCGCGGCGCCGACGTCGGCATCATCGGGGACACCGGGCTCGTGATGGAGGCGCTCACGACCTGCGCGCGCGAGACGCGCTTCACGCCGGCGCTGTCGCGCGGCTGGGTCTCGGAGCTCCGGGGACTCGAGAAGAAGAAGTGGGAGAAGCTCGCGCCCGAGCTCACCTCGGACGCCGCGCCCGTGAACCCCCTCCGCCTCTGCGCCGAGGTCGACAAGCTGCTCACGCCCGACACGATCGTGATCGGCGACGGCGGCGACTTCGTGGGGTCGGCGGCGAACGTGCTCCGCCCGCGCGGCTTCGGCCACTGGCTCGACGCCGGCCCGCTCGGCACCCTCGGCGCTGGCCCGGGCTATGCGATGGCGGCGAAGCTCGCGTCGCCGAAGAGCGACGTCATCATCATGTACGGCGACGGCGCCTTCGGCCTCAACATGATGGAGTTCGAGGCCTGCATCCGGCAGAAGATCAACATCGTCGGCGTGATCGGGAACGACGCGGCCTGGACGCAGATCCTCCGCGGGCAGGTGCAGATGTACGGTCCCGATCGCACCCCGGCGTGCAAGCTCGCCCCGAGCCGCTACGACCTGATGGTCGAGGCGCTCGGCGGCCACGGCGAGTGGGTCGAGCG
>Ga0070741_10010309_pt1 | contig 17706 bp, 11 predicted proteins | sample Coa_R1_4_FD_66440 | JGI IMG/M metagenome (GOLD analysis project Ga0070741, IMG submission 66440) | Surface soil microbial communities from Centralia Pennsylvania, which are recovering from an underground coalmine fire - Coalmine... | ecosystem: Environmental > Terrestrial > Soil > Unclassified ...
TGCCCGGTAACGAGCATTCCGCCCAGCGCTTTCAGCGCCTTAAGGTGGGGAATCTGAAATTTTCAAAAGGGACCCCCATTTCGACCCGTGGGGGTCCCTTTTGACCGTCCGATGACACGAAGCGGTCTCCCACCGCGTTCGAGAGGAGTTGGCCGCAGAGTTTGAAAAACAGCGGCAGGACCAAAACGAAGCGCTTGCTCAGCGCGAGAACAAGCTCAAAGAGCTGAAAACCCAATTGGATGAGCGCGAGAAGTCCGTTGAGCAACTGGTGGCCAGCCGTCTGGAAACTGAGCGAAAGCAGCTCTCGACCAAGGCGGCACAAGATGCCGAGGGCAAGGTTTCGGCCGAACTAAAGAGCTTGCGTGGCCAACTTGAAGAGCAGCAGTCCGAACTCAAGAAGGCAAAAGACGGCGAATTGGATTTGCTGCGAAAAAAGCGTGAGGTGGAAGAGGCTCGCGAAAAGCTGGATTTGGAGCTAGCACGTCAGCTGGATGTTGAACGGAAGAAGATTGCAGACACGGTTCGTGAGCAGACGCAAGAAGCAGAGCGTTTAAAGCTGGCGGACAAGGAGGAAGTTATTAAAGGGCTTCAGACCCAAATTGAGGCTCTTCGAAAGCGGGCCGAACAAGGCTCGATGCAGCTCCAAGGCGAGGCACTTGAAGTCACGGTTGAAAACGATCTCCGTCAATTATTTCTTTATGACGAAATCGCCGAAATCAAAAAGGGCGAGCGTGGGGCTGACGTTCTGCAACGGGTTCGTACCAACATTGGAATGGATTGTGGCGCCATTCTTTGGGAAGCCAAGCGGGCCAAGAACTGGGCGGGGGTTTGGCTTGAAAAGCTCAAAGAGGACCAGCGCGAAGCGAAAGCCGAGTTGGCCGTCCTGGTTACCACTTGCCCACCGCAGGGGGTACGCGGGATTGGGCTGCTGGATGGAGTCTGGGTGTGTGAACCGGCGTTTGCGTGCGCCATAGCTTCTGCATTGCGGCAAGGGCTCATCAACACGGCCTTGCAGCGCACGAGGGAGACTGGCCGTGCCGATAAGATGGCCCAACTCTATGATTACATGTGTGGAGTGGAATTCCGTCAGCACGTTGAGGGTGTTGTGGAATCCTTCGTTTTGCTGAAGGAGCAGTTGGGGGCTGAGCAGCGGGCCTTCGCTCGTCAGTGGAAAGAACGCGAGCAACAACTCAACAAAGCGATTCAGCACACCGCCATGCTTTACGGAAGCGTTCAGGGCATCGCGGGCCGAGCTGCTCTCCCTGAAATACATCATCTTCAAATACCGGGAGCGGACGCAATGGCGCTGCCAATCCTGCAACCAAGACTGATCGGAAGTGAAGCATCAGCATGATCTGAAGCGTCAGAAATCTATGCGTAAGCCCTCCAAACAAATGTTACGGCACGGGTCTGCCGTTGCTAGTTCAAAGAGCGTTCGAGCGGTAATTGCGGAGAAAGTCGCAGCACCGGGGACTCGGCCCACGACGGTTCTGCTGGCCGCAACTGGAATGACACCCGCGATCTTGACCGAAACCGTATGGGCGCTGGCGCAAGAGAAGGACCCGTTAATCCCCGACGAGGTAGTTATTGTGACCACCCTTGGGGGAAACCAGACAATTGAGCGAGAATTGCGCACGCCCTTGCCTCCCAAAGGCCTTACCGTTTGGCAGGAACTTCGCCAGGCAATTCTGGGTTCGCCTGATGAGCGAGATTCGAGGTTGACGTTAAGTAAGGCGCGCATCGTGGAAGCTCCGGATCCCCAAACTGGGCTCAGCAGTTACCTTGACGACCTCAGAACACCAGAAGAGAACGCTGCCACAGCCAATTTCCTGCTTAGTGAACTGCGGCGGTGGACCGAGTTGCCCGACACGCGTTTGATTGTCTCGATCGCTGGCGGAAGAAAAACAATGGGGGCGCTGCTTTACGCTTGTGTTTCGTTGGTTGGACGCGAAACCGATCGCGTCACTCATGTGCTGGTGAATGAGCCCTTTGATGATCCAAGGCTGGCGCCTCGGTTTTATTTCCCGCAACAGTCCCAACAGAAATTGAAAACTCCGGATGGCCAGACGCACGAAGCCGGCGATGGCAAGATCGATTTGGCGGATATCCCTTTCGTGCCCTTCCGCAATCTGTTCGAACGGGACCTCATCAGCAAACCGCGAACCTTTGTCGACTTGGTCCAGCGCTGCCGCACGAAAGTGGAAGAGATCGCGAGGCAAAACGCTCGGCTCACACTGTGGCGCGGTCGTTGCGAGGTGGAGGTCAATTCCGCTCGTATCAAAACCTCAAAATCCCAGCATATTTTGCTGTTGTTCCTGGCCGAGCGCGTGGTCGCCAAACAGCCGCCCTTAACTAAATACGCAATGGCCGTTGATCTGCTAAAAGAATTCTCGGCCACGCTTTACGCGAAACGTCTCGCGAATGATTTCTCTGATTGGCGTCACGACGCGCGGTTGCAGAATTTTGAAGAACAGGAGCTTCGCAAAACCCTGAGCGAATTAAAAAGTAAACTCAGCGAGGCCGGCGCTCCAAGCAATGCTCTGCTTCCTTTTCTACCCGAAAAGGGCCGCTTTTCCCTGAATCTTGAAGCAAGTGCCATCACATTGAAGGACTAATTCTCAGAAAGCAAAAACCTATGGATCCGTTAATTTCTCACCCTCTCCTCGCCATCCGGGACTGCGCGGTAGTCCTGCGGAACAAGCTGGAAGAAGCCAAAAGCTTCGAACTACCCAACTACCACCCTTATCTCAACGAGCAGATCAAATCCCTCGACGAAGCCCTCGCCCTCGCCAAGATTCCAGACTACTACCGGGTGGCTATCGTCGGCCGCTTCAAAGTGGGCAAGTCTTCCTTCGTCAACAAACTTACCGATGAGCGCCTGACCGGCGTCGAAACCAGCCCCGAGACAGCGGCCATTTCGCTGCTCCGCTACGCAGACAACACCTACGCCGAGGTCAAGTTCGTGTCGCTGGAAGAGTGGGAGGAACTGCGCGAGGCCTATGAAGCCGACCCCACCGATCCCGACACCAAACGCTACGCAGGATTTTCGAAGTTCAACGAACGTCCGCCGAAGCGAGATAAGGACGGCAAATCCGTTCACAACCCAAAGATCGACCTCAAGGCGCTGGCGGCCAAGTGGCTCCGTCCTAACGGGTACACCCACCGTATTCAGCCCAGCAGTTGGAAAACTAAGGAGGAGAAAAACAGTTTCCGCAGGGAAATAAAGAAGTTCACCTCCAGCCAGGAGCCGTTACATTACTTGGTTGACCGCCTGGTAGTCCACGCCCCCATCCCGATTCTTGGAGACAACATAGAGCTCATTGATACACCAGGACTAGACGATACAGAGCGCTTCCGTGTGCGCCTCACCGAGGATATGGTCAAAGAGGTTGATGCCATTCTCTTCCTCACCCAAGCTGGGGCCTCTTACAGCCAGTCCGACAAAGAATTCATCGTCCGCCAGCTTCGTCAGCGCCAAATAAAGCACCTCCAGATCATCGCCACGAAAATCGACGATACGTACAACTCCAAGGTTCATGATGCGCAGGAAAATGATGAGGAGCCGCCGAGTTTCGAGGAATTTTGTCGAAAAGAGGAAGATCGTATCCGCCTCGAGGTCAAAAAGACCCTTGACGAGTTGCTCGCATCGAACCAGCTCAGTGACGAGGACGGCTATTACTTTCTCGAGCAGCTCGACAGCGTGCCAATCCACCTAATCTCAACCCATTACTACGACAACAAAGAACTGGAAAAGTCCGGCATCCCGGCCGTTCGGGAACGCCTGTACCAAATCCTCTCCACCAGCCAGCGGTTTGAACATTCTCGTAAAATCCTCACGGATAGGCTCACCATCGTCGCGCAGCGGCTTCGTGGCGCATTTTCGGGCCGCCTCAATGCCATCGAAGCCGATTACAATCCCGAGAAGGTTCGTGCGGAGATCGCTAAAATCCGCATTGAATTGGAGAAGAAGCTCAATTTTTTCGGTGAGGAGGCCGCCACGCTGGTGACGGCCATGGGTGATGAGCAAACCGCGATGGCCAACATTGTTCCCACCCACCTCGATGCGATCTGCTTGGTCGCTGAAAGTGTCTTTCACGAACTTGAAAAGGGGGATCTCGGCAAACACTGGCAGACCAAGCGCTGGGGGTATTGGGGCCACCTGACCGACCTCCAGGCCAAAGTCGCCGACCTGATTTTTCCTAAGATCGAAGTGTTGCTAAATAAGTACATAGAACACTTCCGCAAGTTCTCAGACGCCGTAAAGACGCAGCTCGGCCACTTGGAGAAAGAAGTCGTTGCCGTCGAGCAGTCCAACGCCCTTTCTGGGCTCGGTGCGCTTTCCCTCGCCCAGGCGCACCAAAAAGTGCTCGGTGAATTCGAAAAACTCCTCGCCGACCAAGCCCCAAGCGAGCGGGATGCTATCCTCAAACAACTCAATGACTTCGCTTCTCAGGAAGTCCAGACCCGAATTCAAAACGCTAGAGACGAGGTTCACAACGTGCGTGGAACCGGCACCACCTGGCGCCAGAATGAAACCGTATCCACCTTTTACACGACGGTGCGGCAGTTACTCAGCTCCGCGCTCAGGCAGCACCTGGAAATACACTTCAAATCATTCGCCGCCGGACTGCTCGCCCAAGCCAATTCTGTTTACCCCCAAATTAAGACTGAGCTGCTGTCCAGCCTCGACGAACGCCTGAAAGCGATCGAATCCACTCTATCTCTCGCAACCAATGAGCAGAAGGGCCGCGTCACCAACTACCTTTCTGGCATGCTCTCGGCTTTGCCTGATTTAAGCTCTGACAAAGGCCTCGAACTGCCCCAAAACCTCATCGCTTCGGCATCCGTCACTTCTGAGTTGAAGCCCAACAGCTACGAGATTGAGGATGGTGCCACAGGATACGGATACGACCGCGTTTTTGGTCCATACATGGCTGGCGCCGAGTCTATCATCGTTGAGGATCCGTACATTCGCTACCGTCACCAGGTCGATAACTTCAGCCGTTTCTGCGCTCTGGCCGTTTACCTCGGTGCCGTTAAGCACATTATTCTCAAATCGGGCACGGCGTTTGGCGAGGATCTTGATGAAGCCGATTCACGCCTTGAGAGCTTGAAGCGGGATCTGGCCAAAAACCATGGCGTTAAATTCGAATGGTCCAGGTCCTCAAAAGCCCACGACCGCGAGGTCATTTTTGGCAGCAGTTGGATCGTCAAAGTAGGCCGTGGCCTCGACATCTACTATCCGCCGGAGAACTGGGCCTCAGTAGGCGCGTCCAATTATAATCTCCGTAAATGCCGTCAGACCAAGGTGGATGTACTACGTCGAGAAAATAACCCGCCCGACCCTTCAAAGGGTCCGGTCTCAAAACGACAACAGGCAATGGCTTGATGCCGTGCACCTCTCGTAATCCCAGCAGGTATTGAAATTTGCTTCCGAAACAGTTGAACCTGAAATGATAAAACGAGCCAAGCGGCAATGAGCACTGGAATCAAAGCAAAAGAATCCTGCCAGCTTCATTCACCGGTCACAAGGGGGGCCTCCTGATTGAAAGCATTGTTACCGAAACGAGGTGGCTCTTTACCCCTCCGGTTGCCCACCCGGACGGCGGGTTGACGGCTTCTTTGAGATCAGGCGGAACGCAACAGACGAACTCACAAATCTCAAGCTCCAGGTGCAAAGCAAAGCGACCTGAAAGGAATGGACCGCTATGAGCAAACTTACCAACAAAATAGAAGCCCACGACCGCAAAGTCTCAGAGGTGCTCGACAACAAAAAATACACGGTCGACTACTTCCAGCGCGAATACAACTGGCAGAAGCGGCACATTGAGCAACTCATCACCGATTTAACCAGCGCATTTCTTAACGAATACGAAGCAGGCGACCCTCGATGTGAAGGCGAGAACTACAATAATTATTACCTCGGCCCCTTCGTCGTCAGCGAAAAGGACGGACAGCGCAGCATTATTGACGGCCAGCAGCGACTGACCTCATTGACCCTGCTCCTCATTTACCTCAACAACCTGCAGAAGAAGTTGGGTGTCACCGAGAACGTCGAGCCCATGATTTTTTCGGAACACAGAGGAATGAAGTCATTCAATCTCCAAGTCGAAGAGCGCAGGCAGTGCCTGGAGAGCCTCTTCCAGACCGGTGCCTACACAGTCAAGAAGTCAGACGACCCCTCCACCATTAACATGGCCGAGCGTTACAATGACATCGGCGATTGTTTCCCGGAGGAGATCAAGGGCATCATCCTGCCCTTCTTCATCGACTGGTTGAAGTACAACGTGGTCCTCGTCGAGATCGTTGCCTACTCCGACGACAATGCATACACCATTTTTGAGACGATGAACGACCGGGGACTGAACCTCACCCCGACAGAGATGCTCAAGGGCTTCATGCTCTCCCGCATCACTCTGCCCGCCAAGCGCACCAAGGCCAATGACGATTGGAAAAAGGCCATCGAAGCTCTAAAGGCCTTCGACCCGAACGAAGACCAGACCTTCTTTCAGGCGTGGCTGCGTGCCAGCTATGCGGACACCATCCGCCCTGGGAAAGCCGGCTCGCAAAACGAGGACTTCGAAAAGATTGGTACCCGCTTCCATAGCTGGGTGCGCGACAATCTCACAAAGATCAAACTCGAACCGGCCGGCCCGAGTGACTTCGAGAAGTTCCTCGCTGTCGACTTCAAATTTTACCACGAAGCCTACCTCCGGATCCTCCAAGCCCAGGCCAACCTAGTCCCGGTGCTGAGACATGTTTACTACCATGCCCGCTGGGACATCGCATCGTCACTAGGCTACCCGCTCATGCTTTCACCGCTTACTCCTGCGGACAAGCCAGAAACCGTTGACGCGAAGATCGACCTGGTCGCCCGGTACCTGGAAACGTTCACCGTCAAGCGCGCGGTGAACTTCAGAAAATTCTCGGCCAGCTCCATTCGCTACACGATGTACTCCCTCGTGAAGGAAATTCGGAGCAAAGACCTCCCGTCCCTTCAAGCCCTCCTTGCAGCCAAAGTGACGGACATGGATTCCAGCTGGGATGCCTTCGACGACTTTTACATGCACGGACAAAACAGGTGGTTCGTAAAATTCCTCCTTTCACGCATCACCGCCCACGTGGAACAGGGCGCAGGCATGACCTCCACCTTCCAAACCTACTTTGAAAGCCCGGGCGGCAAGCCCTTCGAAGTGGAGCACATCTGGGCCGACGAATTCAGTGCCCACACCGACGAATTCAAGGACAAAGACGACTTCGTCGTGTGGCGCAACAGCATCGGCGCACTCTTGCTCCTCCCCAATGGGACCAACCAGTCATACAACGCCAAGCCCTACGAGGAGAAGTTGCCGCACTATCAAAAAGAAAACCTCCTGGCACGCTCGCTCTGCCCTATAACCTATCAAAACAATCCCAATTTCACGAAGTGGGCAACTTCGCGAGCCTTGAAATTCGAGGCGCACCCGCACTTCAAGAAGCCCGACATCCTCGCTCGGCAGACCCTTTACAAGAATATCTGCAAAGACATCTGGGCCTTCCCGGCATCGGGCGCGCTTCCCGCCTAGGTTCATATTCACGGTTTTGGCGCCCGTTCGGCTCCGAAAGGTTCTCACCCGCAAAATGACACCGAAAGGATTTCGCGCGAGCTAATCACAACTCAAGGTCGTAGGACCTCCTTGCTGAGCTTGTGACGCAATCTCCGCGCCTCAATTTGCAGGTCCAAACTCAATCGGATCACCATCGACCGATTACTTCAGCGTTGGCACACAATCGAAGATGGCTGCGCTTTGAACTAGTGTGATGAGAATTCCTTTTGAGCTGTTTGTCGGGGCAAATAGGGGCAGCGATTTTGGAAATGTATGCAACTTTATGCTAGTTATGCTGAAAAACCACCACTCACAAGTGGCACGCATTAGCATAGTTAAGCATAGCTTACCAGATCCAGTATTGTTTCGAATCCCTTCGCTCGCTCCACTTCTGTCTAGTGGATCGTCATCATCATCACCAATAGCTTGGCAGTGCGGATGGGTTGGCCAACAAGGTTCACTCATCGGCCGGACCCGGGGGAGAATGTAAAATGGCTACCAAACCCATGACCCTGTCGAAGCTGAAGACACTCTTAGCATTCTTCCTTGTCACCGTCATTGCGGCAGGCTGCCAAGCACCGCGCGCACCGAGCACGACGAGCTTTGCCCCGTTTCCCCAAATCGTAAGGGATATTGAAGCTGCCCAAGTTTCCGAAGTCGCGGTTTACTTCCTGCCGTACAGTTTCTCAGGGTTTGTGACGATCAGCCCTTCAGATCTTATTGCCTTATCTAGACGCACTGTGCGCAGAGAATTGCGAGGGGAATTGAGGCTGGAGCTGTTGCACGCGCTCGTGGATACTAAGGCGAGACAAAACGACTGGGCACCTGATTGTCATTGGGGCATCCGTTTCCTGAGCCCCAAGGGGGTTTGCCTGCACGAGGTCTATCTTGATAGCGCCGGGAAACATGGGATCGTCAATAACTTGCCCGTGAAAGTTAATCGCCCGCTTTATCGCTGGCTCGAAAAGTACTTCAGCACTTAACCAGATCTTCGCACCCCGTCGAGCTACGTGACAAAAAGCCAAAAGAAAGGACCTTCAAGAGGTCAAAATCATTGAGGGAACGCCTTTCCTTGCCAAGCGGTAGGGATATGGCTGGATGGTATGCATGCCGCTACAGTCTGAATACGCGCCGCGCGTCAAAGTGCTCTGCGATCTTGCCAGCGCAGTCTTCAAATAAAGCCGCATCCACCTTCGCTTCGTGCATCGCGGCGCTCAACTGCCGGTGTAAATCAAGGAGAGAGGGAATCTGCTCTTGAAATCGTTGGGAAGGGAGTCCTTGTAAACAGCTCCCATTTCATCTCCGATTGCGCGGGCTTCTTCGGTGACCCTCTCTTTTTTCTTCAGCAGGGCCTGGACTGACGGGAGTGCTCGCCAATACTGCTCGATGTATGTCCGCAGGAGGAAGATCCCGGCCAGCGTCTGTCCGGCATGGTGGTCCACCGTGGCATCGCTGAAAAACTTCGTGTTTCCTTTGAGTGCGAGCGGCGCGGGAACAAATTCAATTGGATCGCGGCTCGCCAATCTCAGCCTTAGTCCCGTTCTTCGAACCAGGAACCGCACTGGTATGCCATGGCACTGCTGGCACTCGTAGGCCATGTAATACCACTGGTCTTGCTCGTGGCCCTGGAGGATGACGGACGAGCACTGGTCGAATACAGGATTGTGCGGCGGGCGGTCTTTACACGTTTCGCAGTAAGTATTAATGCCGGGCGCCTCGAACGTAATGATGTCTCTCATGGCACCGCTGATGTTCGCGCCCGCAAATGCCCAGGTCACGTTCGCGCAGGAGTCGGGATCTTTCTTCAGTTCGTCCGGGCTCGCCGGGAGCTCAGGTGTGGGCATCGGCGACACGCCGGGTTCACCTCGGAGGGCTTCGTCGTTAAGCGCCGTTCCTTGTGCCGCCACAGAGGCAAGGTTCACATCCACATACTGATAAAGGTGGCGCTCGGTCAGCAATTCCTTAAGAGCGCTTGTGATGGCCCCCCCCATGGCCCTCTTGAGTGACCAGGACCGCTCAACCAGCCGTTGTCGGTGCGTCTGCGGCGGGGTAGCTTAAGCCAGGATTTGCTGAATAGTATTTAAAATTATCGCGAGGTTTATCCAGAACGGCAGAAAAAAAGTCACTCCTCAACCCTTCCCCTCGCTGGCAACAAGCTGGCAACAGATATTCCCCTCCGGGAGTCTGATTCCTGACCCGGCGCCGGCTTCTCGGCCGGAGGTTCTCTGCGGTTGCGCCCTCGTGCATCCCGGTGCGGAGTTGCCCTCATTTTTTTCGAAGAAAGTGAGGGCCGCTCATTGAACCGGCACTCCAAAACACTAAAACGAGGGGTGGACGGCAATGGCCAGAACGGGCACGAAGGGAACAAAGTCGGCGAGGAAAAGTCGGGCTCGGTGACCGTCTCCATTTTCAAGTCGCAGAACAGTCGTAAAATCTTCAAACAACCAGTCGAGGGCACCTCAGCTACCTGAAATCAAGTTCTGCGATTCCTTCGTCATTCCTTACTACGAGGGGAGTGTCCGAAAAACACCGCGGCGAAACACCCTGGAAAAAGCAAAAAAGTTCGCGGCGCAAACCGACAAACGGTTAAACCTTGATGGAGCGAAGGCAGAGTTCCTGAGTGGAAGGGACAGCCGGATTTATATCCTGGCCAAGGCTTCCACCGCTACAGCGCTACAGCAGTCGTCCCTCTGCGTAAAAGAGAAATCGGACCTGCGGTTTCCTGGGAGCACGATAGCGAGCAAAGGAGACCCCCAGCGTCACTAGCTAGAAACTTCCCATACATGCAGATTTGACCCGAGCTAAGCGCTGCCGTTCATCCGCGTCACCTTGCTCACCTTGCCGATACTGTTGTCAGCCCAAGGCTTCGGGTCTATCGTGCTGCTGGCGTGTCCCGGATAACGATCACAAAGGTGAAGTGCCGCCACTGCGGGGCCAGCTTCGGCCTTCCCGACCTTCCCCCCGAAATCCTCAGCGAAGTCGCCGCTTTGGTCCGCGGTGGTCATCTCTTCGGCGCGGCGGCTCACCTCTACACCTCGAGCTGGAAACGCCCTGCCACCTCCATCTTCACCAAAATCTTTCATCCCCTGCGCATAACAAAAAGCCCGCTGGATTCCGACGATCCCATCACGGCCATCAAACATGTCACTAATCCGTTCGGGACTTGCCGCATCTGCCGACACCCCATCACTACATTGGGCCAATCCGAGTGCCCCAACTGCCACGCTGTGAACCTCAACTGGTAGCGACCCAATCAAGCGCGCCGCCTTTCTTCACGCGATCAACACCGGCGCTCGCCCTGTTTTTCCTTTCTAGCCTTTCGCCGCGCCGTTATTCTCGCGGGTACTAATTCTTCTGCCGCGACAGATTTCGGGTTCTACCTTCTATTATGTGAAAGGAACACCTCCTAAGGCACCGGACGAAAAGCATGGAGATGAGAAGGCGGAACGATAGTGTGGGATAGACCGGACCCAGCCTTACGGAACACCATGTTTTTGGAAGCCTCTCGCTGCTGGCTGGCAACCGTGAAGCTCGCAGCCGGAGCCCGCGTTACAGACGAAATGTCGTCACCGGTTTGCTTTGGCAGGTTACGGTCGGCAAGGAGGCAAATACGGCGACAATGTCTGGCGGGAACTGAACTGATTTCGAAAAACGGTGTTGGTCGTGACGGCACGTTTTGTTCCGCGGCATCCTCCACGCCCACGGCGTCCGTCAGCGCACGCTTTTGGGCCCTGGATCGGTTCAGAAATTTGGGGCACCGTTTACAGGGATTATTGCCTGCTGAAGCCCTCGAGCAGTCAAAAGGACCCCTAGCCGTGTAGTCAAATTCCCAGCAGTATTTTCTGCGGAATTTTTTGTGTCACAACGCCGGAGGAATTCTTCTACAGCCTATAGAGACTTTACGTTATGCTGGTTATCATGACACCTAACTCTGCCTGTGCTGCCTGTGGCACACCGCTGACCGGTGGTTTTTGTCCGCGTTGTCTGCTGGAGGCCGGGATCTCCCCCGGCTCTGACGATGTATCCAGGGATATCCCCGATGCGTCAGGGCTGGCCCGGCTGGGCGACTACGAACTCCTCGAAGAAGTCGGCCGCGGCGGAATGGGGGTGGTTTATCGGGCGCGCCAGGCGAGCCTGGATCGAGTAGTCGCGATCAAGTTACTGCCCTTTGGAGGGTTGGGCGGCAAAGACGCGGCGTTGCGCCTGCGCGCGGAGGCAGTAGCCGCTGGAAGTCTGCGTCATCCGAATATCGTCGCCATTCACGAAGTCGGCCTGCAAGACGGCCAGCACTTCATTGCGATGGATTACGTCGCAGGATCGAGCCTCGCCCGAGTGCTGCGCGACGGTCCTATTTCTGCGAGGCGTGCCGCAACACTGGTCCGGCAGGTGGCTTTGGCGGTGGCGCATGCCCATGAGCACGGCATCATCCATCGCGATCTCAAACCTTCAAACATTCTGCTCGATGCCGCTGAGGACCAGCCCCGCGTTACCGATTTTGGGCTGGCCAAGAACCTCCGTTCTGACACGCAGCTGACTCTTACCGGCCAGACCTTGGGTTCGCCGAATTACATTCCGCCTGAGCAAATCCGAGGCAGCCGTCTTCAGGAATGCCCGAGTTCTGATCCCGAAGTCGCCGCTGGGCAGTACGTCAAACCAGCAGAGCCAAGGGGCAAGGTTTCATTCGCCAGCGATGTTTATTCATTGGGTGCGATTCTATATCACGCGGTTACCGGTCGTCCCCCGTTCATGGGGGATGACATTGCCGCGGTCCTCCACCAGGTGGTGCAGGACGAGCCGGTACCGCCCCGGCGGCTTAATCCGTCCGTCCCGATCGATCTCGAAACGATTTGTCTAAAGTGTCTGGAAAAACAGTCCACTCGACGGTATGCCACCGCAAGGGAGCTTGCCGAGGAATTGGCGCGTTTCCTTGACGATGAGCCCATTCATGTTCGACCGGCGACTCAACCGGAGCGCGTTTGGCGTTGGTGTCGGAAAAATGCTACGGTGGCAACCCTGGCGGCGGCCACTTTGCTTTTGTTGCTGACGGTGGCTATCGGCGGACCTCTTGCCGCTTTCCGCATCAATGGGCAGCGGCGACAGGCCGAGCTTCGAGCTTATACAGCCGATATGAACGTGGTGCATCAGGCTTATGAAGACGGCAAGCTCCCCCGCGCACGAAGACTGCTGCGCTCATACGTCCCACCCCCTGGCGGCAGAGACTTGCGAGGAGTGGAGTGGCGGTTCCTAGCCAATCTGTGTCGGGACCAAAGCCTGCTTACTTTGAATGTCCCCGGGGACGTGGGCTGCCTCGCGTTCAGTTCGGATAAGACAACGCTTTTGGTCGGCGCTGGAACAAACGTTTGGCTGTTGGACGCAAAAGACTACCGCCAAAAAGGACAATTGTCTCATGCGGGACACGTCAGCACGGTCGCTGCCTGCGCAGCCATTCCTGATATCATCGCGACCGGAGGCACGGATGACCCGCACATCCGCCTGTGGGAACTCTCCTCCCGGAAAGTTTTGGCAGAACTGGCAAGTGTGGGGCCACAGATAAATGCTTTGGCGTTCAGTCCTCAGGGCGACCTCCTGGCGTGGGCGAGCGAAACCGGCGGAATCGAAGTATGGGACTGCCACGCCTATACGAATCTTTGGCGACGTCAACTTCCACACCCCAGCCGAACCGTCCTGTTTTCTTCAGACGGACAAACGCTGATTTCCGGGGGCAGCCAGGAGGGCGGTAACGCGCTATTCTGGGGTGCGCACACCGGCATTCGGTTGCCTGGCATCCCCCCGGCTCATGGCGGTTGGGTCGTAGGCGCGGTTTTCTCACCGAATGGCCGCACACTGGCCACTCGCGGCTACGACGGTACCGTCATACTCTGGGATTTTCCTACTCGCTCCCGGCTCCATACCTTCACTGTTGACGCGGGTACGCTCGCCTTCTCACCGGATGGCCGCACGTTCGCCGTCGGCGGCAGCGACAGTTTGCTCCGAATCTGGAATTTGAACGAGCCGGAACGGCCGCCAGTTATCCGCCGCGGGCACGGCGCGAATATCTCCGCCATGACGTTTGCGCCCGATGGAGAAACGATCTTCACAGGTGGTCCTGACAAGACTGTTCGAATCTGGGATCTCCAGACTCCGGCCGATGAGAACCTCCTGATGAAAGCAGAGCATTGGATCACCACAGTAGCCATTTCAGCGGACGATCGTTTGCTGCTGGCAGCAGACTATCATCAAAATCGCGCGGCGCTCTTCAATCTGAGCTCCCGGCAATGGATCACCAATTTTGGCGGGCACTCGGCTGCTGTCCAGGGTGTTGCCTTCTCTCCAGATGGAAGGTGGTGCGCTACCGCAAGCGAGGACAAAACGGTGCGCTTATGGAACCTGGCCTCGTTAAGCGTGGCCAGGATTTTTACCAATGATTTTGAAAGCACCATGCCGACATTTTCGCCGGATGGGCGGGTCCTGGCAGTCGCCGGCTGGATGCCTAGCGGGCCTCAGCGTACCACCACCCTTGCGTTCTGGGATGTGAACTCGGGCCTCAAGCTGGAGCGACTGAAAGAAGCCGGCCGGCAGGCAACCACTGCCAGGTTTTCCCATACCGGGCAACAGTTGGCGGTTGGCTACTTCGATGGAAGCGTGAAGGTTTGGGATTGGGCGGAACAGCGCCTTCTCTACGCGTTCAACGGCGAAGGTTATGAGGTTTGGGCACTGGCCTTTTCGAGAGATGATTCCTTACTCGCCTCCAGCGGACTCATCACCATTCATGATCTTCAGAGGCACGAGGCATCACGGCTGGAGGGATACGGATGCGCATCCTTGGTCTTTTCGCGTGATGGTAAATCTCTGATCAGCGTCAGCGAAGACGGACTGCTGTTCTGGAACGTGGCCACCCGCAGCCTGGCATTGAAATATAACGCTCACTCGGCACCCATTTCGGGGCTAGCCGTTAACAGTGACGATACACTCCTGGCAACCTCTTCGGCCGACGGCACAGTTCGCCTTTGGACTGCCCCCTCATTTGATCGAATCGCAAGAAGCCGAAACCAATAAGCATATGAAACTCAACAGCGCTAACAAAAAACAGAGCACCGCCTTCACCCTGATTGAGCTTCTGGTGGTCATCGCAATTATCGCCATCCTCGCCAGCATGCTCATCCCGGCCCTTGCCAAGGCCAAAAGCAAGGGCCAATCCATCGCTTGCATCAGTAACTTGAAGCAGCTTCAGCTGGCTTGGCATGAATACACGCTCGACAACAATGATCTGTTGCCACCCAGCATGTTGCCTGGCGATTATGGTCAGAGCGCTTCGATTGGCTGCTGGGTCGTCGGCAACCCAGTCGTAGATCTCTCGGTGTCTAATATCCAGGCCGGCGTTCTCTTCAGATACGTCGGCGGCGTCGGTCCGTATCGTTGCCCGGCGGACCGATCGACCGTGAGGCGCCAGCCGGGCACCACCCGGACTCGGAGCTATTCGATGAACTGGTGGCTCAACGGCAGCGTCGAGGCTGGTTCGGGCGCTGAGAATCCCATCGGAACCCCGGAAGATAAAACCAAAACGTCACAACTGTCTTGGCCGCCCCCCTCCCAAATCTTCGTGGTTATGGACGAGCACGAAGACAGTATTGATGACGGTTCAATCGTTATCGGCGCCGACAAATACGGGTATGTGGACCAGTGGCTGGATATTCCCGCACAACGTCACGATGAGGGAGCTAATCTTTCTTTTGCAGACGGACACGCAGAGCATTGGCGCTGGAAAGCCGCCAAAACTGGTGGAATGAAGAATCAAACAGTCACGGGATCAGCAGATCACCAGGACCTGTACAGATTAAAATCCGTCAGCATCCCCGACCTCGGCCGATAGAAACCTTTGCCAGTTAAGTCATCTAACGGGTGCACACTCCCATCCGAACGCCCTTGATCTACAAAGATTTCGCCACCGTGTCAAAGGTGACGATCGCAGGAACAAACAAACACCAAAAATCGATATCAAGATATGAAAATCAACCAAGCAGTGCTGGCTAGTCTCAGCGCCGCCTCGTTAACACTGACGAGTCTCACCGCCGTAGCGCAGCAAACAACTGACGTTTGGGTTCCGATCAACGAGATAGTCGGACCCAGCGGAGGTGCGGGCACCTGTCCACAAGTAACTTGGCCATTAGATTTGGTCGGCGTTTCGCACATCATTGTGCATAACAATGTAGTCAAGGGCGTTAACCACCTGGTGCTGGAAACTGCGGTCTTCGGCGGCGCGACCGACGCCCAGGGCAACACGTTTGGCTTCAATTATGAGAATCATGTGAGTGCCCTCCTGGCCGCCAGCCCGATTCGAGTGACGGTGACCGATCATTTTAACCTCGAAGGCGCAGCCGGGACTTTGCGGGTCAGCTTTATCGTCCAGATCTACACCGATACCAACGGGAATGTCGTAGTCGATTTCAAACCTAATGGGGACGTTGATTGTGATCCAATCTAATCCGTGAGCGTCCGCATGACTGGCGTCCTCTCGTTATAAGCATCGTGGACGCCAGTTATGCGGATAGACCATATGAATTTCATGCAGCCTAATCGCGCAACCGTGGCCGTGCTGCTCGGGGCACTTGCGTTTTGCCAAGTCGCTACAGCCATACCTTCGAATCCGGTTCTACTTGATGTCGCGTTGCAGCTTCGGTTGAGCGAACTCGGATTTACTGGCCGGATGCAATCCTCCCTTGAAGGGAAGTTAGGACGGCCGCTGAATCCAGGTCTAGCGAATGTCGGCCGCCTTTTGTGGTTTGACACCGTCACGGGGTTGCACAATGACAATACTTGTGCCGGGTGCCACTCACCGACTCGCGGTTTCGGCGACACTCAGTCGATCGCCATTGGCATTGATAATAACGGAATTGTCGGACCCGATCGCGATGGGCCGCGCAACCAGCGCCGTGCGCCGCTAGTAATGAATACAGCGTTTTATTCAAACCTCATGTGGAACTCGCGCTTTGCCTCGCTTTCAGGAAATCCATTCGACAACAGCGAGGGTTTTCAATTCCCCGATCCTGAAGGCTTATCGCTGTCGTACCTTCCCCATTTGCTGATGGCCCAAGCATTTATTCCACCGACCGAACGCACCGAGGCCGCTGGTTTTGACTTCCCAGGCGATAATGACGCCATTCGCCAGGAAGTGTTGCGTCGGCTAAATGCCATTCCTGCCTACCGGAAGCTTTTCGGCCAGGTTTTCACGGAGGTTGGCCAGGGCGCAGACATTACGTTTCCAATGTTTGGCAGAGCGATTGCCGAGTTCGAGTTTAGGCTGACCCGAGCCGACGCGCCAATCGACCAGTACGCCCGCGGAATACCAGGCGCCCTGACCTACAACCAAAAGCAGGGTGCATTGCTTTTTTTCGGCAAAGCCAGGTGCGTTGAATGTCACGCCGTGTCAGGACCGGCCAATGAAATGTTCAGCGACTTTCGTCAGCACGTTATCGGTGTTCCACAAATCGCCCCGATCATCGGGAACGTGGTTTTCGACGGGCCAGGCCAGGACGAAGATTTTGGGCTGGAGCAGGTAACGCATCGCCCGGAGGATCGTTACAAATTTCGGACCTCTCCCTTACGCAATGTGGCATTACAGCCTGCGTTCTTCCATAACGGGTGCTTCACGCGCCTCGAGGATGCGGTGCGTCATCATCTCGATGCCTTTACTTCAGCACGCAAGTATGATCCAATTCGCGCAGGCTTGCCTTCCGACCTGGCGATGCGCAGCGGCCCGAATGAGCCAGTGCTGGCGCGGTTGGATCCAATCCTGGCTTCACCAATTGTCTTGAATGACCAGGAGTTCGAATGGTTGGTTGATTTCGTTGCCGAAGGACTACTCGATAAAGATGCGGGTCCGGAACATTTCAGGAATCTAGTGCCTCAGACCCTTCCCAGTGGTCTGCCGCCCCTTATTTTTGAGTTTCCTAATGCGGCAATATCAAACCCTGACACCACGGAAAACAAAACAACACCGCAGTGTCAGCGGCGGAATGAAAATGCAGTAACGGCGCCGGTTTGAAATTGTATTTTCTTCCGGTGGGTTTTTCTTCCGAACTTCTGCTGAAAGCTCTTCTTCCTTCTTTCGTTCCTGGTCCTT
>Ga0070741_10010310_pt1 | contig 17705 bp, 12 predicted proteins | sample Coa_R1_4_FD_66440 | JGI IMG/M metagenome (GOLD analysis project Ga0070741, IMG submission 66440) | Surface soil microbial communities from Centralia Pennsylvania, which are recovering from an underground coalmine fire - Coalmine... | ecosystem: Environmental > Terrestrial > Soil > Unclassified ...
CGCGTCGACTCGCGCGGCGCCGGCCGCTCGCCCGGCTACCTCGACGTCTACTCGCCGCGCGAGAACCTCGACTACTACCACTGCATCGAGTGGGCGGCGGCGCAACCGTGGTCGAACGGGAAGGTCGGGCTGCTCGGGATCTCGTACTACGCGGTCAACCAGTGGCTCGTCGCGCAGCTGCAGCCGCCGCATCTCGCAGCGATCTGCCCCTGGGAGGGCTACCAGGACTTCTACCGCGACTGCAATCGGCACGGCGGCATCCTCAATACCTTCATGCCGGAGTGGTTCCCCGTTCAGGTAATGTCGGTGCAGTACGGCAACGGCAGCGACGGAGTGAACCCGAACAGCGGCGAGCGGATCGTCGGCGGCGATCGCCTGAGCGACGAGGAGCTGGCCGCCAATCGCAGCGACCTGCCGAACGAGCTTCGCCGGCGCGAGCTGGACGACCAGTGGTACCGAGACCGCTCCGCCGACCTTCCCAAGATCACCGTGCCGCTGCTGTCAGCCGGCAACTGGGCGCACTCGCTCCACTCGCGCGGCAACTTCGAGGGCTACGCCAACGTCAGCTCGAAGGAGAAGTGGCTCGAGGTGCACGGGCTCGAGCACTGGACGGAGTTCTACACCGACTACGGCGTCACGCTCCAGAAGCGCTTCTTCGGGCACTTCCTGAAGGGCGAGGACACCGGCTGGGACGAGCAGCCGCCGGTGTTCCTGAACCTCCGGAAGGTCGACGGCACGTTCGTCCAGCGGGCGGAGCAGGAGTGGCCGCTCGCGCGGACGCAGTGGACGTCGCTCTACCTCGACCCGACGCGCGGCACGTTCGAGACGGGGCCGGGGAGCAGCGTCTCGCGGTCGTTCGAGGCCCTCGGCGACGGCCTCGACTTCTTCACCGAGCCGCTGCAGGCGGAGACGGAGATCACGGGCCCGCTCGCGGCGAAGCTCTTCGTCTCGTCGTCGACGACCGACGCCGACATCTTCATCGCCTTCCGCGTCCTGCGGCCCGACGGATCCGACGTCACGTTCGTGAGCGCGCAGGACCCGAAGGGGGTGCCGACCAGCGGGTGGCTGCGCGCGTCGCACAGGAAGCTCGACCCCGTGCGGAGCCTCCCGTACCGGCCGTACCACACCCACGACGAGAAGCAGCCGCTGACGCCGGGCGAGGTGGTCGAGCTCGACGTCGAGATCTGGCCGACGTCGGTGATCGTGCCGGCCGGCTACCGCTTCGGGATCTCGATTCGCGGCAGGGACTTCCTGTTCGAGGGCGACGGGCCGTGGCCGCAGATCTACGGCATCGACATGCGCGGAAACGGGATCTTCTACCACAACGATCCAACCGACCGGCCGGACGACGTCTTCGGCGGCGAGACGACGCTCCACTGCGGCGAGTCGCACCCGTCGCACCTGCTGGTCCCGATCATCCCGCCGGCCGGGTAGTCGCCGGCTCGAGGAGGCGATCCATGACCGAGGCGCACGCACCGATCTCCGTCGAGGCGACGCAGTCGACGCTCGTGCTCCGCGAGGGCGACGAGGGCTACGAGGAGGCGCGCAGGATCCACAACGGGATGATCGACAAGCGTCCCGCGCTCATCTACCGCTGCCGGACCGACCGCGACGTGGCAGCCGCGATCGAGACCGCCCGCCGCGAGGGGCTCGAGCTCTCCGTCCGCGGCGGCGGCCACAACGTCGCCGGGCGAGCCGTCACCGACGGCGGCGTGATGATCGACCTCTCGTCGATGAAGCGGATCGAGGTCGATCCCGACGCGCGCACGGTCCGCGCGGAGCCCGGCCTCAACTGGGGCGAGTTCAACGCCGCGACGCAGGCGCACGGCCTGGGGGTGACCGGCGGCACGATCTCGACGACGGGCATCGCCGGGCTCACGCTCGGCGGCGGCCTCGGCTGGCTGATGGGCAAGTTCGGGCTCGCGACGGACAACCTGCGCTCGGCGCGGGTCGTGACGGCCTCCGGCGACGTGCTGACCGCGAACGCGACCGAGAACCCCGACCTCTACTGGGGGATCCGCGGCGGCGGCGGCAACTTCGGCGTCGTAACCGAGTTCGAGTACGCCCTGTACCCGGTCGGCCCGACGATCACCGGCGGGTTCGTCTTCTACGACTACGACCACGCAGCCGACGTTGTGCGCCTGTTCCGCGACGTCAGCGCCGGCCTCTCGGACGACATGAGCCTGGTGCTCGGGCTGATCCGCAATCCCGAGCCGCCGCATCAGCTGCTGGCAGGGATCATCGTCTGCCACGTCGGGCCAGAAGAGCAGGCCGAGCGCGACGTCGCCGCGCTCCGGTCGATCGGCGAGCCGGTCGTCGACGCGATCGTCCGCAAGTCGTACTGCGACGTCAATGCGCAGTTCGATTTCGGGTTCCCGAACCGGGCTCTCAACTACTGGAAGTCGAGCTTCCTCCAGGGGCTCCCTGAGGAGGCGATCGCGCAGATGGTCGCCGACTTCGCGGAGGCGCCCTCGCGAATGACGGTGCTGCTGATCGAGGACCTGCACGGCCAGGCGACGCGCGTGCCCGTCGAGGCGACCGCCGTCCCGCATCGTCGCCAGGGCTTCAACCTGCTGATCCCGTCGGTCTGGTGGGATCCGGCGGAAACGGACGCGAACGTCGAGTGGACGCGCCGCGCGTTCGACAACCTGCGGCCGTTCCTCGCCGAAGGCCGCTACGTGAACTACCTCGACGACGACGAGGCGCAGCGCGGGCCGGATCCGGTGCGCGCGGCGTACGGCCCGAACTACGAACGGCTCGTCGAGGTGAAGTCGCAGTACGACCCGGAGAACATCTTTCGGCTGAACTTCAACATCCCGCCGCGCTCGGCGTAGCGCGGTCCGCGCGGGTGGGCGGGCGGCGCCTCGCCGGCGCCGCCGGCCCGTTCGGGGACTCGACTCGTCGTGCTCAGCCGCGGCGCGTGAACGGCGGCTGGTTCTTCGGCTCGCTCGTGAGGCGGTGCGCCTTCACGACCGACTTCACGTGCGTGCTCGCGAGCACGGGGCGCGACGGCGTCGGCGGCTCCCACGGGAGGGCCGCCTGGGCGCCTCGGTGAGAACGGCGGCTGCCGCGGCGCCGACCGCCGTCAGCGTCGCGAGCCTGTGGATGGTCGGCCGGGTCATGGGTTGCCTCCTCGATCGCGGTGCATGCTCCACGGAGCCGCGTGGACCGGTCGTGCCGCCGCCGGTGCGTCAGGCGGCGTCGAACAGCGGGCTCGCGACCACCCCGAGGCCGTAGGCGGCTCGCGCCGCCTGCGTGCGGTTGTGCACGCCGAGCTTCTTGAAGATCTCGGTGAGATGGAACTTCACTGTCTGCTCCGTGACCCAGAGCTCCCGCGCGATCGCGCGGTTCGAGAGGCCGCGCGCGACGCCGCCGAGGATCGTCACCTGGCGCTCCGTCAGGCCCGCCTCCCGCGCGCCGCGCGAGCGGTCGTCGGTACGCCTGCCGAGCACCTCGAAGACGGGCGACTCGAGCGCCCGGCGCAGCGCCGAGGCGAACTCGGCGGAGTCGATGCTCTTGAGGATGTAGCCGTACGCGCCTCCCGCCGCCGCCGCCCAGACGTGCCGGTCCTCGTCGGACGCCGCGAGCAGCACCGTCTTCACGTCCGGGTAGCGCTTGCGGAGGAGCTCGAGGCAGGCGATGCCGTCGAGGCCGGGGAGCTGCAGGTCGAGCAGCGCCGCGTGAGGCCGCAGCTCGTTCACGAGCGGCGGGACGGCGCGGCCGTCGTGCGTCTGCGCGACGACCTCGACGTCGGTTCCGTCGAGCGCCTTCGCGATGCCCTTCAGGAACAACCTGTGTCCGTCGGCGATCAGGATCCGCACCTCGGTATCTCCTCTCCCGGTTGGCCCGGGCGCCGCCCCCTCTCCCCTTGTGGCGGCGCCGGACCGTGTGCTCCGTCACCGGGAAAGAGGCGTCACGCGGCGCGCGAGATACATCGGCGCCGCGAGGCGGCGCGCCGGCGGGCGGCGGCCGGCGTCCGTGGAGATCTCCGCTCGACCGACTAGCATCGGTGGGTGCTGATCGGCCGGTCGGCGGAGCGCGCGCTCATCGACTCGCTGCTCGCGTCCGCGCGGGAGGGGCGCGGCGGCGCCCTCGTCGTGCGCGGCGAGCCCGGGATCGGCAAGAGCGCGCTCCTCGCGTACGCGGAGGAGCAGGCGAGCTCGATGCGCGTACTGCGCGCGCGCGGCGTCGAGGCCGAGGCCGAGATCGCGTTCTCCGGGCTCTACGAGCTCGTGCGTCCGGTGCTCGCGCTCGCGGACGACCTCCCCGAGCGGCAGGCGGCGGCGCTGCGAGGCGCGCTCGGGCTCGGGCCGCCGGTCGACTCGCGGCTCCTGATCGGCGGCGGCGCCCTGAGCCTGCTCGCCGCGGCGAGCGACGAGCGGCCGCTCCTCTGCCTGATCGACGACGCGCACTGGCTCGACGCTGCCTCGAGCGACGCCCTCCTCTTCGTCGCCCGGCGGCTCGAGGCCGACGGGATCGTCATGCTCTTCGCCGCCCGGGACGGAGATCCGCAGGGCTTCGAGCCGCGCGGCCTCCCGGTGCTCTCGCTGCCCGCGCTCGCGCAGGAGGAGGCGGCCGAGCTGCTGCGAGGCTCGGGGCTGTCCGAGAGCGTCGTCACCGACCTGCACCGCGCGGCGGCGGGGAACCCGCTCGCGCTGCTCGAGCTGCCGGCCGTGCTCAGCGAGGCGCAGCGCGCGGGCCGCGAGCCGCTCCCGGATCCGTTGCCCGTGTCGACGACGATCCAGGACGCGTACGCGCGCCGGATCGAGTCGCTGCCCGAGCCGACGCGGCGCGCGCTCGTGGTCGCGGCGGCAGAGCCCTCGGGCGACCTCGTCGTGATCGAGCGCGCGTGCGCCGGGGCCGGCGTCGATCCCGCGGCGCTCGTCGAGGCCGAGGACGCAGGGCTGATCGCGATCGCCGACGCGCGCGTCGTGTTCCGGCACCCGCTCGTCAGCGGCGCCGCCTACGGCCTGGCCCGGCCGAGCGACCGGCGGCGCGCTCACGCCGCGCTCGCCGACGCGGTGGGCGCGGAGGACGGCTCGCGGCAGGCGTGGCACCTCGCCGAGGCGGCGGCGGCTCCGGACGGGCGCGTGGCCGAGGCGCTCGAGGACGCGGCGCGGGCGACCTACGCGCGGAGCGGCTACCGCTCGGCGGCGGTGATGCTGCAGCGGGCGGCCGCGCTGACGCCGCCGAGCGCGAAGCGTGCCGAGCGCCTCTACTTCGCGGCGATCCTCCGCTTCTACGCGCACGACATCGCGCACGCGCTGACGCTGCTGGACGAGGCGGAGGCCGCCTCGCCCGACGGCGACGTCCGCGCCCGGGCGCGACTGCTGCGGCTCGCCCTCTGGTACTACCGCGACCCCGTTCGCGCGGCGACACTTCTGCTCGAGGAGGCGGAGCGCTCCGGCGACGACCGGCCGGACGAGGCCGCTGTGGCATCCGCCTTCGCCGCGTGCTTCCGCGCGCACCTGCGTGACAGCGAGGGTGCGCTCGAGGCGGCGCGGGCGACCCGGCGGCACGCGAGCCGAAGCGACGAGCGCTACGCGGCGTTCGCGACCGTCGGCGCCGGCGTCGGGTTCGTCGCGGCGGGCCTGCCCGAGGAGGCCGAGTCGCTGCGCGAGCAGGCGGTCGCGCTCTTCCAGGCGCGGGAGTGGCGCTACGAGAACCCCGAGGACTGGGTGCGCGGCTACATGGGCGTCTACGCGGGCAGCACCCTGATCCTGCTCGGCGAGCACGACACGGTGTGCGAGCGCGTCGCGTCGCTCGCCGCCGAGTTCGTCCCGGGCGACGAGGTCTCGCTGATGCTCGCGCGCGGGCTGGTCGGGACGGCGGAGTACCTCCGCGGCCGCTGGGTCGAGGCGCGGAGCGCGATCGCGGACAGCCTGCGGATCGCCGGCGAGATCGGCTGGCTCGGGCCGCAGGTACACGGCTACAGCCGGATCCTGGGGCAGCTCGCCGCGGCGCAGGGCTCCGAGGAGGAGGCGCGGGCGCAGCACGACGCCGCGTCGCGGTCCGCGAGCATCGAGTGGGCGGGGTACCTCGCGACGGGGGCGCTCGCGCAGCTCGCGCTCGGGCGGGGCGACTACGTCGAGGCCGCCGAGCGCTACGAGGCGGACGTTCTGCCGCTCGTCGGGCCGCTCGCCCTCTACCACGACGTCGCCGACGCGGTCGAGGCGTACGTGCGGGCCGGGCGCGGGGAGGAGGCCGAGCGGTGGCGGGACGCGTTCGCCGCGCAGGCGGCCCGGAGCGGCTGGCCGTGGGCGCTCGCACGCAGCGCGCACCTGCACGCGCTGACGGCCGCCGCGGACGAGAAGGAGCTGAGCTTCGAGACGGCGCTCGAGTGGCACGAGCGGGCGCGGCAGCCGTTCCTGCGGGCCCGCACGCAGCTCGCCTACGGCGAGCACCTCCGCCGCGGCGGCGAGCGCCGGCGGGCGCGGGAGCTGCTCCGCGCGGCGCTCACGACGTTCGAGTCGCTCGGCGCCGTCCCATGGGCCGAGCAGGCGGCGACCCAGCTGCGGGCGACGGGCGAGCAGGTGCGGCCGCGGCGCGGGCCGGACGCCTCGCGCCTGACGCCGCAGGAGCTCCAGGTCTCGCTCGTCGTGGCCGCCGGCGCGACGAACAAGGAGGCGGCGGCCCAGCTCTTCCTGTCGCCGAAGACGATCGAGAAGCACCTCGGGTCGGCGTACAGGAAGCTCGGCCTCCGCTCGCGTGCCGACCTCGCCCGCCTCCTCGGCGCCGAGGAGCCCGAGCTGGCGGCGCACGCCGGGGGCCGCTGACGTGACGGGCGCGGTCCTCCCGAGCCTGATCGTCCCGACGCCGCCGCTGCCGGTCGAGGGGAGCGTCGAGGTCGACCTCCCGGTCGATTGCCTCTGGAAGCGCTTCGAGGACGTCGCCGCCTGGCGGGAGTGGAACCCCTGCTTCTGGCGCTCGTGGATCGTCGGCGGCGGACGGCTCCGGCTCGGGGCCAGGCTCGTCCTGATCTTCAACCCGCTCCGCCCCTGGCTGCTGTACCGGCTGCCGGCGATCGCGACGGTCGTCGAGCTCGTGCCCAACGAGCGCGTGACGTGGGAGGTCGACCTGCCGGGCTTCCACGCCCTCCACAGCTACCGCTTCGCGGAGCTCGGGCCGAGCCGGTGCTCCTTCGGCTCGTGGGAGGTTGCCGAGGGGCGGCTCTACTTCGCCGCGCGGCGCTTCTGGCTCGCGCACTTCCGCTACGTGCGCGAGCGGTCGCTCGCCGGCGCGTCCTCGCTCGGCCGGAGCGGCCAGCCGCGCAGGTAGACGCGAGCGCAGACGCCGACGAAGAACGCGAGGTAGCGCAGGACGAGGCCGGCGCCGCCGATCCGCGACCGCGCGCGGGCGCGGAGCGTCGTCAGCTGGCGGAGCAGGCCAGGCAGCGTGAGCCGGAGCGTCCCGGCCGCCGCGACCTCCGCCGCGCCGTCGTCGGTCAGCCGGCTGAGGCGGACGAGGAGCGTCGTCGTGTCGCGCCAGGGGTGGAACGCGTGCTCGGCGGGCACCCGCTTCTCGCCCTCGAGGAGCAGCCGCCGGCCCCAGTGGTCGCGGAACGCGACCCGGTAGAGCATCCGGCGGTACGCTGGGTCGTCGCCGTAGACGAGCTGGTTGAAGGTGCCCTTCTCGACGGGACAGCGGCCGCCGACGAGCTCGCCCTCGATCGTCCCGGTGACCGCTGCCTCGTGACGCGGGTCGGCGAGGAAGCGGCGGACGCCGTCGACCTGGATCGTCAGCCGCGCCGTCAGCTCGCTGGCGCCGCCACCGCCCGCGGCCACGGCCGCGCGCGCCGGCTCCTCGTCGCCGAGCGCGACGCGCCCGCGCAGCGTCTCCGTGAAGCGCAGGCGCGTGTCGTCGTCCGGCTCGGGTCGCGGCGGCCGGAGTTCGAGGCCATGCTCCCGGCACCAGTCGCGGGCGGTGGCGACGCCGTACTCGACCGCCTCGCGCAGCGTGTCGGCGCTGAAGACGAACAGGTAGTGGAGGGGGACCTCGCGCCGCAGGATGCGGACCACGATCTGGTCGTCGGCCGGGCGCGTGCGGTTCAGCTCGTCGATCCAATCCAGCGCGTCGTGCAGCCGCCCGTCTGCGGCGGCCTCGATCGTCTGGAAATACTGGTTGACGAACCCGTGGCGCCAGGTGCCGCCGGTGCTGACGGTCCACACGATCCAGAGCTCGTTTGCGCCCCGCCGGACCGCCGACTCGAGGTTCGCGTCCGTCGAGTAGACGGCGTCGATGTAGACGTCGCCGCCGATCACCGCCGGCGGGAACCACTGCGGGAGCGAGACGGCCGCGAGCAGCCAGTCGGCGTCCATGTCGCGCGGCGTGATCTCCTCGCGCCGCTGCCGCGTGAAGTTGTAGACGTTGAAGGTCGCGTCGAGCTCGCTCCGGCGGATGCGCGGCCAGTCGATGCCCCAGACGGGCAGGACGTTCCGCCGGAAGCGCTCGAGCGACGAGACCGACCGCCACGGGCGCGGGGTGAGCGAGAACCACGACAGCGGGTTCGTGCGCCGCCACGCGTCGGCGATCTCCGTCCCCGTCATCCCCTGGCAGAGCATCGCGAGGTTGAAGACGCCGCCGCTCGAGGCGTCGGCGAGGTGGAACTCGTAGTCGAGCTCGTCGAGCCAGACCTGGAGGACACCGGCCTGGAAGGCCACCTTCAGCCCGCCGCCGGCCAGGATCAGCGCGCGCCGGGTGGCTCGCTCCACCGTCACTGCCGCCCGTCCGCGCGCAGGATGCCCGTCGCGAAGCGGTCGGCGAGCGCGGCGATCGTCAGGCTCGGGTTCGCGCCGACCGGCCCCGGCATCACCGATCCGTCCGCCACGTGCAGCCGCTCGTACCCGTGCACCTCTCCGGTCTCCGGGTGCACGACGCCCTCGTCGGCCGTCCAGCCGATCGGGCAGCCGCCGACCGGGTGTACCGTGATCACGGCGTTCAGCCTCCAGAGGAAGTTGCTCTCGAGCTTGCCCCCGAGCTCCTCCGCGATCGCGCGCATCGTGGCGCGGACGCCGGCGAAGTACGCCGCCGCGCGCCGGAACGACCAGTCGACGTCGAGCTTGCCGTCGACGAGGCGCAGCCGCCCCTGCGGGGGCTCGAGCCCCATCCCGAGGAGCGGCAGCGTGCCCGCCGACAGGCTGCGGTCGCCGAGGATCGTCGACAGCTCGTAGCTCAGGTTGCGCTCCCGCCGGCCGGTCAGCCACTTCCAGAGGAGCGTCAGCTCGGTGCGGCGCTCGGCCCAGACGATCCGCGGCATCGCGATCATCTCGGCGATCGCCGCGCAGAACGCGGGGTAGCCGCCGTCCTCGACGTAGTGGCCCGCGGGCCTGCGGCCGAGGACGTCCGGGACGCGGACCGCGGACGTGATCACGGGCCCGCGCGCAGGCTCGAGCGTGCGGTCGCAGCGGACGGCGAAGGTCAGGAGGTCGCCGTTGCCGGTGAAGCTCGTGCCGAGGCGCCGCGATAGCCGTGGGAACGCGATCCGGTTCCGGAGCAGGAGGTAGGGCGTGCCGAGGGCCCCTGCGGAGAGGATCAGCCTGCGGGCGCGGATCGTCCGCCGGGGCGCCGGCGCCCGCGCCGGCTCGCCCTCGACCGCGTCCGAGTGGTCGGCGACCTCGATCCGGTACGTCCCGTCCGCGCACCGCTCGAACGCCTTCACCTCGTGGCGGCACCGGATCTCGGCCCCCGCTTGCCGCGCGAGCGAGAGGTAGGTGAAGTCCATGCTGTGCTTGCTCCCGAAGTTGCAGCCGACGTCGCACTCGCCGACGAGCCGGCAGGTGTACCGCTGCGCGCCGTGGACGTTCGCCTCAGGGTCGCCGAACGGACGGCCGAGCTCGTCGCCGTCGGCGGCGAACTCGACCGCGAGCGGCGGCCCGAACGGCTCGAGGCCGCGCGCCGCGGCTGCGCGGCGGAACTCGCCCGCCTTCGGCACGCGGGCGTGGAGGTGGGCCGGGAGCTCGCCCGCCGGGATCAGCCCGCGGACCGCCTGGTAGTGCGGCTCGAGGTCCGCGTACCGGATCGGCCACGGGTTCCCGTCGCCAGGCGGGCGCGCGAACCACTCCTCGTCCTTCTCGAGCAGCACGTTCGCGTAGATCAGCGAGCCGCCGCCGAGGCCGCTCGAGACGAGCGCGCCGAGCCCGCGGAATGACCAGACGTCGAAGAGCCCGTGCAGCCCCTCGTCCGGCGACCAGAGCGCGTTCGCGAGCTCGAGCGGCGTGCGCGGGAACGAGCCGGGCGGCCACGCCTTCCCGCGCTCGAGCACGCAGACGTCGAGCTTCGCGGCCGCGAGCCGGTACGCCATCACCGAGCCGCCGAACCCCGAGCCGACGACGACCGCGTCGAACGCATCGTCCGACCCCCGCACGTGACGATGCTACGCGGGCCCGCTCCGGCGGACAACCCGCAGGTCCGGAAGTAGGGATCGAAGTAGGTGTTCCCCCACTGCGATCGGGGTGGGCGGCGGCCTAGGTTCGTCGGCGACAGCAGGCCCCGTCCTGGTGCCTCTCCCGACAACAGCAGGAGGTTCGATCCGATGTCCCAGCAGCCCCAGCTACTGCTCGTCACAGGCTCGACGCGGCCCCCGGCACCCGTCTCCGGCGCCGCCGACGCGCGGGCCGCCGCCGCGGGCGACGGGCGAGCGTGGGAGAGCCTCGTGCGCCGCTACACGCCGGTGCTCCGCGCGACGGCGCGCGGCTTCGGCCTGTCGCCGGCCGACGTCGACGACGTCGTCCAGACGACGTGGCTCGCGGCGCTCGTCCACATCCGCCGCCTGCGCAACCCGGAGGCGATCGGCGGCTGGCTCGTGACGACCGCCCGCCGCGCCGCGATGCGCACCCCTCAGCGCTTCTTCCGCGAGCTGCTCACGGACACCGTCCCCGAGGCCGCCGCGCCGTACGGGGAGCAGCCGGAGGAGCGGCTGATCGAGCGCGAGCGCCGGAGCGTGCTGGAGACGGCGCTCGAGCGCCTGCCGGCGCGGCAGCGCGTGCTGCTCGGCGCGCTGCTCGCCGAGGACGAGCCGAGCTACGCCGCCGTCTCCGGGCGGCTGCAGATGCCGATCGGCTCCGTCGGCCCGACCCGCGAGCGGGCGCTCGCGCGGCTGCGGGACGACCGGGCCCTCGCCGGCCTCCACGGTCACGTGGCCGCCTGACGGCGCCGTCACCGGCGCAGCCCGTCTCGGCGATTCGGTAGGTTCTCAGCCGATGAGGGGAGACGCGGCGACCCTGCGGCTCGCGGTGCTGCCGCGGTCGGACCTGGTCACGGAGACGATGCTCGTCGTCTGCGGCGCCGGTCTGGTCGCGGCAGCCGCCCAGATCTCCGTGAAGCTCCCGTTCACGCCCGTGCCGATCACCGGCCAGACGTTCGCCGTTGTCGCCGTTGGCGCCGCGCTCGGCTCCGTGCGCGGCGTCGCGAGCATGCTGCTCTACCTCTGGCTCGGCGTAGCGGGCGCGCCGATCTACGCGCACCACGACCACGGCTGGGACGCGATCACGAGCGCCAGCGGCGGCTACATCGTCGGCTTCGTCGTCGCCGCCGCGGTCACCGGGCTGCTCGCGGAGCGGAGGTGGGACCGCCGCTTCTCCTCGGCCGTCGGCGCGATGCTCACCGGCAACGTCGTCATCTACCTCGTCGGGCTGCCGTGGCTCGCGGTCGTCCTGCACACGAACCTCGAGCAGACGCTCGAGGCCGGGCTCTACCCCTTCGTCCCCGGGGACCTGTTCAAGCTCTACGTCGCCGGCGCGGCGCTGCCGCTCGCCTGGCGGCTCGTCGAGCGCGCCCGGCGCCCGTAGTCCGCGCAGAGAGCCGTTCCTACAATGGGCGCCGTGGACGCCCGCTACGACCCGCGCGAGCTCGAGGAGCGCTGGCAGCGCACGTGGGAGGAGGAGGGGCTCTACGCGGCGGACCCGGAGCCTGGGCGCCCGACGTTCGTCGACGCGCACCCGCCGCCGAACGTGACGGGCGAGCTCCACATGGGGCACGCGCTGCAGCTGGCGCTCGGCGACACGATCGTTCGGCTGAAGCGGATGCAGGGCTTCCACACGTTGTTCCAGCCCGGCTACGACCACGCGGGCATCTCGACGCAGAGCGCCGTCGAGAAGCAGCTCGAGCGGGAGGGCACGAGCCGGCAGGAGCTCGGGCGGGAGGCGTTCGAGCGCCGCGTGTGGGCGTGGCTCGAGGAGTACGGCGGCAAGATCATGCACCAGTTTCGCCGGATGGGCGCCTCGCTCGACTACCGGCGCGAGCGCTTCACGATGGACGAGGCGTACGTGCGCGCGGTGATGGCGTTCTTCGTCCACCTCTACCGCAAGGGGTGGATCTACCGCGCGAACCGGATCATCAACTGGTGCCCGTTCCACCAGACGTCGCTGTCCGACCTCGAGCTCGACGACGTCGAGGTCGACGACACGCTCTGGACGATCCGCTACCCGCTCGCGGACGGCTCCGGCTCGATCGCGATCGCGACGGTGCGGCCGGCGACGATCCCTGCGGACGTGGCGGTCGCCGTCCACCCCGACGACGAGCGCTATCGCTCGCTCGTCGGGAAGGAGGCGGTCGTGCCGTTCGTCGAGCGGAGGGTGCCGATCATCGCGGACGCGCGCGTCGAGCGCGAGTTCGGCACGGGCGTGCTGAAGATCACTCCCGGCCACGACCCGACCGACTTCGAGATCGGCCGCGCGCACGGGCTCCCGGAGCCGATGGTGATCGGGCTCGATGCCAGGATGAACGACACGGTGCCGGAGCTCGCGGGCCTGACGCAGGCGGAGGCGGCGCAGCGGATCCTCGACTGGTGCCGCGAGCGCGGCCAGCTCGAGCGGGAAGAGCGCCACCGCCACTCGGCGCCGGTCTGCGAGCGGTGCGAGAGCCGCATCGAGCCGCTGATCTCGCCGCAGTGGTGGTGCTCGATGGCGGAGCTGAAGAGGCCGGCGATCCGCGCGCTCGAGGAGCGGCGCGTCGTCTTCCACCCGGAGTCGCAGCACCGCTTCGCGTTGCGGTCGCTCGAGGACGCGCCCGACTGGTGCATCTCCCGCCAGATCTGGTGGGGGCACCAGCTCCCGATTTGGTACTGCCCCGACGGCCACCTGACGGTCGAGGAGAGCGAGCCCGACGCCTGCGCCGAGTGCGGCTCGGCCGACCTCGTGCGCGAGACCGACGTCCTCGACACGTGGTTCTCGTCGGCGCTCTGGCCATTCGCGACCCTCGGCTGGCCGGACGACACCGACGACCTCCGCTGCTTCTACCCCGGCCACCTGCAGACGACCGACCGCGGGATCATCCGCCTCTGGGAGAACCGGATGATCTTCGCCGCGCTCGAGCTGACCGGGCAGGCGCCGTTCCGCGACGTGATCATCCACTCGACGGTGCTGGCCGCCGACGGGCGGCGGATGTCGAAGAGCCTCGGCACCGGCGTCAACCCGCTCGAGACCGTCGACGAGTACGGCGCCGACGCGATGCGGTTCGGGCTCCTGAAGATGTCGTCGGCACAGGACACGCGCTTCGCGATCGCGGCGGTCGACCAGGGTCGGCGGCTCGCGATCAAGCTCTGGAACGTCGCGCGTTTGATCATCGGCAACGCCGGCGATCGCGAGCCGGCGCTCCGGCCGCGCGCGCTCGAGGAGCGGTGGATCCTCTCGCGCATCGACGCGGCGCGCGCCGAGCTCGAGGAGCTGCTCGCCGCCTTCGACTTCGCGCATGCGGCAGACCTCCTCTACCACCTCACCTTCGACGACTTCTGCGACTGGTACGCGGAGGCGATCAAGCCGCGGCTGTACGACCGCGACGAGGACGCGTGCGCGACCGCGCTCGCCGCGCTCGAGCGCCTGCTGAAGCTGCTCCACCCGGTGATCCCGCACGTGACCGAGGAGATCTGGTCGCAGCTGCCGGCGCGCGAGACGCGGCTGATCGTCTCGCCGTGGCCCCAGGCGGAGCCGGAGCACGCGGACGCGGCGGGCGCGCTGCAGCGCCTGCAGGACGCGGCTGCCGTCTTCCGGCGGAGCGGCGTCGTCGCGGCGCAGCTGAGCGAGGACGAGCGCCGGATCTTCGACGCCGTCGTCAAGCCCGGCCGCACCGCCGTCGACGGCGACGTCGACGCCGAGCGCGAGCGGCTCCGCAAGGAGATCGCGCGGGCCGAGGGGATGCTGAAGAACGACCGGTTCGTCGCGAACGCGCCCCACGACGTCGTCGAGGCCGAGCGCGAGAAGCTCGCCCGCTACCGGCGGGAGCTCGACGTGCTCGGCGGCGTCGCCACCGGCTCGTCCTAGGGCGGCGGCGTGCCCGACGCCGCGGCGGTGAGGCCGATCTTCGTGCTCGGCGCGCCGCGCTCGGGGACGACCCTCGTCGGCAGCTACCTCTCGAGCGCGGCCGAGATCTGCGACCTCGGCGAGTACGCCGGCTTCTTCTTCGTTCACCACGTCGCCGACCGCGAGTACGCGCGGGTGCCGGCGCCGCACAAGGGCGAGTACCTCGAGGAGCTCCGCGAGCACGCGCTCGACTTCGCGACCCGCGTCGCGCGCCGGCACGGCTGCAGCTGCTTCTGCGACTCGACGCCGTGGAACCTGCTGATCGCCGGGACGCTCGTGGCGCGCCTGCCGGACGCGCTCTTCGTCCTGACCGTGCGCGACGTCCGCGGCGTCAGCCAGAGCCTCGAGCGCTCGCGCGCGCAGGGGTACCTGTGGGCGGGAGACACGCTCGAGGAGCGGGCGCTCCTCTGGAGGCGCTTCTACTCGCACGTGGGCTCCCTCGATCCCGACCGCACCGTCGTCGTCGACTACGACGAGCTCTGCGCCGAGCCGCCGGCCGTGCTCGACGAGCTCGCGCGCGACCTCTCGAGGCACGGGATCACGTTCTCGCTCGACGCCGGCGCGCTCTGCGAGAGCCACGCGAACCCCGCCGGCGCGGGGCGCCCGACGGTCGGCGTCAGGCTCGGCGACGGCAGCGTCTCGCTGCGCAGCATCCCGAGCTACGACGCGGCCGCGTGGCCGGCGGACGCGGACGCGGTCGTCGCAGACGCGGTGCGCGACGCCGCCGACGCCGTCTCCGTCCTGCGAGCGGCAGCCGAGGCTCGCCGGACGTCGCAGGCGAAGCTGGACAGCACCTTGACTCGGACCGATCGATAGTCTAGGTTCGGGCCTCGCTCGGGAGGTTCGCGTTGTCGCAACGCCCCGATTCGGGTCGGCAGGCCGGCTGCATCCGGGATCTGATCCTCGCAACGACGAATGACTACGGATCGATCGCGAGCGCGTTTCGATCGTCGTTCGGCACGAGCTTGATCGACCCGAGCCTCGACGAGATCGCCGCCGCCGACCTGCGCGAGACGGTGACGGTCGTGATCCCGAGCTTCGACGGCCAACGGACGCTGCCGGTCGTCCTCGCTGCGCTCGAGCGGCAGCGCTACCGCAACTTCGAGGTGGTGGTCGTCGACGACGGGTCGGACCCGCCGCTTCGCGCCGCTGTCGACGCGGCCGACACGAGCTTCGCGATCGAGTACCGGCGCATCGCGAGGTCGCGCGGGACGAGCGCCGCGCGCAACGTCGGGATCGACTGCGCGTCAGGCGACACCCTCGTCTTCCTCGACGACGACATCAGGGTCGAGCCGACGGTCCTCGGCTCGATCGCATTGCGAATGAGCTTCACGGCCGATTGCCTGTTCGTCGGCTTTCGCGAGAACGTCCTCTTCGATCGCTTCGCATTCGACTGGGACGCGCACGCGAGCATCGAGCGCGACTGGCGCTGCCACGCTCGCGACCGCGGCACCTACTCGTGCTTCACGACGCGCCGGGTGCCGCCGCCGGCGACGCGCCGCTCCTATCGCCTGCTCGAGGAGAGCGACTGGTTCCGCTCGTTCGGCTGCGGCCGAGTGATCGGCTACTGGGACCTGCCGCAGATGGTGGTCGGCCACAGCCTCGCGGCGAAGCGGTCGGCGCTGACCGAGCTCGGCGGCTTCGACGAGGACCGTGTGACCGGCTGGGGCACCGACGACCTGATCTTCGGCGCTCGGATGATCGCCGCCGGCTACTACGTCGTGCCGGCGCTCGACTTCGTCTCGCTGCACCCGGCGCACGAGGGCCGGAAGGTGACGCGCGCGCAGCAGATGGTCGAGCTGCAGGCGAACTACGAGCGGTACCTCGACTACCTCGCCGAGCCGCTCGAGCCCGCGCCCGAGCCGGCGATCGCCGCGCGCGCATGACCGCCGCCTCCGCCAGGGGTCGGATCGCGCCTGCGCTCGACCTCCGCTGGCTGATCCGCCGGATGTACCCCGACGATCCGATCACACGGCGGCTGCTCCGGGAGCGGCAGCCGCTGACGCTCGCGCGAGCGCGCGCGCTCTGGTTCCTGATCCGCGCGCTCGTGTTCGAGGAGCGGCTCCGGTTCCATCGCCCGTTCACGCCGCGCAAGCCGAACGGCGTCGCGATTGAGATCACGAACGCCTGCAACCTCCGCTGCACGATGTGCAACCTCGTGACGATGGAGCGTCCGCCGCGGTTCATGAAGATGGACGTCTACCGGCAGGTCGTGGACCGCTGCGCGGAGCTCGGCGTCCGGAGCGTCCGCCTGCACACCTACGGCGAGACGATCCTCCACCCGCAGCTCGGCGAGATGCTCCGCTACGCGACCGAGAAGGGCCTGCGGACGTGGATCAGCACGAACGGGCAGCTGCTGAACGAGCGCAAGGCGCGGATGCTGCTCGGAAGCGGCGTCTCGGCGGTCCGGTTCTCGGTCGAGGGCGCCGACCGCGACACGTACGAGGCGATTCGCGCGGGCGGCACGTGGGAGCGGCTGCTCGCGAACATGAAGCGGTTCCGCGAGCTCCGCGACGAGCTCAGCCCGTCGACGCGCATCGGGCTGAACACGGTCGTGATGCGCAGGACGCTCGACGCGATCGACCGCATCCAGGAGGTGTTCGGCCCGTACGTCGACGAGATCGAGTTCTCGGCGCTCGAAGGCCTCGGCGCGGGCGGCAGGGCGCTCGCCGACGGGGAGTTCATCGAGGACCACAGCCGGTCGCGGCGGATCCCGTGCCGGCTCCTCTGGGACATGATGAACGTGTCGGTCACCGGGCAGGCGACGCTCTGCTGCGCCGACGTCGAGGCCGAGAAGGTAGTCGGCGACGCGCTCGCCGAGGATCTCGCGTCGATCTGGAAGGGCGAGGAGCTCGAGCATGCGCGCCGGCTGCACCGCGCGCGCGACTTCGCCGCGCTGGGCATCTGCGACGGCTGCACCTTCGGCGTCACCAACACGGCGAGGAACCGCTTCCGCTACGCGCTGCTGAACGACCGGGTGAGTTACGGGGGGAAGGTCCGGTGACGGCGCGCGCGCCGGCAGCCGGCCGCGCCGCCCGCCCGCGGCGCGCGCTCCTCCTCTACCCCTCCCAGCTCTTCTGCGCCGACCCCGAGACCTATCCGGTCGTGATCAGGACGCAGCTCGTCAAGCTGTACAGCTACCTGCGCGCCGCGGGCGTGCCCGAGGTGCGGATCATCGACCTCGAGCTCGAGCTCGGGCGGCCGACGAGCGAGGCGGAGGTCGCGTGGTTCGTCGACGAGGCGAGCCGGCTGATCGGGCGCGAGCCCTACGACTTCATCGGGATCTCGTGCTACACGAGCGTCAGCTACACCGCCACGCTCGAGGTGGTCGAGGCGCTGCGCGAGCTCCAGCCGGACGCCCTCGTCGCGGTCGGCGGCTACCACTGCCTCTCCGACCCCGAGGACTTCGAG
>Ga0070741_10010311_pt1 | contig 17703 bp, 15 predicted proteins | sample Coa_R1_4_FD_66440 | JGI IMG/M metagenome (GOLD analysis project Ga0070741, IMG submission 66440) | Surface soil microbial communities from Centralia Pennsylvania, which are recovering from an underground coalmine fire - Coalmine... | ecosystem: Environmental > Terrestrial > Soil > Unclassified ...
CGTGCGCAGGCATGAACTCGACGAAGGCACAGTTGGCGTGCGTGCAAAGCGGGTTGAGGGCAGCGTACTGACCGGCCGCCAGGGCAATGACCAGCAAGGCGTTCACCTCGCCGTTCGGTGTGCCCTCCTCGACTCCGCCCGGCTGCTTGAGCTTGGGGTACTGGGACAAGCTCAGTACTACCTCTCCGCCGACGGGCGCGGGCAGGATCTCTCCCGGCGCATGCAGGTCGACGACCAGCTTGCTGGTGTCTGCATTGAAGGTCGCCTTGTACGTCAGCAAGGGTTGCTGGGCTGGGGCACGCGTCACCTGCCCGGAGAGGTCGAACTCCGAGCCGTGGCAGGGGCAGACGATGACGCCGTGATCGAATCCCAGGGGACATCCCTGGTGAGTGCACGTGCTCGAGGTGCAGAAGAACGAGCCGTCCTGCGCGTGGACGATCAGAAGCGGGAGCGCGAACCCTTCGACGCGCGCGGTGATCGCCCCTCCCGGCCTGGCCAGGTCCGGGTACGTGTCCACCGCGATCACCAGCAGTCCGTTCGGGGCCGCCGGAAAATCCGCGTAAGGAGCGGGCGGAGGAAGGGGGGAACACCCCGACACGCCTTCGTCCACCATCGCCGCGAGACCCACCGCGGCCAGCTGCTTGAGGAAGAGACGGCGGCGGGGGCACTGCAGACCCGGCGACGCGGGTCCAGGCTTAGTTGTTGGGCGCATTGCACACCAACCAGGTCAGGACCAGCTCGCGGTTTCGCACCGAGAATCCCTCGACGGCGCCGGGCGGCGGCATCCTGCAGGAATAGAGTTGACTCAAGAAGGCCGTCCGCTGGGAGAAGGCATCCGTGTAGCTGAGGAAACGACGGTCCGGCGCGGTGCCGGTGGCGCTGTGGCATGTCCCGCATTGACCTTGCATGAGCGGCTGGATGTCGCGACTGAAGCTCGGGACCGCGCTGGGACACGCGGGCGGCAAGTCGTTCGGACACGCCGCGCTGGCGTCCACGGTCGCGGGGCTCCAGCCTCCGCAGGCGGAGAGCGCGAGCAGGCCGGCGACGGTGGCCAGACGCAGAAGCAGATCGGTGCGACTCATGACAGGTCCAGGCTCTCCTTCCGCGGCTCTCGCGCAAGAGCCAGAAGCCGAATCATACGTCTTGTCGGCGCTCGCCGAAACCGGACGCTGCACGGGATGTCGCTTCGGAGCGAGATCCGGGGACACCCTACGACGAGTTACGTATGGTGTCCCCGGATCTCCTGGCGCGCGCGTTCGTTTCTCTCCAGGATATGGAGCCACGTCATGAAGGAACTGCTGACCAGCGTGATCCTGCTGGGGGCCGCGCAGGGTGTGGTGCTGGCTGCGGTGCTTTTCGCGCGCGAGAACAACCGCCTCGCGAACCGCATCCTCTCGGGCCTGGTGGGCAGCGTCTCGCTCATGCTGTTGCTCGGCGTCCTGGAAAAGCAGTGGGGATTCTCGTCCCAGCCGCTGCTGCTCGGGCTGCAGGCTCCGCTGCCGTTCCTCTTCGCGCCCCTCCTCTACCTGTACGTCACCGCACTGACACGCCCGGTGGCGCGAGCCGAGCGCCGGTGGCTGGCGCACGCCCTTCCCTTCGCGGCGTTCGTCCTGTACTGGCTGCCGGCCTTCTATCTCAAGAGCGGGGCGGAGAAGATTGCGCTCGCTCTCGATTACAATGCCGGACGCGTCGCCGCGCCACTGCCGATGCGCCTCTTCGAGCTTCTCCAGCTCGCGCAGGCGATCGTCTATCTGGCGGCGAGCTGGGTCGCTCTCCGCCGGCACGCAAGGCGGATGGAGGGCTTTTTCGGCGACGTGGCGCGCATCGACTTACGCTGGCTGATGGTGATGGTGCTGGCGAACGGCGCCGTCTGGAGCATCGTGATCCTCAGCGGGATCCTGCGCATCGCGGGCTTCGCGCCGATCGCGTTGCGAACCTTTTCGCACGCCATCCAGGTGGGCTCCGTGCTGGTCATCTTTCTCACCGGCTACATCTCTCTCTGGCAGCCGGACTTGTTCGAGAAGGCCACCGCCGCGAAGGCCGCCGAGCCGCCCCGGCGCCCGCTTCCGAAATACCAGCGCAACCGCCTCGACGAGGAAGAGGCGGCCGCGCTCGCGCGCAAGGTCACGTCGCTGATGGAGGAGGACGAGCTCTATCGGGACGCCGCGCTCACCCTGGAAGCGCTCGCGACCGCCGTCGGCGCCTCTCCACACATGCTCAGCCAGGTGTTGAACCTGCACCTGCGCAAGAGCTTCTTCGTGCTGGTGAACTCGTACCGGGCCGAGGAGCTGATGGCGGCTCTCACCGACCCGGCCCGGAGGAGCCGCGGCGTGCTCGAGTTGGCGCTCGAGGCAGGATTCAACTCCAAGTCCACCGTCAACAGCTTCTTCAAGCGCTACACCGGCATGACCCCCAGCGAGTTCCGCCGGAGCCAGAGCCGGGAAAAGTCTCCACAGATTTCAACGGGCTAAGAAAGCCGGACGCCCGCCCCAGGTCCGTGTTCATGGGGAATGTCGCCCCTCCCGCTGCCGACGCGTACGAGCGAGCAGAAAGGGAGGTCGCCGATGAAGATCTGCATCCTGCTTTCCGCCGCGCTCGTGCTCTCGGGGTGTCTCGACCCGGGGAAGCCGGGCAACCTGGTTCCCATGACGGTCGCCGAGGATCCGTCGCTGCCGCGGATCGAGGTCGCGGGAGCGCTGTTCCATGCCGAGGCTTTCGGAGATCCCGCCGCGCCTTTGGTGATCGTGCTGCACGGCGGTCCGGGCTCCGATTACCGCAACCTCTTGCCGCTGCAGGCCCTGGCCGCAGACGGGTACCGGGTGGTCTTCTGGGATCAACGCGGCGCCGGGCTCTCGCAGCGCTTCGACCGGGGCTACTACACGCTGGACGGGTACCTCGAGGATCTGCGGCTCGTGGTCGAGCATTACACGGTCAGGCCGGAACAGCCGCTGGTCTTCATCGGCCACTCCTGGGGCGCGATGTACCTGACCTGGTTCATCAACGAGTACGGCGACTACGGCGGACGGGTGCGCGGGGCCATCCTCAGCGAGCCAGGCGCCTTCAACAAGAAGCAGCTCGACGATTTCATGAGCAAGCTGGTCGGCTCCTTCTCCTTGACCGGCGAGCAGCTCAACGACCTCTTCTGGGCCGGCCAGTTCATGTCTCCGGAAGACCAGGCGCGCGCCGACTATCTGCGCATGCAGATCGTCGTCGGCGGCATACCGTCGGAGCACGACGATCCCGGCAATCCCGCGCCGTCGTGGCGGAGCGGAGCGGTCGTGAACGCGGCGCTCCTCAAGCTGGCGGACGACGGGTTCGACTGGACCACGAATCTCGGGTCGTTCACGCGCAAGGTCCTCTTCCTCCATGGCGATCTGAACACGGTGCAGACTCCGGAACACCAGCAGGGGCTCGCCGCCAGTTATCCGGTGCATGAGATCGTCACGATGCGGAACGTCGGACACCAGATGATCTGGGAGCGTCCCGGCGAGTACCTCGCGCACGCGCGGGACTACTTCGACTCGATCGGCTTCGCCGGAGGCACGCGATGAACCCGCGCAACGCCATCGCCATCGCCGCCGTCGCCGTGCTGCTGCTGGTTGCGCCCCGCGCTCACGCACAGGAAGTGAATCTGGCCAACCTCGACGCGGAGACCGCAAACCGGGTCCACTTCCGCACCGGAGCCGAGTACGGGCTCGTCGCCGGCGCCGGCTACTCCCGCGCGGTTCCGCTCGCGGATCGGACCGTGTTGTTCGGCGCCGACCTGACCATGCCTTGGGCGGTGATGGACGCGAGCGACTGGCGGCTGCGGCTGAGCGCGCTGGTCCCGATCGCCGGCGCCGGCCGCTGGAAGCTCGCAACCAGCATCGCTCCCACCCTGCGTGCGACCAGCAACGACGCCGGACGCCTCACCGGCGCCGGCATGGACGTCGGCGCACTGGCCGGCTACTACGCGCCGCGGTGGTTCGCCGCCGGCGAGCTCGGCTTCGACTGGGAGATCGCCACCTATGTCGCGCACAGCGATCTCTATCGCCGCACGGTCTTCGCCGGCGCGCGCGACGGCTGGTACGGCGCTCCCGGAGGCAACCTCCGCCTCGGCCTGCAGGGAGGCCTCTCGTTCTCGCGCTTCGATCTGGTGCTGCGCGCAGGCAAGCTGCGAGACATTCGTGGACAGGGGCCCGCACTTCCCCTCTACGCCACCCTCGCTGTCGACACGCGCTTCTGAGCAGGAGCGCGCGCAGGTCCGGGCGGCACTGGTCGGCGATCTCAACCCTTCTTCATCGACTTCCAGTGCCGCAGCCGGTCGGCGATCAACTCCGCGCGTTGCCGGTCGTCGGGCCCGTCCAGAGTGCTCAGGTCCTCTGGATCGGCGCGCAGGTAGATGCCGGACGTCCGGGCGTTCACGACCGGGTCCCTGTCCGAGTGGGTGGTGAAGTATCCGGCCGCGCGATCGGCCGATTCCATCCGGATCTCGCCCGTCCCTTCCAGCTGCGGAGCGTTCGGGTCCAGCGGCCGTTCTCCCTTCCAGTAGTAGAAGACGCCCGAAGGATCCTTCTTCTCCTTCGCCGCTTCGCTCCAGTATCTCGCTGACTGGCTGCCGTCCTCCTGCCACGAGCGGCCGGCCACCTCCAGCGCGCCGTCGCGGGCCCGCGAGATCCGCAAGAGGCTCACCGCGGACGGTTCCCGCGGGCCTCGTTCGGTCAGGGAGAACTGCCACCAGCAGCCCTCGATCCGCGCGATCCGGCCCTCGCTCTCGATCGCCTTTCGAAGCTTCTGGTTGACCGCTCTCACCTCGGAAGGCGTGGACAACTCGTCGTACCGGACGCAGGTGAGGCCGAGGAGATCGCTCGGAAGCTTCGCGCCGCTCGAATGGATGATGAACGTGCGCCGCATCCCCAGCGCTCCACCGAACAGGCCGGCCTCGAAGACGACGTTGTCTCGCGGTGAAGCCTGGCCGGATTCCGGGGCAGCGGACGGCGCCTGGCTCGCCGTCGTCCAATCGTCCCGGGCAAACACCAGCGCCGCAAAGTCGACCTCATGCGCGAGCTCGAGGAGGCGGTCCAGCGTGGTGGTTCCGGGATTGAAGGACGTCGTCCACGGCTCCACGTTTGCGACCGCCTCTAGACCGCGCGTCAGCGCCTGCAGGACCTTCTCCTGCTTTCCTGACGAGCCAAGAAAAATGCGAGGCTTGTCCATCCAGTCCTCCGGAGATCCGGGGACACCATACGTAATCTGACGCCAACTCGCGCGGGTCTGCGCGCGGTGTTCAGGCCCGCCTGGTTCGCGAGAGAGAGCGCGGGGAGTATCGGACCATCACCGAGGAGGCGGTCAGGGGAATCCCGCGGCGGGCAGAAGCGAAGTCTCGAGCGGCCGTGTCTGGCGGTGGATCAGCCACTCTGCGGGAGGGCCCTCGGGGTCGCCGGGATGGCGGGTGATCTTGTCCGGGAAGAAGACCCAGGCGTCTTCGGGCAGCGGTCCGAGCTCCGCGAGCGTCATCGAATGAAGGACGTGGATGTCCCGCCGGATCAGGCCGCTGTTCTGGTAGATGCCGTCGTCGACGCCGTCGTAATACGCGCTGACGTAATAGAGCCGGGCACCAGGTGGGAGCTCCGCGTTGATGCGGTCGAGCGCCTCCTGCGTGCGGACCTGCGTGGCAATCCGGAGGTTGTCGAAGTGCCCGAACTCCCCCCAGTTGATCTGGTGGGGAGCAAACCGGGCGAAGACGCGGCTCGCAGCGGTCTGATCGAACGCGAGCACCATCGCCCCGTTCGTCACCGCGAACACGACGAGGAACGCACCCGCCATGCGCTGATGACGGACGGCACGGAGCGCCTGCACGACGAAGAGCGCCATGAAGGGAATGACCGGGACGTAGTAGCGCAGGTTGAGCACGCTGGCGTGGAACACCATCAGGATGTGCACGTAACCTGCGAGCACGATCAGGAGCGGTGCGCTCGCCATGGCGACCCGCAGCCTCGGCAAGGTGACGAGGAGCAGGACGCCGAACGAGAGCACGATCAGCGCGACCACCTCGGCCACGCTCGAGAGATACGCCACCGGAATCTGGTACTCGCCCTTGTTCAGGTTGAGCAGGGGATTGTGGCTGAGCTTGCCGAGACCGACCCAGGCTGCCAGGACGATGGCGCTCGTCGCCAGGAGTACGAGCCGTCCTGGATTGGAGCGAGCCCGGTCGAGGACTTGCTGCCGGTGCCACAGCACGTATGCCGCATGGAGCGGATAGAGGACGAGCCCTGCCGGCCGGGTGAACACGGCGAGCATCACCGTGAGCGTGTAGGCGAACGCGGTACGCCGCTCGTGGAGCGTGTCGTCCAGCAAGAGGCGATCGAGCAGCACGAAGCTCAGGAGGAACAACGCCGCGAATGCCGAATCCGCGTGCGCTGACCAGAACTGCGACATCAGGATCGGGTTGAAGCAGGCAACGACGAGCTCGAGCGCGACGTCCCGTTCGGAAAGACCGAATCGCGGGTTGAAGCGCCGGAAGAAGGCGATCATCGAGGCGACCAGGAGCGCCGTGGCGAAGCACGAGGCGAGCTTGAGCCCGACGTTCAGTCCGGCGATCCGCGCAAACGGCACGGCGAGGAGCGAAAAGCCGCAGCCCTGCGAATGCACCTGTGACGGGTCCGAGCACACCTGCGACAGCGCGAGATGATGGCGCTCGAGGTTCTCGACCGTTCGCGCATACACCAGGCTGTTGCGGAGGATCGGCAGGTTCGCGTTCATCCCCGTGAACGCTACGCCGAGCGCGACGAGGACGACCGCGACGACGAACGTGCGCCGGACCATTCCGTGTCGATCGGCGCTCAACGGCAACGCTCACCTCCGGTAGACGATGACACCCGCCACCGCGGCCCATCCCGCGATGGCGATCACCATCCCGCGGTCGCGAAGCAGCGAGCTGCCCGGGTCTCCGCCCTCGTTCTCGCGGAGGACGAGGTGCTGGTAGCGGAACAGCGCATAGACGACGAACGGGACGGTGTAGAGCAGATTCGTGGTGTGGAAGTTCTGGACCGTTCGCGCGGCCTGCGTGTACAGCGCGTAGCAGACGATGGTCGCGCCCGAGAGCGCCGTCAGCCAGCTGTCGAGGAGAGGAACGCTGTACGTGCCGAGGTTTTTGCGATGCTGCTGCGCCGATGCACCAAGCAGCCCCAGCTCGTGGCGGCGCTTGCCGAGCGCGAGATAGAGGGCGAGCAGGAACGTACAGCAGATCAGCCACGGCGAGATCTCGGCATTGACTGCTGCGGCCCCCGCGGCGGCACGCAGGACGAAGCCGCTCGCGACCAGGAGCGCGTCGAGGATGAACACGCGCTTGAGACCGGCCGTGTAGCTGAACGACGACGCGAGATAGAGCGCGAGGATGAGGAAGGTGATCCGCGACAGCGCGATAGCGCCGCCGATCGCCGCCGCGCCCAGAAGCAGGGCGGCAGCGACTGCCACCGGAACGGGCAGCCTGCCCGAGGCAATCGGGCGGAAGCGCTTCGTCGGATGGTGCAGATCGGTCACCCGATCGAAGGAGTCGTTGATCAGGTAGACCGCGCTCGAGGCGGCGCAGAAGATCGCAAAGCAGATGAGGGCGCGGGCCGAGGCGGTGGCATCGAAGAGCTGCCCGGCGAAGGCGACGCCGGCGAAGACGAACACGTTCTTGACCCACTGCTTCGGCCTCATCGCTTCGAGCACGGCTCCGGGGATCCGGAGCGCGGCGAAGAACGGGGGCGGAAACGCGGTCTGTGCACTTTCAGCGGGCGCTGCCATGCCTGCAAGGTAAGCAGTCCACGAGGCGCCGCTCAGGGCCGAAGGACGGATATGAATGCTACCTGAGGGCCTCCGACCGGTAGCTTGCCTGCTCGCTCGCACGACCCGTCGAACGTCATGCTTGCGCCAGGGAATCGACAGGATGCGGCGGTGTTCGATGATCGGCGGCCCGAAGCGGGAGAACGCACCGTTGCGCAACCTCGACAGTTTCGCGCCGGCCTGGGTCCGGGTGACCCGCTTTCGGGTGTCGCGGTGGGCCGTCGCCGCGCTCGCCACGGCCGCTTGCGCACAGCAGCGCACAGCCTCACCAGGGCCGGCGACGGTGCTCGACGATGTCGTGTTCTCGTCGTACTCGCCGCTGTCCCGAACGGCGGAGATCGCCCGACGAACGCTCCCGCCGCTGACGCTCCGGCGCGGCGAGGAGACGTTCGCCGCCAGGGGTGAGCGCTTCCGGGAGCAGCCCGTCGACCTGAGCAAGGAAAGGTTCACCCTCTACGTCCCCGGCGGCGCTCCGCCCCCCGAGGGCTATGGCCTGCTCGTCTTCGTCGCTCCGTGGCCGGAGCCGACCCGCCCGCGACAATGGCAACTGCCGCTGAACCGGCATCGCCTGATCTTCGTCAGCGCCACGAATTCCGGAAACGACGCCAGCGTGCTCGATCGACGCCTGCCGCTCGCGTTGCTCGGGTACGAAAACGTCCGTCTCCGGTATCGGATCGACCCGAAGCGGGTCTACATCGGCGGCCTGTCCGGCGGCTCGCGCGTCGCCGAGATCACCGCCCTCGCCTACCCCGACGTGTTTCGGAGCGCGCTCCTGAACGCCGGGAGCGATCCCATCGGCGGCCAGAGCGGGATCTACCTGCCGCCCGCGGACCTGTTCGAGAAGTTCCAGAAGACCCGGATCGTCTTTGCGACCGGCGACAAGGACGAGCTCAACCTGCGCGACGATGGGGCCACCCGCGCGTCGTTGAAGGAGTGGTGCGTGTTCGACGTGGAAGTGAGGACGGCGCGCGGGCTCGGGCACGAGCCTCTCGACGCGCCGAACCTCGACCGCGCGCTCTCTGCGCTCGACGAGCATTCAGCACCGGATCGGGACGAGCAGGCGCGGTGCACCGAGCGGATCCAGCGCGAGCTCGGCGCGAAGCTGGAAGAAGCGGCGGCGGCGATCGCAAGAGGCGAACGCGACCGCGCCCGGGAGCTGCTCGGCGCGATCAGCTACCGGTATGGCGGCGTGGCTGCGCGGGCGGTCCTGGAGCTGGACGCCAGGCTGACCCACGGCTGAAGCAGGGAAGAGAGCGGCAGCCGGGCGCGACGCTTCACGCTCCGGCGGAGGAGCGATCGCCCGCTGCCAACCGGCGCGGCAGTCGTCACCATTCGCACTGGAGGCTGGAATGCGGTCCTTCTGCATTGGAGTCGCGATCGCCGTCGTCGCCACGGCGTGTGTCACTTCGGGTCCCTCCGACCGGGACCGATACGACAGACGCTACGGAGACCGGCAGCAGACGCAGGTGTTCGATGCCACGTTGCCGGACGGGTCGTTCGTGCGCGTGGAGCAGGATCAGCGCAGCGGGGACATGGTGATCCTCGAACCACTCTCGGTGAGCGGCCAGCACGTCGTGATGGTCAATCCCAACGGGAACGCCGGCATGCCGCTGGTCGCGTTCGCCGAACGCAACTACCAGCGCCGCGACGATCGCCGCGATCACGATGCGCGCGGGCGCGACGACGATCGCCCCGAGCACCGCTGAACGGCTGAGCGCGGGTCCGTCCGGCTGCCCCGGCCTACCCGGCGAAGCCGAATACCAGATTGAGGACGAAGGCCAGGATCGCCGTGGTGTAGATGAACGAGAGCGTTGCGTGGAGCAAGACCGCCCGCCGGATCTGCGGGCTCGAAACGACGGTGTCGGAGACCTGGAAGCACATGCCGACCGTGAAGCCCAGATACGCGAAGTCGAAATAGCTCGGCGCAGCCCGGCCGGCGAACTCCACGCCGCCGACGCCTTCGGCATCTTCGCGGTAGTACAGGTGGGCGTAGCGCAGCGTGAACGCCGTGTGAGTCAGCGCCCAGGACAGCGCGACGTTCGCGAGGGAGAGCGCGACCAGCGCGTCTCCCTCGCTACCGGAGATCAGCTTGGCGCGTCTGACGAGAGCGGTGGTGGCGAGGAGGCTGGCGCCGGAGCTGAGAAGCACGATCAGGTAGACCACGGTGCGCCCCGGATCGTCCGCCGCTGCTCTCGCGCGCGTCGTCGCCGCAGAGCACCTTGCGATCGTGACCCAGGACAAGAGAAGAAGCGTCAGGCCTCCGGCGTCCCAGGCGGCCAGCGCGGAGAGCTTCCAGGGCGGGCGAAGCGCCGCATGGAGCCCGAGGCCGACGACGAAGCCTGCGGCGACGGAGATCGCCGCCCGAGCCAAGGCATGAGGCGGTCGAACCCGCATGTGCGCAAGATAGCGCGGCTGACCTCATCTGGTCGCGGCGCTCAGGTCGACGCGTCGGGGACCGGGGTCCGTGTGCGGAGCGAGGTGGAGAGGATGAGCACCACCATGGCGACGGCAATCGCGATCGAGCTCTCGATGCGGCCGATGTCGAGGCCGCCTTCCGCGACGGGCTTCGTCAGCGTGTCGCCGAGTGTCGCTCCGAGCGGCCGGGTGAGCACGTAGGCCGCCCAGAAGAGGATCGGCGTCGAGATGCGAGTGAAGAAGTGGAGAGCCGCAACCACGACCAGGAGGCCGGCGAAGACCAGGGCGCCCTTCTCGAAGCCGACTCCCGCCGTATCCGCGACGAAGTCACCGAGAGCGGTGCCGAGCGTGTTCGAGACCAGGATGGTCAGCCAGTAGAACAACTCGTCGCGGCGGGTGGTGATGCGGTCGGCGTGGATGGCGCCGGTCGAGAGCCGCCAGGTGACGAGGACCGCGACCACCAGCGCGAGCTCGATGGCGGACGACTTCACGTATCCGAGACCGAGCGTGCGATCGAACATGTCCGACGTGGTCGTTCCCACCGTGGTGGTCGCGACGACCACCAGCCAGTAGTAGAGCGGGTGGTAGCGGTCCGACCTCACTTGCCCGACCAGCGTCACCACGAAGAAGGCCAGGAACACGGCCGTGCTCACCGCATACCCGAGTTGCAACGTCATCGAGAGGGCGTCGCCGCCCGTCTCGCCCACGGTCGTCGCCAGGATCTTCACCACCCAGAATGCGAGCGTGATCCGGGGGACCTTGCTCTGCGCGTGTTCCGCATGGCCAGCCGGGGTCGAACGTTCCATCCCGACATCATCGCTCGATCGGGGGCCGCGATGCGCGATCCCGGGATGGACTGTCCCGGATCCGGACACGGACCGCATCAGGCTTAGGTCCCAGGTTCCGAATGCGCTGCACGTGGCATTCGTTTCGCTTCGCCATCGGGTATGCACAACCTGCGGTTCGCTCTGCGATCGCTCTTCCGTGCCCCCGGGTTCACCGCGAGCGCGGTGCTGGTGCTCGCGCTCGGAGTCGGCGGGAGCACCGCGGTCTTCAGCGTGCTCCGCGGCGTCGTCCTGCGACCCCTGAGCTTGCCGCATCCACAGGAGTTGATCCGCATCTACGAGCGCCCCGCCGGTACCGACGTGCGCTGGCCGTTCTCGGGGCCCGACTATCTCGACGTGGCCAATGAGTCCACCGCCTTTGCGTCGGTTGCCGGGATCCGGCCCGACCTGCAGACACTCACCGGCCGCGGCTCGCCGGTGCAGATCCGCGTGGCGCGCATCACCTCGAGCTTCTTCGCCGCGCTGCGCGTCTACCCCGCGATCGGGCGCGGGCCTGCTGCGGAGGAAGACATCAGCGGGGGCGCTCGCACCGCCGTCCTGACGAACGGCTTCTGGCGCCGCGAGTTCGGCGCCGATCCCTCTGCCGTCGGCCGCACGCTGGTGCTGAACGGCCGGACCTACGACATCGGCGGCGTGATGCCTCCCGATTTCCATTTTCCGCTGCTCCGCCAGGCCGAGGTGCTGATCCCGCTCGCCCTCGAGGGCAGGGAAAAGGAATTCAGGGGGATGAACTGGTTGACTGCCGTCGCCAGGCTCAAGCCCGGCCTGGGGGTGCGGCAAGCGCAGTCCGATCTCGACGTGCTCTCTCCGCGCATCCACGCGCGCATCGGTGAGCACCAGGGCTGGAGGATGGAAGCTCAGCCGTTGCTCGACGATCTGGTCGGCCCCGTCAAGCCGGCGCTGACCGCCCTTTTCGGAGCGGTGTTGCTCGCCCTGCTCATCGGCTGCGCGAACGTCGCCAGCTTGTTGCTCGCCCGCGGCATGGCGCGCCAGCGCGAGCTGGCGATCCGCAGCGCGCTGGGCGGCGGCCGCCGCGAGCTGGTCACCCAGCTGCTCACCGAGGCGCTGATCCTCGCGGCCTTCGGCGGCGGCCTGGCGGTCCTGCTCGCGCCGTGGGCGCTGAGCGGGCTCCTGCGCCTCGCCCCGCGGGACCTGCCGCGCATCGAGGAGATCCGGATCGACGGCGCCGTGCTGGGCTTCGCGCTCGCGACCTCCATGGTTGCCGGCCTGCTCGCCGGCCTCGTCCCCGCACTGCAGGTGACGCAGCCGCGCCTGCTCGACGTGCTGAAGAACGGGGCAGGAGGAAGCCGAAGCAAAGGGCGCGCGCGGATGGCGTTGATGGTGGGCGAGACAGCCCTCGCCTTCGTGCTGGCCAGCGGCGCAGGGCTGATGATCCGCACCCTCTCCGGCCTCCTGGACGTGCCGAGCGGCGTCGTCGGGCCGGACCGCGTGCTGGTGGCGGACCTCGATCTGCCTCTCGCCCGGTACCCTGCGGAACGCATCGCCTCCTTTGCGCCGCAGCTCCTGCAGCGCGTCTCCGCGCTGCCCTCCGTCCGCAGCGCGGCGTTGACCACCAGCGTTCCGCTCGATCCCCGCGGCCGCTCCGACTTTGGATTCTCTCTCGAAGGCGGCGACCCCTTCCCGCCAGGGCAGGCTCCGAAGACCGAGATCCTCTGGGCCACTCCCGGCTATCTGGAGACCATGGGCATTCCCCTGCGGCGCGGGCGCGACCTCGCCTGGAGCGATGTGAAGACTTCGCCGCACGTGGCCCTGGTGAACGAGGCCTTCGTCCGCCGCTTCATCCCGCAAGGCGATCCGCTGGGGCGGCGCATCTCCGAGGTCGTCGGTCCGGGCAACGACCCGTGGCAGATCGCGGGCGTGATCGGGGACGTGCGCAGCAAGAGCCTCGACCAGGCGCCGTCGCCGCTCGTCGTCCTTCCGCTCGAGCAGTACCAGGTCGCGAAGCTTCGGGTGGCGGTGCGCGCAGCGGCGGGAGATCCGCTGCTGCTGCTCGGACCGTTGCGAGCGGAGGTCCTGGCGCTCGACAAGGACCTCCCGCTTTCGCAGCCGCAGTTGCTCTCTCGGATCGTCAGCGAGTCGCTGGGGGAGCGCCAGTTCGAGATGACCCTGTTGAGCACTTTCGCGATGGCGGCCCTGCTGCTCGCTGCGCTGGGGATCTACGGAGTCACCGCGTACTCGGTGACGCAGCGGTCGCGAGAGATCGGCATCCGCATGGCGCTGGGGGCGGATCCCCGGCGGGTCCTCGGAATGGTGGTCGGCGGCGGACTGCGCCTCGCCAGCGCCGGCGTCGTGTTGGGGGTTCTGGTTGCCCTCGCCGCGACGCGCGCTCTCGCCTCGCTGCTGTACGGCGTGAGCACCACCGATCCGCTGACGCTGGCAGCGACCGCCGCCGTGCTGGTCGTCTCGGCTGCTCTGGCGAGCTTGATCCCCGCGCGCCGGGCGACCCGGGTCGACCCGGCAGTGTCGCTCCGCGTCGAGTAGCGTTGCCCTCGATCGACCCGGACAGGCGATCTGGTAGATTCGCTCCGGCCGAACCCCGGAGCGCGACGATGAAGGCTGCACCGGCCCTTGCCCTGCTGGCCGCCGCTTCCGCCGCGCCGCTGGTTGCGCGCGCTGGTCCGCCGGAGAAAGAACGAAGCCCGATGCCTCGCGAGCGCCGCATCCCGGTTGGACACGCGCGGCTCTACGCGCGCGAGATCGGGCAGGGGCAACCGATCGTCGTCCTGCACGGCGGGCCCGACTTCGACCATACCTACCTCCTTCCCGATCTCGATCGCCTCGCCGACTCGTTCCGGCTCCTCTATTACGACCAGAGGGGCCGCGGAGGATCGGCGGACGGCGTGCGACCGGACGACGTCAGCATCGAGTCCGAGATGAGCGACCTGGACGCGGTCCGGCGATCGTTCGTGCGCGGGCCCACGGCGATCCTCGGGCATTCCTGGGGCACGGTGCTCGCGCTCGAGTATGCGATCCGCCATCCGGAGCGCGTCTCGCATCTCATCCTGCTGAATCCAGCGCCCGCGTCCCACCAGGATTTCCTTCTCCTGCGGAAGGACCGCGCCGAGAAGATGGGCGCCGATCTGGATCGCAAGAACGCGGTCGCCGCCAGCGCCGCGTACAAGGACGGCGATCCCGACGCGGTCGCGGCGTACTACCGCATTCATTTTGCGAAGGCGCTCGCGCGTCCGGCGGATCTGGAAAAGCTGATGGCGATCCTGAGACCGACCTTTACCCGGGGCGTGCTCGAGGCGCGGAGGATCGAAGACCGCCTGGTGAGCGAGACCTGGCTTTCGACCGGCTACGACCTGCTTCCAAGGCTCGGGAAGCTGCGCGTCCCGACGCTGATCATCACCGGCGATCACGAGATCGTCCCGTTCGACGCGGCAGCGCACATCGCCCGCGCCATCCCGGGCGCGCGGCTCGTCACTTTGAAGGACTGCGGCCACTTTTCGTATCTCGAATGCCCCGACGCCGTTCGCAAGGAGATCGACGGACTGTTCCGGCGAGAATGAAGGGATCCCGCAGGAGACGGCCGCAGAACATGGCTCGCCGCGAGAGGATCACCCGCGCATCCCGACGAGCTGCCGCAGCTTCGCCCGGAATCCCGGAACGCGGGAATCCGGCGGGATCGCGCCGGTCATGCGGACGACCGCGGCTGTGAGGTTGTCGGCCGTCCCTCGCCGGTTGGCGGTACCGATCAGCGCCTTGCAGGCGCCGGCGGCATCCGCTCCACTCACCGTCTCCCCGATCTCCGGCTCCGTCAGGACGCGATGCAAGCCGTCGCTGCAGAGCACCAGCGTGTCGCCCTGCAAGAGGGGCATGGAGAAGCGGTCCAGCGCGCAGATCAACTCGCGGCCGAGGCTGCGGGTGAGGACGCAGGAGGGGTCTCCGGTCACCCCGAGCCGCACATGTTCCGCGGCCGCGGTGTGGTCCTTCGTCAACTGGGAAAGGACACCCTGCCGCAGCAGGTACAACCGGCTGTCCCCGATGTGGACGGCGTACAGCCGGCCGCCTTCGATCACTGCCGCGGTGAGGGTGGTGGACATCCCGCGGAGCTCGGGCACGAACAGCGCCAGCTCGTGCACCTCGATGTTCGCCTGCTGCGCCGCGCGCGCGAGGCGCCGAGCCGTTTCCACCGTTCCCGGCTGCTCGCGAAAGGTCCGGACGGTTGCCTCGACCGCCATCCGGCTCGCCGTCTCACCACCGAGGGCGCCGGAGACGCCGTCTGCCACCGCCACCAGCCCTGCCTCCGGTGCGCAGGCGCAGAAGTCCTCGTTGTGCTCGCGCATCGTCCCCACGTCGGAGACGGCGGCCATCTCGAAGGCGCACTCGGGCAACAGCGCGGTCATTTCCCTTCCCGCATTGCCGGGTGTGTCGTGGGATGCCACAATCCGGCTCCGAACATGCCGCTCCAATTTCTCCGTGCGCGATGCGCGAAGTAGCGATCGGGGACAGGCTCGATCAGTACGAGATCCTCGAGCTCCTGGCCCGCAGCGGGATGGCGTCCATCTTCAAGGCCCGCGATACGGCAACCGGCGAGACCGTCGCCCTCAAGGTTCCCCACATCCAGTTCGAAAGCGACGTGGTCTTCTTCGAGCGGTTCCAGCGCGAGGAGGAGATCGGGCGGCGACTCGATCATCCGAACGTCATCCGCTTCCTCCGGCCGCGGCACAAGAGCCGGATGTACGTCGCCATGGAGCTGGTCGAGGGCAAGAGCCTGCGCGCGACGCTGGAAAACGAGCATCCCTTGCCGGTAGGACGCGCGCTCGCCATCGCGCAACAGGTCTGCGAAGCGCTCGCGCACATGCACGAGCGCGGGATCGTCCACCGGGATCTCAAGCCGGAGAACATCCTCCTCACGGCAGCGGGGCAGGTGAAGATCGTCGACTTCGGCATCGCGCTGGATCAATCGTCGCGGCGGCTCACCTGGGTCGGGCTCTCCAGCACCATCGGCACTCCGGACTACATCGCTCCCGAGCAGATCGGAGGGCGGCGAGGCGACGTGCGAAGCGACGTCTACGCGCTCGGGACCATCCTCTACGAGATGCTCACGGGCAACCTGCCCTTCTCCGGCCCGAATGCGCTGGCCATGATGCGCGCGAAGACCGATGGCGAGCCCCGGCCGCTCACCTATTTCGTGCCGGGCATCGACGCGCACCTCGAGGCCATCGTGCTCAAGGCGATCGAGCGCCTTCCGCGCGATCGGTACCAGACCGCAACCGGGCTTCTGCAGGATCTGCGCAACCCTTCCGCGGTTCCCCTGCGCGATCCATTCGCCCCCCGGCGGCGGCGGAGCGGGATCCCCCGGCGCCTCGCCATGCCGCTTCTGGTGATCGCCATCCTCGCCGGACTGAGCGCCCTGATCGTCTTCACCGGCCGCCGGCCACCACCGCCCCGCAAGCCGCCCGTCGCACCGAGAGGAAGATGACATGGAGCAGTCGCTCAACCTGGTCTGGGTGCTGCTCGGCGGGTTCCTCGTCATGTTCATGCAGGTGGGCTTCGCCTTAGTGGAGACGGGATTCACGCGCGCGAAGCACGCCGTGAACACGATGGGGATGAATCTCGTCATCTATCCCGTCGGCGTGCTCGGATTCTGGCTGGTGGGCTACGCGCTGATGCTCGGAGGGGTGCGCGAGTGGCCGTCGCTCGGCTCGGCGATCGCGGGATCGCACGAGGTGAAGCTCGGGGCGTTCGGCATCTTCGGGGCGGCGAAGTTCGCGCTGGTGAGCGTGGCGAACGATCCCTCGAGCCTGGCCATGTTCCTCTTCGCCACCGTCTTCATGGACACGGCGGCGACCATCCCCACCGGCGCGATGGCGGAGCGCTGGAGGTTCTCCGCCTTCCTCGCTTACGGCTTCTTCATGTCGATGTTCCTCTACCCGATCTACGGCAACTGGGTGTGGGGCGGAGGATGGCTGTCCGGACTCGGCCACCTGGCCGGCCTCGGACACGGCCTCGTGGACTTCGCCGGTTCCACCGTGGTCCACATGACCGGCGGCCTCACTGCCCTCGCCGGGACGCTCGTGCTCGGGCCGCGCGCCGGCAAGTTCCGCCGCGATGGCACCATCCTCGCGACGCCCGGGCACAACCTGCCGTTCACCGTGGTGGGAACGCTGATCCTCGCGTTCGGCTGGTTCGGCTTCAATGCCGGCTCGACCCTCTCCGCCGCCGACCCGCGCATCGCCACCATCGCGGTGAACACCATGCTCTCCTCGTCCGGCGGCGCCCTGATGGCGCTGTTCTATGTCTGGTGGGTGGGCGGCAAGCCCGACATCGGCATGTGCTGCAACGGCCTTCTCGGAGGGCTCGTCGCCATCACCGGCCCCTGCGCGTTCGTCTCGCCCGCCGCGGCGGTCCTGATCGGCGTGGTGGCGGGACTGCTCACGCCGTTCGCGGTGATCGCGCTGGAGCGTCGCTTTCGCGTCGACGACCCGGTGGGCGCGATCGCCGTCCACGGCGTCTGCGGGATCTGGGGTGCGCTCGCCCTCGGCCTCTTCGCCGACGGCTCCTACGGATCGGGATGGAACGGCGTCGAGGGCCCCGTCCGCGGGCTCCTCTTTGGCGACTCCTCGCAACTCGCCGCGCAATGCATCGGCATCGCCGCCAACGCGCT
>Ga0070741_10010312_pt1 | contig 17700 bp, 13 predicted proteins | sample Coa_R1_4_FD_66440 | JGI IMG/M metagenome (GOLD analysis project Ga0070741, IMG submission 66440) | Surface soil microbial communities from Centralia Pennsylvania, which are recovering from an underground coalmine fire - Coalmine... | ecosystem: Environmental > Terrestrial > Soil > Unclassified ...
CGGCCGACGACCGCCAGATTCGAGGGGGCGTCCTTCGGATCCGGCTTCTCGACGATGGCCTTGACCCGATGAAGCCGACCGCCCGCCGGCTCGGTGTCGACGATGCCGTAGCTTTTCGTTTCCTCCCGCGCCACACGCTGCACGCCGATGATCGAGCATTTGTGGCGACGATATATCTCTACCATCTGCTCGATCACGGTGGGCGTTCCGCGGATGACATCGTCCGCCAGTATCACCGCGAACACGTCGTCGCCGACCACCGGCCAGGCACAGAGGATGGCGTGGCCCAGTCCGAGCGCCTCCGGCTGGCGCGTGTAAATGCAGCACGCTTCGTCGGGGAGGACGTTCCGGACGCTGTCGAGCAGATCGCGCTTGCCTTTCGACCTAAGCTCGTTTTCGAGCTCGTAAGCCTTGTCGAAGTGATCCTCGATCGCGCGCTTGTGTTTGCCCGTCACGAATATGAGCTGGTGGATTCCGGCCGCGATCGCCTCTTCCGCCGCTATTTGAATGATCGGCTTGTCGACGATGGGAAGGATTTCCTTGGGCGCCGCCTTGGTCGCCGGAAGAAAGCGCGTGCCGAGCCCGGCGACGGGAAAGACGACTTTCATTACCTGTTCCATGGTTATTGTGTTACCGCCCGATACCGTAATAAACGAAGCCTGCATCCCGCAGCGCTTTCGGATCGTACTGATTGCGTCCATCGAAGACAACGGCGGTTTTCATCTCGGCTTTCATTCGGGTGAAGTCCGGATGGCGAAACGGCTTCCATTCCGTCACCAGCACCAGCGCGTTCACGCCGACGAGCGCTTCGTATTGATGCTCCACCAGCCGCAACTGCCCGGCGTCGAGCCAGCTGCGCGGCAGATCGCGGCGCGCGACCTCCATGGCGGCCGGGTCGTACGCCCTTACCCTTGCACCAGCCGCGATAAGTTGATTCAACAACACGACCGCGGGCGCCTCGCGCATGTCGTCGGTGCCGGGCTTGAAGGCAAGGCCCCATAGAGCCAACGTGAGCTTGCTCAAGTCCTTGCCGAAATGCTTGGTGATCTTCTCGAAAAGCACGCGCTGCTGTTCTTGATTGCGGCTCTCCACCGCGCGCAGAACTTTCGGATCAAAGTCCGCGCCTTTAGCCATGTGAACCAGCGCGCGCACGTCCTTCGGAAAGCACGAGCCGCCGTAACCGACTCCGGGATAGATGAACGAGTACCCGATGCGGGCGTCGGACCCGATGCCGATGCGCACGTTCTCCACGTCGACCTGCAAGCGATCGCACAAATTCGCGATCTCGTTCATGAAGGAAATCTTGGTGGCGAGCATGGCGTTGGCGGCGTACTTCGTCATCTCGGCGTCGCGCACGCCCATGAAAATGATACGCTCGTGCGTGCGCATGAAAGGTCCGTACAGCTCGCGCAGTATCTCGCGCGCGCGCTCGCTGTCCGAGCCGATGATAATGCGATCGGGGCGCATGAAATCCTGAACCGCGTCGCCTTCTTTGAGAAATTCGGGATTGCTCACGACGTCGAAAGCGATATCCAGATTGCGCTTCTTGAGCTCGCTCTGTATAACGCTGCGGACTTTGTCGGCCGTCCCGACCGGCACCGTGGACTTGTCGACGATCAGGCTGTACGCGGAAATCGTCCGACCGATCTCCTTCGCTACCGCGAGCACGTACTGCAAATCGGCCGAGCCGTCCTCGCCGGGCGGCGTGCCGACCGCGATAAAGTAAATCTGCGAACGGCTGATCGGATCATTCAACGAAGTGGTGAATTTGAGCCGGCCTTCCTTGTAGTTGCCGAGCACCACCGTATCGAGGCCGGGCTCGTAGATGGGAAGCACGCCTTTCCGCAATTGCTCGATCTTGCGCTCATCCACGTCGACGCACGTCACTTCGTTGCCCATTTCCGCGAGACATGCGCCCGTTACGAGACCGACATAACCGGTCCCTATCACCGTAAGCTTCACTGAACACCCCTATGCTGAGTTTCTGTTTCCCGCGCGACTTTCTGCTCCCATGCCCAGGCATGGCGCACGATGGTCGCGAGTTCATGATATTTCGGCCGCCACCGGAGCTCGGCCATCGCCTTCTTCGAATCCGCCACGAGCACGGCCGGATCGCCGGCGCGGCGCGGGCCTATTATTGTCGGAATGCGTTTGCCGGTCACTTGCTCGGCGGTGCCGATGATCTGACGGACCGAAAAACCTTGGTTATTCCCGAGATTGTAGGCGGCGCTCGCGTCCTCGCGAATCAGCCGCTCGAGCGCCAGCAAGTGCGCCTGGCATAGATCGTCCACATGAATATAGTCGCGAACGCAGGTTCCGTCGGGTGTCGGATAATCCGCGCCATGAATCGTGATCGCCGGCCGCCGGCCGGACGCCGCCTGCAGCACGAGCGGGATCAAGTGCGTCTCAGGCTCATGCCGCTCGCCGAGCTGTCCGTCCGGATCGGCGCCGGCGGCGTTGAAATACCGCAGACATACCGAGCGCAAACCGTAGGCGCGATCGAAATCCGCGAGCACGCGTTCGACGGTCCATTTCGAGAGCCCGTAAGGGTTGATCGGATTGGCGGGGTGCGCTTCATCGATCGGCGTATATTTCGGCTCGCCGAAGATAGCCGCCGTGGAAGAAAAGATGAAATTCTTTACCTTGGCCGCGCGCATGGCTTCGAGCACATTGAGCGTGCCGCCGAGATTCGTGCGGTAGTACTTCTCCGGCTGCCGCACCGACTCGCCGACCTGGATCAACGATGCAAAATGCATGACCGCATCCACGGGGAAACGGCTCAACAACTCGTCCAGCTGCCGGCGCTGGTTGATATCCCCTTCGATCAAAGTCGCACCGCTCACGGCGTCACGGTGACCGGTCAGGAGATTGTCGAACACAACGACACCCGCGCCCTGCCGCAGCAACGCTTTTACCATGTGGGAGCCGATGTAACCCGCCCCGCCGGTAACCAAAACTTTCACGGGAATGTGTTTTACTTGACGACGTGAACTACAGGGGTGGGATTCCTACCGACGTTTTGGCTGGACATCTCGACGAAACGGCCCAGCAGCTCGCGCAGCTTGGGTTCGTCGTTTACCTCGCAGGCCTTCGCCATGGCGTCGATTTCCCGATCGGCGAGGGCGAGCCCGACGATACGGCTGCGCGCCAACAGCGTCTTGGGATGGTGCGTCTCGATCAGCTCTTCGGATTCGTGGAACAGCTCTTCGTAAGGTTTTTCGCCCGGCCGCAGCCCCGTGTAAATAATTTCGATGTCCTCCCCTGGTTTCTTCCCGGACAACAAAATGAGTTGTTCGGCGAGGTATTTGATATTCACGGGCTCGCCCATATCGAGCACGAAGATCTCTCCCCCGCGACCAATGCTGCTCGCCTGCAAAATGAGCTGCGCCGCCTCCGGAATGGTCATGAAATAACGGGTAACGTTGGGGTCGGTCACCGTCACCGGTCCGCCCTCCGCGATTTGTTTCTGAAACAGCGGTATCACGCTGCCGGCGGACCCGAGCACGTTGCCGAAGCGGACGGTAATGAAGCGCGTCTTCGAGTGTTCGTTCAAACTCTGGCAGTAACTCTCCGCCACGAGCTTGGTCGCCCCCATCACGTTTCCGGGGTTCACCGCCTTGTCGGTCGAGATCAGCACGAAGGACTCGCAACCGTGCTTCTCCACGGCGCGCGCCAAGGTGCGCGTCGCCAGCACGTTGTTGCGAATGGCCGCCCTGATCTGCCCTTCGAGCATTGGCACATGCTTGTATGCCGCCGCATGAAACACGATGTCCGGGCGATAAGTACTCAGCACTTCCTCGATGAACACGGCATCGCCCACATCCCCAAGCACGGCCACGAGGGGCAGCTGCGAGACCGTGCGGCGCAGCTCAAGCTCGGTCGTGTACAAGTTGAATTCGCTTCGTTCGAGGATAACCAATCGCGCGGGACGCAAAATTGCAATCTGCCGGCAGAGCTCGGAACCGATAGAACCGCCGCCACCCGTTACCAGCACGCATTTTCCCTGGCTGCTCTGCCGAATGGCGTCCCACTCGAGCGTAACGGGCTCGCGACCGAGCAAATCGTCGATCTTTACGTCACGCAGCGCCTTGATGGTGGCCTTTCCGGTGACGACATCCTCAAGCCGGGGAAGCGTTCGAAACGCCACTTGGGTTTTTTCGCAAATTCCAACGATACGGCGCATGTCTTTCGAGCGCGCCGACGGAACTGCAATTAGAATAACGTCTATATCGGCGACGAGATCTGGTATATCCGCGGTGCTCCCCAGTACACCTACACCATGAATCTCCTTCCCGCGCTTCTTCACATCATCATCAACGAAGCCCACCGGATCGTACTCGCGAGCCGGGTCCCTGAGCAGGTCTCGTACCAGCATTTCGCCCGCGCGTCCCGCTCCCACAATAAGCGCCCTCTTCCCGACGCCGACATATAGCCTACGGTCTTTAACCCACCGATAAACAAATCGCGGTCCGCCGACCAACGTGAGCAGCAGCAGACCGTAAATTGGGAAAATGGAACGCGGAATCCCATTCATTCGGGTGGCGAAGAAAATTGCCACCGCCGTGAGGGTGGTGCCGACCACGATGGCTTTGATAATTCGCACGAGATCCGGCATTGAAGCGAAACGCCAGATCCCTCGATACAAACCGAAAAACCAGAAACACCCGCCTTGCACTCCGATCACGATCGGTAGCGCGAGGACGCTCACCCGCAATAACTCCGCCGGCACTGCTTCGAGGTTAAACCGCAGCCAGTAGGCACCGAACCATGCGATCGGGATGACCAGGATGTCGTGACTTAATGCTGCGACGCGGTTTCGCAGTATTTGTATAATTTTCATAATATTAAATTAACGTCGTTTCCCTGCCGAAGAAATATGTCAGTCTGTGTCCGAGGAGAAGAAGCGCTAGAAGCACCGTAAGGGTTAGCTGACTCATATAAGGTGAACGAACCGCGAGCGCTGGCACGCTCAACGAGCTCGACTCTCCTGCCGCCGAACCGCCGAGAACAGGAGAACATAAATGATGCCCCAGGCGCATATCCCCAGCCACTGAGCGACGTGTGATGCTCTCAACAAGACAATCGCCGTTAGGCCACAGCCGGCCATCAACCCATACTCCATAAGCACCGTTTTTCGGTGTCCCCATCCAAGCTGTACCAGCCGCTGATAGTAGTGGCTACGATGCGCTTCCCAGAACCTCTCTCTCCGCAATGCACGGCGAAGCACGGTTACTGTAGCATCGACGACAAAGGGCGAGAATGCTAATAGTGAAAGCCATAATGGAATCAGACCCATTCTGTCGGCCCATAGCGATAAGGCGGCGGCCATGAAACCGAGAACCGAGGCGCCACTATCTCCCATGAAGATACGCGCGGGCGGGAAATTACGGACCAAGAACCCACCGGCCGCGGCCGCGATTGCCCAACACAGCGCGGCAAAATACCCATCACCGACTATGCAAGCAAGCAGTCCCAAGGTACCGAAACCGAATACCGCCATACCACCCGCAAATCCGTCCATGCCATCCATGAAATTGTAGAGATTGATCATCCATACAATAAACAGTACCGCGAGCAGTAAACCCCATCCTGCGGGTAAATCGAGTTCCACACCGGGCAGCCGGATAGATTGCAGACCCAACCCGCCGGCCACCAATACACCACTCGCTAATAAGTGAACGACGAAGCGCGTCTTTGCCGGTATGTGAGAACGATCATCAATAAATGAGACGACACCGACGACAAGCGCGGCTCCGGTAATCCACGCGAGTTCTGACCGTACACCGAGCGACACGAGCACGACGACACCGCCCGCAACGCCGCCAGCCCAGATCGCCAATCCTCCAGCGCGGGATGTCGGCACGCTGTGCAGGGACCGTTCATTGGGATGATCGAGAATCTGGAACCGGCCACTAGACCGGCTGAGAAGATAGGTGAGTAAGCACGCAATGCCAAAGGCAGGCATAGCGACGGACAGGAATACGACCATGAGGATATTGTCGCAGTAACGGGAGACAGAACAAGCGCATGCCGTTATCCGCTGCTTTTGCTCCGCAAGTACCAGCCAGCCACTTCTTCCAAACCCGCGCTTAGCGCGACCGGCGCGGTCCAGCCGAGGAGTTTCTTCGTTTTTTCGCAGTTGACCTGGAGCGAACCGAACAGTCGCTGCCACAGATCGTCTTTTCCCATGACGTTAAGCGCCACGTGACTCGCCGACAAAGGCACGGGAAAGAGCCTAGGCCGCCTGCCCATAGCAGCGGCCAAATGTTTCACCAGATCAGCGGTAGAAACGTCCTCGCCGTCCGACACCAGGAACGTCTCGCCTGCGGCGGCGGGATGTTCGATGCACCGGACAATGAGATCGACAAGGTTTCGGACGTTGACCAGGCTGCGCCGATTGTTGACGTTCGCGAATGGCAACGGTACCCCTCTGTCGACCCATTGGAGAAGACGCAGAAAGTTTCCCTTAACCCGCGGGCCATAGACCAGCGGCGGACGGATAATAACAACTTCGGCGTGATTTTTTGCGGCCCATTGGCGCAAGCCCTTCTCCGCTTCGTGCTTGCTGATGCCGTACGGATCTCGTGGGCAGAGAGGATCATCCGCGGTGAAGGGATGATCCAACAGCGTGGACTCTCCATTCACCTTGATGGAACTTATGAATATAAATCGCCGTACTCCGGCGGCCACTGCTTGCTTTGCGAGATTAACCGTGCCTTCAACATTAACCTTACGAAACGCCGCTAAAGGATCAGGGGCACGGTCTTGCATCACGTGCACGCGCGCGGCCAAATGGACAACGGTCGTCACGCCGCGCAAAACCGATCGCCATTGCGTATCTCCATCCACACTCTCGATCCGTTCCACTTCGCAGTGGCGCGGTAATCGGGCCGCATCGTCTATTCTGCGGACCCCGGCCCGCACCAGGTATCGTCGAGCAAGAAGCTCCTCGCATAGCGCCCGCCCGACGAAACCGGTAGCGCCTGTAACAAAACAGGTGATTCCACCCATGGCGTCATTTGGACCATACGGTGCGATTTACATAATCGACATAACTCAACACCACGCGCACTATCTGTCGCGACACGAGCGGGTTGTCGTAGTCTCGAATTGGTAACATGGGGCGCTCGTCCGCAGCGATTTGCTGGGTCACTGTTTGCACTGCGTCTAAGACCCTCTCGCGTTTAAGCCCGCTCATGACCAATGTTCCCACATCCATCCCCTCCGGGCGCTCGTGAGCGTAACGAATAGTTATCGCGGGAAGATTGAGCAAATTTGCTTCCTCGGTGATCGTGCCGCTGTCTGAAAGAACACAAAAGGCATGCATTTCCAGGCGCACGTAATCAAAAAAACCGAACGGTTTGCTAAAGACAATTTTGGCACTTAACTTTGTCTTAACAGATGCATCCAGGCGCGCGCGTGTGCGTGGATGCGTGGACACCAAAACCGGGAGGTCGTAACTTTCGATTAGTCCGTTTAATGCGTCCAAGAGGTCCTCTAGCGATTCGGGAGAATCAACATTTTCCTCTCGATGAGCGCTTACCAAAAAATATTGTCGTTCCTTTAAACCCAGTCGGCCCAAGATATCCGACTGTTGTATGCGCGGCATATAGTAGTCGAGCACTTCGCGCATATGAGAACCGGTCTTGATAATCGTCTCCTGGCGAATTCCTTCCGCAATCAAGTAACGCCGAGCATGTTCGGTCAGTACAAGATTAATATCGGAGAGGTGATCGATTATTTTTCGGTTCAGCTCCTCGGGAACGCGCTGATCGAAACAGCGGTTCCCGGCCTCCATATGGAAAACAGGAATTTTTCGGCGCTTGGCCGAGATTACAGCAAGGCATGAGTTGGTATCGCCATAAAGAAGCACGGCATCGGGCCGTTCTTTCTCCAGAACTTCATCGCTCTTCGCTATGACCTGGGCGATGGTCTGCGCCGCGTTCGAGGCGGCCGCTTCTAGGAAATAATCAGGTTTTCGAATACCGAGATCGTCGAAAAAGACCTGGTTCAGCTCGTAATCGAAATTTTGACCGGTATGCACCAGGACGTGCTTGGCATGCCGCTCAAGTTCCGCGATGACTCGGCTCATCTTAATGAGTTCCGGCCGTGTGCCGACGATGGTCATCGCCTTAAGCACGAAGGCGCTCCTGAATGAAATCGAGCTGTAACAGCAGCGCTTTGACGGCTTCTAGTCCCAGCCTTTCGGTATTATGGGATGTGTAGTCGTCAAAACCGGCGATCTGCGGTTCGCCGTCTACGAAGAATTTGTTGTAGTTCAAGTCCCGATTATCGGACGGGACCCGGTAGTACTTGCCCAAATCCTCCGCCCTCGCCATTTCTTCGCGGGAAAGCAGGGACTCGTACAGTTTTTCGCCGTGTCGCGTTCCAATCACTTTGACAGGATTGTTCTTCTTGAAGATCTCTTTAAGGGCTGTCGCCAAGGTCCCCACCGTAGCGGCGGGGGCTTTCTGGACGAAGATGTCTCCCTGCCGTCCGTGCTCAAACGCATAAAGCACGAGATTGACAGAATCCTCCAACGACATCATGAATCGAGTCATCTCCGGATCCGTCACCGTAATCGCTTTGGCATCGAGGATCTGGCTGACAAAAAGCGGAATCACGGAACCGCGCGACGCCATAACATTGCCATATCGGGTCGCGCAGAATACGGTTTCACCCTCGCCGAGCGGACGCGCTTTGGCGACCATCAGTTTTTCCATCAAGGCCTTCGAGAGACCCATCGCATTGATCGGGTAAACCGCTTTATCGGTACTGAGCAGGATGACGCGGGAGACATGATTCGCAATAGCGGCATTCATCACGTTCTCGGCACCGATGACGTTAGTGCGCACGGCTTCCATCGGATAAAACTCGCAGGACGGCACCTGTTTAAGGGCGGCCGCGTGAAAAACATAGTCAACGCCCTTCATGGCGTCATAAACACTTTCGTAGTCGCGCACATCTCCGATATAGAACTTGAGCTTGTCATTATTCAGCCGGATACGGATGTCTTCCTGCTTCTTCTCGTCGCGGCTGAATATGCGGATTTCCCGAACAGTAGTATCGAGAAAGCGATTGAGCACGGCGTGCCCAAACGAGCCGGTGCCCCCGGTAATCATCAAGACCTTGTTGTCGAACACTCGAGACCCGCCCACTTGTTAGTGGAACTCATACATTCGTTTGATCAGCTCCAGCCACTCCGGCGCCTGGTATCCTGTCGCCGCACTAAATCGATCGGCATTCAAGGAACGGTCGATCACCACCTGTTTGTCCGGTATGATTTGGATCATTTTTCCGTAGGTCATGGCGACCATTTTCAACAATTCACACTTGTTAATAGGTTGCGCGGCGACATGATAAACGCCATGCAATTGGGGTCGCGGGATTATAAAATCGCGCATCACGCGGGCCAATTCGACAGTGGGCAGTCCGGAAAAAACAGCGCACTCATATCCCCTTACACTTCCTTCTCGCGCCAGAAACCAATCGATAAGACCGTGGGCGCTGTTGAGCTCGTGCCCGATGAGTGAAGTGCGTAGCGTCACAGCATGAGGATAGTCCACTTCACCGAGGAATTTGCTGCGCCCATACAGATCTTCGGCATCGGATGTATCAGTTTCCCGATACATGCCCTTCTTGCCGGAAAACACGCAATCGGTACTGATGTGTATCAGGCGTGCTCCTGCCACCGAGCATAGCCGCGCCAACCGGTGCGGGAGCAATGAATTGAGCGGAATCGCCGCCAGTGGGTCCTCAGCATCGGCCAACTGCTTGACTAGACCAATGCAGTTGATCACGACGTCCGGCTTTGTAGCAGCGAAAAGGCGCATCAAGCCGTCGAGATTTTCCACATCCACTCCGGTGACGAAACAGCCGCGAACGTTAGCGGGAAACAAATCTAAAATGGCTCGTGAACGCACAGTGCCGGTCACCGAGTAATCCGAGCTAGCAGCGAAAAACCGAAGTACCGCATTACCCAACATGCCCCCTGCACCCAATACCAGGATTCGGCGCCCGTGCGCTATCGATTTATTATTCATGCGGCTGACTGACTCGGCTGGCCGGCATACTTGCCGTAATTTCTCGAAATCGCTGCATCAACGACTGCGCTAATATCTCCGGATCGAAATGCTGCCGATAGTACCTGCGTCCGGCCTCTCCCATCTGCTGCAAGTCTATGGCGGTCTGGGCCTTTAGAGTCAGCACCGCACTTGCCAGCGCCGACGCGTCCTCCGCGGGGCATGTCACTCCCGCGCCCGACTCGATCACCACCTGCGCACCTTCACCATCGAGCGATGCAATGATCGGTCGACCCGCTGCCAGGTATGCCTGAATCTTGGTCGGCACAGTCTGGCTCATCACGGGATTGCGCACGAGGGTTACCAAAAGCGCGGACGCCTGAGCCAGTATGGCTGGCATCGCTTCCTGGGGGAAACGGCCCGGCAGGCGGACGTTATTTAAACCCCGCAAGTTGACCTCTTTTTGTAGCCAGGCGCTGCGACTGCCGCTTCCGACTAGCACGAAGCGAACATCTTCGCCACGTAACAACTCCGCTGTACAAAGCACAGTATCCAAGGCTTGCGCGGTTCCCAAATTGCCGGCAAATACGACATTGAACCCGGGCTCCAGTAGGAGCGCCTGTTCGTACGCCTGTTGCGGTTTCAAAAACGCCGCCTCGCCGGGATTCGGAAAATAGTCAACCGGCGTCACTCCGGCAATATTACGAACCGATGCCACAAAGGCGCGTGACTGCACGAGAATCAGATCGCTTCGCCGGTAAATCCAGCTTACAACTTTTTCAACAATGTTCAGCAGCCGTTTGCTTCTCACAAAGCCGGTTACTTCAAGGCTTTGCGGCCACAAGTCCTGGACCCAGACCACTAAGGCGGCTCGCTTAATGCGCTTAAGCAAAATGCCCGGGACGGCTTGAAGTACCGGCGACGGTGCATAAACAAAGATGACATCGAAGTTCTGTCGTCTCAGCAACCACGGGCCGAGCAAACTAGCCGACAGTACAAATGAGCCGTAATTAATCGCCAGACGCCACGCTGTAGCGCGTCGCCGCGGCACCACTGGCACACGATAGATTGCATAACCTAACTCATGCTTCTGATGCATGACCCTGAATGGGGAATAGCCGGGGAAGACGACACCATCAGGGTAGTTAGGTTGCCCCGTTAGGACAGTGACGTCACACCCAGCCCGCAATAAGGACTCGACGAGTTCGTTGATACGAAACGATTCCGGCCAGAAATATTGACTGACGACCAAGACGTTCATGCGGTATCAGCTAGGCTACGCACGGGCTTGGCGGCAACCTGCGCAAGCAGTTCGAACGTTTCATTTGCGCATCGTTGCCATGAATACGCTTGTGCCCTTTGGTATGCCTCTTCGGCCAGTTTGGCGCGATACTCGGCCGATTCGATCAGTTGTCGGATCGCGGCTGCTATTTCTTCGGGCCTCTCGGGATCAAAATACACGCCCGCGGCGCCCAACATTTCGGGCATCGGACCTCTGCGCGAACATGCCAAGGGCAGTCCGGCGGCCATACCTTCTAGCAGAATATTTGGCATGTTCTCGCAGCTGGAGGCAAAAACTCCAATATCCGCACACGCGTAGAATTCATGCAGTTTCTCGTAGGGGACCGCGCCCCAATAAGTGATAAACCCGCCTAATGGGTCTACTTCTCGTAGCGCCTGTGTCAGCCGGCCGATCCCCGGACCTGACGGACCGACCAGATCGAGTACAACCGGTATCCCCGCCGAGCGCAATTGGGCGACGGCCTCCGCGACGTGCCATTGGTGTTTGTACAAGTCCACGCTCGATACATAAAGTACGCGCACGGGTTGTGCGGCGTTGAACTCGTTGATGCTGCGCTGCCTGCGCGGGACTTTAAAAAAACGAGCATGAATGCCGTGCGGAACAACGGCAACTCTGCTCGACAAGTCCCCCGTTACTTTCAACACTGTGTCATATGCATGTTGTGTCAAGAGAATTACGGCATCTGCCTTACGGAATGTTCGGCTTTGAGACCACCTGAGAAGTAGCAGTCTCAATGTATTCCGAGAGCACCCATATCGCCGCAACTCTTTCCATTCGAATGGCAGGAGATTACGGCTCATCGTGACCATCGGCCTGAAACCACTCGCATCCGAACCGCCGGGGACGAACAGCACGTCGCATCCAACTTTTTTGGCCTGCCTTTCTAGGCGGAAGCGCTGCCAATACACGCGATGAAACACACTGCGGTCTAGCAGCGGATCATGAATCTTACGAAGCCAGCTGCGTGGCTCGATTTTCGCCAGAGTGGACGAACCCGACCAGACGATAATCTCACGGAAACCGTGCGTGAAGGGGTCCGCCGCGCGCAACAATTCCACCAAGTGAGTCAGGCCGCCGCCAGCGCGCAGATTAGAGGCGTCGATGCCGATGCGTATCAAGACGCTTACAATGTGGTTAGGACACAGCAAAGCAACGCGAATTATCCGTTAACCGAGAGAGACCGCATATTCCTTGCGCCACAACTCGAACAGCGCCAAAGCAAATAGGCGTTCACCGTTCGATCTTCCTTTCTTTTGTCCGGCTAACAGACCACTGACGAATCGCCGGTCGAACGGGCTTCCCTCGCTCTCCAGCAACACATCGCGGAAATAGTCGTGCCATGGGCCAGTTCGAAGCCAGCGGTTTAGCGGAAGGCTGAATCCCTGCTTACGCCGCTGATCGAACTCAGACGGCAGGAGTCGGCTGCATAGTTTCTTCAACAGCACTTTGCGGCTGCTCGCTGTCGCTTTTAATTGTGAAGGGACCTTACCAAAGGCGAATTCGATAATACGGTAGTCGAGCATTGGCGCCCGAATTTCGAGTGAACACATCATGCTGGCACGATCAACCTTAACCAGAATGTCTTCCGCCAAGTAGTTTTCGAAGTCCATGCGTGTGGCACGCTGCAGTAAATCTTTCGCGACCGGAACACGCTCGGCGTGTATTTCCTCTGCAACCAGCCGCCACCTGTCCCGCACCATCAACTGTTTGCGCGTACGTCGGTCAAAATGGCAAGCAATCAAGGGCAAGTCATGCTGCAAGTCAGCCGCCATGCTTCGCAAATAGTTGCGCCCCTTGAAACCGACGGGTAGTAAGCGGTTGGCGACTTGCGCCACGGCAACACTCAAGAACCGCGGCATGAACCGCTTTTGCCCTTGCATCCAGAGGAGGCGATCGTAATGGGGGTACCCGCCGAAAAGTTCGTCGCCACCATCGCCGCCCAGCGCCACCGTACAATGCCGCCGAATGAGTTGACTGACCAAGTAGGTCGGAATCATCGAGGAGTCAACTATCGGTTCATCGAACTGACGCGCGAGGCACGCTAACAAGTCGACGCTACAATCGCTCGCCTCCAGCTCGGTATGGTCTGTCGCAAAATGGCGCGCTATCAGCCGAGCGTGTTCGGTCTCATCATATTCGGCGTGATGCGGAAAGCGAATCGTGAAGGTCTTGACCCGCCGAGTTTCGCGTACCGCCATCGCCGTGACGAGGCTTGAGTCGACCCCCCCGCTGAGCAACACTCCCAGGGGGACGTCCGCTACCATCTGTCGCCGTACGGCATCCTCCAGCAAGCCTTCCAGTTCATCCAGCAGCGCCGCCTCATCGTTTCCGTTATGGGTCGCGCGCCACTCCGGTAAGCGCCAGTAACGCCACAACCGCCACCGATTGTTATCGATATCAAAGAGCAGCGCATGGGCGGGCGGCAGTTTCTTAACCCCATCGATCATGCATCGCTCGCCGGGAACATATCCAAAGGCCAGGTAGCAGTCGAGTGCTACAGGATCGATCCGCCGCCGCATAGTTGTGCCGGCGAACAACGCCTTCAGTTCCGAGGCAAATCGAAGCGCGCCGTTGTGCAACGTGTAGAAGAGCGGCTTCTCTCCTGCCCGGTCCCTTGCCATAAACAAGCGGCGTTCACGGCCATCGTAGAGCGCGAAGGCGAACATTCCATTCAGACGATCCAAGCACGACGTGCCCCACTCGCGGTACGCCGCCAAAATCACTTCGGTATCACTGTGTGACCGGAATGCGTACCCTTTTTCGGTTAGCTCGCGGCGCAGGTCGGCAAAGTTGTAAATTTCTCCGTTGAAGACGATACACAAATCTCCGGCGGCATCCCGCATTGGTTGATGCGCAAGCGGAGAGAGATCGACGATCGCGAGGCGACAATGACCGAAACCCACTCGGCCATCCGCCGATCGCCATTGACCGCAGTGATCGGGACCTCGGTGATGCAAAGCGTCTCTCCCACTGCAGAGCCATGCGTCGTCGGATAGCGCGCCTTGCGCGGCGAAACCTATGATTCCACACATAGGTTTCGCCAACAGTAAGCACGAACGCTTTGATAACACAGCCTCCGCCCCGGTACGGTTCCATTTAAGCATAGAGCCATATACCGGCGGGCCGGTACGGCCAAAAGCTTCCGCGCTTTTAAAGCGCACTTAATGTAGACGGTCATGGTGACTTATGCCTAAACGCGGCGATTGCGCCAGACAGCATCAAGGACGAGATGGTCCTCGACTTTGACTGATGCAACTGTGATTAGCGCTCGGACGACGATCGAATCTGGTCAGTTCGCGGCGCCTTCATATACGTCTTTTTTACCGAGCCCCTTAGCGGCGATCATCCGCACAGCCTGTCGCATCTTGTTATCAAACCACGCCATTGCGCGTCGGATTTTCTGCTCGGGGCGAGCGCTAAAGGAGGTAACGTTAAAGTAATCGCGTCCGATGGGGGACACCGGTGAAAAATAGTAGTTCGACACACAACAACGAACGCCGTCAAACCGCACCGGGCTTACGGAGTGCCACGACCACGGATTGGTCTCCATAATTACTAGGCGATTACAGCGACTCACAATTGTGACATTGCGCTTCACGCGCCGATCCCACAGCTCCAGATTGCCGCCGTTTTCGAGGGACCATCCCGGCGTCACGTAGTAGAGCAGGTTCAACGTGCGGTAGTAACGCCGACTTGCCTCATGCGAGTTGTCGACATGTGGGTTGAGAAAATGACCCTTGCTCATCGTACTGAGACCCCCCGCATAGAGCGTAGGGTCAGGAATCTGTTGTCTGATACCCGTTATTTGTTCAACAAGCTGTAAGACCCGCGCATCCTGCATTGCAAAGGTAACGTCCTTCAGAATCGGATCGAAGTTGTCGAAGTTTTTAGAGGTAAATTTCCTTTCGCGAAAGGTCGAGATCAAACGCATGCTCTCCGACGACGGAAATGCACGATAAACGCGATCGACAATTTCCGCTGGAAGCAGTTCGTCGATGTAACAATACCGTACGCCGACTTCCTTCACACTGCCGGCAAATTTCACCCGCGCCTGTTCCACGTTCCTCTCGAGCGAGGCGCAGATGTTTGCAATCAATTCGGCACGCGTCGTCATATGCGTTTATCCGCTGTGGAATATTCTAATGCGCTGGTTTGCGCCTCATCGAAAATTTCGTCCCGCTCGCCGGACGGGTCGAGACGCTAGGCAAGGAAGCTTCCTGCCCATCATCTACTATCCGACCTCTTGATCGGCTATCACGATGCGGGAGAGCTTGTGTGGGTGGCGATCTTTCCCGAAAAAATCACTTGCCGAACAAAATGAACACGCCATAAAGCACTATCGCTACGGTAAAGGCGCGGAAGAATGCGAAAGTTTGATACCACGATCCGCGCAAAAAAACCGCTGGTCAGGGCGTCTCATTCATTATTGTAGCAATGGAGCGGGCGGGCGATCGAAAGGATCGTGCCGCCGCAGTGCGGGTGCTTGTCCTTCCCATGAGGCAATACGCGAACAATATTTGCCCAGGAAGAGTAAATAGCCCGCCATAATGAGTAGCGCCGAGCAACAGAATCAGCAACGGAGCGCAATTACTCGGACGTAGGTTCGACAAGATGCACCAGCCATAGAGCAATAAACCCATCACACCGCAAGTCGCAAGAAAGTCCAGCCAGCCGAAATCGCTCAACAACGGAATATTGCCCTCGGGGCCATAGTCACGACCGATCAACAACTGGAACAAATCGTCCGGGATCTCGTCAGTAAGTTCCAGTTTATAGGACGTCAGAAAATGGAGATAATCGGGCGAAATCTTATGTGCGATACCTATCTCCGCATCGACTATGTCGGGGCCCTGATCCAAAACAAAAAAATAATAGAGATAGCCGAGCGCTGCGCCGAGGAGAATAACTCCTTTTATGCCAGATCCGTATCTACTCAAGAAAATAAAATAAACAGCTAATAGGAAGTATCCCATGCCCGACGCACATGCGATCACCGCTGCGGCTCCGATGGCATCCAGAATGTACCTGCTGAGCGGCGACAAAGTGGTGTTCCGAAGCGAGAGCGTCATTAAGCACACCAGCAGCGTACTCGTCGCAGAGGGGTTGTAAGCAAAACCATAGGGTCGTTGATAAAAACCTTCTGGCGCGCCGATGCTGATACTATGTGGGAAATGTGGCATGACACTAATGGGCAAAAATGTGTTTACCAAAAACGCTTCGATCAGCGTTACCACCGCCGTGATGATCAAAGCTGTCGTGACGTTTAAGGAGGATTCGTCAACTTGGCGGAAGAATACTAAAAATAGCGTAAAGCCAAAAAAAAATCGGAATATCTGATATACATTGACCGGATCGGACTCGACGACCGCTTTGAAGACGGCGAACGTTATCACTGCGCTCAGAAACAATGCGTCTTTCGTGCGCAGAGAAAGCCGCGGAAGCATTGGGATAAGAATAATTAAGAACAAAAAATATGCGAAGTACGTGTGCCCTGAGTACGCTATGAATAGAGATGCGACCACCAGAATACGCAAAACTCGCGACGGTCGTTTGTCAGCAAGAACGATCATAAGATACGTATTTCTCCGAAGGTAGTTCCTTCAAGCTGGAAGTATCTTGCTAAGTCTCGAAAGAAATGGTTCGAGCATCTTAAACGGCAGAAAACTTAGGGTCCACAAGATACGTTGTTTCACTGTCTTGCGACGAATCCGTCGGAGTTGTGCTCGAGCGTCGGCCCCCGCACCCGTACGCCAACGAAAAATTGCGTCGGCATAGCGGGCGCGGTCTTCATAGTGTTGCGCGGCTACACCGTGAAGGCGATCAAAATCTGGAATCATCGAGCGGTATTTCTGCAACATCCTAAGCGCTTCAATTAAAAATCGGTCGCTCTTGTTCCAAGTATCGCTACCCGCGTGTACGCGATACTTGGCCAGAGGTTCGTCGATCATCGCAAGCTTCCACCGATGCGCAATGCGCAAGAACAGATCGGCTTCCTCCGAGACTTGGAAATCGTCTTCCACCCATTCGTTACGTGGTCCCAGCACCGCGCGGCGGATCACAACTGTCGGTATTGAGAGAAAGTAGCGCATGAGGAGAGCATCAAAACACCGTTCGGTCGCATAGTCGGACGACGATTGGTACTGCAATCGCTGCATTCCTTGATCGTTAAAAATCCAGCAGTTCGAAAAGGCCAACCCTACTTCAGGATCGGCGAAAAGCGGAACCTGCTTTTCGAGTTTTGTCGGCAACCAAAGGTCGTCGCAATCGAGGAACGCGATTAGTTCACCGCGGCATTGTTCTAATGCGAGATTTCGCGCCGCCCCGAGCGGCACGCGCCGCTCGGAGCAGAAATAGCGCAATCGCAAATCGTAACTT
>Ga0070741_10010313_pt1 | contig 17700 bp, 12 predicted proteins | sample Coa_R1_4_FD_66440 | JGI IMG/M metagenome (GOLD analysis project Ga0070741, IMG submission 66440) | Surface soil microbial communities from Centralia Pennsylvania, which are recovering from an underground coalmine fire - Coalmine... | ecosystem: Environmental > Terrestrial > Soil > Unclassified ...
TGCGGGTCCGACCGCACGGGCCGATCCGCGCCGGCCGCTGGCGGCGAGGCGGCCCGCGGCTGGTTCACCGACCAGGCCGCCGCGACCGGGCTCGCCTTCACGCACTTCAACGGCATGTCAGGCGAGTTCTACTACCCCGAGATCATGGCGCCAGGGGTTGCGCTCATCGACTACGACAACGACGGCGACCTCGACGTGTACGTGACGCAAGGCCAGATGCTCGGCGAGGGCAAGACGCTTGCCGACGCGACGTTCCCGCCGAAAGGGCCGCTCCGGGATCGGCTGTTCCGCAACGACCTCGTCGTGCACGAGGACGGCACGCGCACCCTGCACTTCACCGACGTCACGGACCAGAGCGGCATCGACCTGCGCACGTACGGCATGGGCGTCGCGGTCGGCGACTTCAACAACGACGGGTTCCCGGACATCTATCGCACGGGGCTGTCCGGCGGCGTGCTGCTGCGCAACAACGGCGACGGGACCTTCACGGACGTCACGAAGGAGACGCACACCGGCACCCCCGGGCAGTGGGGCGTCTCGGCGGCCTTCGTCGACTACGATCGCGACGGCTGGCTCGACCTCTTCGTCGGCCATTACCTGATCTACAGCACGTCGGCCGACGTGCACTGCCTGAGCGTCACCGGGCGCCGCGACTACTGTCCGCCCAACAGTTATCGGCCGCAGCCGAGCCGGCTCTTTCACAATCGCGGCGACGGCACGTTCGAGGACGTGACGGCCAGGGCGCTCCTCGGCGGCGCGTTCGGCCCGGCGCTGGGGGTGTCGACGGCTGATTTCAACGGCGACGGGTGGCTGGACATCTACGTCGCGAACGACGGGCAGCCGAACCAGCTCTGGATCAACCAGCGCAACGGCACGTTCAAGGACACCGCCTTCCTCGCCGGCGCGGCGGTCGCCGGCACGGGCCAGGCCGAGGCCAGCATGGGCGTCGACGCCGGCGACTTCGACAACGACGGCGACGAGGATCTGTTCATCACGAACTGGCTCGACCAGATGAACGTGCTCTACGTCAACGACGGATCGGGCAACTTCGAGGACCGCCGCGCCGCCTCGGGCCTCGGCCCGCCGAGCCTCGCGAAGACCGGCTTCGGCACGGCCTGGTTCGACGTCGACAACGACGGCTGGCTCGACTTGTTCGTGGCCAACGGCGGCGTCGCGACCATCGAAGCCCTGGCGCGTGCGAAGGATCCGTTTCCGCTCCGGATGACGCCGCAGCTCTACCGGAACACCGGCCGCGGCCGGTTCGACGACGTGTCGGAGCAGGCGGGATCGGTCTTCAAGATTGCAGACGTCGGCCGCGGCGCTGCCTTCGGCGATCTCGACAACGACGGCGACACCGACATCGTCGTCGCCCATGCGGCGGGCCCGCTGCGGCTGCTCATCAACGACGCGCCGGCGCGGGCGGGGGCGCGGCCGCACTGGATCGGGCTGCGCCTGGTCGGCGCCAGGTACCCGCGGGACATGATCGGCGCGCGCGTCGAGGTGCTGCGATCGAGCGGCCCGACGCTGTACCGGCGGGCGCGATCCGACGGCAGCTACGCCTCGGCCAACGATCCGCGCGTGCTCGTCGGGCTGGGACCGTCCGCCGAGGCGCCGCGCGTCCGCGTGCTCTGGCCGAGCGGCCGCCGCGAGGAGTGGGACAGGGTGGCGATCGATCGCTACACGACGCTCAAGGAAGGCACCGGCCGCGCGCGGTGAAGGCGGCGCGTGGCGCCGCCGGTGGACGCATTCCCCGGTCCGCCCGTCCGCGCCGCGCAGAGGCCGGCTGTCCGGGGAGCGGTAGAGATGCAGGAGGGACTACCGCTTCGGCCGCCGCCTGGGGGCCGGCCGGTGGACGGCGCCGTAGAGGAGAAGCGAAACGGCCTCCAGCAGCCCCTCCGGCGTGAACGGCTTCTCCAGGAAGGCCTCCTCCTCCCAGAGGAACTGCCGCCCGACGAACAGCCGATCGACGTGCCCCGTGACGTAGAGCACTTTCAGGCGCGGATGCTGGGTGCGCAGCAGCCTGACCATCTCGTCGCCGCTCATTTCCGGCATCTTGACGTCGGCAATCAGCAGATCCACCGTGCGGCCCGCCTCGAGAGCGGCGAGGCCCTCGAATCCGTTCGCCGCTTCGACAACCTCGTAGCGCCCCGCCTCCAGAATCTGCCGCGCCGCCGCCCGCACCCCTGGATCGTCGTCGACCAGCAGGATGACGGCGCGGGGACGATCGGCCGGCTCGGGGATCTCCTCCGGCCGGCGCACCTGCTCGGACGACGCACGCTCGGCGCCGGGATCTCCCTGTCGGGTCCGCGCGGACGCCTCCTCGCCGATCAATTGGACAAAGGCATCGACGACGGTCGGATCGAGATGCGTGCCGGCAATCGTCCGGATGTACTGGAGCGCGCGGTCGGCGGGCCAGCCGCGGCGATACGGCCGATCCGATCGGATGGCGTCCCAGACATCGGCGACGGCAAAGATGCGGGCGGCGAGGGGAATGGCCTCGCCCTTCAGTCCCTGCGGGTACCCGGTGCCGTCCCACTTCTCGTGATGGCAGTACGGAATGTCGATGGCGGGCGCAAGATAGGCGATCGGCTCGAGCAGCTGCCGGGCGAGCAGCGGATGGCGCCGCATGATCGCCTGCTCCTCCGGCGTGAGCGGCCCCGGCTTGTGGAGGATGCGATCGGGAACGCCCATCTTGCCGATGTCGTGCAGCAGGGCCCCGCGGCGGATGTGAACCCGATCGGCCTCGGGCACGCCCAGCCGCTCGGCCAGCTTCAGCGTCATCTCCGTCACGCGCCGGCTGTGCCCCTCCGTCTCGTGGTCCCGCAGATCCAGTGCGCGGGCCCATCCCTCCAGGGCGGCTTCGTAGGCGTGCGCCAGCTTGGCCGCGGCCTGCTGCTCCTGCTGCCGCAGCCGCTGCTCGGCGGTGCGCCGCGCCCGTCGGTGCTCGGCCTCGCTCAGCTCGCGCGCGACGGCCGGGATGAGCCGCGCGAGCCGGCCTTTCGCAATGTAGTCGTGCGCGCCCGCCTTCATGGCCTCGACGGCCGCGTCCTCTCCAATCGTGCCCGACACGATGATGAAGGGAATGTCGAGGTCCGATTCGGTGAGGACACGGAGCGCCGCCAGCGAGTTGAACCGGGGCGCCGAGTGATCGGACACGACGAGATCCCACGGCTCGCTCCGGAGCGCGGCGCGCATGGCGTCGGCCGTCTCGACGCGGCGATACTGCGGCTCGTAGCCGCCTCGCCGCAGCTCTTCCAGCAGCAGCTCGGTGTCGTCCGCGGAATCCTCGACGATCAGAACGCGAAGGAGTCGACCCATATCACCATCTGTCCCTATCCGGAGGCTCCCCCGCACCCGGCCGCGCGGCAGCGGCCGCGAGCGGGCGTCATGAACTGTCCCCGTCCGCCTCCGACGGCGGCGGCAGCTCGTTGAGGACGAGCCAGTACAGGCCGAGCTGCCGCGCCGCCTCGATGAACTGCACGAAATCGACCGGTTTGCGCACGAAGCTGTTCGCGCCGAGGTCGTAGCTCTGCACGACATCCTGCTCCTCGCGCGAGGAGGTGAGGATGACGACCGGCAGGTACCGCGTGCGCTCCCCGGCCCGAATCCGGCGCAGCACTTCCAGGCCGTCGACCTTCGGCAGCTTGAGATCGAGCAGCACTACCTCGGGCACGGGCCGCCGTGGATCTCGCGCCGGGCCGGCGGCCGACAGGCCCAGGTACTCGAGCGCCTCGGCGCCGTCGCGCGCGACGACGATCTCGTTGGCCGACCGGCTCTCCTCGAACGCATGAAGCGTGAGCTCCACATCGTCGGGGTTGTCTTCGACGAGCAGGATGACGCGGCTGCGCATCACGACCGTCCTCCGCCGCGGGGCGGCGGCAGCGTGAAGCGTACTGTCGCGCCGCGGCCCACCTCGCCCTCGGCCCAGACCCGGCCGCCGTGGCGATCGACGACGCGCTGCACCGTGGCGAGCCCGATCCCGGTGCCGGGGAACTCCGCGTCGCCGTGCAGCCGCTGGAACGGACGGAACAGCTTGTCGGCGTAGGCCATGTCGAAGCCCGCACCGTTGTCCCGGACGAAGAACACCGGCAGCCTGTCGTTCCGCTCGGCGCCGACCTCGATCCGGGGCGCGGCCACGCCGGCCGTGAACTTCCAGCTGTTGCCGAGCAGGTTCTCCAGCACGATTTGGATCAGCCGGCGATCCGCCTCGGCGTACAGCCCGTCCTCGACCCGGACTTCCACGGTCCGCCCCGTCCGCCGCGCCAGCTCGGCCAGGACACAGCGCGCCATCTCCGACAGATTGACCCGCGTCCGGTGCAGCTCCGCGCGGCCGACGCGCGACAGCTCGAGCAAATCGTCGATGAGCTCGCCCATGCGCTGGGCGGCGGCCCGCACGCGCTGCAGGTAATCGCGGCTCTTCGGGTCGAGCGCGTCGGCCTTCTCGAGCACGATCCGGCTGAATCCGTCGATCGCCCGCAGGGGCGCGCGGAGATCGTGGGACACCGAGTAGCTGAACGCCTCGAGCTCCTGGTTCTTGCGCTCGAGCTCCTCGACGAGCGCCGCCCGCGTTTCGGCGAGCCGGCGCGCCGCCTGCGCCTCGGTCGCCTCGATCTCCTTGCGGAGCAGCTCGTCGCGAATGCGCCGGTGCTCCTGCTCGAACTGCTTGCGGCGAATCTGTGCCCGGACGCGCGCCTTCAGCACCTCGAAGTCGCTCGCCTTGGAGATGTAGTCGTCGGCGCCCGCGCCGAGGCCCTGGATCATCGCGTCGCGATCCTCGACCGCGGTCAGCATGATGACCGGGATGTCCCGCACCGCCGGCGCCGCCTTGATGCGCTCGCACGTCTCCTGCCCGCTCAGCCCCGGCATGAGCAGGTCGAGGAGGATGCAGTCGACGGGCTGGACCGCCAGCAGCGCCAGCGCCTCCTCGCCGGACCGCGCCAGCACCACGTCGTACCCCTCCTCGGTCAGGGCGGCGGCGAGCGACTGCAGGTACGTAAGGCTATCGTCGACCGCGAGGATGCGCTTCAAGCCGCTCAGACTCTTCGTCCGACCCGCCGATTCGCCGTGCGGCGGCGCCCCGCGAAGCATGGCGGCCAGCCGGGCGAGAATCACCTCCAAGTCCTCGGTCTTCCTGACGAAGCCGTCCGCGCCGGCGTCGAGCGCCTGCAGCTCGGCGCCGGGCCCTTCCGAGCCAGTGAGCAGCAGACAGGGCACGTTGCGCAGGGCGGCATCGAGACGGACGCGCCGGATGAGCGAGGCGCCGTCGATCCCCGGCAGCGCGCCGTCGACGATGATGGCGTCCGGACGCCGCGTGCCGGCCATCCGCAGGCCGTCCTCGCCGGTCGGCGCCTCGACCACCCCGTAGCCGGCTGCTTCGAGCGCCTGCCGCAGCCCGCCGCGAAAGGTGGGGCTGTCGTCGACGACCAGCAGCGTGGGCCGGTCCGACGGCCGGCGATCGCGGATCAGCTCCTCGACCTTCGTCACCAGATAGCCGACGTCGTACGGCTTGCCGACGTACTCGTCGGCGCCGCTCGTGAGGCCGCGGATCCGATCGGCCACCTCGGCTTCCGTGGACAGCATCACCACCGGCAGGCGCGCGGTCGGCCCGGCGGCCGCGCGGATCTCAGCCAGCAGATCGACTCCGTCGCCGTCGGGCAGGAGCACATCGAGTACGACGGCGTCCACGCCGCCGCCCGCCAGCCGCTGGCGCGCCTCCCGCATGTCGGCGCACGCCATCACCTGGAATCCGGCGGCGCCGAGCGCGTCGGAGAGGTCCATGCGGACCGTCAGGCTGTCGTCGACCACGAGCACGGTGTGCGGCGTCATGGGATCCGCGCCTCCGCCATCGAGGCGAGATACGGTCCGATCTCGCCGATCGGCAGCACCCGTTCGGCGGCGCCCAACAGGACGGCCTCCCGCGGCATGCCGTAGACGACCGAGCTCGCTTCATCCTGGGCGATGGTGAGGCCTCCGGCGCGCCGGATCTCGAGCAGCCCCGCCGCCCCGTCGCGCCCCATGCCGGTGAGGAGACACGCAGCCGTCGACGAGCCGCAGTCCTCGGCCAGCGACTCGAAGAGCCGATCGATCGACGGGCGGCACGAATGGCGCGCCGGGTCTCGCGTCAGATGGAAGCGGCCGCCGCGCACGACGAGATGCACGCCCGGCGGCGCCATCGCAACGCGCCCCGCGACGGCTTCGACGGGCTGCCCCTCGACCGCGTACGCGACGGCGAAGCCGGTCTGGCGATCGAGCCAGTCGGCAAAGGCCTCGGCAAACGGCTCGCCGATGTGCAGCACGAGCACGACCGGCAGCGGAAATCGGGAGGGCAGCGCGCGGAGAATCGTGAGGACGGCGCCGGGGCCGCCCGTGGAGGCGCCGATGGCGACGATCCGGCATGCGCGCGCCGCGCTCGAGGCTCGCGGGAAGGCCGCGGCCGCCGGCCGCGGCTGCCCCCAGCTCCCGAGCCGTGCGCGCAGATGGGTCACGGCTCGAACCCGCGCGACGATCTTGACTGCCGCGAGAAACCGCCGCTCCCACTCGCCGTCCGGTTCGGTGCCGTCGGGCTTCTCGATGACGTCGACCGCGCCTGCCGCCAGCGCCTCGTACGTCTTGAACACCTCGCCGCGGTTGGTCGACGCGGACACGATCAGGATGGGCGTCGGACAGTGCGCCATGATGTACTCGGTGGCGCCGAGCCCCGTCATCACCGGCAGCATCATGTCCATCGTCACCACGTCGGGCCGCAGCGTCTCGCACAGGTGGATCGCCTCCCGGCCGTCGGCCGCCTCCGCCACGACCTCGACGGCCGGATCGGCAGCCAGGGCGTCGCACAGGCGGCGCCGAACGGTCACCGAATCCTCGACGACGAGGACGCGGATCGGCATCACGACACCAGCGCCCTGATCTGATCGAGCAGGGCGGCCTGATCGAACTCGCTCTTCACCATGTAGCCCTGCGCGCCGACCTCCCGGCCGCGCTGCCGATCCGCGGGCGATTCCCGGGACGTCACGAGGATCGCCGGCGTCGTCCGCAGCATGGGATCGGCCCGGACCTGCTCGAGAAACGCGAACCCGTCCATGCCCGGCATCTCGACGTCGACGAGGAACAGCCCGTAGCCGCCGGCGCGCGCGCGCGCCAAGCCCTCCTCGCCGGAGCTCGCCAGGGTGACGGCATAGCCCGCCGACTCGAGGATGCTCTGCTCCAGCATTCGCGTCGTCAGCGAGTCGTCGACGACGAGAATGGCGGGGCGGGGCGCCGGGGGGGCGGCGTCCACGGGCCGGGGCCGCTCGGCGGCGAGCCTGGCCGGATCCAGCACGAGGCGGAGCCCGCCGCCCGGATCCGGCGAGACTCCGAGAACAGCAGCCGCCGCCGGCGCCAGCGGCGGCAGCGGCCGCATCGCCAGCGTCCCGACTCCGAGCACGCGATCGACGAGAAAGGCTGCCGGCCGGCCGCCGGCCTCGACGACAAAGGCCGGCGCGGCGGACTCCATGGGCCGCACCGGGTCGGACGGCCGGATCACCCGATCGAGCGGTGCGACGGGCAGATTGCCATCCTCCAGCACGATCGACAGGCCGTGCCCCGTGTCGATGACGGTTTCCGGCGTGACCCGCAGCGTCTGCCGGACGGCATCGAGAGGAATCGCCGCGCTCACGCCCCCCGCCTCGACGAGGAGCGCGGGAAGCGACGCGATCGCCGCGGGCAGCACCAGCTCGATCGTCGTGCCGATCGAACGCCTGCTCCGGATGGCGACGGTGCCCCCCAGCCGCGCGGCGGCTGCCCGCACGACATCGAGGCCGATGCCGCGCCCGGAGACATCCGTGACCCGGCGGGACGTGCTGAGGCCCCCCTCGAGCAGCCGCTCGAGGACCTGATCGTCGGTCAGCATCTTCCCGCCGGCAGCCTCGAGGCCGTCCGGCAGCCGCCGCCGCACGGCTTCGACGTCGACGCCCGCGCCGTCGTCCGAGCAGGTGAAGACGACCGACGGGCCGCGCCTCGCCACCGTCACCTCGATCCGCCCTTCGACCGGTTTGCCGGCGGCGCGCCGCGTTGCGGGCGGCTCGATGCCGTGCGCGACCGCGTTTCGGACCAGCTGCAGCAGCGCCCCCTGGATGGCGCTCAGGGTCTCGCCGTCGACGCGAATGTCGCCGCCGCGGCCATCGAAGCGAACCTGTGTGCCGACGGCATGGGCCGCATCGCGGGCGCCGCGCTCGAGAAACGTGAACATGGCGCTCGCGGGCAGCAGCCGCAGGCGCGCCGCTGCCTCGCCTGCCTGGCGCGCTTCCTGCTCGATGCGGTCGAGGCCCGACGCGAGTTCGCGACGGAGCGAGTGGAAGCGCACGCGCAGCTCGCCGACCAGGGAGCGGACCTTCTCCGCGCGCAGGCGCTCGGCGGGAGGAACGCCGGCCCGCGCGTGGAATCCGGCGAGCTGATCCTCGACGAGCTCGATCAGGCGGCCGATTCGCGCGGCCTCCTCGAGCCGGGGGCCGAGCGCCGAGAGCTGCACCAGCGCGCGGGCCACGCCCGCGCCGACGGTCTCGAGGTCGGCGGCGTCCGGCCGCGCGGTGTGGACCGGCTCCTGTCCGTCGGCCGCCACCGGCTGGCCGGCCGGTGGGCCGGCCGGCCCGTCGCCGGCCGCCGGCAGCGCCGACAGGCACGCGCCGATCCGATCGACCAGGGCGAGCACCTCGTCGATCTGATCGCGCGAGGGCGGCGTCGAGGCGCCGCGGAGCGCGGCGAAGCGGTCCTCGAGCTGGTGCGCGTGCTCGGCGATCTCCAGCTGCTTGACCACCCTGGCCGCTCCCTTGAGCGTGTGCGCCGCGCGCAGCAGACGCGCGATGATGTCGGGTCCAGACCGCCCCTTCTCGAGATCGAGCGCGCCCTGGCCGAGCTCGCCGACGAGCTCGCGGGCCTCGATTCGGAAATAGCGGTACCTGTCCTCGCCGGCCGCCATGGTGCTACGCTGCCCGCTCCGGCCGGATCACGCGCAGCAGCTCGCGCGAGAGCGCCGCGAGCTCGGAGGCCGTCTGCTGCGTCTGGCCGGTGCTCGCTTCGGTCTCCTTCGTCGCCTGGGCGATGTTCGTAATGGCGACGTTGATCTGCTCGACGGCCGTCATCTGCTGCTTGATCGACAGCTCGATCTCGCGGGCGGCCTCGGTCGTGGTCGTCACCAGGCCGACGATCTCCCGGAAAGAGGCCGTCACCTGCGCGAACTGCTTCGATCCGGCGTCAACGGCCTTCGATCCGGTCTCGGTCGCCATCACGGTCGTGTTGACGGCGGCGCGGATGTCGTCGATGAGGCCGCGGATCTCCTTGGCCGATCCGCCCACGCGGTCCGCCAGCTTGCGGATCTCGTCGGCGACGACGGCGAAGCGCCGGCCGGCCTCGCCGGCGCCCGCGGCCTCGATGGTCGCGTTGATGGCGAGGATGTTGGTCTGCTCGGCCAGCTCGGAGACGATGTCGACGACCGTGCCGATCTGCTGCGACTTCTTCCCGAGCTCGAGCATGTGGCCGACGATGAGATCGACCTGGCGCCGGATGGCGGCAATCGATTCGTGGGCCTGTTCCACCGTGCCGCCGCCGCCGCGCGCCGCCGCGGCCGTCTCCTCCGCGATCTGCGCCACGCGGCGGGCGCTGTCGGTGATTTGACGCGACGTCGCCAGCAGCTCGCTGATCGTCGTCGCGATCTCGCTCATGGCGGTCGCCTGCTCCCGCGCCCCCGTCGCCTGCTGCGTGGCGGCCGCCTGCAGCTCGGCCGAGGAACTCTGGACCTGTCCGACCGCCGTGCCGATCTGTCGCCGGAGCGTCCGCGTCAGGAGGACGCCGAGGACGATCGCGCACGCGCCCACGGCGGCCACGAGCACTCCTGTCAGCGCCGTCGCGAATGACGCCCGATCCGTCGATGCCTGCTTGGCCGCCTGGAGCCGCTCCTGCTCGTTGACCACGAACGCCTCGATGGCCGCGGCGAGCCGATCGCGCGCCGGCAGCACCTGGGTGTCGAACGTGCGGGCCACGGCGTCGACCGTCGCCGCGGTTCGCCGCTCGGCGATCACGGCGTCGAGCGCCCGCTGATGACCAGCCTCGGCTTCGGCGATGGCGTCGAGCAGCCGCCGCGCCTCGTCGCTCGTCGCGCCCTGGCGGAGGCGCGCGATCGCGGCGGCGAAATCGGTCCGGGCGTCCTGCATCTCGGTCAGGAGGCGCTCGTCGCGCGTGAGCAGGAACCCGCGGGCACTCTCCGCCTTGCGGACGGCATCGATCCGGATCTGCTGGGCGTCGATCAGCAGCTGGGCGTCGACGTCGATCACGCGGTCCTTCGTCGACACCACGCTCCGCAGCGCGGCGAAGGCGACGATGCCGATGACGAGGGTCAGCCCGACCAGCAGGCCGATGCTTGCCCCGACTTTCCTCCCGAACGTCCACGTTCGAATCATCGCTGCCTCACTCCCTGGCGGAGGCCGCCCGCGTGCGATCCGCAATCGCCATGAGGATGGAGGGAATCGACACGATGAGCCGCGGCCCCGGCTCGAGGTGCGCGACGGCCCCGATGTAGGGCGCCGCGTCCGACGGATCCCGCGCCGCCACGGCCGCGGCCGGCACGCGAAGGTGGCGCTCGAGCGCCGCGAACGCCAGAGCCACCGGCGTGTCGCCGGCGGCGACCGCCAGCCACCGCCGGCCCGCCTCCGCGGCGTGCCCCAGCAGAGCGCCCAGGTCGTAGACGGGCACGATCTCGTCGCGAAAGCCGGCGATGCCGATGAGGGCTGGCACCGACGTGGGCAGCGGCGTGATCGGCACATCGGCGGCGAGCGCGGCAATCTCGGCGAGCCGGATGGCGTAGCGCGCGGATCCGACGCTCACGTCGAGGAGGTCCTCGAAGGCGCCGGCCTCCGGCGACCAGGCCTCGGCGAACGCGCGATCGAAGGCCTCCCGCAGCAGGGCGGCGCGATGGCGGTCCGGGGCGGGGGTCATGGGCGGCCTCCGCAGGCGACCAGCTCGCTCCGGCAGAGCGCGGCCAGCGCATCGCGCGAGAAGCCGCCGCCGAACAGCAGCAGGCGCGAGGCGTCCTCGCGGTGCAGCAGCGCCAGCGCCGCCTCCAGCTCGCGCCGCGCCGCCGCGAGCTCGCCGGTGCGGCGCGCGAGCAGGCCCAGATGGAGGCGCGGCATGGCGAAGCCTGGATCGAGGTAGGCGGCCGCCTGATCGTGGTGGACGGCGGCGGGACGGTCGCCGGCCGCCTCGCGGCACAGCGCGAGCAGGTAATGGGCGCCGGCGTTCAGCTCGTCGAGCGCGAGCAGGCGCCGGCAGGTCTGCTCGGCGCCCGCGAGATCGCCGCGGTGGACGAGCAGCACCGCGCGGATCAGCAGCGCGTCCGGATCGGCCGCCTGCTCCGGCGGCCAGACTTCCATCGCGTCGAGGGCCTCGCCGTACCGCTCCCTGCGGAGCAGCTCGAGAATCGCGCTCTCGTCCCCCGAGGCGGCGGAGCGCCCGGCGTCGGACGGCGCGATCGGCCCTCCGGTCCGCCGCGCCGACTCGATCAAGGCTGCCACGCGGTCCACGGCGCGATGGATCGACTCGACCCACGCGCCGGCGTCCACCCCCGACAGGGGCGATGCGGCCGGCCGCTGCGCCGGCGCCACTTCACACCCGACTCCCTCTTGCTTCTTCTGGTAATAGAACGTGCCGTGTGTGTGGACCAGGTGAAACGCCGTCGAGAGCCCGCGCAGCGTCTCGGCATGTCCGAGGAAGAGATAGCCGCCGGGGCGAAGGCTCCGCGCCACGCGCGCGATCGCCGCGCGCGCCTGCTCCGGCGCGAAGTACATGATCACGTTCCGGAAGAACACGACGTCGTAGATCTCGTCGCGCCAGAACAGCGGATCCTCGTCCACCAGGTTGCGCTGCTCGAATCGCACGAGCGCGCGGACGGCCTCGTCGAGCACGAAGCTGCGTCCTTCCGTGCGGAACCACCGCTGCCGGTCGGGCGGCGGCGTCTCGCGAAGCGACCAGGCAGAAAACCGGCCGCGGCTGGCCTGTTCGAGCACGTCCGGGTTGACGTCGACGCCCAGGACGGAGACGTCCGGCGCCGCAGGGCCGAGCGCGTCGACGACCACCATGGCCAGCGTGTACGGCTCCTCCCCCGAGGCGCAGCCGAGCGACAGGAGGCGCAGCGGGGATCCGGCCGGGCGGCGCGCCAGGCGCGCCGGGAGAACGACATCGGCGAGCGCGCGGAACTGCTCGACGTGCCGGTAGAAGTACGTCTCGGCGACCGTGAGGTCGCGCGCCAGCAACTCGACGTCCGCCGGCGTCGGCTGCGCCTCTAGGCGCGCGAGGTACGCCTCGGCGCTCAGCCTCGCCGCCTCCGTCCGCCGGCGCAGCACCTCGCCCAGCCAGCCGAGCCTCCCATCGTCGAACTGGAGGCCGAGGCGGGCGGCGACCGCCGCCCGGAACCGCTCGACGACATCGGCGGCGGCAATGGCGGTCATGGCTGAACCGCCTCGTCCGCGGCCTCGAGCACCTCCTGGGAGACGAGAGCCGCCGACTGGAGGACCACGAGGAGCTCGCCGTCGAGCAGGCCGATCGCGCTGATGAGCTGTTCTTGTGCAGCAGCGAGCAACGGTGGCAAACTGCCGAGGCGGACGCGATCGATCAGGCGCACTCCGATGACCTCGTCCACGGCCAGCGCCACGAGACGGTCGGCCACCTTCAGCGAGACGAAGCGCGCGGGCGGGCGTGGCGCCGTGTCCGCGCCGCAGACGATCGCGCCGCTCACCACCGGGACGGGCTGGCCGCGAATGACCGACACGCCGCACACGAACGGCGGGGCGCCGCCAACGGCGCGCACCGGCTGCGGCCGCATCGTTTCGGTGACGTGTCGAATCGGCAATGCGCACAGGTGCCCGCCGATGCGGACGAGCAGGCACCATTCGTGCGAGGCCGACCTGGCGGCCCTCTCCACCGACGCCAGTCCTCGCCGCTCAACTGACACCGGCCCTCACCACGCGCCTGGAGGCAACGAGCGGACGCCGGAGAGGCGCGGCCCGGCGCTCATCAGGGTGCGGGTCCCGGTGGGGTTATCGGCGCCCCGCGTTGATAGCTGCAGCTCCAATCAATGTGTCGCCGGGCACGGACCTGATGAGGTCGCCGCAGCCGAACGCCATCCGGCCCGGCGCGCACGCCGCCGGCAGGCTCTCGAGACCGCTCGCCTGGCGCAAGACAGGAGCAGAAGCGCCGTGGGAAATTGGAAGACGGCCAGACTACCCATGCATTCTGCGTGTCCCGCGCGGCGAGGCGCAATCGGCGTTTGGACTACGCCGTTCGGGTCACCCGTTCAGGTGTCCCGGCGCCGGAAGCCGCTGGGCCGGAGGCGGGGCGGACGATCAACGGCCTCGCCCCGCCGGCCCGCGATCGAGCGGCAGCCGACTCGATGAGCAGCAGGCGCAGGGATCGGATCCGGATCCTTCTGGTCCACCCGTCCGGGACGGTCCGCCGCCGCATCAGGCGCTCGCTCGCCCGCCAGCCGGACTTCTCCATCGTCGGCGAGGCGGCCCCGAGAGAAGACCCGGTCGGCCAGGTGGCGCGCCTCCACCCCGACGTCGTCGTACTCGACGTCGAGGCCGCCGGCTCCGGCCCCGATCTCTGCCGGCGGATCCGGCTGAAGGCGCCGCAGACGCAGGTGGTGATTCTCACATCCAGCGAGGATGCGGCCTTGGTCGCGTGGAGCGCGGCGTCGGGGGCCGCCGGCTACGTGCTGAAGGAGGTGAACCCGCAGCGGCTGGCGAGCCGGATCCGCGCGGCGCACGAGCGTCGGCCGGCGGACGATCCGTCGCGGATGGCCGCGCGCCGGCCGCCGCCCGACGTCGAGGAGTTCCTGTCCCCGACCGATCGCGCCGTCATCCGGCACGTCGCCGACGGCCTGACGAACCAGGCCATCGCAGAGCGGCTCGGCTTGAGCCCCAACACCATCAAGGATCGGCTCGCGAAAATCTGCCGGCTGTTCCGCGTCCGGAGCCGCGCGCACCTGGCAGCCCGGGCGATTCAGGAACGCGTGATCTGAGCGTCGATCCGTGCACGGCCTGTGAAACGACGCCGGCAGACCGGCATCGCCGGGCGGCGCGCTCTGCGAGGCAGCCCGGCGCCTCGCACGCCGCAGGGATCAGCGACCGACCGGCGCGCCGTACACCTCGATGCGGGCGACGTTGACATAGCCGCCGGGCCCGTGCCCGCTGCCGGGCAGCAAGTCCGCGAAGCCGACGGCATCCACCCTGGTCAAATCCGGGCGTTCGATCCAGGTGCCGACCGTGACCACGCGCGCGATGTCGAGCCTGAGCCAGCGGAGGTCCGCAATCGAGACGTCGATCTGGTTGAAGTCGGCCTGCGGCCCCGAGGAGCGATCGCCGACGAGCCAGGTGCCGTCGGCGAGCCTGACGATCGGCCAGGCCTGATGGAACCCCGAGGTCCGCACGACCCAGCGGATCTTCGCGAGCGGCGAGCTCAAATCCACGTACCGGCGGCGATCCCGCAGCGCCGCCGCGCTCGGCGACGTCGTCGTGCCGGTCCAGAGATTGTGCGGGTACGCCTCGCCGCGGCTGGAGACGAGCTGAATTTCGCGCGCCGAGGGCCCGTACAGCATCAGCTCGAGGTTGGGACTCGCGACGCCCTCCTGCGAGGCGGGCCAGGCGTTGTGATCGTCGGGCGGCGTGGGCAGCGACTTCCAGGACTCGCTGAAGAAGAGCGGCGGCCGACCCGGCCCGGATCGGGCTGCCGTCTGCGGCGCGGCGCCGGATGCGAATGCCGCCATCATCAGCGTCGCGGCCACCGCGGTTTGTCCTCGCAGCATGATCCCTCCTCGTACGAAATTTCGGCCTCTGGCCCTCCTCGGCCTCCTCCGCGCAGCGGGCGCCGCGGCGCCTCCCGACAGCCTCCGCGCATCGGAGGACGTCAGAGGGCGCCAGCCTCGTGGACAATGCGGCCGCCGACGACGGTGAGTACCGACCGGATCTGCTTGAGCTCCCGATCCGGCACGCTGAAGCAGTCCCGGTCGAGGACCACGAGATCGGCCAGCTTCCCCGGCTCGATCGAGCCGATCTTGTCCTCCATCCGGAGGAACCAGCTGTTGCCGCGGGTGAACAGGCGAAGCGCCTCCTGCCGGGTGAGCTGCTGGTCGCCGTTGACGCGATCGCCGAACGAGTTGACGCCGGTCGTCGCGAAGGCGATGTGGCGCCAGGGATTGAGCGGCGCGATGTGCACGCCGTCGCCGTGGATGCCACAGCGGACGCCGTGATCGACGATCGTGCGGAACGGCGGGCCGACGATCACCTTGGGATCCGACGAGGTGACCCACCGGAACGCCGCCATCTGGACGCCGCAGCCGAGCGCCTGGAGGCGCGAGAGCAGCTCGCGCGTGACGGCCGGCACGTGGTGGACCACCCAGCGCAGCCCCGTGATGTCGTGCTGCCGGTTGACGGCCTCGTACTCCTCGACGACCTGCGTCAGGCCGGCCAGATCCTGCACGCTGTTCTCGTTGCGCCAGCGCGCCTCGGCCACCAGCCGCTGCGCGGTGCGCCAGGCGGCGCCGCTCCCGAGCGGCGCCGCCCACTCGCCGATGCCGCCCGTCATCAGCAGGTCGTCGCCGAAGAACGGGAACTCGTTCCGCAGCCGCTCCTTCAGCTCGGGCAGCTCCGGATCGGCCTGGTTGTGCAGGAAGTTCATCTGCAGGCGGATGGCGGTCTTCCCTTCGCGATGGAGCTCGAGCCAGGGGTCGTACATCCGGTAGTGATCGAGGTTGGAGAGGATCTGGTTCGGGTGGAGCGGCCCCGGCGTGGGGAACAGCACCTGATCGAGGTGCGCCGTGAGGCCCACGCTCGCCGAATACGCCATCGCGTCGAGCGTGCTCCGCTTCCGATCCTCGAACGTCTGCATCCGGCGCAGGTAGTACAGCGCCGAGGCCGACGGCCCGCCGCCCGTGAAGCCGGCGGCGGCGATCGCGCCGTTGTCGGCGACGTTCACCTTCACGATGGCGGGATGCACCGGCGGCGCCGCGTCCGCCGCGTCGAAGAAGCGCTTGCCGAGCGTGTTGGTCGCGCAGGGCCCGGTGAACCGCTCGTACAGCAGCACGGGCCTGTCCGGCACCGCCTCGTCGAGCTCCTGGCGCGTCGGATGCCGGTGCTCGGCCCACTGGTTCTGGTGCCAGCCGCCCATCGACGTGATCCACTGGCCCTCCGGCACGTCCTTGCGGCGCGCAGCCAGCGCCTCCTGGACCTCGCGAATCGACGCGGTGTTCTCGAGGATCGTGTGATAGCCGGGCCGGTTCGCCAGGCTGACGCTGTGAATGTGCGCCTCGATGAGGCCCGGGATGACGGTGCGGCCCTTCAGATCGATGACGCGCGTGCCGGGGCCGCGGCGGGGCGCCGTATTGCCGACCGAGACAAAGCGGCCGTTCCTGATCGCCACGGCTGAAGCCACCGTGTTCCGATCGTCCATCGTGTGGATCCGGCCGTTCAGCAGGATCAGGTCCGGGTCGGCGCCGACAGGCGCGGCGCTCTCGCGCACCTGCGCTCGGGGGCCTGCGGGAATCGAGACGGTCCCGGCGACGGCGGCGCCCGCCGTGGTTCGCAGGAAGTCGCGGCGCGACCGGCCGGAGGCGTGGTCCCGGCCGCATCCGTCGTGCGGCTTCGAAGGTTCGTCCATCTCCTGACTCCTCGGATGCGCTCGCCTCGCCAAGGACTCGCGGATTCTAGCGCCATTCCGGGCAGCCACCGCATCATGCCACTGGAGGATGGCGGGTGGGCGCGTTCGCAGGAGCAGCCGTCCCGGCGTCGGCCGCTCGCCTGCCGCCGATTCAGCCAGCTGGGCGCGTCGATTCAGGCGCCTCGGCGGATTGGTCAGCCGGGGCCGGGCGAAGCGTCAGCCCGGCGGCCGCGTCGGCTCCGTGGCAATCGACACTCTGCGCTTGCAGCGCGGCGGGTGGGGCGCGATGATAGCTGCAACGAATGCCGGGCATTCGGCGTAGTACCACCTCCAAGAGCCGGGGGCATCGACCGCTGGCCGCTGGTCCTGCCGCCTCGCAGCCCGGCCGCCGGCGTCGATTCGCGAGTCGCGCAGCAGTCAGGAATCTGAGGAGAGACAGATGAAGCGAGTGGCGCTCTTTCTGGTGCTTGGGATCTTCGCAGCCGTGGTCACCCGCACCGCTGCGATGATTCCGGCGGAGGTCAGGATCGATACCGGCCTCGTCGCAGGCGCGGTGGGCACGACGCAGTCGGGGGTCCGGGTGTTCAAGGGCATTCCCTTCGCCGCGCCGCCCGTCGGCGAGAACCGCTGGCGCGCCCCGCAGCCGCCGGCCAAATGGGAGGGGGTGCGCAAAGCCGACGCGTTCGGCGCCCCGTGCATCGCCGGCGCCCCGGCGTTCGGACGCGGCGGCCGCCGAGGCGGCGCCGAGGCTCCCGGCGCACGCGGCGCCGCGCCGGCTCCCGCCCCCGTCCAGGCCGCGCCGGAGCCGCCCAGGGAACCGGCCCGCAGCGAAGACTGCTTGTACCTCAATGTCTGGACCAGCGCGAAGAGCGCCGGCGACCGTCGACCGGTCATGGTGTGGATCTACGGCGGCGGGTTCAGTCAGGGCTCGACTGCCATTCCCCTCTATGGCGGCGAGCAGCTCGCCCGCCACGGTGTCGTCGTGGTCAGTGTTGCCTATCGCGTGGGACCCTTTGGCTTCCTGGC
>Ga0070741_10010314_pt1 | contig 17699 bp, 10 predicted proteins | sample Coa_R1_4_FD_66440 | JGI IMG/M metagenome (GOLD analysis project Ga0070741, IMG submission 66440) | Surface soil microbial communities from Centralia Pennsylvania, which are recovering from an underground coalmine fire - Coalmine... | ecosystem: Environmental > Terrestrial > Soil > Unclassified ...
CCGAACACTATCGAGAAAATCGGGCATCGCGGTAGGAAAACCCGTCAGGTCTTGGCGAAATGGTGATGTACTGTGTCAGGTTTCCGGATTTCGCGGTTTTTGCGTCCGTCTTTGGTGAGGAAACCTGTCAGGTCTGATACAACGGTTCGCCGCTTACGATGGAAACGACACCTTTATTTTTCTTTGATGTCGAGACGATAGCCCTGCCCGCGCACGGTGACGAGCAAACGGGGATGATTCGGGTCGTCTTCGATTTTTTCGCGGAGCCAACGCATGTGCACGTCGAGCGTGCGGGTGTCCCCCAAATAATCGGTGTCCCAAATCTCTTTCATCAACGTTCGACGGGAAACGACTTGACCGGGACGCGTCATAAAGAGCTGCAAAAGCTCGAATTCCTTGGGCGTCAGGCGATGAGAACGTGTGCCGCGCGTGATACGGCGGCGTTCATAGCTCAATGTGATGTTTCCGACGCGCATTTCGCGCGGGGGACGATTATCCAATGCGGTGCGGACCCGCTGCAAGAGTCGTTTGGGCGTTGTCGTTTTCGGGAGGACGAGCTGGGCGTTCGCGCTGTCGGTGCGGTTGGGATTCTGCGCGAGCAAAATCAAGACAGGGTTTAGGTCCGAGTGCAAGGAACGCAGCAAGCGTTTTAGGCTCAAGCGCGGCGAGGTCGCATCTACAATAATCGCATCGGGCAAATGCGCTTTGGCTTGCGCGAGTGCCTGACGCCCACTGTGGGCGGTGAATACAGAGAATTCTTTCTTGTTGAAAGAATCCGCCAGATTCGTCGTAACCGTCTTGTCGTTAGCGACGATGAGTACAGTCGCTGCCATACCAACTCCTTGATCCGCAATTGCGTCTCGTAGCAGCGAGCGCCTCCCCAGCGGGGTCACGTCATCCAAGTGGTTGCCATATGGAATCTCCACTCGTTGCGGAAAAGAACACTTGGCTCGCGCGCAATCCGTATGGATGCGCGATGAAGTTTATGTCGAGCTTTGTTTGGAGAGGAGTGGCTGGCGGTTTCGAGTTGATGTCGTGAATAGCTCGCAGAGCGACTCTGACCCCTCGAATTATCTTTTAGGAATCAGAGCAAGAGTGGCGGTGATTATAACGAACCTTAAGAATTTGGCAAACTTGTCTTGTAAGCAGGGGATCCTTTATCCAACTGTTCTTGGATAACAAATTGACGCGTCATAACCGGCGTGTTAGACTCTCCATGTTCAATTGAAGATTTAACCTCTTTTTCTACTATGCCCATTCACGGTGGTCGCCTCGTCGCGCGTGTTCTCGAGAATGAAGGTGTGTCACACTTGTTTACTTTGTGTGGCGGACACATTGCAGCGATTTATGATGGATGCATTGACGAAGGTATTCGCGTGATTGATACGCGGCACGAGCAAGCGGCCGCGCACGCGGCGGATGCGTATGCGCGTCTCACGCGCGGGATTGGCGTTGCGGCGGTTACGGCGGGTCCTGGTGTGACCGATGCGGTGACGGCGGTGGCTAATGCATATTATGCCAACAGCCCACTGCTGTTGATTGGCGGTGCGGCACCGTTAGAGCAACAAGGACGCGGCGCATTGCAAGAGATGGAACAGGTGGCGCTGTTCAAACCGATTACAAAATTCAGTACCGCGATTCATCAGACCGAGCGCATTCCTGAACTGTTGACGCAAGCGATTCGCATTGCATTGAGCGGGCGACCGGGGCCTGTATTCGTCGAAATTCCTTTTGATGTCCTCATTCAATTTGTAGAGGAAGACGCGATTGCTTTTCCGACGCTGTATCGGACGACGGCACGCGCCTATGGCGATAGACACGCGATTGAAAAAGCCGCGCAGCTCATTGTATCGGCTTCACATCCGGTCGTGCTCGCGGGGACCCAAGTGTATTGGGATGATGCGAGTGATGCGCTGCGCGCGTTTGTGGAAGAATTTGATTTGCCCGTATTTCCTAACGGCATGGGACGTGGTACGCTGCCGATGAATCATCCGAATTGTCTGCCGCTGGCGCGCGGTGCGGCGTTGAGCCAGACGGATGTTGTTCTGTCGCTCGGCGTGCCAATGGATTTTCGAATGCGCTATGGCAAGTTTGCCGATGGCTGCCAATTGATTCAAGTGGATGTGGACGCGTCCGAAATTGGTCGGAACCGCGCAGTGGATGTGGGTATCGTCGGCAATACGCGCGCGGTTCTCGAACAGCTAATGGATACTGTAGGGGCGGCGTCGCGTCGCCCGAATCAGGCGGATTGGCTTGCTCAATTACAGGGCGTTGAAGAAGAAAAGCGTACGGCGCAGGCGATTTGGGAGCAATCGGAGGAACGTCCGATTCATCAATTGCGTCTGGCTCACGAATTGAACAAGATTCTGGATGACGACACAATCATTATCGGCGACGGCGGCGACGTGGTGGGCTTGGCGGCAAAAGTGTTGACGATTACCGAGCCCGGTCAATGGATGGACCCGGGTCCGCTCGGCTGTCTCGGCGTCGGCTTGCCGTTCGCGCTCGCGGCGCAATTGTTGCATCCGAACAAAAAGGTGATTGTTTTGAACGGCGATGGCTCGTTTGGGCTGAATGGGATGGAGTTTGATACGGCGGTGCGTTTCAATTTACCCATCGTTACGGTGATTGGCAATGATGGGCAGTGGGGCGAAATTCGTCTGCCGCAAATCGCGTTGGTAGGCGAGGAACGCGCGATTGCAACGGAGCTGACGCCGGAAGCGCATTACGAAAAAATCGCGGAAGCATTCGGCGGTTACGGTGAGGCAGTGACCGAGCCAAATGAAATTGAACCTGCATTGCGGCGGGCGCTGGAATTTGGGAAAAAAACGTGTAAACCCTCTATTGTCAATGTGCTGCTTGATCCGCAAGGCGTTATTAAAGCGAATGTCCTGCGCGCGTATGTTTTGTGAATCGAAATAGCTTGTAACGCATTTCAAAAAGCCTTTGACAGCTAAAATATTTTTCAATTCAAACTGATTTCGCAAGCAGTTAGCGCACAAGTTCCCCTTTTGAAATACGTTGTTGTATAATCGCACGCAATGAAGACAACGGTAGTCATACCGACCTACAACGAAGCCGATAACCTCCGCGCAATCACCACTTCGCTCCTCGATTTGAGAATCTCCGAGCTTGAAATTCTGATTGTAGATGATGAATCCCCTGACGGGACGGGCGCGCTCGCCGATGGTTTGAGTCGTGAGTTTGCGCCGTGTGTGCATGTGCTTCATCGTCCCGCAAAATCGGGACTTGGCACTGCATATATTCAAGGCTTTGCGTGGGGAATGCAAAACGGTGCGGATTACTTGGTGCAGATGGATGCTGATTTTTCGCATTCGCCGCACTATGTTCCGCAATTTTTGAATGAAATTGACAAATACGATGTAGTGGTTGGCTCGCGCTATGTTCCCGGCGGGCGGTTGGATGAACGTTGGAGTTTTGGACGCTACCTATTGAGCTGGTGGGCGAACAGTGTGTATGTGCGCTTGATTCTGGGTCTGCGCGTGCGCGATGCGACGGCGGGCTTTAAGCTCTGGCGGCGCAGTGCGCTGGAAAAAATCAATCTCGCCCAGGTGCGCTCGAATGGCTATGTGTTTCAGGTGGAAATGGCGTATCTGTCGGAGCAAAACGGTCTGCGAATTTTAGAATACCCTATCTACTTTGAGGATCGGCGCATCGGACATTCCAAAATGTCTATGCCGGTGAAATGGGAAGCCGCGTCGCGGGTCTGGGAAATTCGTTCTCGATATGGGCGGCTGCGTAACAACTCGGCGCAAGTTGCCCATCTCCTCAAGGTGTAGGTCAAGTTTACAAACTTGACCAACGATGTTGGTGATGGCGTGAAACGGTTCGATTTCGCAGCGCTTCTTTTTTTTCTTGTTCTCGCAATCCTCTTTTTTCTTCCCGTACTGACGGGCAGCGCGACGCTTGTTCCCTTTGACAATCTTTATCGCTTTCCTCCGTGGGATTCGCTTGCCGCCTCGCACGGCGTCGCGCAAGCGTACAATCCGCTGCTGGACGACCTGATTCTGGAAAATTACGCGTGGAAAAATTTTATCCGCGAATCTATTCGCGCGGGTGAAATTCCACTATGGAACCCGTACATCCTCGCGGGACAACCGTTTCTTGCGGCTGGCCAAAACGCGGCGCTTTATCCGCCCGGTCTTGTCTTTGCCTTTTTGCCTCTGCCCTACGCGTATGCGGTCTTTGCTGTCCTGCATTATTGGCTCGCCGCGTGCGCGATGTATTTTCTTGCGCGGGTCTTGGGTTTGCGCGCGTTTGCAGCAACATTGAGTGGAGTCATTTACGCGTTCGGCGGATTTATGGTGGTCAGCGTCGTGTTCCCGATGGTTGTAAGCGCAGCGGCATGGTTGCCAGCGATTCTCGGGTTCACGGAACTCGCGCTGCGGCGGCTTGCTCTCACGGATGGAGAAAAGATTGCGTGGTCGCGCGTGTTGCTCGATGCGCTGTTCGCCGCGATTCTGCTCGGTTTGCAATTTCTCGCGGGGCATGTCGAAGTCTCGTACTACATTTTGCTCGTGCTCGCGTTTTACGCAGTGTGGCGCGGAATGAGTCTGAATGTTTCGTTGCGCGAACGAATGATCAATTGGCGCGGTTTGCTCCGCGTAGGAGTAGTCATTGGTGGAATTGTCTTGCTCGGTTTTGCGCTGGCGGCGATACAGATTCTGCCGCTGTATGAATTGGTGCGGCTGAATTTCCGCGAAGGCTCAACCTCGTACGATCAGGTCGCAGGATGGGCGCTGCCCACGCGACAAATTGTTACGTTTTTCATTCCCGACTTTTTCGGCAATCCAACCCATCACGCGTATTTTGACATTTACGATTTAACCTGGAAGTCCGCGCCGCAAGGTACAATTTTTTGGGGTATCAAAAATTATGTTGAAGCGGGCGCGTATATTGGAATTTTGGCGATGGCGCTCGCGGTCTTTGCAGTGATTGGGAGTTTCAGGGTCAAAGTTGAAGGCTGGAAAGCTGCTAAATCTTCAAACTCGATTTGGCTTTTTACGACGCTTGCCGTCCTCTCGCTCCTATTCGCATTTGGCACGCCGCTGTATGTGGTTTTGTTTTACGGATTGCCCGGATGGAATCAATTGCATACCGCGTTTCGTTGGATTTTTCCTTGGACATTGAGTATGGCGTTTCTGGCGGGCGCGGGCGCGCAAATCATTGCCGATAGAGCGCCCAAGCGGTTGATAACTATGTTCGGCGCGCTGCTGGGCGCGGTTGGTCTGCTTACGTTGTTGGTATTGGCGCTTTCGCTTTTGTTGCGTGACCCATTTTTGCGCGTCGCGGATACGTTTGTCAACGCGTCGGATTTAGCAAAGCCAGTGTTTGAAACGGGACAGGCGTTTTGGTCGTATCAGGCGCGGAATCTTGGATTGTTTGGGATTTTTACGCTGGCGGCGGGAGTTGTCTTTGGTGCTGCGCGTACGAATTGGCGCGTGCGGAATATTCCTGCGTGGAAACTGCTCGCGCTCTTGGTGATAGTACTCGACTTGTTTGCGGTAGGAATGAGTTTTTATCCGCGTGCGGATAGTAAACTCGCAGACGTTACGCCGCCTGCCGTTCAATTTCTCCAACAGGACAAATCGCTCTATCGCATTGCTTCGTATGATGTGCCGGGGCAAAAGGTGTTTAACGCGAATGCTGGGATGCTGTATGGTATTTCAGATGTGCGCGGCTATGATTCGGTAATCCCTAAGCAATATGTCGAGTATATGCGCGCGCTCGCGCCGCAAGACGAGCTGCTCTATAACCGTATCGCGGCGTTTTATGATTACCAGCCGCTTGGGTCTGCGCTACTGAATCTGCTGAATGTTAAATATATTCTCACGACGCGCGCTGTGCCAAATCCCGGATATGCATTGGTGTATGACCGCGAAATCAAAATTTATGAAAATAAGAATGTGCTGCCGCGCGCGTTTATGGTCTCTCAAGCGCGCGCCTTTGCGAATCGTGATGAGCTGTTGAACGCGCTGCCGACACTTGATCCGAAGCATGAGGTCTGGATTGAGGCACCCGCACTGCCGATGCAACCTACGTCAAGTGAAGGCGCGAGTGTGGATGTTGAAAAATACGCGGGGAGCGAGGTGATTCTCAAGACGAGCGCGCCCAATGCCGCGTATCTCGTGTTGGCGGATTCGTATTTTCCCGGCTGGATCGCACAGGTTGACGGCGAGGATAGCCCGATTTATCGCGCGGATGGGAATTTCCGCGCGGTGCTTGTGCCGCAAGGCGAGCATACTGTTCGCTTTAAATATTCGCCGATTTCGTTCCGCGTTGGCTCGGTGCTGACGTTATTGGCGGTGATTGCGGTGCTGCTTGCGCTGGTCGCTTTGGTGTGGCAGCGATTTGTTTTGCAGGGAGAGGCAGAGGAATCGCAGGTGCGGACAGTAGCCAAAAATTCGCTTGTGCCGATGGGTGCGTCGCTGCTGATACAGGTCATCAATTTTGCGCTGGCGCTGGTGGTTTTGCGCGTTCTAGGACCTGAAAACAATGGGCGCTATGCCTTTGCGGTCACGGTCTGGTTCTTTTTGAGCGCAATTACGGAATTTGGCTTGGGGATTTTGGTTACGCGCGAAGTGTCGAGGAATCGCGCACAGGCGAATGTCTATTTGACCAACTCGATTTTGCTTCGAATGGGATTGACGGTGGTTTCTGTCGTACTGCTCGGCGGCGTGATTGCGTTCTATACGGCGACGGGCGACATGACTACCGATACGATGTGGGCGATTATTTTGCTGTGGGTCAGCCTGTTCCCGAACAATCTCGCGGGCGCGTTCTCGGTGATGTTTAATGCCTACGAACGCTTTGAATACCCGACGGCGGTGGAGATTTCGACGGCGCTGGTTAGCGTGGCGCTGCAAATCGCGGTGCTGCTGGCGGGCTATGGCATTGTGGGGCTGGCGGCGGTTTCGATTGCGACGAATCTGTTCACGTTGGTTGTGATGGTGTATCTCGTGCGGCACTTGTTGTTCAAGCCCCATTTCGCGTTTGATGGTTCGCTGGCGCGCTGGATGTTTTTTGAATCGTATCCGTTGATGATGAACAATCTACTTGCTAATCTCTTTTTCAAAATTGATGTTTTCTTGCTCTTGCCGTTAACGAATGCGACGATTTTGGGTTATTACAACGCGGCGTATAAATTTGTCAATGCGCTGAATTTTATTCCGTCGAAATTCACATTGGCGATATTTCCAATGCTTTCACGGTATGCGGCGAGCTCGACCGACGCGATGCGCCGCGCGCTTGTGGTATCGGTGAAATTATTGATATGGATTGCGATACCGATTACGATAGCGACGGAATTTATTGCGCCGCAGTTGATTCTGCTTTTCGCGGGCGCGGCGTATTTACCGGATTCGGCGATTGCGTTGCAATGGCTTATCTGGTTTTTGCCTTTCAGTTTTATCAACAGCGTGGTGCATTACGTCTTGATTGCGTTGAATGAGCAGCGGTTTTTGACACGCGCCTTTTTAATTGGGGTTGTGTTTAACATTGCCGCAAATCTAATTGCGATTCCGCCGCTGACGTATCGCGGCGCGGCGCTCGTCACGGTGCTGTCAGAATTGGCGCTGCTGATTCCATTTTATTACGCGCTGCGGAAACATATGCCCCCGCTGCCGATTCTGGATATGATTTGGCGTCCGGCGGCGGCAGGTGGAATCATGGCAGCAGTATTATATTTGCTCGTTCCCCAAAATTGGATTGTCGCGCTCATTGCGGGAAGCGTGGCGTATGGCGTCGCGTTACTGCTGCTGGGCGCGTTGGGTTCGGATGAGTGGTTGTTGTTGCAGCGATTGGTGCCACGCCGCTTTGAAGGGGCGTTGAGGTTTGTCGCGCGGGGCGCGATTCCTGTAGCGGGTAGAGACGTTACGCCGTAGAGACGTTACGCCGTAGAGACGTTACGCCGTAACGTCTCTACGAAGAAATTTTTCGATTTCGTGTTCGATGCGGATTCGGCGCAAATGTACTTGAGGCGTTGGCGCTTTGAGGTTAAAGGTGTCAATCAGGCGATTGAGCTCTGCCGCTTGCGCGCGGAATTCTTCGACCAGTTTCTTTTGGAGACGCACGCGTTCTTTTTCATTCGCGGGTGGATGCGCCAGAAAGCGTTGGAAGGGCGCGAATAATTTATCCTGCGCGGCGCGTACCAATTTCAACGTTTCAATCCAATCGGGGGCATAGCCAGCATTTTTTAAAATACTGAAAGCCAGCTCCCAGTCTTGTGGCACGTTGGGGTCGCGGGCGAGGTTGAGCGGTTTGCCCTTGCCGCGCAGATTATCAAAATCGCCGCGTTCCATCGCTTCGCGGATTTGTTTGTCAATCGCGCTTTCGAGGTTTGAGGCGTTCAAGCGTGTACGTTTATTCGATTGTTCTTTTTTTTTCTTGATGGTCACTCATACATAATAGATACGACGCCGAGCGAATATTCGCTCGGCGTCATTTTATCTTCCAGTTATTATTTCGAGCGGCTCATGCCGCCGTCACCACCGCTGTACCCGCTGCCACCGCCGCCTCCGCTAGCTCCGCCGCGCCGACCCCCTGCTTTTTCTTCGCGCGGTTTTGCCAAGTCCACTTTTAAGGTGCGGTTGCGGAGCTGTGCGCCATTGAACATGGATTGGGCACGAGTGGCATCTTCTTCGGATGCAAATTCGACAAAGCCAAAGCCTTTCGAGCGTCCGGTATCGCGGTCGGTGATGATAGCGGCATCCGTCACCGTACCTGCGCCCGAAAAAAAGTCCTTTAACTCGTCCACTGTGAGTTGATAGGGAAGATTGCCCACATAGAGACGCGGGCGAGAGCCGTTCATGTTCCGATTCTCCTTTGCCTGAGCGAAAGGTTTCCAACTGGAACGTGCTTGGAAACCACGTTTGGGTGAATTCGAGCAAAAGTGAGATTGATTGTCAATTTTCCTTTTTGAAAGGCGTTGGTCACCTCCTACCATCTCTTCCCGCGTTGAGACGGCGACAACCCGACGCTCTTACACGCGTCGCGGTAGGCAAGAGAACATGAAGAGAGTTTCCATACAGAGGACTTTATGCCGACAGAGGAGAATCGAAACGGAAGGTCGGCGGCTCCTGCGGTTGCAATTGCGTACTGTGGAGTCAGCAATAGCCACTAGGGGATTGGATCAACACAAATCAATCGTTGTCGGAAACGATACAGCTCATTCGATGAGGAAACTATACCACGCAGTTCAGGTGATTGTCAACGGGTTCGTGTAAAATCAAAAAGGAACAACACAGTTGTGTTGTTCCTTTTTGATTTCAATCGGAAATACCTGAAAAACATACATAAACGCGGCGCGTGCGTTCAAAAATTCACGAAGGAGTGGTAAGACTCGAAGGGGTTTGTGCGTCGCAAAACGGCGCGAAAAACCCTTTGGGTCTTGACCTCAAGTCAGATGAACAACGGTGCGAGCACCAGCGTAATCGTTGCAAGCAGCTTGATCAAGACGTGGATGGATGGGCCTGCGGTGTCCTTGAACGGGTCACCGACCGTATCGCCCACGACTGCCGCTTTGTGCGCCTCGCTGCGCTTTTTCTCCAACTGACCTGTTGCAGGGTCGAGAACCCCTTCCGACTCGATCCACTTTTTCGCATTGTCCCACGCGCCGCCGGAATTGTTCAAGACCGTTGCAAGGATGATGCCCGCAATCGTGCCAACCATCAACAAACCGGCTTCGGCTTCCCAACGCAAAAGGATGCCGATTAATACCGGCGCGCCCACAGCGAGCACGCCGGGGAGGATCATCGAGCGCAGCGCGCCGCGCGCGGTAATATCCACTGCGCGCGCATAATCCGGTTTTTCGGTCCCTTGCATGATTCCGGGATGTTCGCGGAACTGGCGGCGTGTCTCTTCGATAATTTTTTCTGCGGTTGCGCCGACGGCGCGGATGGCGAGCGAGCTAAAGAGGAAAATCAACATGGCACCGAGCATTGCGCCGACAAACACTTCGACGCGTCCGAGATTGATGACATGCGCGGCGGCAAAAATCGCGCGCCCCGCTTCAGACTCGGGTGTGACGCCGCTTGTAACTTGCTGCACCAACGCGACTTTGTCTAGATACGCGCTGAAGAGCAGGAACGCCGCGAGCGCCGCCGAACCGATGGCATAGCCTTTGGTCAATGCTTTCGTCGTGTTGCCTGCGGCGTCGAGCGCATCAGTGCCTGCGCGCACTTCATCGGGCGCACCGGACATTTCGACGATGCCGCCCGCGTTGTCCACAATCGGACCAAAGGTGTCCATAGCAAGAATGAAGGCGGCGGTCATCAACATGCCCATTGTTGCGACGGCTGTGGAATAAACGCCCGCCGTATATGTGTCGAGTCCTAACTGCGCGGCGGCTTGCGTGCCGCAGAAAAACGCTGCGACCAAAGCAATCCCCACCGAGATAACGGGCAGTGCCGTATTTTCCAAACCGACCGCGAACCCTGTGATGATATTGGGACCGACGCCGCGCAAACTCGCCTGCACGATGTCTTTGACGGGGCGAAAACGTCCTTCCGTATAGTACATTGTAATCAAGACGAACGCGACGCTGTTGAGCAAACCGATAAAGCCCGCTAACACAAACCACCAGCTGCCGAGCAATTGATTCGTGACGATTGCTAGAACAATCGCGGAGAGAATCACGGCAACGGCGAATCCACGATAGAGCGCGTTCGTCGGCTCTTCGCCTTGTTTGTATTGAATGCCGGGAATGCTCGTGGTGGCGACGACGCCGATAATGGAAATAATCAAACCGAACGAGCGAATGATGAGCGGAAAGAAAATCCACACGGGATTGCCACTGACGGCAGCAATGGCGACGCCCAGAATCATCGCGCCGATATTTTCGGCAACGGTGGATTCAAACAAATCCGCGCCGCGTCCCGCACAGTCGCCGACGTTATCGCCCACGAGGTCAGCGACGACGGCGGCATTGCGTGGGTCGTCTTCGGGAATGCCTGCTTCCACTTTGCCGACGAGGTCTGCGCCGACATCGGCGGCTTTGGTGTAAATTCCACCGCCAAGCTGCGCGAACAACGCGACGAAACTCGCGCCAAAGCCCATGCCAACAATTAGGAACGGCGCAATCTCGGGATGATTGATGCCGTCATAAAGCCAGAACATTCCTGCCACGCCAATGAGCGAAAGACCGACGACGAGGAAACCGCTGACCGCGCCACCGCGCAAGGCGACATTCAACGCTTGCGCCACGCCGGAGCGCGCGGCGCTTGCCACGCGCACATTCGAGCGGACTGCAACATACATACCGATGATGCCGCTCAAGGCGCTGGCGGCAGCACCGACGAGAAAAGCAACGCCTGTTTTTACCGCTAGATCGAAACCTTTGACGGGCGTTTCGGTGATTTGTTCTTGGGAAACAATAATCGCAATGACAATCGCGACGACGATGGCGAGAGCGGCGATAGTCGTATATTGACGGCGGATAAAGGCAATCGCGCCTTCATAAATCGTGTCCGCGACAGCTTTCATTTCGCGCGTGCCGGTGTCGCGGCTAAGAACATCTCGAATTAGATAGATAACAAAGGCGACTCCGAGAATACCGGAAATCGGGATGACCCATAACCAGGTCGAATCCATTCCGCAGGACTCCTTTCGAAGAGCGAAAACTTTTCGTTCTCGCGATGATGCAAAAAAAACGTCACGCCGCGTCACGATACTGCGCGGCGCGACAGTGCGTTTGCGTACAACATTGCCGCCGGAAAAGCAGGGCGAGTTCTTTCCAGCGCACAATGGCTGGCGATTTTACCACAAGTCTATCTGTGACGCAAGGAACAAATGAAGTTAAACTTGAGAAATGACGTTCATCGTTGGAGATTAAATTTTTACAATGGTAACTAGCTTTTTTTCCGTCTCGCCGGTCACTTGCGCTTCGACTTCGACAAAGTGTTCGATACCTGAACCGCGCAATTTGTCGCGCATAAGCTCGTCCACCTGAAAAATTCCCGCCGAATTGTTCATTACAATCCGGATGCGGATGGGACGGTCTTCACCATGACTGATTTCCACCTTGTCTATGGCTGCTGCCGAGACGGAATGGATGTTGACATGCCCCGCCTGAAAGGGGATACGCGAGCGGCCTTGCGACATATCCAGCGCATCGCCGACGCGGACGATGCCTGCTTCGATGGTCAACGGTTTGCCGTCGGCGCGATGGGAGATAATGGCATGTAGCGTCTCCGAGCGAATTATGGTCGCTGCACCCACCGAATACAAGCCATCCAGCAAGCGTGTAATAATCGGCTGCGCGACGAATAAGCTGTACTGTTCGTGATCTATCCGATGGATGGACATGCCGACATCGTGAAACAGGGATGCGAGGACGATGACCACTTCGACGTCCGCGAACGTAAAGCCATATAGCGTGCCGTAATTTTTGAGGAGAGTAAATTCGATTTCACGTTCGTGCAAGAGGCGCAGGAGGCGCAGCGAAATGTTGGCGACGATGTTCATGTGAACGGGGCCATGGTCGCTCATACCGAGCCGATCCACCGCGTTGACGTTTTGTGCTTGCCACAGGGCAAAGAGCTCGTCGTCCGTATTGACACGGTCAATCACTTTTTGGAGTAAGGGACTGTGCTTGAGGGGCAGACGGATGCGGGGCTGTGTTCCGATGCCAGCTGCTTGCGCCATTTCAACAATTTTTTCTGTCATAGTTGGTTCAGGTTGGACAGAGTTTGTGCGAACTAGGTTCGCGAGAACTTGGCCAACGAAGTAGCTAAAACGGGTCTCATGGCGAGACCCGTTTTGTCTAGAGTCCGTCCTCAAACCTTCGAGGTCTTGGAGACCTCGAAGGTTTAATAAAAGACACTCATTTCAAATGGTCTGTTTCATTCATTAGGAGAACGATGTATGAGCCGTCGCGTTCTTCAAATTCATTGATACAACCTACATCCTGTCGCAAGCGCCAGATTGCGTCGTTCGACAAACCGAGCGCGATGCACAGCGCGATGTGGCACGTAACCCGATGCGAGACGAGCGCGACGGTTTCGCCGCGGTGGTCTTGACACAATTCTTCGAGCAGGTTTTCGACACGTAAGCGCACCTGCCGTACCGATTCGCCGCCGGGAAATTTTACTTTGCCCGGAGTTTTGGTCCATGAATCATACAGGGTAGGGTATTTGGCGCGAATGTCTTCGCGCGCCATGCCTTCCCACGCGCCGTAATCAATATCAAGCAGGTCTGCCGTTTCGACGATCTGAAGCTCATGGGAAGCTGCAAGTGGAGCGGCGGTTTGAACCGCGCGGGGTAGAGGACTGGCATACACGGCAGCAATTTTGTGCGAGGCAAGACGGTTCGCAATCTTTTGCGCTTGCGCCGCGCCGTTTTCATTCAACGGAATATCGGACCGCCCGCGAAAGCGGTCATCTTTGTTCCACTCGGTTTCGCCATGGCGGATGAGGAGAAAGCGGGTACTTATAAAGACTCCTTGGGGGAAGGATTAGGAATTTAGGATTTCAGATTTTAGATTTCAGATTGAATGTCTTGATTATACCAAATTTTCATGGCCCAATTAGAATTAGGACAATTGAGACACGGCGCGAAATCTGTTAAGATGGGCACTCGTTAAATCACTGGACATGGTTTCGAGAATTTCGGTTGCTCTGCAACCGAAATTCTCGAAATCACCAAACCCTCTATGAAATTTCCACGTCGTAGTGGTATCCTGTTACATCCGACCTCGCTGCCGGGACCGTACGGGATTGGCGATTTGGGGAATGCGGCGTTCGCGTTTGTGGATTGGCTGGCCGCGGCCGGGCAGAGCTATTGGCAGGTGCTTCCGTTGAGTCCGACGGGATATGGGGATTCGCCGTATCAGGGGCTCTCGGCGTTTGCGGGAAATCCCCTGTTGATTAGTCCCGACAAGCTGATTGAAGAGGGGTTCTTGAGCGCGGCGGATTTGCATGACGTGCCTGAATTTCCGCGTGAACGCGTAGATTTTGGCTGGTTGATTCCTTGGAAGCTTGGTTTGCTCCAGCGCGCGTATGATAATTTTCAAGCCCATGCGACAGGCGAGCAGCGCGCGGAATTTGAAACATTTACAGCTGCGAATGCGTCATGGTTGGAGGATGCGGCGCTTTTTCTCGCGCTGAAAGAGGCGCATAACCGTAGCGCGTGGTACGAGTGGGAAGCGCCGATTCGTTTTCGAGAAACGCAAGCGATTGCCGAAGCGAAACGCGCGCTTGCGGATGAGATTGCGCGGCAAAAATATTTGCAATGGCAGTTTTACGAACAATGGCTCGCGGTGAAAAAGTACGCGAATGGGTGTGGCATTGGCATTATCGGTGACATTCCTATCTATGTGGCGCGGGATTGCTGCGATGTATGGGCGCACCCGGAACTTTTCGCACTCGACGAAAATTTGAATCCCATTGTCGTGTCGGGCGTGCCGCCGGATTATTTCAGCGAAGAGGGACAATTTTGGGGGCATCCGCTGTATCGCTGGGATGTGATGGAAGCGCAGGGGTTTGCGTGGTGGATTGAGCGTTTCCAAAATGCGTTCACGCTCGGCGATGTAGCGCGGATTGACCACTTTCGCGCGTTTTACAATTACTGGGAAGTGCCCGCCGAAGCGAAAACGGCGCGCGGCGGACGCTGGCGCGATGGCGTCGGGGAAACGCTGTTTGAAGCGGTGACTTTGGCGTTAGGCGATGTGCGGGTGATTGCCGAAGATTTAGGCGATTTCGATGCGGAATCGCGCGCGGGCTTGGATGCGCTGATGAAACGGTTCGGCTTTCCCGGGATGAAGATTCTACAGTTTGCCTTTGGCGGAACCGCCGAAGCCGCGTTCCTGCCGCACAATTACACATGTGAATGGGTGGTGTACACGGGCACGCACGATAATGACACTGCCATTGGGTGGTGGGCGTCAGCGAGCGAGGCGGAACGCAAATTTACGCAAAAATATTTGCACACGGATGGCAGCGACATCGCGTGGGATTTGATGCGTGCGGCGTGGTCGTCGGTGGCGAATACGGCAATGACGACGGCACAGGATGTATTGCGGCTCGGCAATGAAGCACGGATGAACCTGCCGGGCACATCGGGACCGCCGAATTGGTGTTGGCGGATGCAAGCCGACGCGTTGAATGAAGAACTCGGCGGGCAGCTGAAAGAAATGACCTCGATTTATGGGCGGTTAGACGCGTAGTACGACTTTAGACCCCAAGGGTTTCAAAAACCCTTCGGGTCTAAAGTCGTTGATTTGCGATATTCAAATCCTTATGCTAGTATCCCCAGCGTTTTGTGCAGGTCGTCGGTGACGGGTGCCGTTTATTCCCCCAAGCGCGCCTGATTTCACCAAGATTGAATGGTTGGATAGACGTGGTACGTTACGATTTTCTTGCTCGACCCACGCTGTCTGGGGCTTGTACTCGATTCGGAGTACAAGTCCGCAACCGTCCCTCGCTTGTAACTGTATATGCCTGCGCCTTTCCCTCGAGCGAGGTGCGGTACTTTCAAACTCATCTCGCAATGGGAGTTTCCACGCGCATTTACCACGCCTGATGTGGAATTTGCCCAATTTTTGGCTTGGCCCGTTAAGATGAGTTGTCAACAAGGAGAACGACGCTCTTGAAAGTACGATCTACCTCTGGCACGGATGCGCTTAACGCCAATCCCCTTGCCGGTCCCATGGAATGGCTGCGTAAGCATCGCGGCTCGGCACTGGTCTATTTTGTCCTATTGCCCCTCATGGCATGTTTGGTGCTGATGCTGCCGCCAATTTCTTTGGGGTCTCTCATCGCCAACGTTGGTTATATCTCGGTCAATAAAGCGGGCAAAACGATCAGCGATACGAATGGAGCCGAGTTCACGATTCCCGAAAATGCCGTCAGAAATGGCACTTCCGTCAAACTCACTTTTATGAGCTTGCAAGCGTTTCAAGTGACGGATTTGGCGCGTACCCTTCCTGCGTATCTTCAGCCTATTAGTGGACTGTATCGGCTTGAAGTACAGGGAGAAGCGCCGAAAGAGATGGAGCTGGTTCTTCCATTGCCCATTGATGCGGAACCGTATGAAACGCTCGACCTCTTTGCGCTCTTTAATCAGCAGTGGTTCAAAATCCCGTTTACATTGAACGTGCAGGATGAACAGATTCATTCCGCGTTGAACTTTGCGCCTGAAGCCGTCATCGTCGTGCAAACACAACCCCGCGCGCCCGTAATCTCCGCCGATTTGCAAGATGGCAAAGGGTTGCCGGACGCGGCGGATAACATATTGGTCGAAGTGAATCCCGTCGGTTTGCAGCTCGCGGGCGATGGCAGTATCGCGGGCGAACCTGTAAATCCGCAAGAGGCGGGGCCTGCCTCGAATTTTGCCGTCGTCCCGACCATCACGAATGTGGATGTAAATGGGCCGCGCATTGATTTGACCGGCAATATGATGGAAGATGAGGCACAGCGTACGGCGCACATTAACGCGCTGGTGGACCTTGCGGTGCAGCGCGTGTATCGCGGCTACAACCTGGATTATCAGGGAATTAGCACAAGCGACGAGCCGCTTTTCACGATGTTTGTAAAAGAATTGGCACGCGCGCTCCATGCGAAACAAAAAACGTTGAGCGTGATCCTCCCTGCGCCGACGCCCATTTCCGAAGACAATTTTGATACGGCAGGTTACAATTGGGCGTTAATTGGACGCTATGCGGATGAAGTCAAGATTCCGCTCTTGAGCGACCCACGCGCGTTTGAAGGTACGCCGACTCTGCAAGAACAGTACTTGAGCTGGGCGGTAGGGCAGGTGGACCGCAGCAAGCTCGAACTCATTGCCCCAACCGAAGGGCGTGATAGTACTGCGGATGCGTTCACACCCGTCGCGTTTGGCGAGGCGTTAAAGTTGGTAGGTGCGGTGAGTGTGCCAGAGAATGCACAGCCGGGCACCAACGTGACATTGCGTATGGATGGATTGGCGAAGGTGGGCGGCATCGAGGTGCATCAGCCGAGCGGCTTGTTCTATTTCAATTACAAAGATGCGAACGGCACCGCGCATACCGTTTGGCTAGAAAACGCGGACTCGCTTTCCAAAAAAGTCGCGCTTGCGCTCAAGTACAATCTCGGCGGCATTGCGCTGGCGAATTATCAACAAAAATCGGGACTTGATGACCGCGTGTGGACAGTATTGGAAAATTACAAATCCATGCAGCCGACGATTGTTGACGATCAGCTCAAATTGGTGTGGAGCATAGATGGAAAACAAATCGGCACATCGTCGGTGCGCGATCCGAAAATCGTCTGGCAAGCGCCGAAAGAGGGCGGCAAGCATGAGGTCTCGGTCGCTCTGTCAGTAGACGGGGGCCTCACCGCGGGGCCGCCGGTTGGCAGCGTGGTTCAGCTAGCAGAACTTGGCCCGACACCCAAAGCCACCGAAGAAGCGACTCCGACCAAAGCCGCGCCGAAAGCAACCGCCAAACCCGCGTCGCAAAATCCCGCGCCACCGAAACCGACCGCCAAGCCCGCGTCGAATCCCGCACCCGCGTCGGTCGGGGTCAATCGCTTTGGGTATGGCATTCAGGTGCGCGGCGATAATCCGGAAGCCGAAATGTCGGCGATTAACAACTTGGGATTCAATTGGGTCAAGATTCAGGTGCGCTGGTGTGACATCGAATCGGCGGGTAAGGGTGTAGCGAATCTTGGCGGATTGGATAATTTCGTCAATACCGCGAACGCACA